>SWCD01007982.1_pt1 | contig 33183 bp, 20 predicted proteins | sample 4693011 | NCBI WGS metagenome assembly SWCD01 (sample SAMN10267278, study PRJNA491770) | bioreactor metagenome | isolation source: DHS bioreactor inoculated with marine | place: Japan: Omine Ridge, Nankai Trough | reverse complement strand
GGGGGGGCATCAATGAGGACCAGGTCGTAGTGCTCGCCCCACTCCCTGAAGACGTCGGCAGTCGAGGGCAGCGACAGAAGGTCGGCAGCGGCAACGTCCGGCCTACCCGACGAGAGCAGGTCCACCGATCCGGCACCCTCCATGTTCACGCTCACGGTTGCTTCCTCGAGTGTCGCCGAACCGTCGATCAAGTCGGCAAGGCCGTGACGAGGCGCTACGGAACCAATAAGGATCCTGGTGAGTTCCTGACTGGTGAAATCGGCGTCGACCACGAGGACCCGGTTGCCACCGAGAGCGGAGGCGAATGCCGTATTGGCGACAGCGGTTGTCTTGCCGGCCGAGATGAGAGCTGAGGTCACGACCACTGTGTGGAAAGCGACGGTCCCGGGCTCGGCACGGTCGCGTTGGACGGCGATGGCAGTCGACACAAAACGGAACGCCTCGGCCGACACGCTCCCCGGAGCCTCCACAACCGGCAGATTTGTCGACAGTCGCTCGTCGAGGAAGTTCGGAACATCTGAGATGAGCGGGCTGCCGAGAGCTCGTTCCGGCTCCGACCGTGAGCTGAATCGGCGCCGGCCCCGAGATAGTGGGAACGCTATGGCCGAACCGACGATTGCCCCGAAGAGGAAGCCCGCCAGGACCAAGACACCAACGCTCGACGGTTCGGCAGTGGCCGCAGGGTCCGAGAAGATGACGCCGCTGCTGGAGAGCTGGGCATCGACCTCGCGCTGATCGCGCACGAGCTGGAGGTCGTTTAGCCGCTGCCGGATGTCGTCACGCTGGTCGACCAGCGATTGCGTGTCCAAATCGGTATCGAATCGGCTCAGGGCGGCCTGAACCGTCTCGATCTCGAGACGGATCTCATTCAGCCTGGCCGCGGTGTCGGCCAGGTCCTCGAGCGTCGCCGAGTTCGGGCTGGGCTGGAACACCAGCAAACGTGAGATCGCGGCATCGCGTTGCGCCTCCAGAGCCAGACGGCTCGAGTCGCTCAGTTGCAGATCACGCAACTCCTCTTCCACTCCCAATAGTTCTGAGGTCAGCGCGGTGATGCGAGAGTCGAGTTCGAGGACCGCTGAGTCGAACTCCTCCGAGGCGGCCTCGCGCCCGACCTTCTGATAGGCAGATGCGATAGCGTTCGCCATGGTGATGGCTTCGTGCTCGGTTAGGCCGATGTAGCTGATCGAAATGAGGTCTGAATCCGTGGCCGCCTCGACCACCAACCCCTCATCGAGGATGGTGCTGACATCGGTCTCGACAGGAGGATCTGCCTCGGCCGCGATCTCGATGGCTTCGGCGGCGACGACTCGGGAGGCAATGATTTCGGCCTGGCTGCGCACGTACCGCTCCGGGCTCGTGTCGACATTGCCTGAGAAGAGATTCGAGATCCTCGGGTCTTCGACACCAATCACAGCGGTTGCCGTGTAGGCCTCGCTTCTCGAGCCGTAGAGCCAGCCCAGACCGGCAAAACCGATTGCCATGAGAAGCACGAGCCAGCGGTACTGCCAAGCCGCACCGGCCACGGTCGGCTCGAACTGCTCGTTCGACTCGTATACGGAGATTCTGTCCATCGGCCCAATAGTCCTCTCGCCCCACGAGAGTGTGCATGTGGGGACGGCCGCACCCTAGCTGGAACGCCGATTTCGGCGCTACGGAGCTAGTCGAAACCGGGTCAACGCATGGCCCCAACAGGCTGCTCAACCCGGCCAACTGCAATGCCGATCCTATCAAGAGTCCGTCTTGGGTAACGTAGGGCTAGTTACCTAGCCCAGGGTGAGTTGCATGGTTCGCAGCGGCGCCTACAGACGGTCGGCAAACGTATACTCACCGTTGTGTGGTGACCCCGTCACCCACGGCCAGGGAAACAACTCAATCGGGGGTAAAAGGTGGCTGTTAAAGGGGTAAATGGCATCGCTGTCATCGGCAGTGGTTATGTCGGAACGGTGGTTGCCGCTTGCATGGCCGCAGTCGGTCACGACGTTATCGCTGTCGAAATCAACCAGGAGAAGCTCGCCAGATTGCAGAGCGGATCCTCCTACTTCTACGAGCCGGGTCTCGACGCCCGTCTTCGCTCCAGCATTGAGTCCGGACGTCTCAGTTTCACCGACGACTTCGAACTGGCGATGGCCAAGTCAGATGTCGTCTTCCTCTGCGTCGATACGCCTCCCGGCGAGAACGGTCATCCGGATGTGACCAGTGTCACGGCTGCGGCCAAGTCCATTGGCAAGGCTATGCACTCGCCGCATGTAATCGTCACCAAGAGCACAGTTCCCGTCGGCAGCGGCAACTGGCTGACTTCGACGATCGAGGCTGTCCTCCCCGATGATGTCGATCTCGACGTCTTCTCCGTTGTGAGCAATCCCGAGTTCCTCCGCGAGGGCTCCGCAATTGACGATTTCCTCTTCCCCGAGCGGATCGTGCTCGGCGGAGATGATCAGGCGGCGATCGACAAGGTCACCGCTGCCTATCGGCCGCTTCTTGATCAGAGCTTCCCCGGAGGGAAGATCGAGGCCAAGCCGACTCTCGTCACGACTGACCGTTCGACTGCGGAAACCATCAAGTACGCGGCGAACGCATTCCTCGCAACGAAGATCAGCTTCATCAACGAGATTGCTGAAATCTGCGAGTGGGTCGATGCGGATGTGAGCGAGGTCGCTCACGCCATCGGTCTCGACTCCCGGATCTCGGCCAAGTTCCTCAATGCCGGCGTTGGCTGGGGCGGATCGTGCTTCGGCAAGGATGTCGAGGCGTTGGCCGCAACCGCCCGGGCTCACGGTCAGGAACCGCTGATCCTCGAGGCGGCCCAGCGGGTCAACCAGCACCAGCGACATCGCCTCGTGCGCAAGCTGCAACAGCACCTCCGCCCGCTGCGCGGCAGCCGGATTGCGCTGCTCGGTCTGGCGTTCAAGCCCAATACCGACGACACCCGGGATGCGCCCGCGATCACGATCGCTCAGGCGTTGACCGAGCGCGGTGCGATCGTGCGGGCATACGACCCGCTGGTCAAGCAGATCCCGGAACTGCCCAGCCTGCAGACTGCAACCGACCCCTACACCCTGGTTGACCAGGCAGACGCCGTCGTCCTCCTCACTGAGTGGGATGAGCTACGTGACCTGGACTTCGTCGACGTCGCTGAGCGCATGCGCGGGACCCTGGTCATTGATGGCAGAAACGCCTTCGACGCATCCCGGGTCCGTGAAGCCGGCCTCATCTACGAAGGCATGGGTCGGGGTTCTGTGCCTCCGCCATCACGCGATCAGGTTTGGTAGCCGAGCCAGAATCCGGGTCGCGTCGGATTTGGCCAGCGGCGAACTGCAGAAAACTTTATAGTTTCCTTAAAGCGGGACTTCCTTCTGCCCGATTAAGTTCGTCGCATCATGAATTCTTACGCGCGCCTTCTGTTCACGTTTCTGATCGCCATCGCAATCCTGGTTCCTGCCACCGGAGCCACCGCCCTCCCCCCGGGTGGAACGTTCAACGATGACGACGGAAACGTCCACGAGGGCTATATAGAAGCAATCGCAGCCGCCGGTATCACGGCCGGCTGCAACCCCCCACGCAACGACCGCTACTGCCCCGACCGTCAGGTCACTCGTGGCGAGATGGCCGCATTCCTCGTGCGCGCACTCGACCTGACCTGGGACGGCGGGAAGGACTGGTTCGATGACGACGACGGGTCGGGTTTTGAATCGTCGATCAACCGGCTGGCGGCCGCAGGCATCACCAGCGGCTGCGGCACCAGAACTTATTGCCCCAACGACACGGTAACTCGTGAACAGATGGCGGCATTCCTCGTTCGCGCCTACGACCTCGATGGGTCCACTGCGGGCAACCCATTCATCGACGACAATGGCTCGCCTTTCGAGGACCACATCGAGAAGCTGCGCGCCTCGGGTGTCACCAAGGGTTGTAACCCGCCGATCAACAACCGTTACTGCCCCTCCTCACCGGTCCGCCGCGACGAGATGGCGACATTCCTGGCCCGGGCGAGCGGTCTGCAAGCCGACACTCCTCCACCCCGGATCGAGGTCGGCGACGTCGATGTTCACATCTACCCCGGTGACAACATCAACCGGATCGCCAACGACTACCCGAACGGGACGGTGTTCATGATTCATGGCACCCACTACAGCCAGGAGGTCTCCCCCCGGGACTACCAGGTCTTCATTGGTGACTCCGGTGCGGTGCTCGATGGTGAGCACTGGGCTGACATGGCCTTCCATTCGTATGCCAAGGGCGTCCAGATCATTGGTCTCGAGATCCGCAACTACGAACCTGGTGACTGGCGCGGTGCGATCAGCGGCCTGGGCGGTGACTGGCTCGTGGAGAATTGCAACATCCACGACAACAGAACAGCCGGTATCTGGCTCGAAGAGGGGGACCCGGTCGTTCGGGGCAACTACATCCATCACAACGATCGGAGCGGAGTCAGTATCCGCTACACGCAGGGTGGCCTCCTCGAAGACAATGAGATCGCCTACAACAACTATCGGGATCTCTGGAACTGGGGCAACGAAGCCGGAGGCGGCAAGATGTGGTCGAACAACGGCCTCGTCATCCGCGGCAACTGGTCGCACCACAACCATGGTCCCGGCATTTGGACGGATCACGACAACATAAACATCATCTACGAGAACAACCTGATCGAGGACAACTACGCCAACGGCATCTTCCACGAGATCAGCTACGACGCCATCATCCGCAACAACGTCATCCGGCGCAACGGATTTGACCATGCGGCCTGGATGTGGGGCGGCGGCATCATGATCGCCTCGTCGCAGAACGTGGAGATCTACGGCAACACTCTCGAAGACAACTACAACGGTATCGCCATGACCAGGCAGAACCGTGGCTCGGGTGAGTACGGCGAGTGGACGTTGGCCAACAACTACGCCCACAACAACGTGATCATCAACAGCGGCAACACCGGAGCAGCAACTGACGTCGGCAACAACGACATCTACTACTCCAACATCCGCTTTGAGAACAACAACTACTCCGGGGATTCGGGCTGGTTCTGGATGAACGGCGAAGTCTCATGGAACGAGTGGCTGAGCTACGGCCACGACGATTGAGGTAGCGGCCGGAGGCCATTGCGTGAAGTCTCGGCTCCGCCGAGACTCCGGCTAGGTGCATCGGCTGGTGAATGACGAGGGCCCGCAATTGCGGGCCCTCGCTCAGTTACGGCTCAGTCTGTGGCGGACAATCTGCAGAGTGAGCAGCACTGCGTAAGCAGGATTGTTCCAGATGTAGCGGCGCCACAGCCGGCGGGGCTCCTGGATGAGACGGAAAAGCCACTCGAGGCCGGCCTTCTGCATCCACGCCGGTGCCTGCTTCTTGGTGCCGGCAAGGAAGTCGAACGCCGCTCCCACTCCGAGCAACGCGACGCCGGGCAGTTCCGGACGGATGGCGTGCATCCACAACTCCTGTTTCGGCATTCCGAGACCCACCCAAACCACGTCGGCGCCGCTGTCACGAATGGCCGCCATGGCCTCGGCGCTCTCATCGGCAGTCATCTCGCGGAACGGTGGCGAGAACGCCCCTACGATCTCAGCATTGGGCGCTATCTCCTCGAGTTTCTCCTGGAGCTTGGCCAGAGTCTCGGGAGTACTGCCATACAGATAGTGCTTCCAGCCAACGTCGTCGACGAAAGCCTTTCGCATCAATTCGGGTCCGTATACCCTCGCCTGCTCCTTGCGGGCCAGCGACCGCAGCCCCCACACGATCGGAACGCCATCCGGGGTGGCAATCTCAGCGGCAGAGATGGCCTCTTTCAGTGCGGAGTTCCGCCGAGCCGACATCACCGAGTGAACGTTGCACACCGCAACCACCGTCGCGTGATCGGATGGCCGGTTGGTCAGTTTCTCGATGACGTCGTCGTACGACGTAACCGAGATGGGAATCCCCACCACGGATGCCTTGTCTGGAAAGGTCACGAGTCCTCCTAGTCCCCACTGCCGCGAGTTCTTCATCTGCGGCCAGAGGGTAACTGGCGCGGGTAAACCCGCCGGGGTGGATACCCCAAGTTGGGTGAGTCAGTGACCCTTTTGCGACCCGAGGGCAGCAGGCACAGTGAGCAGGAGGATCCGGAGATCGTTCTTCATGGTGACCGAACCCACATACTCGATGTCGACATCGGTTGCCTCGTGCATCGGAACATCGCCACGTTCGGACACCTGCCACAGACCCGTGATTCCTGGCTTCACTTCATGCCGGCGGTGCTGCCAGCTCTCGTACTTCGCCACAATGTGCGGTAGCTCAGGACGCGGGCCCACCAGGCTCATGTGGCCGAGGGCGACGTTCCAGAACTGGGGAATCTCGTCGAGGCTCCACTTGCGCAGGAACCTGCCGAGCGGGATGTGGCGCGGATCGTCGGGTGACTTGTGATTGACCCTGCGATCGGGGCCATCGAAGCCCCCTGCTCGCTTCCGCCGATCCTCTTTCATCGTCCGGAGCTTGTAGACAGTGAACTCACGTCCGTATGCGCCAACACGCTGCTGCTTGAAGATCGCAGGCCTACCCAGCTTCCACCAGATGAGCGGCACGACGACCATGAGAATTGGGAACGTAGCTATCGAAAGCAGCACACCGCCGGTACGGTCGATGGCCGGCTTGATGAACTTCTGATAGAAGCTCCTGGTCGTGAGATCCGGGACGACATGGAGGTGCGGCTGTACCGCCTCCGCCCCTTCTTGAACGAATGTATCCCCGACCGCGTTGCGGTCGATCCTACCCTGTAGCATCCCCGATGCCCCCTTGTTCTACGCTTGCAACACAAACAGTCTCGGCGTACGTCTTTTCTAGCCCGACTCAATCCTAAGCCGCAGACTCCCCCCGGTAACGGGCCATTTCGACCCGTTGTCGAGTAACTAGTCACTAGAAACGGTCGCTCCCCCACAGAGAGTGGTTGAACTGGCCGGCAGCGATCTCCTCCGACACGCTGTGTGGCAACACCCCTGCAATGGGCCACCACGGACCGGACCGCGTTCGGGAAAACCCACCCGCTGCTACCGTACGCCGCGGCGGCACCCCCCTCGGTTGCCGCCATTTGCAAGAGGCGTGGTTACCACCAGGGATAGCGTTCACCATGGGCAAGGGCAGCAATCGAACCCGGATCGCGGCGTTCGTTGTCGTATTGACGCTCTTCGGCGCCGCCTGCAGCGAATCGGCACCCTCCGGCGAGACGGAGGTGCCGACGAGCCTCCCGAACCGAGTCACCACGACCAGCACGACCACCACTCAGCCCGCGGTGACGACGATCCCAACAACTTCGATCCCGTCACCGACGCTGAGTCCTCCTGACCTTCCCCAAACGACCACCACCGTTCCCGAGGTTGCAATCACCCCCGATACGGTCCCCGAGGGAACCATCATCATCTCTCCGGACGACAACCTGGCGGCCACCGTTCGCCAGTCACCAGAGGGATCATCGTTCCTCCTTCTCCCCGGCACCCATCGCATCGAGGACGTTATCCCGAAAACAGGCATGACCTTTGAGGGGATGACGGGCGCAATAGTCAGCGGTGCCGTGCTGCTCGAAGGGTTCGAGCCAGCCGATCTTGGCTGGGAATACACAGGCATAACGCTCAACATGGATCACCACGGAGAATGCGTTGGTGACTACCAGGCCTGCGGCCTCCGCAACGATCTCTTCGTCGATGACACCATGCTGTGGAGAGTGGACGATCTCGAGGAGCTCGAGGCCGGCACCTGGTGGTCCGACGGTCGCACCATCGTCGTTGCCGACGACCCCGAAGGTCGCAAGATCGAGGTGAGCCTCACCGAGTTTGCCTTCGTCAGCGACGCCGACGACATCACCATTCGCCATCTCGTCGTCGAGAAGTTCGCCTCACTAGCTCAAAGTGGAGCCATCCAGGCACAGCTGCCGGGGAGGGATGCTCTCGGTTCCGGTTGGCTGATTGAGCACGTCGAGGCCAGGCTCAACCATGCTGCCGGCATCCGCACCGGTGACAACACCACGATCCGCGCCGTACGGGCGCATCACAACGGGCAGCAAGGAATAACAGGTGACTCCGGGTCCGGGATCCTGGTGGAATCAAGCGAGATCGACAACAACAACCTGCGCGGCTTCTCCTACGGTTGGGAAGCCGGGGGCGCAAAGTTCACCCGCACCGACGGCCTCGTCGTCAGAAACGTCATCGCACATCACAACCTGGGACCCGGCCTCTGGACGGACATCGACTGCTACGACACCACATACGAGGACAACGTCGTCTACAGCAACATCGGACCCGGCATTTTCCACGAGATCTCGTTCGACGCCGTCATCCGCAACAACGAGGTCTACGACAACGGATTCGCCCAGGACGTATGGCTGTGGGGTGCTGGGATCCTGGTGGCCGCCTCGACCGATGTCGAGGTTTACGACAACGTCGTAACCAACAACGCCGACGGGATAGCCGGTATCCAACAGGTCCGCGAAAACAGCGATGGCCCCTGGCTACTCGCCGACCTCTACGTCCACAACAACACGATCACGATGTGGTACGGCCAGACCGGCGTTGTCGAAGATGTCGGTGACGACACACTATTCACCGATCGCAACCTGGTGTTCGAGAACAACACCTACGTCGGAGCCGGTCACGAGGCGTTCGCCTGGGATGGCTGGGATCTCTCCTGGGACGCCTGGCTCGAAACCGGCCAGGGAGTCGGTAGCGTCCGTTCCGATGGTTGAGCAAAGCCGACCTGCGGTACTGGTATTCGCCTACGCCTGCTCGCCAATCATGGGCTCAGAGCATGGTGCCGGCTGGGGTGTCGTAACGGCTCTCAGCGAGTTTTCGGATGTAACCGTGCTAACCGGCAGCAGACACATCGACGAGATCCGCGAATGGGAAGCAACAACAGGATCGGAGGGCATGACGTTCATCGAGGTATCCGATCGCCGCCTGGGGCCGATCTCGAGATGGCACCGGATCCCGGAGTTCATCGTCTACCTCGGTTGGCTGCGCAAAGCGAAAGGTATCGCCCGGAAGCTCATCGCCGCCGACGGATTCGCTACGACGTTGCATGCGACCTTCTCCGCGTCGTGGCTGCCCACTCCGGCAACGAACCTCGGTATCCCCAGCGTGTGGGGCCCGGTCGGGGGCGGTGTCACCACCCCCCGCCCGCTCTGGGGCCTTCTCGGAACTGCCGGGATTCTGCAGGAGATCCTCGACCTCGTGTCGGTCCGGATGATGGCCGCATTGCCCATGACCCGCCGCAGCATCAACCGTTCCACCCAACCGGTTCTGCAGAACAGAGAGAGCCTGGCACTGATCCCAAAGCCCGCACAGGAAAGGGCCCGGATCCTGAACCATGCCCTGTTCAGCACCATGCCGTCGTACCCGCCCGAGCAAGACGGGCGATACGCCTTGTGGGTTTCCCCGATGGAGAGCAGGAAGGGACCTCAGCTCGCGATCGAATCGCTGGCAAAGACCCAGACCGACGTGCCGCTCGTGATGGTCGGTGACGGCCCGCAACGCCGCAACCTCGAGCGTCTCGCCGAAGATCTCGGCGTCTCCGACCGGATCACCTTCACCGGACTGGTCGAACGCACCGAGGTCGTCAAGTACATGCGCGGCGCAACAACCGTCATCTTCACCGGCCTGCGCGAGGAAGGTGGAGTGGCACTGGCCGAGGCGATGTATTCGGCCCGCCGGCTCGTCGTCCTGGACCATGGTGGCGCAGGCGCAATAGCTCACCGAGCGAGCGACCCGCAACGGGTCGCATTGATCGCCCCCGGCTCGGTCGAGGCTGTAGCCTCAGACTTCGCCGCGGCGATCGACGCTCACTATTCCGGCGGGCCGGTCGATGAGACTCCTCTGCTGGACCGTGCGGCTGCGCTCGCTGAATTACAGGACTACGTCGTCTCCGCCGCGAAGCGCTGAAGCCGCACGCCAGCGGTCCGATAACTGCATTTGACCTGATGACGGAGAGACAATGACCATTCGTGACGCCACCGATTTTCCCCGCGCAGTCGAACTGCGCACGGATGTTTGTGTGGTCGGTGGTGGTCCGGCCGGGATCGCGTTCTCGATTCGTCTTGCAGAAACCACCGGGCTGTCGGTGATCCTTCTCGAGAGCGGCGGGACGGAGCCGAGTCCGGAAGCTCAGACCTTGAATGAGGGCGAGAGTATCGGTCTCGATTACTACGACCTGACAGTCACCCGCCATCGTGTCCTGGGCGGCTCGAGCCACAAGTGGGCCGGGTGGTGTCGCCCCCAAGATCCAATCGACTTCGATGGACGCAGCTGGCTCCCCGACAGCGGCTGGCCGGTGTCGTATTCAGCGATGGTTCCGTATTTCGACGAAGCCGCACAGTGGTGCCAGCTCGATAACCGAGAGTGGACACTCGCCGGCGGTAGCAAGTTGCCCCTCCTGTACCTCGAACCGTTTATCGGCAACGATGTCGAGATAGCACTTTGGCAGGGAAGCCCGCCCACGAAGTTTGGGCACGCGTACCGTGATCGACTCGAGTCCAACAAGAAGGTCACCGTCATCACCGATGCCACCGCGGTATCGGTCCTAAGTGATAACGGTCGAGCAACAGGCGTGGAGGTCCGCAGCCTGTCTGGCAACGAGTTCACCGTGTCCGCGCGCGCCGTCGTCCTGAGTGCTGGCGGGTTGGAGACTCCCCGGCTGCTTCTGGCGTCACGCGACTCCGCTCCGAACGGTCTTGGCAACGAGAACGACAACGTTGGGCGCTACTTCGCCGAGCACCCCCATCTGGTGACCGGCAAGATCGAACTCTTCACCCCTGGCGAAGTTGACCGTCCCCTACTGGAGGCAGTCGACAAGGGCCTCGGCGGGATCCGAGCCCGGCTTGCCCTCCAGCGACCCCAGGGTTCCATGAAGGTCGCCTACACGATCGGCAGAAGCCGCCAGGAGAAGGATCAGCTGCTCAACTTCTCAACTCACCTGCAGACGGTGAGTTCGGTGAGCCGAGAGGACTCGGATGCGTACCAGGCATTCAAACTCGCTCTGGGAAATCTGCGGTCACCACGACGTTTCCTAGGACAAATCAGGTCCAGATCGCTGCCGGACGGTTCGGGAAATCTCCTACGTCGGCTGATCCGGGGGGCCCCTGAGATCTGGAAGGTCATATACCACGAGGCGCTGCACCGGCCCACCCACCTTGCTCTCTACACCCAGAGCGAGCAATCACCCAACCGCGACAGCCGGATCACGATCATCGACAGCAGCCGCGACGCTCTGGGGATGCCCCGCCTTCAACTCGACTGGCGACTCAGCCGCATCGACAAGGAATCCGTGGCACGCTCGCAACAGATTATTGGCCTACAACTCGAGCGTGCCGGTCTCGGACGGCTCATCCCCGAGCCATTCCTGAATGACGAATCTGCCGATTGGGGCCCGGGGCTGCGGGGCGGCCATCACCAGATCGGCACCGCCCGTATGTCGACAGATCCAACAAAAGGTGTTGTTGATCCAAACGGTCGGGTCCACACCGTCCAGGATCTCTACATCGCCGACGCTTCCGTCTTTCCGGTCGGCGGATACGCCAATCCGCTGTTGACCCTGGTGGCCTGGTCGTTGCGGCTGGCCGACCATGTTGGGAGCCGATACTCGAGTTCGACACCATCGCCGGCAAGGTCAAGCGAGGACGCCGAACAAGACGGCGAATCGCCGCGGGGCCCATCGTGAACCTCCGATCTCGCCTGCAGAGCCAACTCCCCGCCGGTGTGGTCGATGCTGGACTTGCGTCATTGGCCACTTTCGCCAGCGGCTTGACCGGGGTGAACCTGCTCAGCGATGCAGACACGGGGGTCTACGGCGTCTTCTTTACTGCGTTCATCCTCGGTGGCGTCCTGATCAGCGATCTCATCTATGTGCCATCCCAGGTCGTTGCAGTGGCGCAGGAAGCCGGGCACCGGCTCGACGGATTGCGCCGCAGCATTCGATTGGCTTTGCTGCCCAGCATCGTCGCATCGCTGATTGCGATTGTTGCCGCGTTTCTCACGGCGGACCTGACATCAACCCCGGTGCTCATCGCGCTCACCGTGACGACCGGTGCCACCATCGTCGTTTCGGCGATGCAGGACCATATTCGGCGGATGCTGCACATCGCCGATCAATCCTGGCATGCTGCCGGGGTCTCCGGTGTCCAGCTTCTCGGCGTTGCGGTGATGATTCCGATTCTGATGGTGTCCGGCATCGAACGCGCCTGGGTTCCTTTCGGCTCGTTGTGCGTCGCCAACGTCCTATCACTCGCCACGGGTGCGTTCCTGGCCGGGGCTCATCGCCGGCGGCACGTCGATCTTCCGCTTCAGTTCCGGGAGCTGGCCCGCACGGGGAAATGGCTGGTGATGCGGTCGGCGATCCCGTCGGCAGCCGCCTTTCTCGCCGCCAACATCCTCACCCGACTCGCCGGCCCCGAGGCCTATGGCTACGCCGAAGCCGCCCGCCAGGTTGCCCAACCGGTAACCGTGCTTGCCCTGGGCCTGACGGCCGTCCTCGGCCCCCGGGCGGTGCGGGCGGGCATGCAGACCGACACAGCTTCAGCCAACCGTGGCCGCCGTGTCTACGCCCTCCTCATCCTTGGTGCTGCACTTGCCTACGTTGCCATCGCCGGGCCGGATTGGTCACTCAACCCGATGAGCCTGCTCGTCCCCAAGGCCTACGAGGTTTCGTGGCTCGTTTCGGCAACGATCGTCGCCAACACGATTGCAGCCATGGTCCTGCTCCTGACTAGCGAGATGCTCGGAGCAGCCAAGGAGCGCATCCTGGCTTTCCTTGCAGTTATCTCTAGCCCTGCCCTCCTGCTGGCGGCGGCAACGGCGGGCACCACGGAATCGTTTGCTCGCCCTCTTGGATATATCATCGAAGGAGCCATCGTCATGGTTGGTGCCTGGTGGTGGTTACGACGTCACTACAGACCGACACAGGAACCGATAGCAAGCCATCAGGGGGACGAATGAGCGACACGGATCATCTAGACGGCACCGTGCCCGCCCTCAGCATCGTGATGCCTGCCTACAACGTCGAGCGCTTCATCGACAGAGCAATCGACAGCGTGCTCGCCCAGACCTTTTCCGACTTCGAGCTCGTCATCGTTGATGACGTGTCATCGGATCGAACGTGGGACATCATCCAGGAACGCGCGGCTCTAGACACTCGAATCAAGCCGTTCCGCAATGTGACCAATGGCGGGGTCGGCCCCACGATCAACCGCGGGATCGAACTGTCGACTGCACCCCTTATCGGCCGTCTCGATGCCGATGATATGGCTACTCCGGACCGGTTCGAGAAACAGATCGCCCTCCTCGAAGCCAATCCCCACTTCGCGGTCGTCGGCACGTTTGCATCGCACATCAACGAGAACGATGACGTGCTGAGCCTGTCCCCCACCGGTCCCGCATCGGAGGCCGAGTTCGAAGAGCTGCGCTCTCGTGGAGAACCGACGATGGTCTTTGGCGGCAGCGCACTGTTTACCCGTGAGCTGTTTGACAAAGCCGGCGGCTTCGATCCTGCGCTGGTCAATGCAGAAGACCTCGACCTGTTCGACCGTATGTCCGACTACGGGCCGATCGTCGCCGTCCCCGAGCCGCTGTTGCTCTATCGACTCCATGGCAATAGCAACGTGCGACGCACGTTCTTCGAGGGCCGCCAAATCCACCGGTTTGTGCACAGTCGCAGAGAAGCCCGGCATCGGGGCGCAGAACCACCCCTCAGCTACGAGGAGTTCAAGCGGTGGGAGTCCAATCTCCCGATCTGGACACGAGCGGGAATCTGGCTCGAGGACCGGGCACAGCTGCGGTATCGAGAAGCGGGTATGGCCTACGGCAACGGCGACAAGCTCGGCTTTGCCTGGAACCTGCTGAGAGCCTTCCTGGCTAACCCGCCATGGGTCGTCAAGCGGCTATGGAACCAGCGTCTCTCCCCCGAAGCCCGCTCCCGCCGTTCCGAGTAGGCCTGCTCCCGGGTTCGCCTGCATCTCCACCCCGGCGGCTTCGCCGCTGCGGTACTCCGCACCCGAGCGAACTCACAAGAACCCCGTCACGGGCTGACAAGAGTGAAGGGGCCCCGGAGGGCCCCTTCAACACGTACGAGTTGATTTCGGTCCTACTTGAGGGCGTCGGCCCGCTTGAGGAACGCCGCCATCTGGCCACGGGTAACGAAATCATCAGGGCAGAACAAGCTGTTCGTCGGCGGGTTACAACCACGGGTGATCCCCGCAGTCGCCAGCCTGTCGATGTTCGTCTCGAAGATCGAGCCGTCATCATCGGTGAACAGATTGCCCGGTCCGGCATCGGTCAAGCCGAGCGCACGAACCAGGAACGCAGCCATCTGACCACGCGTCACCCTGTCCTCAGGACAGAAGAGATCGTTCGTCGGCGGGTTACAGCCCTTGGTGATCCCGGCAGTTGCGAGCCTGTCGATGTTCGTCTCGAAGATCGAACCGGCCGTGTCGGTGAACTGGCCCCCAGGTCCGGCATCGGTCAAGCCGAGGAAACGGACCAGGAACGCAGCCATCTGACCACGGGTCACGAAGTCATCAGGGCAGTACTGGTCGTTGACCGGCGGGTTGCAGCCCTGCGTGATGCCTTCTTCGGCCAGCCACAGGATGTCATTGACAAACGTGCTGCTGCCGATGTCTGTCATAACGGTGAAGTCGAAGGTCTCGGTATCGAGACCGGCGTCATCCTCAACCGTCACGGAAACGACGTGCGCTCCGGTGACTGTCGGGGTGTAGTCGATGCTCGAACCCGTACCGGTGGCAACAGAGCTGCCACCCGCGGTGATCGACCAGGCGTACGACCTCGGACCGGAGCCCTCAGTAACCGAAGCTTCGAATGTCGCCTCGACACCGGGGGCGCCGAATGACGGACCGGCGATGGCCACGACGGGCGGATCCGGATTCTCCGCGCCAATCGAGATTGTCACCGTCGTTACCGGCGACAGGTTGTTGCCCGGGTCCTTCGCCTGGTAGGTGAAGGTGTCGGTGGTCGCCAGAGTTGACAGCCCATTGTGCGTGTAGGTGAATGAGCCGTTGGCGGCCAGTGCCAGCGTGCCCTTGGACACGTCGGTGACCAACACCGCGCTCAGGCCGAGACCCTCAGGATCGGCGTCACCGACCAGGACGCCCTCACCAGCCGTCACGCTGATCGTTGACGCATGGCTGACCTGGTACGGGCCGTCGGCGTCTGCAGTCGGGGCATCGTCAACAGGGTTGATGGTGATCGTTACGACAGCCGTCGAAGTGTGCGATCCCTGAGTGACTGTATAGGTGAACGTGTCGGTTACCGCGGACGTGCCGATCTCAGGACCGGTGTGCTCATAGATGAACGAGCCATCGGTGTCACGAGTGGCGGTACCACGTGTCGGCTGAGCAACCAGCGTTGCCGATGTGGTCACGGTGCCATAGCTCGAGTTGAGACCCAGATCGTTGGCCAATACGTCAACGTCGACGGTGCCGTGCTCAGCCACTGCCGCCGCATCAGCCACGCCCTTGAGGACCGGCTGCCACGTTGGTGCGTAATGGCCATTGATCGGCGTGCCTGCCGTTGTGACCGCAACGCCGGTACCTCCACCGGAGGCCACCTTGTAGATGGCGCCGCTGGCGGCATAGGCGATCTGCGTTCCATCCGGGGACCACGCCGGCTGAGTGTCATCAACCACGGCGGAGGTCACCTGGGTGACGGCGCTGCCGGCTCGGTTGACACGCCATAGGTTTGCGTCGGCGGTGTCTGGCTCTCCCGTGGAGAACGCGACAAAGTCGCCGTCGGGTGACCATGATGGCCACGTCGCATGGTTGTCGATGCCGGTGACACCGTCATCGGTCAGGTTGACCGGCGTCGCGCCTGCGGTGGTGAACCGATAGATGTCGGAGTTCGAGCCATCGACCTGGAAGTTCCGGGTCGACGTGAACGCGATGTAGGTCCCGAGCGGATCCCATGCAGGGAAGCGGTCGGTATAACTGGGCGTCACGCCCTGACCGCCAAGCTGAGTCTCAGAGCCCGAAGTCGTACCGTTGGCAGCTGACGTCATGATCTGGGCGTGGGCCACCGAGATGGTGTAGGCGTCGCCGATCGTCCACGTATGACCCGGAGTCGGCAGTGTTGGGTCGTAGGTATCGGTGCCGCCGTCGTTATAGACGGTTACCTCGGTTTCCGAGTCAACTGAGCTGACCGATGCCGTCCACCCCGCAGTGTTGTTGGTGACGTCCCTATCCGGGATTACGCCCCCGGCAAGGAACGTGGCCGTGGCGTCGGTCAGTACCGCCGGATCGGTTGCCGTCACAGTCCCGGTGATGGTGAAGTCAAACCAGCGCTCGAAAGCAATCGTGGCGCCGTCCGGCGACCAGGTGGGTTCGCCATCGGTGCCACCGCTCGAGACACGAACCCAAGAACCAATCGCGTTGATCGACGGGCCCGAGGGGTCGAATGTGGCGACATAGATGCTCGAAGGACCTTCGTGGTTGCTCGCAAATGCGATCTTGGTGCCATCAGGTGAGAACACAGGATCGGCTTGGAACCACGCTGAGCTAGTCAGATTCACCGGGGCTGAAGAGCCGTCGGCGGGCACTGCCCACAAATCTGAGGGACCAGCCGAATTGTTCTCGAAGACGATCCATCCGGATCCCCCTGGATACGCCGCTTCGGCACTGTGATTGGCTACCGCCGACATCGCTCCAAAGAGCAACACGGTCGCCAAAAAGGCCAGAAGAACACGACGTATTCCTACGTCTGCAACAGTCATGACTGTTTCCTCACAATCGTTTGACGTGAACTGTTTCCTACCGGTAGAACAAGGATAACGAGCGACTCGGCCCCTCGCCTGGCCCACCACTCGCAGAGTATCACCGGCCACAATCGGTGGTATCTGGTCTGCCTGGCTGGCTAGTCACATATGACTAGCTTTTGGTCGGGTTCAGGTCAGCGCATCGGCGCGGTGGAGGAACGCAGCCATCTGACCACGAGTCACCAGCCCGTTCGGGCAGAAGAGGCTGTTGGTCGGCGGGTTGCAGCCCCGGGTCACGCCGGCAGTTGCCAGCTTGTCGATGTTCGACTCGAAAATCGACCCGACCGTATCGCTGAACTGGTTCCCAGGGCCCGCATCGGTCAGACCGAGTGCCCGCACGAGGAACGCAGCCATCTGACCGCGAGTCACATAGTCGTCGGGGCAGTAGTGCGTCCCGTCATCGTTGCAGCCCTTGGTGATCCCTGCGGTGGCGAGCTTGTTGATGTTTGTTTCGAACACGGAGCCGTTGTCATCGGTGAACAAGTCACTCGAGCCGCCACCGGTGAGACCGAGGAAGCGAACCAGGAAGGCCGCCATCTGGCCACGGGTCACGTAGTCGTCGGGGCAAAACATGTCGTTGGCCGGTGGATTGCAGCCCTGGGTCACACCCTCGTCCGCCAGCCAGATGATGTCATTCGCAAACATGGAGGCCCCGATGTCGCCGAGTGCCTTGAGATCAGACGTGTCGCTTGCCGACCCGGTTGGGTCAGAGACGATCAACTCGATGTCGTAATCACCGGCAGATCCAGGAGTAAACAAGAAGCCAACGGTCTTTGCCGAGGCGACAACGGATCCGTTGTACCGGGCCGACCAGGTGTAGCTCCGCGCTCCCTCTCCACCGGTTACCGCAGCCGAGAAGGACTGAGCAACACCCTGAGAACCCGTCGTGGGCCCGCTGACTGCGACGGCCAGCGGCAACGTGTCAGGCGGGTCAATCGTGAGCGACACGGTCGCCGGAGCGGACTCGTTGCTCGCCGGGTCCTTCGCCACATAGGTGAAGGAATCTGCCTGTGTGTTGCTGCCGTCGTGGGTATACGTGAATGAGCCGTTCGCGTTCAGCGTGAGGGCGCCATTGGACACATCCGTTATCAGCTCGGCCGTGAGCGACTGACCCTCCGGATCGGAATCACCGTCGAGCACACCGGGAGCGCCGATATTGATGGTCCCGCCATTGTCGGTGTTATACGGGCCGTCGTGATCGGCAATCGGATCCTCGTTGATTGGGTTGATGTTGATGGTGACTGTTGTGTATCCACCGTAAGTGGAACCCTGGTGGGGTTGATATGCGAACGAATCCGAGAAGTTCTCCGATCCGTCGTGCACATAGGTGAAGCTGCCGTCGCCACCCCAGGCGGTCAACGATCCATGTGATGGGCCCCATGCGAGGGATGCCTCGAGTTCGCCGAGGGAAGCCGGATCGGCAGGCGCTCCGGGAGGTGTGCCGGTACCCAGGAAGTCATTGGCCAGTACACCAAGACTGCCAACGGGGAGAGACCCGCCCTCATCCACGACGTAGCTATCCGCAACACCTTCTGGATCACCGACCTTGTATGCCCAGAAGACTTCGTCGGAATGCATGAAGCGCTGGATCAAACCGAGCGTGTCGGTGAACTGAGTGGCGTGTGCGGCAGTTGCGAGGTATTTGTCGTTGCTGCCGGCGTTGCTTGCCAACATCGAACTCGGGACCGCAAACGACTCCCGGTGCTCCCATTTGAACTCTCCGTCGGTTGCCGTCTCGAGCAGATCCCACTCATTGGTGGGCGAGATGCTCAGCGTCGCCGAGTAATTCGGGCTGGAGTGCCAGAGCGAAGGAGATGCCGGCGAGAAGTCCGGCCAAGCAGTCGGATAGTCCGGGTCGTCAGGGTGGACAATTGCGGCGTGGATGGTCGGGTTGTAGCCCGAGATCGCATCCACAGCCTCGATAACCGCAAACCACACATCCTTGTGATCGGGATGTATATCAAAGCGGGCATGCGTGAAGATGTGGTCGGGTCGTTCGGTGTTGAGCAGGGTGTACATATCGTTGGCGATGTTCGCCTGGGTGAAGGCCGCATGACTCCCGAACGTTTGGTAGTGGTAGTCCCGATTTGTTCCAACGCCGGTGCCCATCCCCCGCGAAGCATACGTCTCGCTGGTATGGAGATCGAGGAACGCCGGGTAGGGCGGGCTGGCGTCGCAATGGCTTGGAACGGCCTGCTCGTACCGGATGCAATCGAGGAATGTGGCCGGGTAGCCAAAGAAGATCAGATCTGTCTCCGGCACCCCGAGGATGGCCTGGGCAGCAACACCCTCGTTCTGTCGCGTGGTCCCGATTGACGCGTCGTATTCGTCGCCGTGTGTGACGTAGACAACTTTGACGTCCTGACCCGCATCGACGGCAGTAGCGATGACGCCGGCGGCCGTGATGATGTCGTCATCGGGATGCGCCGCGATGAACATGATGTCGCCGCTCGGTACCTCAGTGGCCTCGGAAGAACCACCCGGTGCCGTCAACAACGTGGTGGTGACGAGCCCCGCTACCAGGACTCGCCACCAACCACTTGCCTTCCTACTTCCCATTCCCTTTACCCCTCCCCGCCGGCGCCCAACCGGCGAGCCATTCGATTGTCTAGGACAGAATCTCTGCCGCAAGCTCGGGACGATCGACGTAGTACTTGATCGCCTCGCCGAAGATCATGTCGTTGCCGCGCGTTGCCTTCCACCCCAAAGCCATGAGCTTGTCGACGTTGGGTGGCACCCGATCCATGTCCTCGTAGCCCTTGCCGTAGAAGTCCTCGCCGTCGATGACGATGATCTCGTTGTCAGGGGTAGTCCCGGTTATGTCGCCGTAGATGTTCTGCATCAGCTCGGCAAGGCCACGCATCGTGATGTTCGTGTCGGGGTTGCCGACGTTGAAGATCTCGTTGCGACCGCCCTCGTTCTCGAGAATCGCCGTGAATGCCTCCGAGGCATCCTTGATGTGGGTGAAGCACCGGTGCTGACCCCCACCATCGACGAGATAGATCGGACCACCGGTGAACATCGCAGACATGAAGTGCGAGAAGACACGGGGACCGCCCTTGGCGCCCGAGGGAACCAGGTAGTCAAACCGCGGACCGACGAAGTTGAACGGACGGATGATCGAATACTCGAGATCGCCCTTCAACCCGTGCGCATAGATGATGCGCTCGAGCAGCTGCTTCGATGAGGCGTAGATCCAACGCTGTTTCTGCACCGGGCCCATTACCAGGTCGGAGGTGTCGTCGTGATACTCGTCGTCGCGAGTCCGCTTGCCGTAGACCTCGGATGTCGAGTACTGGACGAGGCGCTTGCCGTGGTTCAGGCAGTACTCGAGGATCTTCATGTTCTCGAAGAAGTTGAGCCTGACTACCTCGAGCGGAGACTCGACATAGATGCTGGGGTTGGCATAGGCGATGAGGTCGACCACCACGTCGGTCTCAGCCACCAGCCTGTTGGCCAGATCAGTATCGCTGATGTTGCCCTTGATGAACTTGAAGTTCGGGCCCTCGATCCCGGCCAGCTTGGCGTCGGTGACGTCGAGCCCGGTGATCTCATGCACGCCCTGTTCAATGAGATGCTCGATCAGGTTCGAACCTATGAACCCCCCGGCACCAAAAATAAGAATCTTCACCTGTTCCCTACCTCTCTATCGAGACGGGATACATCCCCCGCCCCCTGTTGGGTCTGTCGCGAGCCGCGAGACCTGGAATCTCACGGCCAGGCCGATCCTAAGCGATGGACTAGCCACTAGGCAGCGAGATTCCCCAGCCTTGGTCATCTTTAGCCAATTTCCATGATCGGATCCACGGTACGATCGGCATTGGCCGGTCGTCACGACGACTGGCCACCATCCCCCTGACCCGATTCACGTCAGCCCCCGGGCTTGTGCCATTTGTTGTAGTACGCTCGCTCGACCATCGATCGAGGTATCCATGCAGACCCCTGCCAACCTGAATCTCGAGCCAACGCTGCTCGGCGCCGCCTGGCGCTACAAGTGGTTGGTCCTGTTCACGACCATCGCCTTTGGGGCTCTCGCCTTCTGGTACGCCGACAATGGACAAACCTGGACCGCAACGACGACCCTCGCCGTCCAGGATCCCCGATCGTCAATCGTCTTTGACCAGGACAGCACGGTCGACCCGGAACGATATGTTGCCGATCAGATCGAAATCGCTCGGTCCCGCGCCGTTGGCCAGTTGGCCCTCGAGGAACTCGCAGCGCTCGAGCCACCGATCGCGATCCCGATCGACACCTATTTGGAGAACGTCGTCGTTAGCGCAGCTCAGTTCACAGATCTGCTGACCATCTCGTACTCCGACCCCGATGCGGATGTCGCAGTCGTAGTGGCCAATGCCATCGCCGATGCCTACCAGGCAACGACGGCAAAGGGTGCTGCGACCACGTTTGCGGATGCTCTCACAGAACTCGATGCTTCTATCGCAGCCCGCACCGCCGAGCTTCGCGCTGCAGAGGCAACGCTCAGTGAACTCGAGGTTGACGACCCCGAGCAGGTCGCCATCGCGGCAGATCTTCAGGAGGCGATCGACGCCGTCCTCAACTTCGAGCAGCCACCGGCCACTGCCGAGCAAGAGGAGATCGACGCCGCCAACGCCCAGCTCACCGAACTGCAGGCTCGCGTCGACCTTCTCCAAGTGGCTCTCGGCACATTCGAGGAGGATGACCGGATCACGAACCTCCAGCAGGAACAGGACGACATTCGAAGCCGACTCAGCGCACTCCGCCTCCGTCGGGATCAGCTCGCCGTTGACGCCGAACTCGCCGGCAACATCGTCGTGTTCTCCTCACCCGCCGAAACGGCGGAACCGTCCAGCCCGTTGGTTCTGGTCGCCCTCGGCAGCATGGGCGGTGCAATCCTCGGCGGCATCGTGGCGCAATCGTTCGCCCGCCGGCGGAACTCGTTCCACGACAGAAGCCACCCGAAGTCGGTGCTGGAGACCGACCTCATCGCCGACATCCCTCTGTTCGCCGACGAGCGGCTCTCCACCGACTTGCCGACGAAAGATGCCCCACAATCGGCATCGGCTGAAGCCTTCCGTTTCGTCGCCACAGGCATCCAGCTGCGCCAGCAGGCGTCGGCCGAGCACCCGTTCAAGACTGTCGTCGTCGCGTCGGCAACGCTTGCAGACGGGAAGACGACTGTGACGGCCAACACGGCATTTGCGGCAGCCCGCAGCGGGCGTCGGATCGCGTTGATCGATGCTGACTTCGTCAATCCGTCGTTGACGCGACTCCTCACCCCCGACATGCCGCACGCCAACGGCCTCACCGACGTTGGCATCGACGACGTCACCCTCGACGATGTCGGTCAGCCCATTCCCACACTGCGCGGGGGCGAGATCACCTTGTTCCAGCGAGGTACCCGAAGTGGAGAGATGCTCGAGTTCTTCGCCTCCCCGAAGGCGGGCCAGCTGCTCCGCGAAATCGAGGAGACATACGATCTGGTGCTCATCGATGCGCCACCCGTTCTGCGCCTCGCACACAGCGGAACAGTCGTGCGTCTTGCCGACCGGGTGATGATCGTCGTGGCTCACCGCAGCGACATCTCAGTCAGCGAAGAACTCCAGCGCTACCTGAGTGTGGTCGGCGTTCCGGTACTCGGCTACGTCTACAACTTTGCCCCGCTGCGCCGCGAGATGCTCGGACGTGGAGGGTCGACCGCTCGGTATCCGGTGGTACCCGACATAGCCGAAACGGGTCCTGCCGGGGCAAATGAAGCACCCGAGACCTCCCCGGGCGACAGCGACGGATAGGCCCACAGTGGTGCAGTCCCGGGACCGGCACTCATCAGTCGGGTTACAGTGACTTTCCAGAACGCAACTAGGCCTCGGGGTTGCCCGGGCAACCCCATAAGTGGGCAGGGACGATGATGATCACCACAATCGACCACGTGCTCTTTGCCGCTGCAAGCGGCAACGCTACCTGGCTGGTCATCGCCGTCACCGTGGTGGCCTTTGCTGCAGCGATCCTTGCCGCACGGCGTCCCGGCTCCGCTGCAATTGCGATTGGCTCCAAAGCGACCCGCACTCCGGTTCCGGCAACCCGCTATCTGCGACCTGAACCGGTTCAGGTGAAATGGCTCGAGAAAGCCCTCGTGTTCATCCTCATCGGCTACATCATCTTTGACCGGCCGTTCGCCTGGATCCATGTTCCGGGAACGCCCCTGTTCATCGGTGAAATGGTCATTGCGCTGGGAGCCGCGGTAATCCTGAGCTCTTCCACGGGGTTCACCGGCATAGTTCGCAGCAGCGCCTCGTTGCGGGTCTTACGCTCGTTCATGGCCTGGGGTGCGGTCCTGCTGGCCCTCGGTATCCTGCCGTACAGCTTCGATGCGATTCGCGATTCTGCGATCTGGTACTACGGCATCATCGCGATGTACGTGGCTCTTCTGCTTGTTTCCGACCCCGAGCGGGTGAACCGGTGGTTGGTGGGGTTTGCGAAGCTGCTTCCCGTCGCTCTCATTTGGTTCCCGTTTGCGACAATCCTGATGGCCGCGGCGCCGACAAACCTGCAGGTCCCGGACTCGGAAGTGCCCATCTTCTTTCACCGGACCGGCAATATGGCCGTCCTGGCGGCGGTCGGCGTGGCTTTCCTCTGGATGGCCGATGGCGATAGCCGGCTGTTCACCCCCCGGCAGCGGGTGTGGCTGACCACCGTTGCTACCTTCGTCATTGTGCTCACCGGTCTGCAGAACCGTGGTGGTCTCGTCGCCAGCGTTGCGCTCTTCGCTGCCCTCATGTTCCTGCTCAGCAAGAGGCGCGTCGAGATGGTCATGATGATGATGGGGGTCATGGTGTTGTTCGCCACCATTGGGATCGTGTTCAACGTCAAGATCCAACTCTTCGACGATCGCGCCATCTCCATCGAGCAATTCAGCCAGAACATCACCAGCATCTTCGACCAGGATTCAGGCGGCTACCGCCAGACTGAGACCATCGCATGGCGGATGCGAATCTGGGAGCGGGTACTCGATGATGTCAGCAGCGACTCGCCGATCATGGGCTTCGGAATGGGTTTCGACATCGGCGAGAAATACGGAATCACGACAAGCGAGGACACCCCGCTGCGTAACCCGCACAACTCGCATGTTGGTGTGCTGGCTCGAATGGGCTGGCTCGGCACCATTCTGTGGGCCATGTTGTGGATCACGTGGATGGCCGAGATGCAGACGTTGCGGCGCCGCCTCCGCTACCGCAACCGGCCAAGAGAATCGGCGGTGGTGGGTTGGATCATGCTCACGCCGATCCCCATCCTCATCAACGCCATCTTCGATCCGACGCTGGAGGGCGCCCAGGTCGCGATGCTCATGTGGGCATTCTTTGGAGCAGGATCTGCGCTTGTGATCCTGGCTCAGCAGAACCGCTTCCCCTCGCTCGCCATGACGACGTGGGACACGTCGCCGCAGGCGCGAGCGCCTGCCCGTTGACATGAGCCTCGAGATTCCCGAAAGCGAACTGGCGACTCGTCGCTTTGGCCGCTTTGCTGGGAAGCTCGGTATCACTGCAGGAGTCCTGGATGCGGCAATGTCATCCATGGCAACCTTTCTGGGTGGCCTGGTTGCAGCCAATCTGCTCGGCGACTCAGAGCTCGGCGTCTATGCGATCTTCTTTGCGGCGTTCAATTTCGGTCAGGTCATCACCAACAATCTCGTCTACATACCGGCAGAGGTCGTCGCCGTAGCCTGGGACAAAGGCGATCGAACCCGAGTGCTGACTCAGAGCATTCCTCTTGGAGTCCTGCCGTCGCTGGCGGGGGCCGCGGCAATCGGCATTGCGAGCCTCGTCGCCGCCCAGTTTGCGACGGCATCGGTCGTCGTGCCGTTGACCGTGACCGCGGCTGCGACAACTCTCTTATGGCCTACCCAGGATCACATCCGCAGAATGCTCCACATCGCCGACCGGTCCTGGTCGGCGGCAACGGTTTCCACCGCCCACTTCTTGACAACCGCTGCGACCCTGGGCGTGCTTGTCGTCCTTGACGTCCAGAGCGAATGGATTCCTTTCGGCGCCCTCGCCGTCGCCAACCTGGCCTCGCTGAGCCTCGGTCTCGCCCTCGCTCACCCTCGCACCGACGCCGGGGCGGTACCGGAACTCCTCAGTCGCCGAAGCCTCATCCGGTCCGGAAGCTGGCTCACAGTGGGAGTCGGCATCCCGACCGTGACTGCGCTGGGTGCAGCCACGATCATCACCTTCGCCGCCGGACCGGAAGTTCTAGGATTTGCAGAGGCGGCCAGAATCGCCGCCCATCCCATTCTCGTGCTTGGTACCGGCCTGGGGTATGTCCTGGGCCCACGAGTCATGCGCGGCGCCATCGCCAGAGATGCTGCGGTCTCTCGCCACAACGAGCGCCGCTACATAACCTTCCTCGTTGCGGCATCGGCTGCCTACGCGTTGGTCGTCGGCTGGGACTGGATCGGCAACCCGATGGCGCACCTCGTCTCTAACGCATACGTGGTCAATTGGCTCGTAGTTGCCACCATCGGCGCCAACGTCCTGATGGCCGCTCTGGTCCTGGTGCTGCAGGAACTCACTGCCGCCAACAAGACCCGCACTATTGCCTTGGTGAGCCTGGTCTCGGCACCGTTGCAACTCCTCGCCGCGGCAACAGCAGGTTTGACCGAGGCCTTCGCCCGCCCGATCAGCCTGATCGTCGGCAACGGGACACGGCTCTACGGGAACGCCCGCACCGTCACCGAGATCTATTCCACAGACGATCGGGAGTAGCCGCAGCGTTACGTGCTCAAGCGTCGGCCGATCGGCGCCGATGATGGATGCAGAAGTCCGCGCTACTCTCGGAGAAGAAGACAACCGTGGACATGTCTAATCTTGGGCAGCCGAAGACAGGGTGAGTCGTTGACCCGTAATAGATCACAGACCGTCGCTCCCCGCTATCCGTTGGTGATGGCATTCCTCATGGTGCTCACGGTCGTCTCGATCCTTGTCGCCAACTCGCCGCACGCCGAAGCGTCGGCATCCTGCCCGGGTGCCAGTGTCTCCCAGGGTGGAAGCACCAGCGCAGTAGTGAGCTTCAGCTCGCCCGGAGCCGCTTTCGCCTTCATTGCCTCCACTTCGTCCGGCTTGTCGGCGAGTACCAGCGGCTCCGTCGGAGAGGCAGGCGGCAACTGGACTTCAACGGTCTTTATCAGTGCGAGTGGCGATGCTCCGGCGTCAGGCTCGGTAACGGTTGGTGAGGGACCCGCCGGTGGCTCGTGCACCATCTCGGTGAGTATCACCCCGACCACGACGACAACAACAACCACCACCACGACCACGCCGCCGACTACGACGACAACGCGGCCTCCGGTAACGACAACGACCGCGCCGCCGACCACAACAACGACGACCACAACCACGACAGAGCCTCCCGAGACCACGACAACGTCGACCACGACAACCACGACATCGACGACCACGACAACCGCGGCGCCGGAGACCACTACGACGTCGACAACCACGACGACTACGGCCGCCCCGGTGACAACGACGACGATCGTCGCCGCGGCTCCGCCCCCGCCGGGTGATGACTCGTTCCTCACCAACAACTGGTGGTGGCTCACCATCGTTGGTCTGACTCTCATCGCCCTCATCGCGACTGTGGCCATCCTCCAGCCGCAACGGCAGGGATTCGGCGGACGCGTTGCGGGAGCGGCAGCAGGGCCGGCCGGACGTCATGTGCGGCGACGCACGTACGGTCCTCGGGAGAACCGTCCGGTTTCCCCGACGATGGGACAGCGAGTTCGCCGTACCAAGGTGGCCCAGAACATGGCGATCCGCGGCGCTCAGCCGAAGCCACCGAAACCGTCATTCTTCCGCCGGATCAGCAACTGGTTCCGCGACTCCGAAGTCGCCGACTCGATGCGGGCACGATCCGACGCCCGTCGGGTGCAGACACGGACCTCGCGCGGCAAGCCGCCGAAAATCAAGCGTCGCCGGTAACCGGCCGCACCCTTCGTACTTGACCTGATCGCAGCGTTACCTCGCCGGTCGCCGTCGCAACAACGAGCCCACCACGATCATCGACGGTGATTACTCGCCCCCGCCCCTCGGGAAGCCAGGCGATCTCCGTACCGACCGTTGTGCAAGCCCTCAGGTACGCTTCGCGATCCCAGAAGCCTGCACCATTGAGCACCGACTCGGCCCATCGCCGGCTGATTGCAGCGCCGACACCCGGTTCGGGAATGGAATCGAGCAACCCACCGGCTTCTTCCGGTGGCGCCGGCCAATGGAGATTGAGGCCGACGCCCACCACGACACGGTCGTCGTTCCGCTCGATGAGGATCCCACCGACTTTGTCCCCTCGAAGCTCCAGGTCGTTCGGCCACTTGAGATCGACCGCGACTCCCGTTACCTCTCGGATGGCGGCTCGGACCGCCAGTCCGGTCGATAGCGAGAAGGTCTCGGGGACGGGAAACAGCTCGGTCGGAAACGCCAGCGAGGCGGCTATCGCGGTCGATGCTTGCCACCATTCGTTGCCGCTCCTCCCCCGGCCTTCGGTTTGCTGGTTGGCAATCACGAGCACCGGCACCTTGCTCGAGCCGAGTTCTGCGGCGGCGAGATCTTGAGTGGAAGGCACCACATTGCGAGTGATCGTCACGTAGGGTGTAGCCATTACGCGCTTGTCTGAGTCATAGATAGATACGCCGACACTACCGGAGACCGCGTTGTGACCACCGACGAACTGATCGAACAGCTACGTCAGCTGCGGGAGCAGGCCCATGAGCCGGCCAGCAGGCGCGCCGTGGATCGCCAGCACGACCTCGGCAAGCTCACTGCTCGGGAGCGAATAGAGACGCTCCTGGACAAAGGCTCGTTTCAAGAGATGGACATGCTTGTCCAGCACCAAGCGTCCGGTTTTGGCATTGAGGACAAGCGCCCTCTCGGCGATGCGGTCATTACCGGATGGGGGACGATCGACGGTAGGACCGTCTTCATCTTCGCCGAAGACTTCACCGCATTCGGGGGGAGCCTCGGCGAGGTTGTGGCAAACAAGATCTGCAAGGTCATGGATCTCGCCATGGACACCGGGGCACCGCTCATCGGATTGAAGGACTCAGGCGGGGCCCGCATCCAGGAAGGCGTGACCGCTCTCGACGGCTACGGGCGGATTTTCGAGCGCAACGTCCGCGCCTCGGGTGTCATCCCGCAGATCTCCGTAGTCATGGGACCGTGTGCCGGCGGGGCCGTGTACTCCCCCGCCATCACTGACTTCGTCTACCAGGTTGAAGGTCTCTCTCACCTCTTCATCACCGGCCCCGAGGTCATCCGGGCCGTTACCGGGGAGGACGTCACCTTTGAGGACCTCGGTGGTGCCCACGCCCATGGCTCGAAGTCAGGGGTCACCCACTTCGTCGCCAGTGATGATCGCTCGGCTCTCGAAGAGGTCCGTTACCTCTTGTCCTTCCTGCCCCGCAACAACATGGAAGTGCCCCCGTTCTTCACCCCACTGGATCGGGCAGACCGCATGGACGAGGATCTGACCGCGATCATCCCGAACAACGCCAATCTGCCATACGACATGGTGGATCTCATCGAGATGGTGGTGGACGACGCCGAGTTCTATCAGGTCCACGAGCACTACGCCGCCAACATCGTCATCGGTTTCGCCAGGCTCGATGGCTATTCCGTCGGCATCATCGGCAACCAGCCGGCGGTACTAGCCGGAACGCTCGACATTGCATCCTCGGCAAAGGCCGCCCGGTTCATCAGGTTCTGCGATGCATTCAATATCCCAATTGTCTCGTTTGTTGACGTGCCCGGTTTCCTCCCCGGGATCGAGCAGGAGCATGGCGGCATCATCCGCCACGGCGCCAAGCTTCTGTATGCCTACGCCGAAGCGACCGTCCCCAAGATCACGGTCATCACCCGCAAGGCCTACGGCGGTGCATACGTCGTCATGAACTCGCGAGCGGTGCGTGCCGACGTTGTCTACGCCTGGCCGACCGCCCAGATCGCCGTGATGGGAGCCCAGGGAGCAGTCAATATCATCCACCGTCGCGAGATCGCAAACGCAGACGACCCCGAGGGGCGGAACCAGGAACTCATCAACGAGTACGAGTCTCAGTTCAACAACCCATACGTTGCGGCTGAGCGAGGCTTCGTCGATGAGGTAATCGAGCCGCGCGAGACCAGGCCGCGACTCATCCGTGCGTTGGAGATGCTGCGCACCAAGCGTGAGGCTATGCCCCCGCGCAAGCACGGAAACATCCCCCTGTGAGCCAGCGTCACTACAAGCCAGTCTCCTAGGATGACCGCCGTGGAATCAGTACTTGTTGCCAATCGTGGCGAAATCGCAGTCAGAGTCATCAGGGCCGCCAGAGAGATCGGCTTGCGCACAATCGCGGTCTACTCCGAGCTCGATCGCAACGCAATGCACGTCAAGCTCGCCGATGAGGCGTGGAATATCGGACCGGCGCCCGCAGGCGAGTCTTACCTCAACGTGGAGAGAATCCTCGAGGTGGCGACTGCGTCCAACGCGTCTGCGGTTCACCCCGGCTACGGGTTCCTCGCGGAGAACGCATCATTCGCCCAAGCCGTGATCGACGCCGGCATCATCTGGGTCGGTCCGTCACCCGAGGCCATTGCCACCATGGGCGACAAGATTGCCTCCCGCGTTGCGGTCGCCGCCGCCGGCGTGGATGCCGTCCCCGGCACCCAAGAACCGCTCTCCTCTGCGGCCGACGTCAAAGGATTCGCCGCCGAACACGGCTACCCAATCGCCATCAAGGCCGCCCATGGCGGAGGCGGCAAGGGTCTGCGGGTCGTTTACGAAGAGGCGGACCTCGAGACGGCATTCGATGCGGCCCGCCGTGAGGCCGACGCCTACTTCTCGCGGCCTGAGGTATACGTCGAGAAGTACCTCGAGCGACCCCGCCACATCGAAGCGCAGATCATCTGCGACACCCACGGCAACGCGGTGTTTGTCGGTGAGCGCGACTGCTCTGCCCAGCGCCGTCACCAGAAGCTCGTCGAAGAGACCCCCGCTCCCGGCATCACGAAGAAGCAACGAGCCAAGATCGCCAAGGCCGCTCTCGCTGTGGCCAAAGCAACCGAATACGTGTCTGCCGGCACCATCGAGTTCCTCATGTCACAAGATGGCGAGTTCTACTTCCTGGAGATGAACACGAGGATCCAGGTGGAGCACACCATCACGGAGGCGGTCACGGGTATCGACCTGGTCAAGGAACAGCTTCGAGTCGCCGCAGGCGATCCGCTCTCATTCCGTGACACCGAGCCGCGGGGCCATGCGATCGAGTTCCGGATCAACGCTGAGGACCCGTCGCGTGACTTCATGCCCAACCCGGGCACAATCATCGAATACCAGGAGCCGGGCGGACCAGGGGTCCGAGTCGACAGTGGCGTCAAAGCCGGCTCGGTAATCAGCCAGTACTACGACAACCTGGTCGCCAAGCTCGTCGTTTGGGGCAGGGATCGGCAGGAAGCCATCTGCCGGGGCCGCAACGCGCTGCAGAGCTTCGAGATCACCGGCCTCGCCACCACCATTCCCGCTCATCTCGCCATCCTGGCCACCGAGGAATTCCAGGCGGGCACATACTCAACCCGCTTTGTGGAAGACCAACTCGATTTCTCCGATCTCGAACACGAAGTCGCTCCGCACCTCCCCACCGACGAGGAACTCGAAGAGCGCGCCATCACCGTAGAGGTCGGCGGTCGCCGCTTCTCGGTTCGCTACTGGGCTCCCGTCATGGCCGCTCCCGCCGCAGGTGGCCAGAAGGCTGCACCGCGCCGCCGACCGCCCAAGCTCGACCGCCGGTCGGGGCCTGCAGATGACACCGGAGTGGTAACCGCCCCCATGCAGGGCACGATCGTCAAGCTCCACAAGAGCGCAGGCGAGTCCGTCAAGGAAGGCGAGCCGCTGTGTGTCCTCGAGGCGATGAAGATGGAGAACGAGATCAAGTCCACCAAGGACGGCGAGATCATCGATCTTCGCGTCCAAACCGGCGACACCGTCACCAGCGGCGCCGTCTTGATGGTTATCGCCTGATTCCTGTTGCACAGGCAGGATCGCGTTGGCAGTCGCCTTCGGAAACAGCTGTCGGTGGCTAGGAGTGTCGCCCGAAGACCTTTTCCAGCGTCGCCGAGACCTCGCCCAGAGTCGCCTTGGCTCGGAGTGCTTCCCGCATCGGGTAGAGAAGATTGTCCGTACCCCGGGCCGCCGCCTCCACGGCTTGGAGCGCAGTATCGACCGCAGCCTGGTCGCGGGTGGCGCGAATCTCCGCCAGCCGCGCCGTCTGCTCTCGCTCCAGCTCGGGATCGATGGCGAGGATCTCCGGGGCGCCTTCCTCATCCTCGACAAACCGATTGACTCCGACGACCGTCGCCGACCCATCGTCGACGGCACGGGCATAGCGATAGGCAGCGTCTTCGATCTCGCTGGACTGGAAGCCCGACTCGATGGCGGCGACCGCTCCACCCAGCGCATCGATTTCGTCGATCAGGCGCAAAGCTTCCGCCTCCACCTGATCGGTCAACGACTCGATGTAGTACGACCCTGCCAGCGGATCGACGGTGTCGCCGATGCCAGACTCAAAACCGAGGACCTGTTGGGTTCGCAGCGCCAGCAGCGCCGACTCGTCCGTCGGCAGACCCAGGGCCTCGTCGAAGGAGTTGGTGTGCAGAGACTGGGTTCCACCAAGTGCTGCGGCTAGTGCCTGATATGCCGTGCGAACGATGTTGACATGCGGCTGCTGGGCAGTCAGCGTCGACCCGGCGGTCTGAGTGTGGAATCGCATGCGCCAGGAGGCCGGATTCTTGGCGCCGGCGCGATCGCGCATCAAGTGGGCCCAAATTCGTCGTGCCGCCCGGTACTTCGCCACCTCTTCAAACAGGTGGTTGTGGGCATTCCAGAAGAACGACAGTCGAGGCGCAAAGTCATCGACGTCGAGGCCTGCGGCCCGAGCCGCCTCGACGTAGGCGAGACCGTTGCTGATCGTGAATGCGATCTCCTGGGCTGCCGTTGAGCCCGCCTCCCTGATGTGATAGCCGCTGATGGAGATGGTGTTCCAGTTCGGCACCTCCGCAGCGCAGTATCCGAACAGATCGGTGACGAGACGCATCGAGGGCTGCACGGGGTAGACATAGGTGCCCCGGGCGATGTACTCCTTGAGAATGTCGTTTTGCACAGTGCCCCGGAGGTCCGCTCCAGACACACCCTGCTCTTCCGCAACCAGCTGATACATCAGCAACAGGACCGCAGCAGTCGAATTGATGGTCATCGACGTGGACACATCACCCAAGGGGATCTGATCAAACAGCGCCCGCATGTCATCGAGAGTATCGATGGCGACGCCGACCTTTCCCACCTCGCCGTGGGCCAACGGTGCATCAGAGTCGAGGCCCATCTGCGTCGGGAGGTCGAAGGCCACAGAAAGACCCGACTGCCCGGCTGCGAGGAGGTCCCGGAAACGCCGATTGGTCTGTGTTGCCGACCCGAAACCAGCGTACTGGCGCATCGTCCACTTCCGACCGCGGTACATGGTCGGATACGGGCCCCGCGTGTACGGGAACTCGCCGGGCTCGCCCAGGCGGTCGGCCTCGTCCCAATCGTCGAGATGGCGTGGACCGTAGACAGGTTCGATCTCAAACCCGCTTGTCGCCCAATGCCGTTCGTTGTTCCCGGACATCCCTATCATCCCTCAGACTGCTGACGGATGGTACCCGCGGGAACTATCTCGACGCCGGGAACGTCTATCTACTCGTAACCCCATGGATCCAAGTCTTCACCTCATCGAACGGCGGGAAAGGCGCGGCAAGCGCATTTCCAGCCTTGCCATGCTCGCCGTCATTACCGTGCTCGGCGCGTCGCTCTACGGGATGTTTGCGTTCCTCGAGACGAATGCGGCGTTTGGCACGGTCGAAGACGTCACCGACGAGCTGCTTTGCGATCCCGAGGACTACGACCTGAGCTTCCCTGCTCTGGGCAGCCTGTCCGAGGTGTACACCAGCGACGGCGTCCTACTCGGCAAGATCACGGAACGTAACAGCCAGCCGGTGCCGATCGACGAGATCCCGGACATCGTGCAGTGGGCAGTGGTGTCGGCAGAGGACGGCGATTTCTACGAGCACGAGGGCATCGACTTCTCATCGATTCTCAGCGCCGCCATCGACAACGCCCGCTACGAAGGCACCCGTGGCGGTTCGACGATCACCCAGCAGATCATCAAAAAGAACGTGTTGACCGATGAGGTCACGTTGGACCGCAAGATCTGCGAAGCAGTCATCGCCGCGGAACTCGAACGCACCTACACCAAGGACGAGATCCTCGAGTTTTACCTCAACTCACAGTTCTTCGGTGAAAACGCATACGGCGTGGCCGCAGCCGCGCAAGAGTACTTCGGTAAGGATCTCGACGAGCTGACCATCGCCGAGGCTGCAGCGATCACCGTCCCGA
>SWCD01005362.1_pt1 | contig 33349 bp, 28 predicted proteins | sample 4693011 | NCBI WGS metagenome assembly SWCD01 (sample SAMN10267278, study PRJNA491770) | bioreactor metagenome | isolation source: DHS bioreactor inoculated with marine | place: Japan: Omine Ridge, Nankai Trough | reverse complement strand
CCAATCCGGTACAGAAATAAAAGTTGTTAGAAACAATACCAGTCCTTTAGTTAGGGTATTTGGCCACGATAATTGCAATTTCGAATTGATTTCCTCAAAGAAAATCTATTTCCTCTAGGAGAAGATATAGGAAGAATATTTCTAGGATTGCAAAAGTTTTTAATTGATCAACTATCATGGGTAGCTACGTTGAAAAATAAAAGCATTCACGATGCATAATGAACCACAATTGAATGTTCTTCGGGAGGTTGACTAATAGATTTCTCTTCCCCTTATACTCCTTCCGTCCTTTTATACTCCTTCCGTCCTTTGGAAATAAAATTTCAAAAATAGCGTTTTACAACCCACCATTTCTTTCAGGATCCCTGGGAACGGGCCAATTTTCTGGTTTTCCAGTTTTATCGTCTATGGGCAAGATTATTTTTTCCCTAGAAGTTTTGTTGGGTTCTTCTGAGGCTAAATACACCAAAACAGCGGTAAGGATCACATTGTTTTGTACGTCGTCAAAAACAATTTTATCATAGGAGTCGCGGTTGGTGTGCCACGTATAATTCCAATAATCCCAACTGAGGGAACTTAAATTGAAAGCGGGTGCCCCTGTGGCGACAAAACTTGCATTATCTGAGCCTCCACGGGCCGGCTGCCCAGGGAAAGTGGTTTCAATATGTCTTCGGATGGTATCCGGAACGGCGTTTAGCCAGCGCGAGAGATAGTCGTAGGATTGCAGAAATCCGGCTCCATTAATATTTACCACCCTGCCCGTGCCATTATCTTGATTGAAAACGGCCTGAATATTTTTTACTATATCTGGATGGTCTGCAACAAATGCCCTGGATCCGTTTAGGCCTTGTTCTTCACTTCCCCAATGGCCCACAAGGATGGTACGTTTTGGCTGGGGATATACCTTTTTCAGGATCCGCATTGCTTCCATCATCACCAAAGTTCCCGTTCCGTTGTCGGTAGCTCCCGTGGCACCGTCCCAGGAATCAAAATGTGCGGATAGCACAACGTATTCTTCCGGTTTTTCGGTCCCTTTTATTGAAGCGATGGTATTTGAAGTGGGAACGGCCCCCAAATCTTTGGATTCTGCTACTACTTTAATTTTTGGGTTGTCCCAATGTTCCACCATTCTGTAGAGCATAGTGTAGTCTTCCAGGTCAATATCAACCGTAGGAATCTTTTTGGTCCTTGCACCAAAAATCTTATCCACCCCGAACCCTTTTGACCAGTTGTTGTCCACAATACCAACAGCTCCGGCCTTTTCCAAGGCGGAAATGATGCTTCTGGAATCATAGCCACTTCGCTCTATGTTCTCCTTCCATGTCTTGGAGGCTGCTTCCCGTTCATTTTTCATTTTTTCGAACGATTCGGGTGTGGCATATTCTTTCCAATTTTCGTCGGGTCTTCCTGTGGGTTGCTTCATGGCAATCATCACAAATTTGCCTTTAACTTGAGGCAACCACTTTTGAAAGGAAATGGAATCCCTTATCTCTGGAAGGGTCATTAATTCTGCTGTTACGCCCTTGGTAGAAGTGCTCGGACTCCAGGCAAGTTGCGTGCCCTTAAGGGTTTGAACCCGTGGTGAGACCATGTCGATATGCGAAATACCCCGTTCCCAACCCTTCCATTGGCCCCATTGCTGATTTTCGGCAAATATTCCCCAGCTTTTATACTTCGCCACAGCCCAATCGTGGGCTTGTTGCATTTGGGGAGTCCCAACTAATCTTGGACCAATATCATCCAAGAGCTCATGTGCAAGTGTTTTCAATTGCGAATTTGCGTAAGCTTCATTTTCTATGGCTTGAATTATAGGATCTCTCTCTTGGGCCGAAAGTGAAATGGTGAGCAAAAGAAGTGCTGCATAACAAAAAAAGGTAAGCTTTTTCATGCGTTTTGAATTTGGAATTAGTTGAAAATAAATCAATTATATAAACTTCGATTCATATCTTGCTTGTTTAGCAAGGGTTCAATTTGATAAAGCTACAACATATTTTAGATTATGTCCAACTTATAAGATAATGACGCAATCTGTAGAGGGATATATCTTGGGATTGGAATATATAATTTAAAGGATATCGTTTGGCAAAAATGTCAATTTTTCGGACTTGTTATCCCTTCAATAGAGCAACGGCCTGTTGTGCGATTTCCAGCTCTTCGTTGGTCGGAATAACTAGGATTTTGATTGGGGAGCCATTGGTATTTATTTCCCAAACCCCTTCGGTTTTGTTTTGATTTTTTAATTCGTCCATATGGATGCCCAAATACTCCATCCCTTCACACACCAAAGCTCTTAATACGCTCGAATTTTCCCCGATCCCGGCGGTAAAGACCAAAGCATCCAGACCGTTCATAACCGCTATATAGCTGCCAATGTATTTTTTAATGCGGTAGGCGTTCATTTGGAGTGCCAATTGGCATTCTTTGTTGCCTGTTTCAGCTTTACGTTGGATGTCCCTAAGATCGCCGTGATCTGTAAGTCCCAACATGCCACTTTTTTTTAAGAGGATTGTATTCACTTCTTCCAGACTATACCCCAAGGAATTCACCAAATAGAAAATAAGGCCATGGTCGATATCCCCGCTCCGGGTCCCCATTATTAGGCCGTTAGATGGGGTAAACCCCATACTGTGGTCTACACTTTTACCATTTTGAACCGCGGTGACACTACAACCATTCCCTAAATGAAGGGTAATAATCTTGGATTTGGGCCTTTTTAAGAAGGTGATCGCTTTCTGGGAAACGTAATCATGGCTAATTCCATGGAACCCATATACTTGAATGCCCTTTTCAAAGAAGTCATTGGGTATGGCATATTTTTTAGCTTTGGTCGGAATGGTCTGATGAAAGGCGGTATCGAAAACGGCCACCTGTTTGGCCGAATTAAAGATGTGTTCGGCCATTATGATCCCTTCAAAATTAGCAGGATTGTGCAAGGGAGCCAAGGCACAAAGTTGCTGTATTTTATCTTTCACTTCGGAAGTTATGATCGTTGTTTTTGAAAATGTATTGCCACCATGGACTACCCTGTGGGCAACGATTTCGATTTCTTTTGATTCCTTAATGACCCCTTTTTTAGGATGTAAAAGATAATCGGCTACTTTTTGAAGTCCAATTTTGTGGTTTTCGATTACTACCGATTCCGACACATCCACTTCTCCGGTTTTGTACTTAAAAACTGCATCGGATGCACCAATACGTTCCAAGATTCCAGAACAATAGATCTGTTCCGAAGGCATTTCCATAAGTTGATATTTTATGGAGGAACTGCCGGAATTTATAATTAGTATTTTCATTGTTTTAATTTTTGGGATTATAAGGAACATTCTTTTACCCCTCCGCCTTCGGCACCTTCCCTTGAAAAAAGGGGAGGACCAAATGGTCCATAATTAAAGTCCTCCCCTGCGAAGGGGATGTGCCCAAAGGGCGGAGGGGTAAGGATTTCAAGTTCTATAGTTAATGCGTTTTGTGGAAATCTCCTATCCCGACATAAAAACCATATAACTTCAAAGTCAAATACCCTGTGCCTGTATGGCCGTAATAATCACCGTATTGTAAATATCCTCGACGGTACATCCTCGGCTCAGATCGTTCACTGGTTTATTGAGACCTTGTAACATAGGGCCGATGGCCAAAGCTCCGGTCTCCCGTTGAACGGCTTTGTAAGTGTTGTTCCCTGTGTTCAGGTCTGGGAAGATAAAAACACTTGCCTTCCCGGCAACCTTGGAATCCGGCAGCTTGTTTTTTGCCACCTGTATATCCACGGCAGCATCATACTGAATGGGTCCCTCCACTTTAAGATTGGGATTTTTTTCCTTCACCAATTGGGTAGCCTTTCTAACGCGATCAACATCGGCACCTGCTCCGGAGCTACCAGAGGAGTAGGAGAGCATGGCAATCCGGGGTTCAATATCAAATGCTTCGCTGGTGGCAGCGGACGAGATTGCAATTTCCGCCAGTTGTTCCGCCGTAGGATTTGGATTGATGGCGCAATCCCCAAAAATGGATACGCGATTGTCCAGGCACATGAAGAACACGGAAGAAACCACCGATACATCCGGCCTGGTTTTAATAAACTGCAATGCAGGCCTAATGGTATGTTGTGTGGTATGTATGGCGCCCGAGACCATTCCGTCGGCATGTCCTTTATATACCATCATGGTACCGTAGTAGGATACGTCCTCCATAAGATCCCGAGCCATGGCCAAGTTTACGTTCTTGTGTTTGCGCAGTTCATAGAGTGTAAGTGCGTAGTCCTCAAAATTATCAGATTCTGTGGGGTCTACTATATGGATCTTGTCCAAATCCAAGTCAAGATCCAACTGCAGTATTTTTGATGCTATTTCTTCCCGATTGCCCAATAAAGTAAGTTCAACCACTTGGGTAGCTATAAGTTGTTGGGCGGCCGTAAGAATACGATCGTCAGTGCCTTCGGGGAGCACTATGTGCTTTTTATTGGATAGGGCTCTTTGGTAAAGCTTATAGAGGAACATACGTGGGGTAATTCCCTTTGCCTTAAAGGTTATCAAGCGCTCTTCCAACTCTTTGACGGGTACATACTTTTCAAACTCCTGGATCGAGGTTGTTATTTTCAATTTATTTTCGGCATAAATCTTAGGTTTTATGGACCCTATTCTATTGGTGACTGAAAAAGTTCCGCCCTGCACGGAAATTATCGGGATTACCTCTGAAAGACCTTCGATCAATTTTAGAATTGAATCTTCTGGTATGAGTCCACCTGTTAGGATAATTCCGGAAATAGGAGGATAATTGGCCGAAATGTTAGCCTGTAAGGCACCTAGAATGATATCGGCACGATCACCTGGGGTTATGACCAAACTGTTCTCTTTTAAATGGATGAGGTAATTGCGCAATTGCATCGCCCCTACGCTAAACGCTCCCGCTGGATTATTGATATAGGGTTCCCCAAACAAGATACTGCCATCCAAATTCTCCATAATCTCCTTTACCGTAGGGTTGGCTAGGACAGGGTTTAAAGGAATGGCCCCGACCAATACACTTGGGGGCAATTTTGCTTTGAGCCCTTCTATCACCAATGGCACATTTTCCGGCTGAATTTTATTGGCCACGGCCAGGAGTACTTCTACTCCTTTTTCCTTAAATGAATCGTAGGCCAAATATAGATTGCCGACCAGTTCTTCCAAGGATTTGCCCACCCCTCCAGCAATTATTAATGCTGGTATACCTAGATTTTTGGCGACCAACACATTGATGCCCCATTCCATAATAGCACCTTCTCCAGAAAAATCGGTACCTTCCACAAGAACAAAATCAAAACGACCTTCAATAGCTTTGTATTTAGAAATAATGGTCGCTAGAATTTCGTCGTCCTTATCCAAGTTTTTATGGCGGACCAATTCGCTTCGGGTATAGGCATAGGCCTCCTCAAATTTTAGGTTTAGGTCGAAATGGGTGATCAAGGTGCGGATGTGATTGTCTACCCCATCCCCATTATCATCGATAATGGGCCTGAAATAACCAACTTTGGCCGTCTTGCCCAGTAGTAAGTGCATTAACCCTAAGGAGATAATCGATTTACCACTGTTGGGTTCGGTTGTGGCAATATAGATGGCCTTATTCATAAATGGAAGAATTGTAACGTTTTGATTGAAAAGGTTCTATAAAAATGTTCAAAAATCATTTCTACAGGAATCTTTGACTCTACACAGGGATTTTAATTGAAGCTATAAAATTAAGGGATTTCTATGGCACTTTTAAAGAAACCCACCTCCTTTATGGAAACAATTTGTATATTAGGTATCTGGCACAATACTTAAAATTAAACACTATCGATATGGGATCACGCAGGGATTTTATTCAAAAACTTACGGTATCGGCCGTTGGAATACCGGTTTTGGGCTATACGGCCAACCTCGAAAATTATATGCCAACTTTTGAAAACGATACGCAATTGCGGGTGGCAATAATGGGACTTGGCAGTTATGGAACAAGGGTCGCGAATGCCATGGAATCTTGCAAACGTGCCAAATTAGTGGGAGTAATCAGTGGTACGCCATCAAAGATCAAGACCTGGCAGGGCAAATACGGGATTCCGCAGAAAAATTGCTATAACTATGAAAATTTTGACAAGATAAAGGACAATCCGGATATTGATGCAGTGTACATCATTACCCCCAATGGTTTGCACCATGACCAAGCAATCCGTGTTGCTAGGGCGGGCAAACATGTTATTTGCGAAAAGCCCATGGCCATTAATGCCAAGGAAGGCGAAGAAATGGTCGAGGCCTGTAAGGATGCTGGTGTTAAATTGTTGGTGGGCTATCGTATGCACTTTGAGCCAAGGACCTTGGAGGTAGTCAATATGAGGAGAAATGGGGATTTTGGAAAAATCATGTTCTTTCAGGGGCTTTCAGGATTTACGATTGGTGACCCAAATCAATGGCGTTTAAATAAAGAACTTGCGGGGGGCGGGGCCATGATGGATATCGGGATTTATTCCATCAACGGGGCCCGTTACATGGTAGGGGAGGAACCCATTTGGGTAACGGCACAGGAAACCAAGACCGATCCCATAAAATTCAAGGAAGGGGTGGATGAAACTATTCAATTTCAACTCGGTTTTCCAAGTGGCGCGGTGGCGTCATGCTTGTCTACCTATTCCATGAACAATCTGGACAGGTTTTTCCTTAATGGGACTAAAGGCTTTGCGGAGATGCAACCCTCCACGGGGTATGGACCCATTGAAGGACGTACAAATAAAGGACCATTGACAGCTCCCATAGTTACGCATCAAACAGTGCAAATGGATGCTATGGCCGGAATAATTTTGGATGGTGAAAAGCCTCCAATCCCGGTCGATGGGGAGGAAGGGGTAAAGGATCTAAGGATTATGGATGCCATTTTTAAGGCGGTAAAAATCAACGGAAAGGTCTATTTATAAGTACAAAGTATTAAGTACAAAGTATAAAGTAATAAGTATATAGTATTTAAATAGAAGGACACAGATATAGATACGGAACGCCTAATTATGGAAACTTAATATTTTGTACTTAATGCTTAATACTAGACACTAACCACTCCCTTCTTCCTTATCAACAACAACCCAATAAAGGTCAACAGCCCGTTGATCGGCAATAATTCATAACCCACCTCATATCCACCCAAGCTTTCCGGGGGAAGGTTCGCAATACCCATCATAATCAATACAGAAGCTAGTGCCACCGCCCAAACATAATTATCCTTAATTTGGTATTTGGTAAAAATGCCGAAGGTAAAAAGTCCCAAAAGGGGTCCATAAGTGAAGGTTGCAACGGTGAGCAGACCATCTATCACGTTTTTGTCCAGAATATACCTAAAGGCAATAATAACAAGGACCAACAGTACGCTCATTCCTATATGGGTTTTTTTCCGCATTTTTTTCTGCTTGGCCTCTTCCTTTTTCTCAATCCCTAGAAAATCCACACAAAAGGATGTCGTCAAGGAAGTAAGGGCACTATCCGCACTACTGTATGCAGCTGCAATAAGGCCAAGCATAAAGGTTACGGCCACCACGATGCCAAGATCGCTATTTATGGCAATCTCAGGAAATAGTAGGTCGGCTTTAGGTGTGCCATCCATCAACGGCAGTGCAATATTAAACTTGTCGGCATATATAAATAAAAGGGCCCCAAGAAGTAGGAATATAAAATTGACCACTATCAAAACCAGGCTAAATGAAACCATGTTTTTTTGTGCATCCTTAAGAGACTTACAGGTAAGATTTTTTTGCATCATGTCCTGATCCAGCCCTGTCATGCAAATCGTAATGAACATCCCACCAAAGAAGGATTTTATAAAGTTGTTCTTGGCAAAAAAATCATCGGTGACAAAGATTTTGCTGTATTGCTTTAACTCGTCCGAGGCTAAAAATTCTGAAAAGCTCCACCCTAATTTTTGATTGATAAAATAAATGGAAAGGCCCAAGGAGACAAGCATGAACAAGGTTTGAAGCGTATCTGTCCACACAATGGTCTTAATGCCTCCCCTAAACGTGTAGATCCAGATAAGGAGAATGGAAAGGATTACAGTGACCTCAAAGGGTACGTTCCAAGCGTCAAAGACGAACTGTTGCAATACCATGGCCACTAAAAACAGTCGGAATGAAGCTCCGAGAACCCGGGAAATAAAGAAGAAAAATGCTCCCGTCTTATAACTTACCAATCCAAAACGCTGTTCCAAATATTGGTATATGGAAGTAACGTTAAGTTTGTAATATATGGGCAGAAGAAGGTAGGCTATGACAAAATAGCCTACCAAATAACCAAACACTACCTGCATATAACTGAATTGGGAGGTCTCTACCCACCCTGGCACCGAGATAAAAGTAACACCGGACAAGGAAGCACCAACCATCCCAAATGCCACCAAAAACCAAGGTGATTGTTTGCCGGCCTTAAAGAAATCCGCATTGGAATCATTTTTTCCGGTAAAATAGGAAATGGTCAAAAGCAGTAAAAAATAGCCCCCGATAAGCAAAAGAATGTGCGTAGCCGACATAGTTTGGTTTTGTTAAGGGGCCAATGTACAAAAGTTAAAGGATAACCGAAATTGGTACCAGCGCATTTTTGGTGAAAATGTGAGCTCTTGGCTTATAGGTAAGATTGTTTTTGGTATTTTTACCTATTAATGAACCCATGTTTTTTGTACGAAGCCACCTTGTTTGGAATAATCAATTAGAACCCAGTGAAATGTCCGTCAAACCTAGTTCGGGCAAGATTAATTTAAACTTCCATGGTTATTTGGGAAAATTAAGAAAAATAGCAATTAACGTGTGAAATATATAGTTTGCGAAAAACCCGGTGAGTTCCTGATCTTGGAAAAGGATATTCCTGTCAAAAAGGATAATGAGGCCCTTTTGCGGGTTAAGAAAGTGGGTATTTGCGGTACCGATCTGCATGCTTATGCGGGGAATCAGGCTTTCTTTACCTACCCAAGGATATTGGGACATGAACTCGCTACCGAAATTGTTGAGATCGGAGAAAACGAAAGGGGACTTAAGGTTGGTGATAAGGTGGTGGTAATGCCGTATATAAGTTGTGAAAAATGTATTGCTTGTCGCAATGGCAAGCCCAATTGTTGCACGGACATTCAAGTTTTGGGCGTCCATACCGATGGCGGAATGCAGGAACTGATAACTGTTCCGATTAGTCTTTTGATACCGGCCCAACGGCTTACTGATGAGCAGATGGCGGTGGTAGAACCGTTGGCGATTGGTGCACATGCCATTCGACGGGCCCTGTTACAGAGCGGGGAGACGATTGTAGTAATCGGTTGCGGGCCCATTGGTATCGGAATCATGAAACTTGCCCAAATAGCTGGGGCAAACGTCATCGCCATGGATGTTAACCAACAGCGATTGGATTATGCCAAAAAAAATATAGGGGTGGATTTTGTGGTCGTGGCTGATGAAAATGCGGTTGCCCGGGTTTCCGAAATTACCCAGGGGGATATGGCTACGGTCGTTTTCGATGCCACAGGTCACAAAGGGGCATTGGAAGCTGGTATAAAATATATGTCACACGGGGGCAGATATGTGTTGGTGGGACTCTCCAAAGGGGACCTTACATTTTCACACCCGATGATCCACGCCAAAGAGACTACGCTAATGTGTAGTAGGAACGCTACCTTGGCGGATTTTGAGCATGTTATCGATGTCTTGAAAAATGGAAAATTCCCAACGGACACTTTTATAACCCATACCGTTGGTTTTCGGGAAATGATCGCTAATTTTGATAGTTGGTTAGACCCCAAAACTGGGACGATAAAGGCCATGGTGGATTTTTAAGAATAACGCCGTAGATAGCATCTGAAAAAGTAAAATCTACTGCAATAACTAATATTTTGTTTGAAAAAGTTAAAAGTCAAAAAGATAAATGAGCAATAAATATTTACAGATACATCCTAAGGACAATGTACTGGCCGCCCTAAGGAATTTATATAAAGGAGATCCAGTAAAGTACAACGGGGGAGAATTCGTCCTTGCAACCGATACCCATGCCAAGCATAAATTTGCAAACGACGATTTGGAGGTCGGGGATTCCGTAATAATGTACGGCACTTTGGTTGGGAAGGCGATAAAGCCAATTGCCAAAGGAGAGACCATAACCACGGAAAATGTGGTGCATGCCTCTGCTGAGTACGAGGTTGGAAGCGAGCGTGCCACATGGACGGCCCCGGATGTTACAAAATGGAAGGATCGCACCTTTATGGGCTATCACCGTGCGGATGGCAGCGTAGGCACCTCAAATTATTGGCTAGTTATTCCTTTGGTGTTTTGTGAAAACAGGAATGTAGAGGTGATGAAATCGGCCCTCCTCAAATCCTTGGGATACCATACCTCTAGTGATTTCGTGGTGGACACGGAAACCTTGGTCCGGAAATTTAAGGATGGTGCGGACGAAACGGAACTTTTGCGTACGGATCTAATAAAAACTGCCGATCAGATAAAGCAGGACCGTGTTTTTCCAAATGTGGATGGGATAAGGTTTTTAAATCATCAAGGTGGGTGTGGCTGCGACCGTCAGGATTCCGATACGCTTTGCCGACTGTTGGCAGGGTATGTTACAAATCCAAATGTGGCCGGGGCCACGATTCTAAGTCTTGGTTGCCAAAATGCCCAGTTCAAAATTATGGAAGAGGCAATTTTGGAACGGGACCCTGAATTTTCCAAGCCGCTTTATGTGTTGGAACAACAAAAGAGCAAGAGCGAACGCCATTTTTTAGAAGAAGCGGTAAAGAAGACGTTTTTAGGATTGATCGAGGCAAATAAAGTCGGGCGGCAACCTGCCCCCTTAAGTGAATTGGTGCTAGGCCTGGAATGCGGGGGGTCGGATGGTTTTTCTGGAATCTCTGCCAATCCGGCCCTAGGTTATGCCTCCGATTTATTGGTGGCTTTGGGAGGGACGACCATCTTATCGGAGTTTCCAGAGCTCAATGGGGTGGAACAGGAATTGATCAATCGTTGCAAGACGAAGGAGAGTGCCGAAAAGTTTTCCAAATTGATGCGGGTATACTCTGCCAAGGCAACGGCAGTGGGTTCTGGTTTTGAAAATAACCCATCCCCGGGAAATATAAAGGACGGACTAATTACCGATGCCATGAAATCTGCAGGAGCTGCAAAAAAAGGAGGTACCTCCTTGGTCGAAGATGTCCTGGAATATACGGAAAAGTCAACCAAAAAGGGCCTGAACCTGTTGTGTACCCCTGGCAACGATGTGGAAAGCACAACCGGTTTGGCGGGGTCTGGGTGCAATGTAATCTGTTTTACAACAGGTCTGGGCACCCCTACAGGAAATCCCGTGGCTCCCGTTATCAAAATGTCCAGTAACAATGCATTGAGCAATCGGATGAACGACATCATCGACTTCAATACGGGAACGATTATCACAGGGGAGGATACCATAGAGACCAAGGGGGCTGAACTATTGGAATATATTATTCAAGTGGCCAGTGGGGAGATTGTCCCGGCAGCGGTTAGGCTGGGACAGGAAGATTTTATTCCTTGGAAACGGGGGATATCGTTATAGGTACCATAATCTTCAAGGTAGAGAGCGCTGAAGTAATAATTACATACTATTAAAAACATAAATGCAAATACTTAACAGGACAACGCAGAATAAACCGGTAGAGCTGCCCATCAAAGTCATGCAATTTGGTGGTGGTAATTTTCTTCGGGCCTTTGTGGACTGGATGATCCAGATCCTCAATGAGGAAACCGATTTTAACGGGGGAGTGGCGGTCATCAAACCAACGGAAAGGGGCGATTACCGGGAATTGAAATCCCAGGATGGACTTTTTACAGTGGTTCTTGACGGTATAAAGGAAGGTAGGTTGATAGGGGAGAAGAAGTTGGTTTCCGTTGTTCAACAAGTAATCAATCCGTATACGGAATGGAAAGAGTATCTAAAATTGGCCGAAATTAACGAGCTGAGGTTTATCGTTTCAAATACCACGGAGGCAGGGATTAGATTTAATCCAGATGATAAATTTACAGAAATACCACCTACGGAGTTTCCGGCGAAACTGACCATTTGGTTGCACCATCGGTATCTTTTTTTTGCTGGCGATCCCACCAAAGGGTGCATCTTGTTGCCTTGCGAACTTATAGAGAACAATGGTAAGGCACTCAAGGAAACCATTTTGCAGTATGCCGAACATTGGAATTTGAACCCGGATTTTAAGGCTTGGATCGAGTCGTCAAACCATTTTTGCGGTACTTTGGTGGATCGAATCGTATCAGGCTATCCCAAAGATCGGATCACAGAAATACAGAGTGGGCTGGGCTATGGGGACAAACTATTGGTGGCAGGGGAATACTATCACAGTTGGGTGATACAGGGATCACAGCAGATCCAGAAAGAACTTCCTTTTGCCCAAACGAATTTAAACGTTCAGTTTGTGGAGGATCTGGCCCCATATCGGGAAATGAAGGTCAGGATTTTGAATGGGGCGCACACGGCAATGGTACCAGTAGGTTATCTGGCAGGATTGCGTCTCGTAAAGGAGGTAATGCAGGATAATGACGTGTGTTCTTATGTCGAAAACCTGTTGATGGAAGAAGTAGTGCAAACTTTGGATTTCCCCGATTCCATAAAGCATAAATTTGTTCAGGAGGTGTTGGATAGGTTTCGCAATCCTTTGATCGAACACCAACTGATAAGTATTTCCCTCAATGGTACCTCCAAATTCGTAACCCGTTTGTTGCCTACCTTAAAGGACTACCATATTGGGACGGGGAGCCTGCCGGCAAGGATCGTTTTTTCACTTGCGGCCCTTATCTTGTTTTATAAGGGGAAATTTGATGGGGAAGAAATAGAAGTTAAGGACGACCAGAAAGTATTGGTGTTCTTTCACGATTATTGGCAACGGGAAGCGAATGGAAAGTTGACGACCGAGGAACTGGTACAGAGCGTATTGGCCAATAAATCGATCTGGGGAGAAAACTTGAACGATTTTATAGGAATGACGGAAATGGTATCAAACTATATTATGGAAATTGAAGCCAAAGGTGTTATGTCAACTTTAAAAACACTGGAGTCAATCACAAATTCATAAATGGACGTTTAAAACAAAATAAATGAATATAGATTCCCATCAACACTTTTGGAAATATGACCCATTAAGGCACCACTGGATCGATGATGATATGTCCGCTATCCGAAAGAGCTTTCTACCAGCCAATTTAAAAAAGGTTTATGGTGAACACCATATTGATGGATGCGTGGCGGTGCAGGTAGACCAGACTTTGGAGGAGAACGATTTTATGTTGGCCTTGGCCAAGGACCACGATTTTATCAAAGGGGTCGTCGGTTGGGTAGACCTACGTTCTAACAAGGTGGATGCTGTGCTGGAAGGTTACCGTAATGAGAAAAGATTAAAAGGATTCCGACATATCGTGCAGGGAGAAGCAGACCCAAATTTTCTTCTAAGACCAGATTTTGTACGCGGTATTTCCAGTTTGGAGCCTGGTGGTTACACCTATGACATTTTAGTGTTCCCCCATCAATTAGGCGCCGTACTGGAATTGGTGAAAAAGTTTCCCAGGCAGAAGTTTGTGGTAGACCATATTGCCAAGCCTTATATCAAGGACGGATTCTTTGATGGCTGGGCCGTTCTGATGAAGGAATTGGCAAAGCATGAAAATGTATATTGCAAACTTTCCGGTATGATTACCGAGGCCGATTACGGAAATTGGTCTCCGGACCAAATTCACCCATACATGTACCACATTTTGGAATCATTTGGTACTGAACGGATTATGTTCGGGTCCGATTGGCCTGTATGTTTGGTAGCTGGAAATTATGGCGAAGTACTTAAATTAGTAACCGATTTCATCGCCCCTTTGAGCAGTTATGAACAAAAGGCTATAATGGGACAGAATGCCATACAATTTTACAACTTAAAATAATATTTAGAATTATGGATTTAAACTTAAAAGGAAAAGTAGTATTGATTACTGGGGCGGCAGGTGTCAGGGAAAGCATCGGGGAGACCATCTTACAGGCGTTGGCCAAGGAAGGAGCCATCCCTGCTATCGTGGACAGAAATGCCCGTGGATTTGGGTATGCCGAAGAGTTGCGGAAAAATGGAATTGATGCCTCTTTTTTTCAGACCGACGTTACCGAACCAGATCAAATTAAGACCGCAGTAGAAGGTATTGTTAAAAAATACGGCCGTATCGATGTGGTAATTAATAATGTAGGGGTGAACGATGGAGCCGGATTTGATGCTACGTATGAGGAATTTATGTATTCCCTTAAATTGAATCTTGTCAGTTTTTATTTGACGGTAAAATATGCGTTGCCACACTTAAAAGCTTCCAAAGGAAATATTCTTAATATTGGCTCCAAGGTGGGCTTAACAGGTCAAGGGAGTACGTCGGGCTATGCCGCTGCAAAGGGAGGAGTCTTGGGCCTTACCCGCGAATGGGCCGTAGATCTGGTTAAATTTGGAATCCGAAGTAACGCAATAATAATAGCGGAGAGCTGGACACCTTCTTATGACACTTGGATCAAAACCTTGGAAAATGGTGCGGAAAAATTGGAATCCATTACGAAAAAAATTCCTTTGGGTCATCGTATGACAACTCCCCAGGAGATTGCCGATACCTGTTTGTTTACCATTTCGGAAAAATCGTCCCACACCACAGGTCAATTTATTTTTGTGGACGGAGGCTATGTCCATTTAGATCGGGCATTATTAACAGACTAAATAGGGCATTGGTCATGCAATAAATATTGTGACTAAACTATAAGACCCGAACATTTTTAAAACGACAATGGACGAAAGGACAAAGGAAGAAAGGCAAAGAAATTTCATTGGAATAGATAAAAAGGTCATATTTAATCCCAAAAAACTCAAATTTCGTTTTATGGCTGTCCTTGCTCTTTCATCTTTTCGTCCATTGTCACGTTAAAAGTAAGTTTGGATTATACCCCAGTGAAACAATGTTATAACAAAGTTAAGTATAGAAATCCAGGCTTATACCAATGCTTTCTGGGTCATCAGTTTGGGTTGGGATATCCCCATCATCTTAAGAATGGTCGGGGCAATATCCCCCAGGACCCCATCTTCTACCTTTTTAATATCCGGATCCACCACGATCAAAGGCACTAGATTTGTTGTATGTGCTGTGTTTGGACTGCCGTCGGGATTGATCATGGTATCGCAGTTGCCGTGATCTGCGATTACCAGGGTGGAATACCCATTTTCCAATCCTGCAGTAATCACGGATTCTGCACAACTGTCCACCGTTTCACACGCTTTTATGGCTGCATTCATATCCCCGGTATGTCCTACCATATCCGGATTGGCAAAATTGAGACAGACAAAATCGGCTTCCTTTTTTCCCAATTCCGGGATAATGGCGTCCCTAATTTCATAAGCGCTCATTTCTGGTTTTAGGTCATAGGTAGCTACTTTGGGAGAAGGACATAAAATCCGCTTTTCCCCGTCAAATGGAATTTCCCGTCCGCCATTGAAGAAAAAGGTGACATGGGGATACTTTTCGGTCTCGGCTATGCGAATCTGCTTTTTGTCCGCTTTCGAAAGTACTTCCCCCAAGGTCTCGGAAATGTTATCCTTGTCATAGATCACATGAACCCCTTTATAGGAATCGTCATAGTTGGTCATGGTCACATAATACAAGTCCAGTTTATGCATATTGTACTCGTGATTATCTTCCTGGCTTAATACCTGTGTAAGTTCCCGGCCACGATCCGTCCTAAAATTGAAAAAGATAACTACATCCCCTGGTTTAATGGTTGCCAAGGGAGCGCCTTGGCTATCTACATGTACAATGGGCTTTATAAATTCGTCGCTTATGCCTTGATCATAACTGTTTTGCACGGCCTTGATAATGTCCTGTGACTTTTCGCCTTCCCCATGCACCAATAGGTCATAGGCCAATTTTACCCGTTCCCATCTTTTATCCCGGTCCATTGCATAATACCGTCCAATTACGGTAGCGATTTTTGTCTTTTTGTCCGAACAGAAGTTGCCAAGATCTTCCAAAAATCCTTTTCCACTTTTTGGGTCCACGTCCCTACCATCGGTAAAGGCGTGTACAAAGGTATTTTCCAGATCATAGCTTTCGGAAGCCTGGATGAGACCTTTTAAGTGCGAAGTATGGCTATGTACGCCTCCATCGCTTACCAAGCCCAAAAAATGCACAGGTTTGTTGTTTTTCTTGGCATATTGAAACGCATCCTTCAATACCTTTTCGTCCTTAAGGGTATTGTCCTTAACGGCCAAATTGATCTTGGCCAAATCTTGGTACACGATCCTACCGGCACCCAAGTTCATATGGCCGACTTCACTGTTTCCCATCTGGCCTTCTGGCAAGCCAACATTCATTCCAAATGTCTTAAGGTTGGAATTGGGGTACTTTTTATATAGGGAATCTATAAACGGCGTCTTTGCATTTTCAATGGCCGAAACTTTTGGGTCGGGAGATTTTCCCCAACCATCCAAGATCATCAGGATAACTTTTTTGTTCATTTGAAATGATTTTTAGCGTACCTCAAAAATAAGGCGATTTGCCAAGTATAACTATTATTTAAATTGACTTTTATGCTTTTTTTGATCGAGAAGTTACACGAGGCATGTTTTAATCAATAAAAGTCAAAATTGTTAAAATTTTGTTATTTATAAACTTTAGTTGAAACAAATAAATGACAATGGCGTCTTTTAAGTACAATCATCATTCATTAATCAAAAATCATTCATCATGAAAAAAACAGTTCTTACCGTGGCCATGGCCTTTGCGCTAATGGCCGCAAGTGCAAACACCGAAACAGGTGTATTCTCCAACAATTTTACTGCAACAATTAGTAGTGAAGCTACGAAGCCGGGTCCGGATTCCTTTTGTAAAGCCATTATGGAAGGGGATGTGGAAACGGTGCAACGCATGATAGCCCTAGGGGAAGACGTAAACCAAAAATCCTTGGGAAAAACTCCTGCAATATTTGCCGCTCGGTACAATAAACCGGAGATAATGCGAATCCTTATTGCCAATGGGGCAGATCTGTCCATAAAAAGTGACGAGGGTCTATCTGTCATGAAACACGCTGAGCTATCCAATGCCACTGCGGTTCAAGAAGTCCTTCTGGAATACAAGAAAAGCAAGAAGTAGCCAGTAATTTTTGAACCAATCTTGGTCTTCTATATTATTTGCAAGTTCTAAATATTAAAGCGGCACATTCGCTATAATATTTGTCACCAGGCAAATTTTGGATTCGGACTTACGCATGCCTCTACGGTAACCCTTAAGTTTGTTAACGATGTATTGGCAGATATTTCCGAGGCGGGGCGCAAGTTGTTTCCAAGGCCAAGATTATGGTCCATTACATCCTATAAATGTCGGTTATTTATTTTGGATCAGCCTGATTCAAAGGAATAAATGACCGGGAACTAGGGGTCTATAAGGATAGTTTTTAATTATCGTATTATTTAAAACGAAAACAAACATGTATCGAACATGTGTTTTCATCAATCAAAATCCACAAAAATTTAATCAGATGAAAAATTTAGTAATAGGCATAATGTTGCTAGGAGTTGCCAACCTAGGATATTCACAGAATTCGAGCGATTGCAGTAAAAAGACAATTGCGCTCAACGAGGTAGAAGTTTCCCCAACGGACCAAGCTTATTTTGATAAGGTTGCGGAAGGAGTCGTCTCTACAAAAGTTTATGCGCTCGAAAGAGAGGCGTCTAGCTACAATGTCAAGAATCATCCATCTTTTGATGACAATGACGACAAGGTGTACCACGTAAAGTTTAGCAAGGAGAAGGCGAAAATTTTAGCCACCTATGACAACGATGGTAAAATTGTTCATACCCATGAGACGTATGAAGATCTTACCTTACCCATGGCGGTTAGAAACTCCGTTTATAAGGAAAACCCGGACTGGATGGTAAACGGAACGGCATATACCGTTTTTTACAATGGAGAGGATGCCAGTAAAACCTACAGGGTGCAGTTAAAAAAGGAAAATATGAAGAAGAACCTGAAGTTTGATTCTGACGGTAATAGAATAAAATAGGCATGAGTGAATGCCAAAACTTAAATTGAATTAGTCAATCAATTAAAAGCCCCGTCCTGTAATTTGGACGAGGCTTTTTTCAATTTATTTACTTCATAATAGTGTTCAGGTAAAAGAGCAAATAAACCGTAAATTAAAATCTAAATCCTGTAAAGGCCCTAAACATAAATGCGTAAACGGCCATCAACAACATAGCAGCACAAAAAACTGAATAAATCTTCAAAAGATTCACTACAATCTCTGGTTTGCAATCGTCAAATGCTTCAGAATAAATGTTCTTGAAATGTAATAGTGTTCCCATATAGTCTCGTTTAATGATTATTAATCAAAGCTATAAGGGGTTAAATCTGGGACGATTAAAAGATTGGGGATGATCAAATATAGACAAAAATAATGATAAATGGTGGTATTCGGCGTAAATTATACCATAGATCATTAAGTTGCTGGTTAATTAAATAATTGTGAAGCCTTCAACTTAATTCAATAAATTGGAAAAGTTGTGAATTCGGAGTTATGGTTTCAGGGCTTTTATTTAACCTTTAACCTTGAAACTTCAAAACCCTTAGAGCAATTCTTGGTTGATGTCCAAAATATTATCCTGTATATAACTTCTCAAAAGTCCCGTAGTAAAGTGGTCACTGCCCATAATTTCTTCCTTGGACACTAACTTAAGGATATTTTTTTTTCTAAATTGGGTCAGCATTGGGATGGATAGGGGAGCGTAACTGAAGTGCCAAGGCTCGTATTTAAATCCCTTTCTCTTGGGATCGTCGGTATATACAAGGTAGAAATCAAACTTTTTGGAATTTTCATCCATCCATTTTTTAAAGGATTCATAGGGTTTTCCCGTTTCAAATTTTTGAGAATCCAAAACATCCCCATCAACCTTTTGGTATCCGTCAACAAGGTCTACATCGGTGCCCCAATGATGTCGGCTAGTGCCGGGAATAGTGGAATATTCTATAATCTTGTCGATCGCATCCAATGGCGTAAGGCCTTCTTCATCGACATAATTGGAGTATTTTCTATCCCAAATTCGGGCTTGGTGTTCAAAGCTCCGATAGCTCGAGATTACCTTTAAGTCTATCCCATCGCTATACGCTGCCTTTTTCATGTTTACAAACGCTTCATAGGCCTCTTTTCTAAGCTGAACGTCCTTTCCAAACAGTTCTAATTTGGCTTTACCCATAAGTTCATCCACGGTGTACTCCGTTGTGCTCGGAAACATCAAGTTGGGCAGAAGGGTCAAGCCTAGTCCTGAAACACTGCTTTTTTGGATAAAGGATCTTCTATGCATGGTTACGATAATTTTTTAAACATTACAAAATGGTTCCCTATTTCAGGGATTACAAAGGGCTCCCCTAGGATATTGTAACCGCAATTTTTATAAAAAGGTACCGCAATTTCCCTAGCGTTCATCCATACCGTTTTAATTTGCCGATCAAAAAGGAGCTTCTCCCCAAAATTAAGCAATAATTTTCCAAATCCCTTTCCTTGATATTCTTTAAGTACCGCCATCCCCCTAACTTGTCCGGCATTTTTTAAACCAAAATCCGATCGGTCCTGTTCCAAAAAAGTAACCACGGCTACCAGTCGTTTTTGGTAGAACCCACCAAGATGGAAAGTTGTAGGCAAATTGTCCCCGTCAAAGACACAGGACGCTATCGGTTTTCCCAGTCTAAGAACTGGGTTCCGGACCAGATAGGTTTCAGGTGCGCTTAAATAGTTTATTTGGAGATCGATATCCATTCAATTCTAAATATTGGAGGCAACATTTTGATATTTAGGATAATATAACAAATTGGGTAAGCGCGATTATTTGGCCGACTTTAGATCCTCCATATATTTCTTTAATTCCAAGCCATATTTTGAATCCGCCACCTCTGGGGTCAATTTCTTGTAAATGGAATCAAGAAATTTAATATTCGTACTTTCGGCGTTTCTTAGGGCCACATAGGGTGCTACATAGGAATCCGGGTTGTTCATGACAAAGTTTAGGGAATATATGTACTCCCGAACCACATTTTGGTTGCTCAACTTTTCAATGGAATCCACCGCCAAGGAATCTGTCCTAAACTTTGGGTCATAACGGGCCTGGATATAATCCAAGCTTTTTTTGCTGAACTGGGAAACTACCTTATTGTACTCTTCCAATTTCTTTTGGCTTTTAGAACCCTCTATATTGGCGCCGAAATCAAATGAATTCCAAGAAGTTTGGATAGTGATGGTCCCCGGTTCCCCAAAGAAGGTAATTCTATCATTAATGTCGTTATTGTCCTTCTTGTTCAGGTAGAGGTAAAAAATTTCAGGACTTTCCAATTCTGTTTTGAAGGTAAAGTTGCCATCTCCCTCAATTTTAAGCGAATCCACGGTCACCAAAACGGAATCGGGAATATGTTGCAGGTAAAGGGTGCCTTTTTTTAGGCCCTTTACATTTCCGGTAACGGTCATTGTGTTTTTGGTCTCACGATTGCAAGCCGTAAAAAGACCGATTGTCAATACAATTAAAAATAAGTTCTTCATTAATTTCTTTAAATTTGATAAAAGTGGCACAAATATCAACAAACTTTCCATATTTCTAGGACCCTGTTTAAGAATTTGTGATTTGCCCCGAAATTTTTGGAATAATAAAATAATTGGAAAATTTTTAAAACGCCACTATACTTTGGAAGCGATTTCCATAAGATAAGCACATAATAAAGCTCCGAAGGTTCCCACTACATACCCCAAAACTGCAAGCAGAACCCCTACAGATGCAAGGGAGGGATGGAACTCGGCAGCGACCACGGGAGCGGATGCAGCTCCACCTACGTTGGCCTGGCTTCCCACAGCAAGAAAGAAATAGGGGGCCTTGATCCATTTGGCCACGACTATCAATAAGAGTGCATGGATGGCTATCCAGATAAAACCAATGGCCAACAGACCAGGGTTTTCAAGGACTTTTCCCAAATCCATTTTCATACCTATGGTCGCTACCAAGACATAGATAAACAATCCCCCGATTTTGCTTGCACCGGCTCCTTCGTAATTTTTGGCTTTCGTAAAGGAAAGCACAATTCCAACCAAAGTAGCGAGGACCACCATCCAAAAAAACTCCTCGCCCAAAAAGGACAAAAAGCTTTCCTTGTTGCGTACCGCTTCAACATTATCTATTAAGTACCCACTTATATGGTTCCCAAAAAAATGGGACAGGCCAACGGCTGTAAATCCAAAAAACAGTAGCATCATATAGTCTTTCAGGGTAGGTATTCGGGCAATTTTTTCTGTAAAAGCGGATACTTTTGTTTTTAAGGTCTCTATTGAAGTTACATCGGCCTTGAGCCATCGGTCCAATTGGCGGGTTCGGCCAACTCCAAGTAGTAGTATAGCCATCCATACGTTGGCTACGACAATATCTACAAGGACCAAGGCGCCGTATTTTTCAGGATTATATTTAAATATCTCCAACATGGCCGCTTGATTTGCACCTCCGCCAATCCAACTCCCCGCTATGGTAGAGAGCCCACGCCAAACCGCGTCAAATCCAACACCGCCCACGGTTTCCGGAGAAAAGATGGATACAATGAGTATAGCCAAGGGTCCGCCAATAATGATACCTATACTTCCTGTCAAAAACATGATCAGGGCCTTGCCGCCCAGATTGGCAATGGCCTTAAGGTCAATGCTCAAGGTCAATAAAACCAGGGCCGCCGGTAATAAATATCGGCTAGCCATAAAATAGAGATTGGAAGTAGTATCTGAAATTATACCTGTACTGGACAATATAGACGGGAGCAGATAACACATAAGCACTGCGGGAACGACGGAATAGAATTTTTTCCAAAAACCGGTTTGTATGGATGAGGTATAAAAAATAAAACCGAGACAAAGGGCAAGTAGCCCGAAAACTACAGCATCATTGGTAATCAAGGGTTGGTTCATTGTTTTAATTTTGTGTTATAGGTGTTGTGTTCCAACTTAAAAACGATAGGCCATAAACTTACGTATTTTTTTCTTGGAGCAGATAAAACCGAGACCCTGCCGATAACAATTAGTACCATCTACACCAAAAAACAGCTAAAACGTATTTGTGTATTCCGTCTAGCAACTGGAGTTTATAATTCGAGTAAAACCTGGGTATGGGACCTTAAAGTCGGAATTAAAAAATCAAATTTTGTTGTATCCAATGCGCCACTCCGTCCGCCGTATTTTTTAACGTCACCTCCTTGGCGATAGCCTTTACCTCTTCCCTTGCATTTTCAACAGCGATTCCACAACCCACGCTTTGGAGCATTTCAAGATCGTTGTAATTGTCCCCAAATGCGATCACCTGACTTAATGATTGACCGGGTTGCAAAAGCAAATTAATAGCGGAGAGCTTAGAGACCGATTTTGGGGCCACTTCGATCAAGGTGTCATTGGAGCGGTACAAATGTAGTTGTTCCCCAAACTGTTTTATGAGTAGTGGAAATATTTGGTCCGTTCCTGCTTTGGTTCCCATTAACATAATTTTGTGGGCACTTATGTTTCTTTCCTTCCAATCAGCCAGTGTGGTTGTGGTTGCCCTGAAACAAGGTGTTGCCCTGGTATCCCTTGTTTCTTTTTGTACCCTTACGCTGTCCGTCTCCACATACCACTCTTTTTTAAAGTACAAACCAAGTTCAATGTTGTATTTCTTTCCTATTTGATATATCTCATCCACCAGTTCCAATGGCATCGTTCGGGAGAAAATCTCCTTTTCACCTTCCATAATTAGAGCCCCGTTGTAACAGATGATAGGTTCGTTCACTAGGCCCAATCTTTCTTGGAGATACGTCATGCTCTGGGGCATTCGGGCCGACACAAGTACAATTTGCAGCGCATTTTTTATTCGGGTAATTTCAGAAATGGTAAATTTTGAGACATCGTTCGCGTTATAGAGTAAGGTGCCATCAATATCGGTACAAAGGATTTTAAAATTGATTTTCATGGAAGGGATAAGGTTTATTATTAGTTGGTGTCAACTTTTTTTATAGGGTTGGACCAGTACGAAAAAGTCACTCCCGTCCGAACGCCAGCCCGACATGGACATTCTGGCGGGACACGGGCGGACTGGCGGGCTAGCCAGAAAGAGTCGTTCTGGCGGGTGTAATTGTTCATCTGTATATTATCTTTTTTGCAGTTATTCAAGAATCGTCGATTTCGCCAACTGTTATTTCCAAGGAGTATTTTATTTTAAATTTTTGGGTTCGTGAATTTTAGCTTTCGACTGGTATTCAAAATTGATATAAAAATACGTCGTGGGTTGATATAAAAAAGAAGGTTGACAAAATTAGTTTTTTTTAAAGCAATGATAAGGACAACTTAAGTTTAACCTATTTTTTGGACTATTTATGGATATTTCATTATTAGATTTCATTTTCTAAGTTTTATCACTAGTGTCCACTAAACCAAACAGGAGATCACTGTTAAAAGTTGATGGCAAACGTCTTGGGCCGATTTTAGCACCGTGTCGATTTCAATTTAATATTTGCCATATTGGTGGAAAAATTATAATGTTCACTTTTTACATTTGTAACATATTCGTTATCAGCTAGTTGAAAAAGACCTAAGTCCTAAGTCTTTTAGCACAGCGGTCTTTTGTCTTTTTAATGGACAGCAGTGAAGTTTTATAGTTACCTGATCGTTGTCTAAATGACGTACAGGCCGGATTAGGGACTATAATAAACGGGGATTTGTTTTACCGACTTGCGATTTATTTCTGGAATTTTCTTTCATTTTGATTTATCCCGTCCCATTTCTCTATTTTTGCCCCGTTGAAACTTAGCAAATAATGGTACCAATGGGTTTGAAAGGTTATCTTTTTTTAATGTTTGTTCCGGCCGCGATTTCATTACAGGGATGCAGTGCCCAAACCCAAATTGTGGAAGGGGAAATGCAAACCGTTTCCAAAGAGGACCTTAGTTATTATTTGTATTATCCTAAAGATTACGAAGCAAAGCCAGATGAGGAATTTCCCATATTATTGTTTCTACATGGGGGTGGGGAGTCGGGTGACCGTCTGGATAGCATTAAAAAGAATGGTCCCCCAAAATTACTGGCCCAGGGAAAGCAATTTCCATTTTTAGTGCTAGCACCCCAAAATCCACATAAAAAACAATGGTGGAATACCCGGGCGGTTGTTCAGCTTTTGGATACGATTGTTGCTAACAATAGGGTAGACAAGGACAGGATTTACCTAACCGGTTTAAGCAGGGGAGGGGGAGCAGCCTGGGAAATGGCCGTGGAATATCCTGAAAAATTTGCTGCCATGGCGGTTGTCTGTGGTATGACTCCCGTTCCGTACGCATCTTGGATAAATAAGAATATGCCAATCTGGGTGTTTCATGGGGAAGAAGACAAATCCATCCCCATTTCGGAATCCATCCAAATGGTCGCTAAGCTAAAGGAAATGGGGTACAATGTAAAGTTCACCAAATACCCTGGGGTTGGTCATAACTCTTGGGACAGGGCGTATTCCACTCCCGAGCTATACACTTGGTTAATGCAACAAAAAAGGGAATAATATATTTATGGTCAACTTAGCTTTGCCTTGGGATTTATAATATTGCCAAACTTTCCGTAAGGACCTTGTTTGGCCAGTCGGTTAATCCTGCTAAAATTTGGTCACTTGTTCCAATTTGAAAATGAAACTACTTGATAAATTCCGATAGTCCCGACTTTTTTTTTTCACTTGTCCTTTCGTTTTTTCTCTTTTCTTTCTTCCGGAATTTTAAGGACTATACATTCCAACAAGACTATCAACAAGGCATATAACGCCAAATTTATACCCTAAATCGAAAAGTTTAAACGAGTTCATAAATAAGGATAGGTAAACGGCAGAATTTTAGTACTTTTCGGAAGTATTTGTTTGAGGTGTAAAAATGACACAATAAACGTAAGACCAGTCGAATTTAGATTCCATTTTTATGGTATTGAAATCAGCTATTACACTTGTTTTTGAACTTTTATGGCACTGTTCCAACTAAAATGATAAGCGGAATGATTTGTATCACTACATCGAGGCAAAGAATAATGATTAGGGCGATCTGTGTCTCCATGTTTTTCGCCATTATTTCTTGTAAGGAAAATACAGAGCATGTCCCTACCCAACCCGAAGAACCCAAAACGATTGTAAATCCGGAAAAGGGAATTGGGTTAAAGGATATTTTTTCGTCAGATAGAAACACCCCCATAAAGAAATATGGACAATTAAAAGTGGTGGGCAGTAAAATTTTAAGCGAATGCGACAAGCCGGTACAACTTGCAGGAATGAGCCTGTTTTGGCATCAGTGGTCCGGCAAGGAGTTTTGGAATTCCAATGCTTTGGGTTGGCTAAGGGACGACTGGAAGATCCAATATATCAGGGCCCCCATGGGCATAGAAAATGAAGACGGTTATTTGGAAGATCCCAAAACAGCCGCAACTATTATGGATAATGCCATAAAGGCGGCAATTGACAAGGGATTATATATTATTGTCGATTGGCATTCCAATGATCTGCATTTAGATTTAGCCCGAGATTTTTTTGCAAGAATCTCCAAAGAATACGGCAATTACCCTAACATTATCTATGAACTTTGTAATGAACCGAGTGGCCGTACCCCTAAAGACCTGGATGAAACATGGCCGCAACTCAAACAATATTCCCAAGAACTGATAGCCACCATTAGGGAACACGATCCGGACAATATAATTATTGTGCCAACCCCATTTTGGGATCAGTTGGTGGATGTGGCGTCCAAAGATCCCATTACCGTGGACAGCAAAGGGGAACCGGTAACAAACATTGCGTATTCGCTGCACTTTTATGCCAGACAACACGGGGAGGTACTTAGGAAAAGGGCCGACCATGCCTTGGCAAAAGGATTGCCGATTTGGGTTACCCAATGCGGCCGTGTGGGAATCAACTTTGCCACCCCAAGATTCGAGAACGCCAATCTTCCAGATATAAAATCGTGGAACGCTTGGCAGAAATGGATGGACGATAACGGTATTAGCTATAGTAAATGGTCATTGGGTACAAAGGATGAGACAAGTTCTTCCTTATACCCAACGGCTAATCCTAATGGTTATTGGACCAATACAGACCTAACCCCGGAAGGGATTTGGAACCGCAACCATTTTAGGGACCGGTTTAACAAAGGATGGTCTCCCGGCTGCGACTAGGTAATTTAAGAGAGCCATTGTCGAATTTGGTTGGGTTGAACCGACCACCTTTGTTGGCATGAAATGAGCCATATCCATTCTTGATACTCACCGAGATAATTTTGCGAATTACACCCGCCAGAACGATTCTGTCGGGCTGGTCTGACCTATAAAAAACAGTAAAAATAAACAGATGAAATATTTGCCATCCTGCGAACAAGAAATCGGAACCCGCAAACGCCGAAAATAGGAATTGGGAAAATCTTCAAAATGCTTTTAAACAAGTTTTTTGCCCAACCCAACATGGATGACCATAAAAAATTGACATATTTGTTGATCTCTTTCTTAAAAAAATTATTAATTTCCCCTCTTGGGTACAAATTTTTGCAACAACGATTATTTATAAAGGTAATTGGTATAGTTTGTGAATGACGACGTACCGAGTGACCCCAAAAACCACTTGTTTGGAAAAGTATATACTAAAGAAGCAGTTTCTATTATTCATCATTCCCCTATTTTTGAGTGTCGCACTCTATTCCCAACAGTCCGATAAGGATTATATAGAAAGGATCGCCGGTTCCGATCAGGAAATCTCGATGGTTTTTATTCCCTCGGGAGAGTTTACGATGGGAAGTAATCCTAATGAAAAATACCATAAGGAAGACGAGGGTCCCGTACATAAGGTTAAAATATCTTCGTTTTGGATGGGGAAATATGAAATACCGTGGGAGGTGTACCAACTTTTTGTCAATCGGGAAATAGACGGAGTGGCTGCAGAAAATAAGGGGAATGAAGTGGATATGGCAGTGGATGCGGTTTCCGGAGCTACCATTCCTTATGTGGATATGAGCCTTGGTATGGGAACTACAGGTTATCCCGTAGTAAATATAACCCAAAAAGCAGCATCTAAATTCTGTGAATGGCTGTCGGCAAAAACGGGCCGCTTTTACCGGCTTCCTACCGAAGCCGAATGGGAATACGCATGTAGGGCAGGAACTGAAACCACCTATTCGTTTGGGGATGATGAAGCCTTGCTGCCGGAATACGCCTGGTATTACGAAAACAGCGATGGAGCTTATAAAAAGGGAGGGCAAAAAAAGCCCAATCCATGGGGGCTTTACGATATGCACGGAAATGTTTCCGAGTGGACCTTAGATCAATATTTGCCGGATGTATATGCTAAATATGTGGAAGAAGCTGTCGATCCGGTAGAATTGCCGACCAAACTTTACCCAAGGGTGGTCCGCGGGGGCTCATGGGATGATGATGGAGATATGCTCAGGAGTGCGGCCAGACAGGGATCCAGTTCCGATTGGAACCGCAGGGATCCACAACTCCCAAAAAGTGTATCGTGGAACACGGATGCTGGTTTTGTAGGTTTCCGTATCGTTAGGCCGACCGAGGTGCCTGACAAGAAGGATTTTGAAAAATACTGGGGTCCAAAGATTCTTAAAAAATAAAAGTTTAAACGGGTCATTAAGTTGCCATAAATATTAAAACCATGCAAGATTCAAACAAAAATCAAGATTACGCATCAAGTTCCTCCAATTCAAGACGGGAATTTTGTAAAAATACCGCCCTGCTGACAGGGGCCATGGTCCTACCTGTTATGCCCATGCACAGTATGATGAACAATGCCAACGATAAAAAATTAAAAATAGCGCTTGTAGGTTGCGGGGGCCGTGGTACGGGAGCTGCAAGTCAGGCCCTTAAGGCGGACGAAAATGTGGAATTGGTCGCTATGGCAGATGCTTTTGAGGACAGGCTTCAGGGCAGTCTTGACACGCTCTTAAAAGAATTCGAGGGCACCAAAAAAGTTAAGGTAAAGGAGAAGAACAGGTTCATAGGTTTTGATGCCGCACAAAAGGCAATGGATTTGGCCGACGTGGTTATTTTGGCCACTCCCCCCGGCTTTAGGCCACAGCACTTTGAATATGCCGTAAATACCGGCAAGCATATTTTTATGGAGAAGCCTGTGGCAACGGATGTCCCTGGCATTCAAAAAGTGTTGGCGTCCGCCAAGGTTGCCAAGGAAAAGAAGTTGAACGTTGTTGTAGGGCTGCAACGCCATTATCAGAACAACTACATCGAAATGGCAAAGCAGATCAAAGAAGGCAAAATCGGAAAAATAGTCTCAGGCCAAGTGTATTGGAACAGTAGCGGGGTTTGGGTTCGCGAGCGTCAACCCGGACAGGGCGAACTGGAATATCAAATGCGGAACTGGTATTATTTTAATTGGTTGTGCGGGGACCATATTTTGGAACAGCATATTCACAACATAGATGTAGCCAACTGGTTTTTGGGGGAATATCCGGTCTCCGCCCAAGGTATGGGCGGCAGGCAAGTCAGGACAGGTAAGGAATACGGTGAAATATTCGACCATCACTTTGTAGAGTTCACCTATCCCAGTGGAGCTGTTATCGCCAGTCAGTGCCGACATCAACCAAATACGTTTGACAGGGTAGGGGAAGTATTTCAGGGAACGACGGGTTCCGTAGAGATGAACGATGCCGGATCGGCCTATATCAGGGATTTGGAAGGTGCAGATGTATTTAAATATCGCGGGAAGGGAGATCCGAATCCCTACCAAGTGGAGCACGACAGGTTATTTGCTTCGATCCGTAACGATGAGGTCATCAACAATGCCGAATATGGGGCCAAAAGTACGATGACTGCTATAATGGGCCGAATGGCAACGTATTCCGGCAAGGTAATAAAATGGGAGGAGGCGATCAATTCCAGTTTGGTCCTCGTACCCGATAATCTAACTTGGGACTCCAAACCACCAGTAATGCCAAATGCGGACGGTTTTTATAAAATCCCTATGCCGGGACAGACCGTGGTAATGTAATTTGACAGTACCGATCAAGAAGTAAAATTGAGGAATATCCATACTCCCTCCAAATAAAGAAGCTTAGGTTTATATTGGAGGGAGTATAACATTTTAAAGACCGGCTTTATTGTGGGAGCCGGTTTTAACCAATTATTTTGGTGAGCTTGTTATTCCCCCAATCCGGATGTATTTCTAAAAATTGGCGTTTACACTTAGTGTAGGGCCCTTAAACTGTAGATAAAAAGACCCGTCCCAATGGGTTTTATTAACATTTCCATAAACCTTAAAATATCTGTAATCCAAGTTCAAACTAAGGTGCTTAATGGGTTGATAGCTAACACTTGGCCCAACATCCCAAAGGCCGCCGCTATATTCACCTACTTTTAGGGACAGCCAATCAACTTTTCCAGAAAGGGCCCATTTGCTGTTAATAGCAAATGTGTACCTAGCAATAATATCCGGCAAAGGCGCCAAGGTATAAATAGTTTTGTTTTTATAATATACAGACTCATCGTTTATGTAGGCCTCCCCTTCCAAATGGGGCTTTATTCCCAAGGTATGGGCTCCCAAACCGAGTATCAGGTTTTGATTGTGTTTGTCGAGAACCGTGTAACCTACAAGTATCCTGAAAACATCCAGACCAAGCCCCGCTTTTACATAGGAGCCTTCTTTAAGGGTATAGTCCCGCCAATGAATATCCTTTTCCAGCATCCGTTCGTTACTCCTATCAAAATTAAAATACTCCCCGTAGAGTCTCCATCTTTTGAAAAATCTCCACATCAAATTAGCATTAGGCCGGTAGCTCCTACTTTTTAGGTCAAAGGCATTTCCAAAATCAATTTCGTCATTTTCAGTGGATCCATTAGCGCCTAAACGTATTACCTGAGAAGGGGAAAAAACGCCGATTCCAAATTCAAATTTGGAAGTAAGAATCGGATTTCTATTATCTTCCTGGGCTTTTACAAAGGGTTGAAAAAAGAAGCCTAATAAAACGGTTAGCATCAATATAGACTTCGGAAAAAGGGTTGGTTTCATAATATTTCACTTAGGATATTTCCGTTTAAGGGTTATCTCAAAGTTAGTAAATTTCGGTCTCCTTTATTTGGTTTATGACAAAAAAAGGCGATTCAAATAGAATCACCTTTATTTATCATTTCCGGTATTTTTATATGTCATTCCAAATTAAAAACTAGGCCACCTCCCAGACTAAATTGATAAATTGTGGAATAACTGCTTACACCGGTATAGACACCCCCCGTCCCAAAATAAAATCCACCCCCGGCAGCTTGTACTGCTGAGAGCAATTGCATTTGAAGTTTAATGCCTACCGAATGCGATGCCCAAAAAATACCGCCTAATTTTCCACCCCATGCAAATTTAGTAACGTTTGATTCGTTCCCATTGTCCGGATTGCTCAAATTGGCTATAAACATGCCCGCACTTAATCCCCCGAAACCTTCAAATTTGGAATCAGGCGTCCGAAGGTATTTATTTCCGCCCAACATAATATAGTTGATTCCTAGGTCGAAATCGGTAAACTGTTTGCCGTTAGAAATCCCGTTATTTGGGATCCAATACGTTGTGGGAGAATGCGTGTCCTGTCTAAAATATGAAATTTCTACACCAATAGAGGGATGCATCTTATATTCTACACCTACTCCCCATTGGAAACCGCCCTGAATCTCACCGTCGTAATAGTCATTAAAGTCATAATAGGAATCAAACGCATTGTCAAATACGTACCCACCGTAGGCACTTAGATTTACAGATTGGGCATAGGTGCTAAAACCCGCCAGGCCGATTAGGCCGATTAGAGTTATTTTTTTCATAGTCAATGTTTAAATAGTAAGTGATTTAAGTCGTGAAGATATTAATAAAAGATTGGTAAAAGTAGTAAAATCTTATTTACCAATATGCAAAACGGGACAATCACATAAGACAGGCAATTGGAGTAATTTCAGAGATAAAACAACCTCTTTCAACCCAAAAATGGAGCTTTTGATCATAACAGAAGCTTACCTACCTGTCCGAAATGTACATCCTTTGTACTATTCCTTGCCGATAAAGCGTTTATTTGGCCATGAAACATGTCGCCTGCAGGGAATGGATAGGCGAAACCCCACCGGGTGGTATGGCCAAGTAAATATTTTCAAAAAAAACCAAAATTTGTTGTTCAACCCCTAGAAGGAATTATTGAATTTTCTAAATTCGTCGGAAATTAATCCGAGAATTCCCAGGATAGCCCAAATTTTCAAGAAATATTTAAACGGGTGCTACAGTTATTGGCAAAATTGAAATTATCTTTTTTTTACAGGGGAGATAAAAATAATGTTTAAAATGGTTAATATTGGCATTATCAATGAACCCGTTTAATACGGTAGTCGGTTAAAGGAGGGTCCTTAATTCGGCAAATCCGTAAACCCGAGTTATCAAATTTCCTCATCCTGGCCATTCCATAAAAATATGATTTGCACAAAATTCAAGAGTTTAAGAGTTAATACCTTGAAATGGATTTCGGGTATCCTAATATGGGGACTCGTTTTCACAGTAAATGGTCAAGAGGATTCAGATTTTTCCCAGCAAATATGGGCGAGTTTCAATCCTTCCTTTAAATTGACCGAAAAAAAACAAATCAAGGGAGATATCGATTACCGGACCATATCACCGCCAAGTTGGAACAGGTTTATTGCAAGGGGCGGTATGGAAGTGGTTACGGATGGCTTGGTCCTAAAGAAATTTAAAAAAATAAAGACCCAGGAGAACTACACCTATGGTGCCGGATTGTTTTATTTGAATAACAATGTAGGATCCAATTCTTTCGAGATCAGGCCATATCAAGGGTATCGCGTGTCATTTAATGTCAGTGAACGCTTGGCATTTGGAAATTACATTCGGTTAGAGGAACGTTTTGTTTTCTCACAATCGGACGGAAATGTTTTTGGGGTTCGTATTCGATACCAGGTTTTGGGGACCATAAATTTGCAAGGGCTTCTTTTTCGTGAGGGAACAGGAATATACTTTCCGATTGGAGTAGAATTTTTCTTCAATATTAGAAAAACCTCACAATTTAACGACGTCCTCCGGATTTCCCCTGGAATTGGATATCAGATAAACCAAGGGTTTAAAATACAGGGGGGGATCGCGTATCACTACACCCAGGACGAGGCCGGGGATGTAGCGAAAAGCAATGACCTAATTTATCAGTTTAAGGTATTCAAAACTTTAAACTTTGGTAAAAAACAACCAGTGACCAAACCAAACGAACCCCCAGGGGAAACCAACTTTCAAGAACTTTAATTCTTGTGCTAAACCCAACAGGCCGGCTGGTCGATGCAAGGCCGTGCAGTTATCTCCTAAACTTTCTATTGTTGCGAAACCGGTTTACGGCATATACCACGATCAAAACTAGAATGAGCAATGGAAACATAAACCTACCATTGGCAATGGATAAGGGCATCATATTTATTTATTTTTAAATGCGGTTAAGGATTTCTTCGTTTCATGGGAAAGGGCAAGTTGGCCGGATTGCTCGGCACGCTCCATCAGGAGTGCATCCCAATGGTCACAACCTTCCCATAATACACGTTTCATTTCAGATAATGCGTTGGGATTGAATGAACTCATTTTTTGAAGGTAAAAGTCCATTTCCTTGTCCATTTCCTTTACTTCTTCATAGACCTTGGAAAACAACCCTTTTTCTTTGGCCCAATATGCGTTTTTCCATTCAGTTGGTGCAAAGGCCAATTCGGCCAATGCAGCTTTGCCTATTTTTCTTTCCACAGCGGGGGAAATAACCAAGGGTGCGATTCCGATACTTAGCTCCGAAAGCCGAATGGATGCTGCTTCTACCGCAAATACATAGTCACAAGCCGAAATAAGCCCTACCCCGCCACCGACCGACTTGCCTTGGACCCTTCCAATAATGGGTTGTGGACACCTGCGCATGGCATTGATAACCTTTGCAAATCCTCCAAAAAACACCTTTCCCTCCTCCAAATTGGATACAGACAACAGTTCATCAAACGACGCACCGGCACAAAATGCACGATCGCCTTCAGATTTAAGAACAATTAACGATACTTCCCTGTTTTCAGAAATTTCCTTAAGCGCCACAAAAAGCCGATCCAAAAGCTCCTTCACAAAGGAATTACTGGCCGGATGACCAAATTCCACAGTGGCGATCTTGTTGTCTATTTTAGTGTAAAGACTTCCGTTTTCTCGGGATGTGGACATATTAACAGCTATAGGTTACTCGGTTATTGATTCACCCACCTTAGCAGATGTATTTTAAAAATTTGTAGATCAAAATTAG
>SWCD01002728.1_pt1 | contig 33674 bp, 33 predicted proteins | sample 4693011 | NCBI WGS metagenome assembly SWCD01 (sample SAMN10267278, study PRJNA491770) | bioreactor metagenome | isolation source: DHS bioreactor inoculated with marine | place: Japan: Omine Ridge, Nankai Trough | reverse complement strand
GGGGGGCACATAGACGAACGAGCCGTCTGAGAAGACGGCCGAGTTCAGCGTGGCATAGAAGTTGTCCGAGACCGGCACGACCGAGCCCAGATATTTCTTCACCAGTTCGGGATGCTCGCGGATCGCTTCCGAGATCGAACAGAAGATCACGCCGGCCTTCTTCAGCTCGGCCTGAAAGGTTGTGCCGACGGACACACTGTCAAAGACCGCATCGACGGCGACCTTGCGGTCCTGCGCATCTTCGGCGCCCTCGACCCCGGCCAGCAGCATCTGTTCTTTCAGCGGGATGCCCAGCTTTTCATAGGTGGCCAGCAGCTTGGGGTCGACCTCGTCCAGAGACTTGGGCTTTTCCTCCATGCTTTTGGGGCGGGCATAGTAGTACTGGTTCTGGAAGTCGATCTTGGGGTAGTCGACCATCGCCCAGTCGGGCTCTTTCAACTGCCGCCAGCGTTCGAACGCCTGCAGACGCCATTCGGTCATCCACTCGGGCTCTTCGTTCTTGTCCGAGATCAGGCGCACGATGTCCTCGTCCAGCCCCAGCGGGGCGTATTCCATCTCGATTTCGGTGTTCCAGCCGTGCTTGTACTTGCCGGCCATGGACTGAACGGTTTCCACCGTTTCGCGGTCCACGCCTTCGCGAACGTCGGTATCCAATGCTGCCATGATCCTGCTCCCGTCTATGTCCTATGCTGCCCGTGCCCGGAACTTCCGGTGGCTGGACAGCCATGCCTGCGCAAAGCGCAAAATGTCGTCTTCTTTCGTGTCCGGCCCGATCGAGACGCGGACCGCGCTGGCGGCCATCTCGTCATCGTGGCCCATCGCGCGCAGCACCCGGCTGGCGCGGACCTTGCCGCTGGAACAGGCCGAGCCCGCCGATATGGCGAACCCTGCCAGATCCATCTGCATCACCTGTGTCTCGCCCTTCCAGCCCCGCGTCGCGATGCACGAGGTATTGGGCAGGCGTCGGGATCCATTCCCGACAAAAATAGTATCTGTCGCCTCGGCTTCCAATGCCTTCTCGAGAATATCGCGCAGTTGCGCAACCCTTTCCCAGACCCCGCGGGACAGATCGGCGAGGGCGGCGTCCAAGGCCGCGGCCATTCCGGCGATGCCGATCAGGTTCTCGGTGCCGCCGCGACGACCGCGTTCCTGACCGCCGCCCGCGATGGGGGACGCAGGCTCGGTCCCGCCTTTCAGCAGCAGGACGCCGACGCCCTTGGGCGCGCCCAGCTTGTGGCCAGACACCAGCCCCGCGCCCAAACCCGACCAGCCAAAGGCGAACGGCAGCTTGCCGATGCCTTGGGTCAGATCCGACACCGCAAGGCCCTGCGGCAATTCTTGCAGCACGCCGGTTTCGCTGTTGGCCCATTGCAGGCAGCTTGTCGCCGGATCGTCCAGCGTGACCTGCCCGTCAGGGTCCACCGGCAGCACCGGGTCGATGCGGGCGACCACGGCGTCATGTTCGATATCGGCGCCGCGCAGACCGCGCCCGTTCAGGACGATGGCGGCGGACTCGGTGGCGCCCGAGGTAAAGATCACCTCTTCTGCATCCGCGCCAAGGGCCTGCGCCACCCGGCCCCGACAGGCTTCCATCAACGCCTTGGCCGCGCGCCCCTCGGCATGGACCGAGGATGGGTTGCCGACCACGTCCATCGCCTGCACCATCGCCGCGCGGGCCTCGGGGCGCAGTGGCGCAGTGGCGTTCCAGTCAAGGTAGGCGCGGGCGGTCATTCCTCGTCCACCACGGCGAACAGGGTGGGCACGGCGGGACAGGGTGTCAGCTCGTTGCCGACGACATCGCTAAGCCGGGTCTGATGCAGGAACACATAGACATGCGCGCTGAGGCTTTCCCACAGACGGTTGGCCATCGACTGTTCGCGCGACCCAGACAGCCCGCCCGAGGCCCCTGCCCCGGTGTGCATCGCCGACACAGTCTCGTCGACCGCGCCCAGAATGTCGGCCACCCGGATCTCGACCGCGGGGCGTGCCAGACGGTAGCCGCCGCCGGGGCCGCGCACCGACTCGACCAACCCGGAACGGCGGAGCTTGACGAAGAGCTGTTCAAGATAGGGAAGCGAGATGTTCTGACGCTTGGAGATGGCCACAAGCGAGGTCAGTTCGCCATCGGCGCGGGCGGCAAGATCGGCCAGCGCGACCATCGCATAGCGCCCCTTGGTGCTGAGTTTCATCGCCGCATCCGTTCGATTCCGAGTTTCGCCACCACAGGCCCGAAGGCGCATTCTCATTGACTGCGACAGTCGGGCGCTTTACCTCCCTACCAGCCACATATGATCGCGCCAACCGTGATTTAGAACAGTTCTAAAGTGCCCGACCAAATTCGTCAAGATAAGGCGGAGCACCTGGAAGCAAACACAGGAATTAAATGCCCGAGGTTATTTTCCCAGGTCCGGAAGGACGTCTTGAGGGTCGCTACCACGCCCAGAAAGAAAAAGACGCACCGATTGCGATCATTCTGCACCCGCACCCGCAATTCGGCGGGACGATGAACAACCGGGTGGTCTACAACCTGCACTATACCTTCCTGAACATGGGCTTCACGGTTCTGCGGTTCAATTTCCGTGGCGTCGGGCGCAGCCAGGGCGAATACGATCAGGGCATCGGCGAGCTGTCGGATGCGGCCTCGGCGCTGGATTACCTGCAATCCATGAACCAGAACGCCAAGCATTGCTGGGTCGCGGGCTTCTCGTTCGGGGCGTGGATCGGCATGCAGCTTCTGATGCGCCGGCCCGAGATCACCGGCTTCGTGTCGATCTCGCCGCCCGCCAACATGTATGACTTTTCGTTTCTGGCACCCTGCCCCGCATCGGGTCTGGTCCTGAACGGGTCCGCCGACCGGGTCGCACCGCCGCAGGACACCCGCAATCTGGTGGAAAAGCTGCACGATCAGAAGGGCATCACCATCACCCACGAGGAAGTCGAGGGCGCAGGCCACTTCTTCGAGGATCCGCATATGGACGGGATGCTGGGGTCGGTGAAATCCTATGTGACGCGGCGGCTGACCGAATCCAGCCGCTGAGACCTGCCCCCTTCCGCCGCAGGAGTGTGCCGCGATGTCATTGCTAAGCGAACTGGCCGTCGCCCTTGCCCGGGACGCTTTCGAGCTGTCCGAGCGCACCGGCGACACCACCTTGGTCGAGGATATCGCCACGACGCTGGAATCCTCGTCCTCGACCCTGCAAGAGGAATTTCTGACGTCGGTCCGCTACCTGCGGGCCGACTCGCGGGCCCGGCAGTTGCTGGAGCAGCGGCGCAAGACGCCTGTGACGGCGGGCCCTCAGAGGTAACACTCTAAGGCGGTTGCGCGGCGGGTCGGCCGCAGGTGCAGGCCGCGGGCGTCAGGTGCCGCCCGGCCCCTTCTGAAAATCGCCCATGTCCAGGATCGGAGACGCCGGGATCTTGCCCGCGTCCAGCAACGAAGCCACCCGTTCCAGCGCGGCGACAATCATCGCCTGTTCCCAATCCGCCAAAGCCTCGAATTCCTTGACGTAGCGGTCGTGCAGCGGATCGGGCGCCCGGCCCAACGCCTCGCGCCCCTCGTCGGTGACAAGAACGTTGGTCTGGCGGCGGTCCACGTCCGAGCGTTTGCGTTCCACCAGCCCCTTGCTGACCAGCCGGTCCACAAGCGTTGTCACCGTCGCCTGCGAGACCGCCAACCGGGACGAGATTTCCTTGGGCGTCGCATGGCCCCTTTCGCCGATCGCCTGCAGCACGCGGATCTGCACCGGGGTCAGCCCCGCCGCGCGGGCAAGATCGCGACCGTAAAGCTCGGTCGCGCGCAGAATCTGGCGCAGCGCGATCAAGCTGATATCGGATCTTTTCATTCTGCCACGTCCCTTGTGCACACAGTCCTGCAAGCACAAGCCCACGGACCGGGGCCTGCAAGCGAGGGCTTGCAAACCGTCAAAACCAACCGCGCGAAACTACCTTGTCCATGAGATCGCAATCAAGCGGGAAATAATCCTTCGTATGGGTTATTTGTCGCATGTCGAAGGAAGATAAGTGCCTAAACCATGAAAACTTCGTTAAAAACAAGGAAATTACGGGGATTATCGCCGAAATATGGCAAGATTACTTAGGTGGTTGAAACTTTGGGAGACTAACTATATCAATACGACAACCCGAGGCGATCCAGGAGGAAAAGTAGCAGATATGAAGAATTCAAGCGACAGCATCACATTCCGCAAGCCCACTGCCGAAGACGGCGGTGCGATCTGGGAACTTATCAGCAATTGCAAGCCGCTGGACGAGAACTCCATGTATTGCAACCTGATCCAGTGCGACCACTTCGCGGACACCTGTGTGCTGGCTGAGCTTGACGGCAAACTTGCCGGTTGGATTTCTGCCTATCTGCTGCCCCAGGACGCCGAGACGCTGTTCGTCTGGCAGGTCGCCGTCGCCGATAACGCCCGCGGGCGCGGTCTTGCGCGCCGCATGCTCAACAACCTTCTGGACCGGAAGGAATGCGATGACGTTCAGCGCATGCAAACCACGATCACCAAGGACAACGATGCGTCCTGGGGGCTGTTCAACAGCTTCGCCGAGCGCATGGACGCCGATCTGAGCAGCGAGGCCCACTTCAAGCGGGACTCGCATTTCAAGGGCGCTCACGACACCGAGCATATGGTCACCATCGCCCTGCCCGAGGCGCAGCCTGCGATCCGCAGCGCCGCCTGATCCCACCGATCTTCATCGTCTTTCGTCGCGCGGGGCCCCTGACGGGCCCTGCTCCTTGCGACCGCATCCCATATCAATCGGAGGTTCCGACATGACCGATTCCACTCAGACCAAAGAGATCTTCGCCCGCCGCGAATCCGAGGCTCGCAGCTATTGCCGCAGCTTCGACACCGTGTTTTCCAAGGCCAAGGGCAGCGTGCTGACCGATACCGACGGCAAGGAATATATCGACTTTCTGGCCGGCTGTTCCTCGCTGAACTATGGGCACAACGACCCGGACATGCAGGCCGCGCTGATCGAGCATATTCAAGGCGATGGCATCACCCACGCGCTGGACATGTTCACCGACGCCAAGGCCAAGTTCCTGACCGCGTTCGAGGAGATCATCCTCAAGCCCCGCGGCATGGACCATAAGGTGATGATGACCGGCCCCACCGGCGCCAACGCTGTCGAGGCCGCGATCAAGCTGGCCCGCAAGGTCACCGGCCGCCACACGATCATCTCGTTCACCAACGGCTTTCACGGCATGACGATGGGTGCCCTGTCGCTGACCGGCAATGCCGGCAAGCGCGGCGGTGCCGGCGCACCGCTGGATGGCGTGGCCCGCATGCCCTACGAAGGCGCCTTCGGCCCTGACGTCGACACGCTGTCCCAGATCGAGATGCTGCTGAGCAACCCGTCCTCGGGCATCGACGCCCCCGCGGCCTTCATCGTCGAGCCTGTTCAGGGCGAAGGCGGTCTGAACGCAGCCTCGAAAGAGTGGATGCAGGGCATCGCCCGTCTGGCCCGCGAACATGGCGCGCTGCTGATCGTCGACGACATTCAGGCAGGCTGTGGCCGCACCGGCACCTTCTTCAGCTTCGAGGAGTTCGATATCGAACCGGACCTGATCACCCAAGCGAAAAGCTTCTCTGGCATGGGCCTGCCCTTTGCGGCCCTGCTGATCAAGCCCGAGCATGACATCTGGAAGCCCGCCGAGCACAACGGCACCTTTCGCGGCAACACCCACGCCTTTGTCACCGCTCGTGTCGCACTTGAAAAGTTCTGGAAAGACAACAGCTTTGCGGCTGACGTTCAGGCCAAGGGCGACCGTCTGGCCGAGGGTCTGGAAAAGATCGCGGCCACAGTTCCGGGTGCCACCACCAAGGGCCGGGGCATGTTCCGCGGCATCGACGTAGGCTCGGGCGAGCTGGCCGGCACGATCTGTGCCACCTGCTTCGAAGAGGGTCTGGTCATCGAAACCTCGGGCGCCCATGACGAAGTCGTCAAGGTGCTGGCGCCGCTGACCATCCCGGACGCGCTGCTGGACCGGGGGCTGGAGATTCTGGCCGCCGCCGTCAAGCGCCACGCCCCTGCCATCACCACAATTGCTGCGGAGTAATCCACCATGATCGTACGTGACTTTCACAAGCTCAAAGACACCGACCGCGCCGTTTCCGACGCGCAGTGGACCTCGGTGCGGATGCTGTTGGCCGACGACAAGATGGGGTTCTCGTTCCACATCACCACGCTGGCCACCGGCTCCGAGCATACGTTTCACTACAAGAACCACTTCGAAAGCGTTTACTGCATCTCGGGCAAGGGCTCGATCACCGATCTGGGCACCGGCGAGACGCATCAGATCACGCCCGGCGTCATGTATGCGCTGAACCTGCACGACAAGCACACCGTGCGGGCCGAGGAAGAGCTGGTCATGGCCTGCTGCTTCAACCCGCCGGTGACCGGCACGGAAGTGCACCGCGAAGACGGCTCTTACGCCGCACCGGACGAGGTCGAGGGCTAAGCCCCCTCCCTCTGCCGACCCCTGAAGGCGCGGGCCTGAAAGCCGGGCCCGCCCCCAATTATTCAAGGAATTATCTGACGTGAGCACTCAAGGCATCCATACAGTCGAAAAAATCGGCGGCACCTCGATGAGCCGCTCTCATGAATTGCTGGACACGCTGTTCGCCGGCGACCGCGAGGGCGCGGCGCTTTATAACCGTGTGTTCGTGGTCTCGGCCTATGGCGGCATCACCGACCTGCTGCTGGAAAACAAGAAAACCGGCGAGCCGGGCGTTTACGAGCTGTTTTCCAATGCCGAAAACGACCACGGCTGGTCCGAAGAGCTTAGCGCCGTGGCGACCGCCATGTGCGAGGCCCACGACTCGGTGCTGGAGCATCCGGCAGACCGTGCCGACGCCCATGACTTCGTCCGCGACCGGATCGAAGGCGCACGCGGGTGCCTGATCGACCTGCAGCGTCTGTGTTCCTACGGCCATTTCCGCCTGAGCCAGCACATGCTGGTCATCCGCGAGCTTCTGTCCGGTCTGGGCGAGGCGCATTCGGCATTTGTGACCGCGCAGATGCTGCGCCGCGCCGGCGTCAACGCCCGCTTCATCGACCTGAGTGGCTGGCGCGACGAGGGGCTTTATACCCTGGACGAGCGCATCGAATCCGGTCTGCGCGACGTGGATCTGGCGACAGAGCTGCCCATCGTCACGGGCTACGCCCAATGCTCCGAAGGTCTGATGCGCGAGTTTGACCGTGGTTATTCCGAGGTGACCTTCTCGCGGCTGGCCGCGCTGACCGGCGCCGCCGAGGCGATCATTCACAAGGAATTCCACCTGTCGTCGGCCGATCCCAAGATCGTCGGTGAAAAGGCCGTGCGCAAGCTGGGTCACACCAACTATGACGTGGCAGATCAGCTGTCGAACATGGGGATGGAGGCGATCCACCCCAAGGCCGCCAAGATCCTGCGTCAGTCGGGCATCCCGCTGCGCGTGACCAATGCCTTCGAACCCCACGACCCCGGCACGCTGATCGACAACGAGCCGTCGGACAAGCCCGGCGTCGAGATGGTGACCGGTCTGGGCGTCTATGCGCTGGAGCTGTTCGAACAGGACATGGTCGGCGTCAAAGGCTATGACACCAAGGTGCTGGACGTGCTGGCCCGCCACAAGATCCGCATCGTGGCAAAATCGTCCAATGCCAACACGATAACCCACTATGTTGATGCGCCTCTCAAGTCCGTCAAACGGGTCGAACGCGATCTGTCCGAGATCTATCCCAGCGCGACCCTGTCGGCGCGCAATCTTGCCGTCGTCTCGGCCATCGGGCGCAATCTGGCGGGGCAGAACGTTCTGCTGAACGGCCTGCGCGCGCTGGACGAGGCCGGGATCGAGATGATCGCGGCGCAGCAGACCACCCGCACGGTGGATGTGCAGTTCGTGGTCGCCCGCGATCGCATGACCGACGCCATCGAGGCGCTGCACCGCAAGCTGGTCGCCCGCCCCCAGATGAAGGCCGGCAGCGTCGTCGCGGCCTGAAAGGCCGGCAGCGTCGTCGCGGCCTGAAAGGCCGGCAGCCAGATTGCCTGAGATAGATTTGCGAGCTTTGACCCCCGGTCCTTATCCAAGGGCCGGGGGTTTTCGTATTCCAAGCTATGCGCTGGCGGAATTGCCGCTTTGCACACACCGGAATACAATTGATTCACCCGCCTCCATGCTTATGTTGCATTGCAGCATAGCAATGGAGATTTACCGATGGTTGATGTTACCAGTTCCTCGCCGGCCCCGCATGGCCTCGGCATTCGCTCGTTTTTCAGCTCGATCTTCTCGCGCCGCGGTGCAGCAGATATGTCTGGAATTGCCGCCGGGTTCACCGCCTACCGCATCTACACCGCCCTGTCCGAGAAAAGCGATGCAGAGCTTGCCAGCATGGACATGACCCGCGACGAGATCGCTCAGGTCGCGTTCCGCCGCGCCTACGGGTCCTGATCCTAGCCATAGACGCTTCGGGCTGATCATTCAGCCGTCGCGCCGCACAGGGTCACCTGTTCGAATACAACAAAGCCGCCGGCGCTTATGCCCGGCGGCTTTGTTGTTTTGGATCAGCCTCTTGCGACGCTGCCTTAAGGCCACCCCCCTCGGACCCACGTCCTTGCCCTTTCGGTGAAACGCCCCCGACCGTCCACATCGCCTCGACATTGGCTCAACCAATCTGATATTGGTTCAGCAGTGGTTAATGGAATCAACCCGCGCCGGTCTCCGGCAACGGGTCGGCGGTGCGAAGGGAGCGCAATGACCGAAGATACAGGCGCCCTCACGCAGCTTCGCGCGTGGCTTGCCAACAAGGAACTGCCCGAAAACAGCAGGTTGCCCGCCGAGCGGCAGCTTTGCACCGTCTTGGGCACCTCTCGCAGCGATCTGCGCAAGGCCCTCAAGGTGCTGGAGCAAGAAGGCGTGCTGTGGCGGCAGGTCGGCAAGGGCACCTTCATCGGTATCCGCCCGGCCGACGAGTTGACCTCCATCGCGGCACTGGCCGCGCAAAGCAGCCCCAGCGAGGTGATGCGCGCCCGCATCAAGGTCGAGCCGATGCTGGCCTTCGAAGCCGCGCTGAACGCCAGCGCCACCCATCTGGACGAGCTGCGCCGCTGCATCAAGATCTCGCGCGAGGCCGGGTCGTGGCGCAAATACGAGACCTGCGACAACATCTTTCACAAGACGGTGGCCGAGGCGACGGGCAACCGGGTGCTGATCGCCCTGTTCGACCAGTTGAACCTTGTGCGCCGGGCCGTGGTCTGGGGCCGTGGCCGCGACCGCGCCGAAGGGCCGCCCACCGATCACCACAGCTATCTGGAACATCAGCGCGTCATCGACGCCATCGCCAACCGCGATCCGGTGGCCGCACAGGCCGCGATGCTGGACCATCTGCGCGCCGTCGAGGCCGGGCTGATCCACCACGCCCACCCCGAAAGCCTGGCGTCCGCTCGACGCCCTGCCCGGTCCGTGCCCTACGACGGGGCCAGCGCGGGGGCCGCCGAATGACACACCACAATCGCAATACGGAAAGTGCCCGCCCATGCTGAACCTGTCTCTGGCAACTTGGGATCACGACCGGGTCATGGCCCTGCACGACGGCCGTGTCGAGGTTCCGGGCGTCAGCTTCGAAAGCCACATCGAACCCACCGGCAAGCTCTTTCCGCTGGCCGTGCAAGAGGCGCGGTACGACATCACCGAACTGTCGGTCTCCAGCTATGCGCTGCAGGTCTCGCGCGGGGAATGCGCCTATACCGCCATCCCGGCGTTTATCAGCCGCGCGTTCCGTCACAGCGGGTTTTTCGGACGTCGCGGATCGGGCGTGAACAGCCCCGCCGATCTGGCCGGGCGCCGGGTGGGCGTGCCCGAATACCAGATGACTGCCGCCTTGTGGATGCGTGGCATTCTGGCGGATGAATACGGCGTCGACACCTCGAAGATCCACTGGCGCACCGGCGCGCTGGACGCTGGCATCCGCCGCGAACGGCTGGAACTGGCCCTGCCCCCCGGCATGGTGGTCGAACCGATCGAGGATGGCGACACGCTGGAGGCCATGCTTCTGCGCGGGGAAATCGACGGGCTGCTGGCCCCCAAACCGCCCCGCGCCTTTCTGGACGGCAACCCCGATCTGGTCCGCCTTCTGCCCGATTTCGCCGCCGAGGAACGCGCCTATCACGCCCGCACCGGGTTCTTCCCGCTGATGCATCTGGTGGCCGTGCGCCGCTCGATCGTCGAGGAAAACCCGTGGTTGCCGCAGGCCCTTTTCGACGGCTTCGTCAAGGCCCGCGATCTGGCGCTGGCACGGCTGGAAGATGTCTGGCTGGGCAACGCCAACCGCCTGTCCCTGCCTTGGCTGAACGAAACGATGGAGCTGACGCGCAACACGATGGGCCGCGATTTCTGGCGCTATGGCTTTGCCAGCAATCGCGACGAGCTGGACGCCGTCTGCCGCTATTCCTTCGATCAGCATCTGGCCGCCGCACGACTGTCGCCCGAAGATCTGATCCACCCCTCGATGCAGGAGACCTGATGACCGCAGAGATGATCCATGCCGGGTTGGGCTGGCAGGTGGCGACGGTGCTGATCGTGGTCAGCTTTGCCTCGTCCTTCATCACGGCGGCCTTCGGAATCGGCGGCGGCGCGGTGATGCTGGCCGTCATGGCCAGCCTGATGCCCGCCGCTGCGATCATCCCGGTGCACGGCGTGATACAGGCTGGCTCGAACGTGGGGCGGCTGGTGATCATGCTGCGCCATGTCAGCCGGGTGACCCTGCTGCCGTTCACTCTGGGCGCACTGCTGGGCGTGGCGCTTGGCGGCGCCGTTGTGGTGCAGCTCGAGGCCGGTGTCATCCAGTTGTCCGTCGGTCTGTTCATCCTGTGGTCGGTCTATGCCAAGCCGCCGGCGTTTCTGAAACGCTCGGGCGCGGTGGCCGGCGGGGTCTCTAGCTTCCTGACCATGTTCTTCGGCGGCACCGGGCCCTTCGTGGCGGCCTATGTCCGCGCCCAGAACTTCGACCGCATGCAGCATGTGGCCACCCATTCGGCCCTGATGACGCTTCAGCACCTGCTGAAATCGCTGGTCTTCGGGTTTCTGGGGTTCGCCTTCGCCAATTGGGCCGTTCTGATCATCGTGCTGGTGGCCGTGGGCTTTCTGGGCACTCTGGTGGGCCGGATGGTCCTGACCCGGCTGGAGGATACGCGCTTTCGCCGCATCCTCAGCATCGTTCTGACGTTACTCGCGCTTCGGCTGATCTATGCCGGGGCGATGGATCTGTGGGCTGGCACCGAGACCAACCTGTAGATCCCGCGACCGCAATACCCCGGCCATGCGCGGCGACCGGGGGTCAAAGTACGAAACGCGCATTTGATTTGGATAAGGGAGGATCCGATGATCCGTACGAAACACATGAACCGCCGAGACTTGCTGACCCGTGGCATGGCCACATCCGCGATGGTTCTGGCGGCACCTTCGATCCTGCGGGCCGAAACCTATCCCTCGCAGAACATCAACGTCTACATCCCCACCCGCGAGGGCGGCGGTGCCGACCGCAACTTCCGCGCCTTCACCAGCATCTGGAAGGAAAAGCTGGGTGCCGACTTTGAACCCGGCTTCTACCCGGGCGCCTCGGGTCGCGTCGGATACGAGGTCTTCATGGGCAAGGCCGAGCCTGACGCCTATAACCTGATCTTCGGCAACATGGGCCCCGAGGTTCTGAACTGGGCCATGAAAGAGCCGTCCTTCGACATCGACGATTATGTCTACTTCGGCCGCGTCGACACCGACCCCGGCTGTGCCTTCGTGGGGGCTGAAAGCAAGTTCAGCTCGATCGACGAGATCGTCGAGGAAGGCAAGAAGCGGGTGCTGAACGTCGGCACCAGCCGCATGGCGCACCCTGCCTCGATCGGCATTCTGGCCTTGGGCGAGCAGACCGGCGCGCAGTTCAACCTGATCCCGCTGTCGGGCGGCAAGAACACCGTCGCAGGCGCCGTCACCGGCGAGGTCGACTTCTCGGTTCTGACATCCGGCTCGGTCATCGCGGCGGGCGACTCGGTCAAGACCGTGGTGGTCTTCGGTGAAAACCGTGTGGGCGAGCAGTTGGACAACGCGCCCTCGATCAACGACCACTACGATATGCAACTGCCCGAAATGCTGTCGTCGCGTGCGTTTGCCCTGCATCGCAAGGCAATCGACGAGTTCCCCGAGCGGTACGAGACCCTGAAGTCGACCTTCGCCGAGACCTTCGAGGATCCCCGCCTGATGGAGGCTTACGTGGCCGCCAAGGGCACGCCCGAATACCTGAACTATGGCGGCGTGGAAGAATGCGCCGAGTTCAAGAAGGCGATGCTGGAGCTGGGCGCGAAATACAAGCCCCTGCTCACCGGCGCCTGATCCTTTGGCGTGACCTCTTGCGTGACCGGCGGAGATCCCATCGGTCACGCAGAACTTGAAGCCACAGGGCGGACCGGCCCCTCAATCCGGCCCGGTTCGCCATGCGGCACTTTCCCCATCGCCCCTTCGAAGCGCCCGCTTCGAGACATCCACCGTCGAAAGGCCCGACATGTCGCAGCACACCCCAAGACAACGCCACCTAGGGGGGGAACTTGTCATCCCCGTCCTGGCGATTGTCTTCACCTTGTATTTCTTCAGCACGATCCTGAATTCGCCCTGGACAGCGCAGGTCAGCGCCTTTTCCCTTGGTGCGCTGCTGTTGTTGTTTTGCGCCATGTTCATCGTCAAGACCATCGTGCAGCTCAAGCGCGGCCAGGGCACGATGAGCTTTGCCAATCTGTTCACCCGCGCCGATGTGACTTCGGGCCGGCTGGGTCTGTTTCTTGCCACGCTGGGCTTCACCCTGCTGATCGAGCATCTGGGATTCACGCTGACGACCTTCCTGTTCCTGATGGCCAGCATGACCGTGCTGTCGCGGGGCCGGAACGTCGGGCGCATCCTTCTGACCTCGACCCTCATGTCGCTGGGGGGCTGGGCGGTGTTCATCCTGGCCTTCGACACGCGCTTTCCGCGCGGCTGGTTCGAGACGACCATGAAGGCGGTGCTGGCAAATGGGTGAGACAGTTAACCTTCTGACCAGCGTCTTTCTGGACACCATCGGCTATTGGTGGATCATCATCCCGACGATCTTTCTGGGCCTGATCGTCGGCGGCATTCCGGGCTTTTCCGCCGCCAATACCATCATCATCCTGATGCCGCTGACCCTGTCGATGGACCTTCAGACCGGTCTGATCTTCATGGTCTCGCTTTACAGCGCGGCCCGGATGGGCGCGGGCATCCCGGCCATTCTGGTCAACATCCCCGGCACGGCGGGGGCTGCGGCAACCCCGCTGGACGGCTATCCGATGACCCAGCAGGGGCGCGGGCAGCAGGCGCTGGCGATTACCTTCGTCGCCTCGTCCATCGGCGGTCTGCTGACCACGATCATCGCGCTGGCGACCATGCCCATTCTGGCGCGGGTGGGCTTTTACATGCACTCGGTCGAGATGATCGTGGTGATGCTGTTCGGCATCTCGCTGATCGCCTCGATTGCGGCGCAGGACATGCTGAAAGGCCTGATCGCGGGCTTCTTCGGGTTGATGATCGGCTCGATCGGCACCGACGTGGTCTATGCCACGCCCCGCGGCACCATGGGCTTTCTGGAGCTTTACGACGGCGTGCCGCTGATCCCCGCGCTGGTCGGTCTGTTCGCCGTCTCGGAAGCCTTCGTCATCATCGAAAAGAAGGTGATCCTGACCGAAGAAGGTCAGGCCGCCATGGCCAACCCCTCGTGGAAGGCCACCTTCGAAGGCGTCAGCATCGCGCTGAAACGCTGGGTGCATATCGTCTGGACCTCGATGATCGGGCTGATCATCGGCGTCATCCCCGGCGCCGGCGCCTCGATTGCCAGCTTCGTGGCCTATCAGCAATCGCGCACCTTCTCGAAGACGCCCGAGCTTTACGGCACGGGCCACCCCGAAGGGCTGATCGCGCCTGAAAGCGCCAACAACGGCGTCACCTCGGGCACGCTGGTGCCGCTTCTGGTGCTGGGCATCCCGGGTGGTGCGACGGCGGCGATCATGCTGGTCGTCATGCAGTTCCACGGCGTCAGCTTTGGCCCGTCGCTGTTCGAACGCACGCCCGAAGTGGGCTACGGCATGTTCATGGCGATGATGGTCAGCTACATGCTGATGATCCTGACGATCCTGCCGCTCAGCCGTTACATGAGCCGCGTGACCACGGTGCCCACGATCTATCTGGCGCCTATGATCATCAGCTTCACACTGGTCGGCGCCTTTGTGCCGCGTGAATACATGTTCGACATGTTCCTGGCGCTGGTCTTCGGGGGCTTGGGTTATATCGCCCGGCGCACCGGATACCATGTGGCCGCGATCCTGATCGGCGTCATTCTTGGCCCGCTGCTCGAGACGTATTTCCTGCGCGCGCTGAAGAAGTCGCAAGGCGATGTCAGCGTCCTGTTCTCGTCCAACATCGGCAACGTGCTTTGGGTGATGCTGGTGCTGTCGCTGGTTCTGCCGCCCCTTCTGAAGTTCAACCGAAAGCGCCGCGGCAAGCGGCCCGATACCTTTACCGGAGACATCCAATGAGCGAGACGACCACCATGAAACAAGAGGTCGAATACGAGCTCTCGCGCAACATCCGCCGTCTGGGCCGGCTTGAGGTTCAGGGCGGCGGTCAGGTCGAGGTGCACGGCAATCTGGTCTTCCTCGGCCACATGAAGCCGCCGATGGGCACGTCGATCGTCGACGTGTCCGACCCGGCCAACCCCACGGTTCTGAGCCATATCGAGCCGCCAGACGCCTATTCCCACACCCACAAGGTGCGGGTCTGCGGCAACATCATGATCACCAACGTCGAACAGGACCGGCGGCATTTTTTGCGCAAGGCCGACAAGATCCCCGGCATCCGCGCCGAGCTTGGCGACGGCGCCACCGACGCCCAGATCGCCGAGCGGCTGGGCGTGAAACCCTCGGACATCGCGGATCTGGAGGAGTCGAAGGCGCGCGGCTACGACGGCGGCGGCTTCCGGATCTGGGATATCTCGGACCCGCGTGACCCCAAGCTGCTGTCTTACGTGCGCACCCACGGCTTCGGGGTGCACCGGTTCGACATGGACGAGCGCAACGCCTATATTTCGACCGAGATGGAGGGCTATGTCGGCAACATCCTCGTGACCTATGATATCACCGACCCGGCCAACCCGCGCGAGATTTCGCGCTGGCACATGCCCGGCCAGCACGAGGCCGGCGGCGAACGTCGCGACTGGGACGGCTACGGCATCCGTCTGCACCACGCCATGCGCTGCGGTGACGAGTTGTGGGCCGCCTGCTGGCATGCGGGCTTCCGGGTGCTGGACGCCAAGGACATGACCCAGACCCCCAAGGTGCTGGGCAGCTTCCAGTTTCCGCCCGCCATCCCCGAACCCACCCACACCATCATGCCGATGGAGCGTCAGGTGAACGGGCGCCGCTATGCCCTGTCGATCGACGAGGAACACGACCACAAGCCGGGCCGTCTGCATGGCTTTTTGTGGGTGATGGACGTGACCGACCTGTCGGACATCAAGGCCGTCGCTGCTTGGGATCTGACCGAACGCGCCAGCCCGTGGGTCGGCCAGCCCGGCGTGCGCTTCGGCGCGCATCAATACCGCGAAAAGCTGGATGGCAATCTGGTCTATGCCACTTGGTTCGCGGGCGGTCTGCGGGTGCTGGACCTGACAGACCCGCTTAACCCCACCGAAGTCGCCCATTTCATCCCCGAGCCCGGCAAGGGCGGCCCCGCGCAATCCAACGACGTGGACGTGGGCGAAGACGGGCGGATCTATCTTCTGGACCGAAATCACGGGTTGGACATATTGGAGATGACACGATGAACGAGAGCGATCTTCTGCCCCACAGCATGGGCGCCGACGTCGATGTTTCGAAAACCGCCATCGGCATCCGCCGGGTCAGCGCCCGCAATCAGGCCTCGACCCGCAGCGTGATGATGGTGCGCGACCATGTTCTGGTCACCGATGAGAACCAGACCAACACCGGCCCCACCCCGCTGGAGATGACGCTGTCGTCGCTGCTGGGCTGCGAGGGCGTGATCATCAACCGCTGCGCCGAGGCGATGAACTTCGCCTATACGGCGGTCGAGATCGACGCCGACGGCGAGGTCGATCAGCGCGGCTCGCGCGGGGTGCAGGGGGTGCGGCCCTATTTCACCAAGGTCGATATGCGCATCCGCGTTCATACTCAGGAAACTCAGGACCGGCTGGACCGGCTGGCGCGCAACGTTGAATACCGTTGCCCGGTGATGAACCTCTTCCGCTCGGCCGACGTCGAGCTGAACGTGAGGTGGGAACAGGTCGCACCATGAGCCTGACCCTTCGCATCAACGGTCGGGATCGCCAGATCGACAGCGATCCCGACACGCCGCTGCTGTTCGTGCTGCGCGACGAGCTGAAGCTGAAAGGCGCCAAGCTGGGCTGCGCGCTGGAGCAATGCGGCGCCTGCATGGTGCTGGCGGATGGTCAGGCCGTGCCCTCTTGCGTGACCCCCTCGGCGGTGTTCGAGGGCAAGGAGATCGTGACCGTCGAGGGCATCGAGACCCTGCCCGCCGGTGCCCGGGTGCAGCAGGCCTTCGTCGACGCCTCGGCGGCGCAATGCGGTTACTGCACGGCGGGGCTGGTGGTCACGGCGACCGCGTTGCTAAGCGATCACCCGGACGCCGACCGCGACCGGATGCGCGACGCGCTGGATCAGAACATCTGCCGCTGCGGCAGCCACCCACGCGTGCTGACCGCGCTGGAAAGCATCACCTCGGACGGGGCCAAGAACGCATGAACCTTGACGACTATCCCCTTGTTTCCGATTGGCTTCGTCTGACCGACGGCCAGCTTGTCCTGCGCACCGGCAAGGTCGATATCGGTCAGCGCATCACCACCGCGCTGATCCGTATCGTTGCCGAAGAACTGACGCTAGAGCCTTCGACGCTGCGGCTCGACCCGGTGCGCACCGGCGTGTCGCCGGACGAGGGCATGACCTCGGGCAGCACCTCGGTCGTGCAATCGGGCGGGGCGCTGCGACTGGCGGCGGCCACCTTGCGCGACTGCGCCCTGCGCCTTGCCGCCGAGCAAATCGCGGGCGACGCGGGCGATCTGGTGCTGGACGCCGGCCATATCACCCATGCGGCCACCGACAGGCGCTTCGCCCTGTTGGACCTTCTGGCCGATTGCGACCCGGACCTGCCCGTCGATCGTGACGCGGCGCCGCTACCCCGCAAGGGCCGCGACCCCCTGCCCGCCAGCGTGCCCCGGGGCCTGCCCGAAATGGTGCGCGGCGCGTTCGAATTCATCCACGATATGGAGCGTCCGGGCATGCTGCACGCCCGCACCGTCCGCCCGCCGCGCCCGACCGACCGCCTGAACGGGATCGACCCCGAGACCTGCACGGTGCTGGAAGACCGCGGGCTGGAGCTGATCCGCGACGGCAGCTTTCTGGCCGTCGCCGGGCCCAGCGAATGGGCGGTGATCCAAGGGGCGCTGCGACTGGCGCGGGGCTGCGACTGGTCCAAGGGCCCGGACCTGCCCGAAGGCGATTTCGTGCAGTTGCTGCTGGAAAACCCGCGCACCTCGGTGCCGCTGGAAGACGGCGTGCCGCAGGATGCGCCTGTGCCGCCCCCGCTCGACGCGCCCGATCTGACCGCCACCTTCGCGCGGCCCTACCAGTTGCACGGCGCGATGGGCCCCTCGGCGGCGCTGGCCCATTGGCGGGACGGCAAGCTTGAGATTCACAGCCACAGTCAGGGCATCTACACCTTGCGTCAGGCCATCGCCGACAGCCTGCAGATGGAACTGGACGATGTGCAGATCTTCCACGGCGCCGGCGCGGGCTGTTACGGCCACAACGCCGCCGACGACGCGGCCTATGAGGCATCTTTGGTCGCCCGCGCCCTGCCTGACCGCCCGATCCTGCTGAAATGGACCCGCGACGACGAACACGGGTGGGAGCCTGTGTCACCCGCGATGGTGGTGCAGGTCGCCGCCAAGCTGGACGGCGACCGCGTCGCGGCTTATTCGGCCGAGGCCTTCAGCGACACCCACCGGGGCCGCCCCCGGCCCGGCCCTGACCGCGCGGGCCCCCGCCGCCTGCTGGCCAACCGCTTTCGCGCCGATCCCGACGCGCCCTTTGTGGCCACGCCCAACATGGGCCGCCACGCCGGTCTGCACCGCAATCTGGACCCGCTCTATGGCTTTGGAGAGGTGCGGGCGGTGAAGAACCTGGTGCATGATCTGCCGCTGCGCAGCTCGGCCATGCGCTGTCTGGGGGCCGTGGTGAACACCTTCGCCCACGAGGCTTTCATGGACGAGCTGGCCGAGATGGCGGGCCGCGATCCGCTGGAGTTTCGCCGCGATCACCTGCAGGACGACCCCCGCGCGGTGGCCGTGCTGGACCGGCTGGCACAGCACATGGCCGACACTCCGCCGCAGGACGACACCGCCCGCGGCATCGCCTTTGCGCAATACAAGAACCAGATGACCCGTGTCGCCGTCGCGGTCGATCTGCATGTGACCGAGGCCGCCGAGCCGGTGCTAAAGCGCATCACCATCGTCGCCGACGCGGGCCGCATCGTCGATCCCGACGGGCTGCGCGACCAGTTGGAGGGTGGCGCGCTGCAAGGCGCCAGCTGGGCCCTGATCGAACAGTTGGGCTGGGACCGCGACGGTGTGACCACCCGCGACTGGGACAGCTACCCGGTGATCCGCTTCAAACAGGTGCCGCAGATCCAGACCATCCTGATCGACCGCCCCGACGCGCCCTCGGTCGGCGCAGGAGAGGCCAGCCCCGGCCCCGTCGTCGGCGCCATCGCCAACGCGCTCTACGGCGCCACCGGCATGCGGATGCGGCGCATGCCCTTCAATGCCGAGCGGTTGATGGAAATGGCCTTGGCCGAGTAGACCGGCAAAAGGCCCGCGCCGGACGCGGGCCTTTTCGTTGGGGACGTCCCCAAACGTCACATCGCGAAGACGACGTGGCCGTTTTCGTCAATCGGCCATGCCGGGTTCCACGCGATTTCCCAGATATGGCCGTCCGGGTCGCCTATGTAGCCCCGAAGCCCGCCTTGGGGCGGGGTGTCGGCGTCTCTTAAAACCGTCGCGCCGGCGGCGACGAGCGTTTCCATGACGGCCCTCACGTTGCCCTCATCGGGGACGTTGTGGGCAAGCGCCACGGCCCCCGGTGCACTCAGGCCAGCCGTGTTGGTATCTTCTTCCAACGAGGATTTCAGCCACGTCCCGAAGACAAACCCGTTCATCTGATAAAAGGCAATCTCGGCGTTCGCGAACACCGGTGTCCAGCCAAAGCCGTCCCGGTAGAACGTCTTCGATCGTTCAAGATCGGAAACCCCAAGGGTCACCACTGCGATCTGCTGTTGCATTATCCATGTCCTTTCACTTCGCCCGCACGACATGCGCAGACGTCCGGACCATGGGACGCGACAGTCCGACGACGCGCGAAAGGACCCGCTTGGGCGGGGGCCGGGCCAACCGCACCGACCTAACCTGTTTCTGGTGATGGAAAACTACGCGATATACCGCGCCCGGTGCAACTGCCACGCCACGCCGACCATTGTGGCCGGCTCGGAAACCGAGCATGGGCGAACCCACGCGCCCCATATGCCTCGGGGCAGCAGGGCCAGGCGACCAAAGCGGACGCCAGTCGGGACACCGGGCCCGCAGGCCCGGCCCCCTCATTCAGATCAAACGACTTTGACGGTCAGCTCGCCCACGCCCTCGACCGTGCCGACCATTTCGTCGCCCTTTTGAACCGAGGCCACGCCCGACGGGGTGCCCGCAAGGATGACGTCGCCAGCGGCCAGTTCGAAATAGTCCGACAGATACGAGATCATTTCCGGCACTTTCCAGATCATCTGGTTCAGATCGCCCTCTTGGCGAACCTCGCCGTTGACCTTCAGCTCGATGCGGCCTTCCGAGGGGTGGCCGATCTTGTCGGCGGGCACCAGCGCGTTGATCGGCGCCGAGCGTTCGAACGCCTTGCCGATTTCCCATGGGCGACCGGCCTTCTTCATCTCGCCCTGAAGATCGCGGCGGGTCATGTCGAGGCTGACGCCGTAGCCCCAGACGTGGCTCAGCGCGTCATCGACGCTGATGTTGGTGCCGCCGGATTTCAGCACGACGGCCAGCTCGATCTCGTGGTGCACATCCTTGCTGTGATCGGGATAGGGAAACTCGCCCGAGGAATCGAGGTTGTTGGGGTTCTTCTGGAAAAAGAACGGATCCTCGCGGTCCGGATCGTGGCCCATCTCGACCGCGTGGGCGGCATAGTTGCGCCCGATGCAATACACCCGGCGCACGGGGAACGTGTCGCTGGTGCCCTCGACGGGGATGGTGGGCACGGGCGGCTGGTCGATCACATAGTCGGTCATTCGGCTGTCCTTTTCGCTTGGCTGCTAAGGGTTGTAATAGGCCAGCGACACGGTAAGATCAATCGCAACCAATCCGTTTTCGTCGGTTGATCCAAAATAATCCGTCCCCGTGGCGGGGAATGCATGCAATCGCACACCGAACGGACGAGAGACCGGGGCGCAAGGCCCCGCAAGGAGAACGACCAAGGTGATGACACGGCACGACAGGCCCGAAGACAGCACGGCGCAAGACCGGCTGCGCCGCTTCATCGAGACCGGCAAATACGCCGTGGGCGACCGTCTGCCCCCCGAACGTCAACTGATCGAGCAATTGGGCATGACCCGCACCGCCCTGCGCAAGGGGCTGGACGCGCTGGAGCGGGAAGGCGCGATTTGGCGGCACGTTGGCAAGGGCACTTTCGTCGCCGGCGTCGCCGGTCTGCGCGAGACCGAGTGCGCCACGAACGGCGATGTGGGCATCGGCGCGGGGCCGCTGCTGGATCTGGGCCGCCAGATCACGCCCCTGCGGATGATGCGCGCGCGCCTGTGCATCGAGCCCGCGATCGCGCGGGAGGCCGCCGCCAACGCCTCGGGCGAGGCGATCATCCGTGTCCGGCTGGCGATGGAGCGGGCGCATGCCGCCGACACATGGCGCGACTACGAGGCGCAGGACGACCTGTTCCACCGCGCCATCGCCGAGGCCACCGACAACCTGCTGTTGCTGGCGCTGTTCGATCAGCTCAATCAGGTGCGCCGCGTCGTGGCCTGGAGCAGCGTTCAACGCGAAAGCGCGCACCCCGGCCCGAACCATTCAAGTTTCGACGAACATGCGGCGGTGACCAACGCCATCGCCGAACGCAACCCCGCCGCGGCCTATGACGAGATGCGCTCGCACCTGCGGTCGGTCTCGCGCCGGTTGTTCGACGAGGAATAGGCGAAGGGCCCCATCGGGGCCCGTCGCTCAGGTAGCGTGGATCAAAGGTCCAGACAGTCGATCACCCGTTGGGCGAAATCCGCCGTGGACAGCGGGCCGCCAAGGTCGGGGGTCCGCCCCTCGGGGCTGGCGATGCAGCGGGCCAGAGCGTCGGCGATCCGCTGCCCCGCTTTGGCCAGATCCGGGCGATTGTGGCGCGTGGCCAGCCAGTCCAGCAGCATCCCGGTCGAGCCGATCAGCGCCGAGGGGTTGGCCAGCCCCTGCCCCGCGATATCGGGCGCCGAGCCGTGCTGTGCCTGTGCCATCGCGTGATCCGTGCCCGCGTTCAACGAGGCCGCAAGCCCCAGCCCGCCCGACAGCTCAGAGGCCAGATCCGACAGGATGTCGCCATACATGTTGGTCGTGACCACCACATCGAACCGGCCCGCGTCGCGCACCAGATGCGCCGCCATCGCGTCCACCAACTGTTCGTCATAGCGGATGTCGGGATAGCGGGCGGCGACGGCGCGGGTTTCCTCTAGGAACAGACCGTCTGACAGGCGCAGCACGTTGGCCTTGTGCACGGCGGTCACATGGGCCGCCTTGCGGGTGGCGGCGACGGCAAAGGCGGCCTCGGCGATGCGGCGCGAGGCGGCGCGGCTGACCTTGCGCAGGGCCAGCGCCAGATCGGGGTCGGGCATGAACTCTCCGGGGCCCACATGCATGTTGCGATCGGCGTAGAAGCCTTCGGTATTCTCCCGCAGGATCACCAGATCGAAGGGCTTGCCGCAGGGCGCGGGCAGCCCTTGCCACGTGGCCGCCGGGCGGTGGTTGGCGTAAAGATCCAGTCGCCGGCGCAGCGTGCCCGAGGGGTTCAGCCCGCCCTCGGCCACGGGCGGATAGGCATTGTGCGACACCGGCCCGAGGATCACGCCGTCGGCCTTTTCGGCCGCGTGGATCACCGCATCGGGAATGGTGCTGCCGGTGGCGGCATGGGCCGCAAGGCCGATCTGAGCGCTCTGCACCTGAAGGTTCAGCGCCATCCGGGTGTTGACGGCGTCCAGCACGGCAAGGCTGGCGGCGACGATCTCGGGGCCGATGCCGTCGCCTTCAAGGGCCAGTAAGGTCAGGGCGGTCATGCGCGTGTCTCCTGCAATGCGGCGGCGGCGGCGAGACCGTGCTGGCCCTGCTGGATCTGCACGTCGCGCACCAGAGCCGCCTGCCGGAAGAAGCCGTGCACCATCTTGGAATAGGGCATCAGCAGAAAGAAGCTCAGGACCGAGCCGAGATGAAGCGCCAGCAACACCGGCACCGCAGTGGGAACGCCGGTCGCGGCGTAAAGCACCAGCCCGCTGAGCCCGACGAACCCCAGCAGCAGGATGAACCCCATCTCGCCGCCCCAGACGCGCCGGTCGCCCAAATCGGGGTCGGCCTTGGTCTTCAGAACCGCAAGTCCGATGCAGCCCACCACCAGCAGCAGCCCGCCGCTGATCCCCAGCAGCTTGGGCAGGCTGAACAGGCTATAGGGGGCAGGCATGTTCAGAAAGTAATGCATGAAGGTCGCCACCGAAGTGGAGGCGAAGCATAGCAAAAATCCATACATGACCGCTTGGTGCGCATGTCTGCGGGCGTTGGTGTAACGGTCCCCGGATTCAAAGTTGCAGCCCTGTCCCTGACCGCCGTCAAGGTTGCGCATCCGTCCCGCGTCACGCAGGGCCTGGGTGATCTGCGAGACGCGCGGCCATGCGCCGTTCACCTCGCGCCAATAAGCGCGCAGCGACAGGGCGATGGCCAGCAGCGGAAACAGGAAAGCGGGCAGGAAGATCGCCACCATGACCGTATGGGCCAGATAGGCGTAAAACCCTTCCCCGCCAGAGGGTTGCCAGACTTGCATGATCCAGAAAATCACCGCGAGCCCCAGCACCATCGCCGCGGCCAGCGCGACCCCGCTGCGCTGGAACAGCCGCGCGACGGGACCGGGCCATGCCAGACGTTCCCAGCTGTCGGTGCGCACCTGCGCCAGCACGGCGGGCAGGTTCAGATCGAACTCGTGCGGGGCCGTGTACTGGCAGGCGTAATAGCAGCCCCGGCAGTTGTGGCACAGGTTGGCAAGCTGGGTCAGATCGCCGTCGGCGAAGGCCCGGTCGCGGGTGATCGCGGGGAAAACGGCGCAGTAGCCTTCGCAATAGCGGCAGGCGTTGCAGATCTCGACCTGACGGCGGGTTTCCTGAAGGATATCAAGCGACATTTGTGTCGACATAAGCTGCGGCCTCTTTTCCTGCGATGCGTCCGAAGACGGTTCCGATGGTCATGCCGAACCCGGCCAGATAGCCCTGCCCCAGAATGCTGCCGGCCATCGTCTCGCCAGCGGCCCAGATGTTTTCGTACCGCCCGTCAGCCCCGTGGGCGCGGGCGCTCTCGTCGACCTTCAGACCCAGATAGGTGAAGGTCACGCCGGGACGCAGGCTGTAGGCATGGAACGGCGGCTGCGCGATGGGGCGGGCCCAGTTGGTCTTGGGCGGCTCGATTCCGTTGGTGGCCAGACCGTCCAGTTCAGTGGGCGTGAACGCCCCCTCGCCGCAGGCGTCATTAAAGCCTTGAACGGTGGCCTCGAGCTTGTCGGCGGGCAGGTCCAGTTTCGCGGCCAACTCGGCGATGCTGTCGGCCTTGATCGGCGGAAAGACCGAAGGCATGAACAGCCCCATCGAGCGGCTGTCGATGATGGCATAGGCCACCTGATCGGGCTGGGCCGCGACCAGCCGACCCCAGATGGCATAGCGTTTGGGCCAGACATCCTCGCCCTCGTCATAGAACCTCTGGGCGTCTCGGTTGACCACGACCGAGAAGGGCACGCAGTCCAGCCGGGTGACGATGCCGCCGTCGAACTTGGGCGCGCGCCCGTCAATGGCAACCGCGTGGCACTGTGTCGGATCGCCCACGGATTCGGCGCCCTGATCCAGCATGTCGCGCAGCACCACGCCCCGGTTATAGGGCGTGCCCCGGATCAGGAAGTTGCGCGCCGAGGGGCCCCACGCCCGCGCCAGCCAGTCCAGATCCGCCTGAAACCCGCCCGAGGCGATGACGCAGGACGCCCCCTCGACCACGGCCTTGCCTGTGGGATGGGTGACATGCACGGCCTGAAAGCGCTCGCCCTCGATCGCGACATGGGTGACTTGGGCGTCGTACAGGACGGTCACGCCAAGGTCGCGGGCGGTGTTGTAGTATGCGTTCACCAGCGCCTTGCCGCCGCCCAGAAAGAAGGCGTTGGTGCGCGACAGGCTCAGCGTGCCCGACAGCGAGGGCTGGAAGCGGACGCCATGCGCCTCCATCCAAGGCAGACAGTCTTCCGAGGCTTCGATGGTCATGCGGGCCAGCCCCTCATCGGTCTTGCCCTTGGTGACGCGCATCAGGTCGTCGAAATACTCATCGACGCCGTAGCTGTCGGTCAGCACCGACAGGGGGCCGCGGTGCATGCAGCGGAAGTTGCGGGTGTGGCGGCTGTTGCCGCCGCGGTAGGGTTCGGGCGCGCCTTCAAGGATCAGCACGCGGGCGCCGGTTTCGGTCGCGGTGATGGCGGCGCAGAGGGCCGCGTTGCCGCCCCCCACGATCACCACGTCCCAGCGGTCGGCGGCTATGGCGTCAAGGGTGGGCTCAGTCATTGAAGGGCTCCGGTCCGGTCAGATCATCTCGCCGGCTCTGGCTGCGCAACTGGCGCAGGCGCACGGCGTGGGCGGCTTGGATGTGGTCGCGCATCCGCGCCTCGGCGGCGTCGGTGTCGCGGGCGTGCAGAGCTTCCATCAGCGCCGCGTGTTCCTCGGTCGCGACAAGAGCGCGGCTGCCATCCTCTAGGGTCGAGGGCCCGAGGATCAGCAGCGTCTTCTGAAGGCTCTTGATCGAGCGGACAAGAAACCGGTTCTTGGCCGCGTCCAGCAGCGCCATGTGGAACTGCCGGTTCAGGTCATAGGCGCGGGTAGGCTGGTCGGCGGCGCCGATCATCTCGTCGTTGATGGCGTCAAGCTCCGACAGCTCGATCTCGGAGGCCGCGCGGGCCGCCATTCGCGCCGCCGTGCCTTCCAGCACGACGCGCATGTCGTAAAGCTCCATGATCTCGGAATAATCCAAGGTGCGGACCACGGCGCCCACGCGGGCCACATGGCTGACCAGACCGTCGGCTTCAAGCTGGCGGATCGCCTCGCGGATGGGGGTGCGCGACAGGCCCATCCGCTCGGCCAGATCGGTTTCGGTCAGACGGTCGCCGGGACGCAGGGCGCCGGTGCTGATTTCGTCCAGCAGGCGCTGATAGGTGCTGCGCCCCTGCGAGGGCTCGCGGGGTGCATCCTTCGACGCAAAATCGGGATTGCTCATCGCCGGGGCTCCTCGTGGCTTGCAGCATTGTGTCCTTGCACATACAGTCGGATACAATCGTCGACCAAGCCTGTCAACTGGAGCCTAGATTGAAGCGAAACACCTGGCTGCCCCGTCTTTACGCCCTTGCGCTGGCCGCGGCTGGCGCCGCTTTGTTTCAGGCGTTGGGACTGCCGCTGCCCTTCCTGTTCGGGCCGATGACGACCTGTCTTCTTGGGGCCTTGGCCGGGGTGCCGATGCGCGGGATGGGTCAGGTCTCGGTGGGGGCGCGGACCATTCTGGGGGTGGCGGTCGGGGCGTCGGTCACGATGGCGGTGGTGGCGGAACTGCCGCGCATGGCGGTGACGCTGGCGTTGATCCCGGCCTATATCGCGCTGATCGCGGCGGTCGGCGTGCCGTTCTTCACCAAGCTTTGCGGGTTCGACCGGGTGACGGCCTTTTACGCCGCGATGCCGGGCGGGTTGCAGGACATGGTCGCCTTCGGCCAAGAGGCGGGCGCCGACGTCCGGGCCCTGTCGCTGGTGCACGCGACCCGAGTGCTGATCATCGTGGGTCTGGTGCCGCTGTTGCTCAACACGCTGTTCGACCGCTCGCTTGATCAGCCAATCGGAGAGCCCGTGGCCGACATGCCCCTGTGGGACCTTGGGTTGATGGCCCTCGCCGCTTTGGTCGGCTGGAAGGGGGGCGAACGTCTGGGCCTGTTCGGCGCGTCCATTCTGGGGCCGATGATCACCACGGCGGCGCTGGCGCTGACCGGGCTGATCACCCATCGCCCCCCAGCCGAGGCCATTCTGATCGCGCAGTTCTTCATCGGCATCGGCATCGGCGTGCATTACGTCGGCGTCACCCTGTCCGAGTTGCGCCGCGTGGTGCTGTCGGCGATCGCCTTCGTGGTGGTTCTGGCGCTGCTGACCGCGGGCTTCACCGAGACGATCGTCGCCCTGCGACTGGCCCCTTCGGTCGAGGCGTTTCTGGCCTTTGCCCCCGGCGGTCAGGCCGAGATGACGGTGCTGGCCATCGTCGCGGGCGCGGATCTGGGCTTTGTCATCGTGCATCACCTGACGCGGATGGTTCTGGTGATCGTGGGGGCGCCGCTGGCGGCCCGGATATTCCTGCGAAAGCCCTGATCAGGCCCGCCCTGCGACTTGGACGTTCAGCCCGGCGCGCAGAGGGATGAGGGCACGAACACCTCGCCCGCCGCGATCTTGCGGGCGGTGCGCACAAGGCCCGCGCTGTTCAGCGTCAGCGCGTCGCCGTCACGGGTGAAATCCACCAGTACCTCGATCTGACCCGAGGCGTGTTCCAGCGTCACCATCGCGGGCGAGGTCTCGGGCCGCGTCAGCAGACCGTCGGACACGGACCCCGGCAGCAAGGCGCAAGAGGCCAGACATTGCGCCCCGGTGACGGCCATCGTGGGATGGGTCTTCCACGGCATGAAATAGCGTGTGGCGATGGTGCCGCCGTCCCGTGCCGGGGCCAGCAGGCCGAACTTGGGCGTCACGCTTTTGCTGACGTCGCCCATGCCCATGCGGCGACCGGCCTCAAGGCGGACAGCCTCCATCCGGGCGAAGAAGGCGGTGTCGGCGTCAAGCTCGGCGGCAGACTCGTAGCCTGTCAGGCCAAAGGCGTCGGCCCGCGCGATGACCAGCGGCATGGCGACGTCGATGCAGGTGACCTCGATCCCGTCGATGGTGTCGCGCAGATTGCCCGTAGGCAGCAGCTTGCCGGTGGCCGAGCCCACGGTCTCCATGAAGTTCAGCGCCACGGGGGCGGCGGTGCCGGGCACGCCGTCGATCCGCGCGTCTCCGCCATAGCTGACCGTGCCGCCGGGGGTCTGCACGATGGCCTCGACCAATGCCCCGGTGTTGACCGCATGGATGCGCACGCGGGTCTCGTCACCGGTCGGCTCGACCAGCCCCATCTCCAGCGCGGCGGGGCCGACGCCGGACAGGATGTTGCCGCAGGTGGGCTTGTAATCCACCAGCGCCTCGTCGACGGCGACCTGCGCGAAGAAGTAATCCACATCGGCGCGCGGATCTTCCGACCGCGACAGCATGGCGACCTTGGTGGTCACCGCAACGCCGCCGCCCAGCCCGTCGATGTTGATCGGGTGCCCTGCCCCGACCACGGCGATCAGCACCCGCGACAGGGCGTCCAGATCGGCGGGCAGATCCTCGCGCCGGAAATAGGGCCCGCGCGAGCTTCCGCCCCGCATGAAGATGTAGGGGATCGCGGTCTGTGTCATGTCAACGGCCAAGGCAACCTCATGTAGTCTTGCAAAAGTCCCGGTGGGAAATCGCGGTTCAGAACGGCGGCCATCATCAGCATGAAGCCGATGCCCAGCCCCGACAACACCAGCGCACGGGTCCAGCCAAGGCCCGCCCGGATGCGCAGGAACGCGACCAGAAAGACCCCCAGCGCCAGTATGAAGCCGACCAGCGACGATAGCACCAGAAGCCCGGCGAACCAGCCCAGTGTCTGCCACAACCCGTGGGGGGCCTCGGCGTCTTCGCCCGCGGCCTCGCGGTCGGCGAAGACCGCGTCGGATTCGGGCTTGGCGATCATGCGGACCAGCAGGATCAGACAAGCGATGCCGGTGACAAAGGCGATGGTGGCGGGGAAGATCATGTCAGTGGTCTGACGAATGCTCATCGCGTCCCAGAAGGTGACCAGCACGTAGCCGGTGACCGCCAACAGGAAGACCAGCGGCGCACGCTTGGCGCCGGTGGCCACGTCACCCTCGGGCAGGATGGCCTTGGCCTGACGCAGGCCCAGCACCACCGAGACCACGGTGATCGCCAGCAGCGACAGCACGATCGGCGTGAAGATATAGCCCAGACCGGCCTCGGTCGCGGCGCGGAACTTGAAGCTTGCGACCTGATAGGCCTGATAGGAATAGTTCTCGGCCTGCGTGGACAGCACGAAGCCGATCAGGAAGGCGGGGCGCGACCAGTCGAACCGGCGCAGGAAGATGCCCAGCAGACCGACCCCGAACAGCGCCGCCAGATCGCCGATGGACTGGCGCGACTGGAAAGCGGCGAAGCTGATCAGCATGAACAGGAACGGCGCCAGCAGGGTGAAGCGGATCGTGGTCAGCCGCGCGATGCCGCCCGACAGCGCGATGCACAGGCCCGCGCCGAAGACATTGGCCAGCGCCAGCGACCAGACGATGGTGTAGGTGATCGGCAGGTCGTTCTGGATCATCTGCGGACCGGCATCATAGCCCAGCAGGGCCAGACCGCCGATGAACACCGCCATCGAGCCCGAGCCCGGGATGCCGAAGATCAGCGTCGGCACCAGCCCGCCGCCCTCTTTCGCGTTGTTCGAGGATTCGGGCCCGATCACGCCGCGTATGTCGCCCGAGCCAAAGCCCGACTTGTCCCGCGCCGACTGCACCGTGTGTCCATAGGCGATCCAGTCCACGACCGAGCCGCCAAGACCGGGGATCACGCCGACGATGACACCGATTACCGAACAGCGGATCGACAGCCAGATATTGGCCCACCAGTCGCGGATCCCCTCGGCCCAGCCGGCGCCAAGGCTGGCGTTGCGGGCGATGGCGCGGTCTTGGCGCAGCAGCGAGATGATCTCGGGGATGGCAAAGATGCCCAGACCGACGATCACCAGTTTCAGACCGTCGTAAAGGTAGGGCCAGTCATAATTGCTCATCCGCGCCGAGCCGCCGGCGTCGGCGGCCCCGATGGTGCCCACCAGCAGGCCAAGCCCCGCCGAGGCCACGCCCTTCAGCGGCAGACGACCGGCAAGGATGGCCACCATCGACAGGCCCAGAATGGTGATCATCAGCATCTCGGGCAGACCGAAGGCCAGCACCAGTGGGCGCGCGATCAAAATGAAGAAGGTCAGAACCGACGCGCCCAGCAAACCGCCGAACAGCGACGAGGCGAAGGCCGCCGACAGCGCCCGCGCCGCGTGGCCCTTCTTGGCCATCGGAAAGCCGTCCAGCACCGTGGCCTGACTGGCCGAGCTGCCGGGGATGCCCATCAACACGCTGGCGAAGGTGTCCGAGGTCGGGATCACCGCGACCAGACCGACCATCAGCGCCAGCCCCGAGACGGGCTCCATCCCGTAGACGAAGGGCAGCACCAGACTTAGGCCCGCAATGCCGCCCAAGCCGGGGAAGACACCGACCGACAGGCCCAGCAGAACGCCAAGCATGAGAAACATGATTTGTTGCGGCTGAAGGATCAGCGCGAAGGCTTCCGCCAGTGCCGGCAATGCCGAGGCAAGGATGTCCATGAAACACTCTTTCTGACTGAAGGGCCGCCGCGCGTCATGCGACATGGCGCCCGTTCCGCCCGTACCACCCCATCCGGACCCGTCCGGTCCCGTCCGGTGCCACCGGCCCGCAGCACCACAACGATGCCGGCGGGCCGATGGACGCCCCGGGCGTGCCCGGGTCCGAATACAGTCGGGGTTACTCGTCCTTAACGATTGGGCCCGGCACGCGTGGCGCCGGACCCGACCGAACTTAGTCCAGCGAGACGCCGTAACGCTCTTTCAGCCAGTCCTTAATGAAGGTCTTGGCCTCGGCCGGAACGGTGATCGCCTGCTTCAGCGCCGCGTCGGCCTTCTGACCGGTCATCTGGGGGTAGACGCCCAGACGCTTGGCCGAGATCTCCTTGAAGTCGGGACGCGCTTTTACGGTCTCGAAGGCGGCCGAGTAGGTCTCGATCATCTCTTCCGTGGCACCCTTGGGCAGGAAGACCATCTTCTGCGCGGGGAAACCGGCGATGAAGAAGGCTTTCCATGCGTCCCACTGCGGGCCGCTGGTCTCGCAGCCCTCGGTGGCTTCGCAGACTTCCTTGAACGACGGCATGTCGGGGAAGGTCGGGTCGCGGACGATGTTGCCATCGTCATCCAGCGCACCCCAGGACATCATCGGCACGGCTGTCCCGGCCTCGACCAGCGGGGTCACGCCCGACAGGTAGGACGACGAGGTCTGGTAGTCGATGTTGGCTTCGCCACGCTCGAACATCAGACGGCCATCGCCACGGCCCTTGATGCCGAAGACAGGCTCGACGTTCAGGCCAAGCATTTCCCAAGCCAGCAGCGGCACCAGATCCAGACGGGTGGCGCCCTGGCTGCCGTAGATGAAGTTCACGTCCTTCAGATCGTCGGCGTCGCCGTCGAACTTCTTGGCCAGATCGGCGGGCAGATAGGCCACGCCACCGGTGCCCGATGCCAGAACAACGTTCCAGTCGTTATAGTCGAAGCGCACGCGCGGATCGTCCAGCAGATAGGGGAACTGGGTCGAGCCCGAGGAGCCGAAGATCGTCAGGCCATCGGGGTCGACCCGGTCCTGAAAGTGGTTGGCGCCCTTGGTCGAGCCTGCGCCCGGCATGAACTTGACGACGACGTTGGGCTGGCCCGGCAGCGCCTCGGACAGCAGCGGGGCATAGAAGTTGGCCCATTTGGCCGAGCCGCCGGATTCCGAGAACGGAATGATCCATTCGACGGTTTCACCCGACAGATCCATCTCGGCCTGTGCCGGCATCGTCAGTGCGGCTGCGGTCGCGGCAGCAACCAGCCCCTGAACGGCGCGACGTGTAAATTTCGAAACGGTCATGAAAATCCTCCCAAATGTGGTCATGACGACGATCCGCCCTCTCCCGGCGCGGACCGTTCGCTTCGCCACGGCTTCCGATTCCGTGGCCATTGTGGGAACATCGCGCGTCAACCTTGCGTGAACCTTGCGGAGCCAGAATGAGAATCGCCGTCATCGAGGACAATCAGGCCCTTGCCCGGGCCATCGCCTATCGCCTGCGCGACGGCGGCCATGCGGTCGATCTGTTGCACGACGGGGCCGAGGCCAGCGCGTTTCTCGCCACCGAGGGGGCGGATCTGGTGGTGCTGGACATCAACCTGCCCGGTCGCAGCGGGCTTGAGGTGCTAAGCGCCCTGCGCGGCGCGGGCGATGCGACGCCGGTCTTGTTGCTGACCGCGCGGGCCGAAACCCGCGACCGCGTGGCCGGGTTGGACGCGGGCGCCGACGACTATCTGGTCAAACCCTTCGAGATGGAAGAGTTCGAGGCCCGCATCCGCGCCCTGTCCCGCCGCCGCTCGCAGGACATGGGCCTGCGCGAGCCGCTTGGCCCGTTGACCTTCGACCGCAGCGCGCGACAGCTTTTCGCCAGCGATCAGCCCATCGACCTGCCCCGGCGCGAACTTGCGACGCTGGAATGCCTGCTGGACCGGCGCGGGCGGCTGGTGTCGAAATCGCAGCTTTCCGATCACCTTTACGGCGTCGGCGCCGATGTCGACGAGTCGATGGTCGAGGTTCATATCTCGCGCCTGCGCAAACGGCTGTCGGTGCATGGGGTGCGGATCAAGACGGCGCGCGGGCTGGGGTATCTTCTGCCCGACGATGCGGGCGGCGACGCCTCATCCGCGACATGACGCAGGACGTGAATCAGACCTTAACGCCGGACAGGGGATCAGGGTCGCGCCCCCTCTCGGCCCCTGCCCTGCGGCTGGCGGGTGCCTCGCTGCGGCTGCGCTTGTTCGTGCTGGTGCTGGCCCCGCTGATCGTGATGTCCATCGCCTTGGGCTACTGGCGCTTTTCGGTCGCCAAGGACACTGCCGAGACCCTGTTCGACCGGGCGCTGCTGTCGACCGCGCTGGCGGTGTCGCGCGATGTGGCGATTTCGGGCGGGGATGCGTTGCTGCCTTCGACCCTCGACATGATGGGCGATGCGGCGGGCGGTCAGGTGTTCTACCACGTCACCGGCCCCGGCGGCATCTATGTCACCGGCTACGCCTACCCGCCCATCGGCGGCGGCGACGTCGCGCCCGAAGGCGACCCCGGCCTGCCCGTCTATTATCAGGCGCGCTACCGGTCCGAACCTGTGCGCGTGGTCCGCATCACCGAAACCATCTCTCTGGGGGCGATCACCGGACGCGCGGTCGTCACCGTCTGGCAGCGCCTGTCGGAACGCGACGCCTTTGCCCGCCAGCTTGCCCTTCGCGCTTTGGTGTTGCTGGGGGTGCTTCTGGGCACCGTGGCCCTGATGGTCTGGTTCGGCGTGCAACGCGGGTTGCGCCCCTTGCGCGGTTTGCACGAGGCGATCGCGCTGCGCTCTCCGGACGATCTCAGCCGCATCCGCCGCGCCGTCCCGGCCGAGATGCAGGGAATCGTGGCGACACTCAACCGGCTGTTTGGTCAGCTGCGCCAGAACATGACCGCCCAGCAAAGCTTCATCTCGGACGCGGCGCATCAACTGCGCAACCCCGCTGCCGGTATCCTGTCGATGGCCGAAGCCGCCCGCGACGCCCGCACCGACGACGAACGCCGCCGCCGGGTCGACGAGCTGACCGAGGCCGCCCGCGCAAACTCGCGGCTGGTCGATCAACTGCTGTCGCTGGAGCGTCTGCGCCGGTCGGGCGCGGACACCAATGCCGAACAGGACGACACCTTCGATCTGACCCGCGCCGTGCAGGATCTGGCCGCCGACGAGGCTGCCCGGATTCTGGCCCGCGACATCGACCTTGAGTTAGAGGGCACGTCCCCCGCCCTGCCCGCCCTGCCTGCCCTGCCCGTCAGCGCCGACCGGATCTTCGTGCTGGAGGCGATCAAGAACCTTATCGACAACAGCCTGTCCCACGGCGGCCCGCACCTGTCGCGCATCGGCATCCGGGTCTGGCGCGAAAGAGGTTTTGCGCTTGTCACCGTGCAAGACGACGGGATCGGCCTGCGTCCCGAAGATCAGGACCGCGCTTTCCGCCGCTTCGGACAGGTCCACCCCAGCGCCGGCAGCGGTCTGGGCCTTGCCATCGTGCAATCGGTGGCCGACCGCCACGGGGGCCTGCTGCGCATCGACCCAGTCGATCGGGGCGCCAGCGTGACGCTGGGCCTGCCGCTGGCGGCTGACCCGGGACCCTGATCCGGGCACCCTGACCATGCAAAAGGCCGACCCCGCTGCGTGCGCGGGATCGGCCCCTTTGTCTTCGGTGTCATGCGCCGCCCCCCC
>SWCD01012617.1_pt1 | contig 33775 bp, 36 predicted proteins | sample 4693011 | NCBI WGS metagenome assembly SWCD01 (sample SAMN10267278, study PRJNA491770) | bioreactor metagenome | isolation source: DHS bioreactor inoculated with marine | place: Japan: Omine Ridge, Nankai Trough | reverse complement strand
AAAAGTTGCCATTGGGAAATATCCCAACGGCAACTTATTAATTTCTTAAATTACAATACCAATACGGCATTTTCCGCACCAGCATAATCGTTCCATTGAAAACGATCGGCTTCTGGTTCGTTTACATAGTTGCCATCAACCAAATACTTAAACTCATAGGTTTTTTCTTTTGGTAGTTCAAAAGTACCTTTAAACGTACCGTTCTTCAATTTTTTCAACGAGCTTTCCTTTGGGCTCCAGTTGTTAAAATCACCCACAACGGCAACTTTTTTAGCTTCCTCTGCTGGCACTGTAAAAGTAACTTTACATACAGGCTTCGACTTCAAATATTGCTTTGTAATAGACATAATAGTGTGTTTTTAAATTTTGTACAAAGGAACTCATAAAACCTCTAGAACACAATTAGTTAACTAAAATTTATCATTTTATCAAAAATACGTTGGCGAAAACCCACCATTGTCAAAATGACCTATGTGCATTTAGCAACTCCATACATCTATACCCTTGTAATTAAGCTTTTTACAATGGCATCTATATGCTTTTCGGTGTTATAAAAGTGAAAACTAAGCCGAATTCCGCCTCCTCTTTGGGAACAGACCACATTTTTTTCTGTCAAATACTGAAACAACCCATCATTTCCTTTTATATTAAATATTGGACCATGGTCATTTCTCTGAACCACATATGGTTCCAATAATCCAAGTTCCGTAAATTTGGTTTTAGCATATTCAGTGAGTTCCTTAACACGGGTTTCAATTTTATCCATTCCTGTACGGGATAAAAAATCCAACGAAAATTTAAGGCTTCCGAAGTTCAAGGTATCCAGATGCCCCGGCTCCAAGTGCTTCATAAACGGAATCTTGTCCTTTGCATTTAAATTCCCATTTACCGAACCAAAACCCGATCCTTTTAGGGTAAAATGTTCCTTTACACCTTCCTTGCACATCCAAAATCCGTTGCCATAACCAGCCAATAGCCATTTATAGCCACTTGCGCCCAACAAATCAATCCCCGAGCTTTCAAAGTCAAACTGGGCTGTACCACAAAACTGGGTACCATCGGCCATAATGATCAGGTTCGGAAATTCATTTTTTAATTGATTTAAAAATTTCAAATTTATTTTTACTCCGTTCACCCATTGCACCAAGCTCAGGGCTAGAATCGAAATGTTATCGATTTTAACTTGGTTTTGGATATTCGCTTCCAAATTTTCATCGATTTTCACATAGGATACCCCGAAACCCCGGCTTTCAAACGGCCAGTTTACCGAGGGGTAATCATTCTCCAATAGTAGTACCTTGTGTTTTGGATCCAATCCCTCCAACAATTGGTTTAGCCCCAAAGAAAAATTGGGTACCAAGGCTACATTATCGGGTTTACAATTAAAAAATTTGCCAATGGTCCTCTTTGTTTCCCCGATCAATGATAAACTTTTCATTTGCATAACACTGCCCCCGATCAAATAATCCAGGTCGTGTTCCTGTCGCCATTCCATTAAACTATCACTAAGGAGCCCACAAGCTGCTGTGTTGGCATATACGTATTGACTGAGTACGGGGAATTGATCTGAGTAATTCTTCATAATGGGTAAAAGGGATTTACTTTGGCACTATTCCAACGATTTGGAAGTGGTCCGACTTTCACAATGATTGTCCTTTATTTAATGAAGTGATTTAAACTTTTTTCATTTGCTAAAAACCGTCCCTCTCCACTCATTTTTTGACTTTTTCTTGTTCCGTAGCCCTGTTATGCACCTCAAAGAAGACATCAATTGGTCGAAAAATGACAAATCTTCGCTTAAACACAAAAAGTTTAAATCACTTCAATATCTTTGCTAGTAAAGATAGGCATTCCATGTTTTTCAAAAATAAAAATAAAAACGAAATCGATCTAGAGCAACATGAGCAACTGGAGTATGCCCACGCCAGGGTTAAACAAAAGAAAAAGCTCTACAATCATTTTGTCTTTTTTTTAATTGGGGGCGTATTCGCTTTTCTGGCCAATAAGATTCTTAAATACGACGAACAACACAATTGGTATTTGTGGGTAATCCTTATCTGGGGAGGTATTTTTGTTTTGCATTTCATCAATGTTTTCATTACCCAAGAATTTATGGGCAAGGAATGGGAACGCGGGCAAAGGGAAAAATTGGTAGCCAAACAAAAAAAGAAAATAGCCGAAATACAAAAGGAAATCGATACCGATTTCCCTCTGACGAACATCAATAAAAAAAAAGACCCGTGGGAAGAACCATTGCCCTGATCGCCGCCGCCGCCGAGAACAATGCCTTGGGCATCGACAACGACCTGTTATGGCACCTGCCCGACGACTTTAAGCGCTTTAAGAGCCTGACCTCTGGCCATAAGATTATCATGGGCAGAAAAACCTTTGAAACCTTTCCAAAACCATTGCCCAACCGGACACACATCATCATAACCAGGGACGTGAACTATGTACCCAGGTTTCCCAATTGTCTTGTAGTGCATTCCATGGAGGAGGCGATAAAGAAAACCGAAATCGATGATCTTTCCTTTATTATTGGGGGAGGGGAAATCTACAAATTGGGAATGCCTTACGCCAACAAAATTGAGCTGACCCGAATCCATTCCAACTTTGAAGCGGATACCTTTTTCCCAGAAATCGATAAGAGTCAGTGGAAACTGGTGGCCGAGGTATACCATCCCAAGGACGAGCGGCACCAATACGATTTCACCTATTTGACCTACGAAAGGGTTTAATTGTTCAGTGTTTGGTGTTTTGGTATATATTTCTAAAAATCTAGATACTCTACCGTATAATCTACTTTGATATCATTTAGGAAATCCTTCAAAATCCCAACATTGGCATTCGTATAAAAACTATGTGTTGTTGGACCGTGCTTGGTCTTCAATAACTTATTCTGTATAAGCACGGCTTGGGTTTGCCGGGCAACGGCCAAACCGGAGTCCAGGATGACCACGTCTGGGGGAAGAATTTCCCGAAGTACCGGAATCAAATAAGGGTAATGTGTACATCCAAGCACCAGATAATCTATTCCCTCCTTCAACATGGGTTCCAAAAATTGGTACAATAATCTCTTTGTCTCCAAGGAATTTACCTTTCCTGCCTCAATAAGCGGAACCAGTCCGGCTCCCTCCCGCTCCAATACCTTGATTCCACTGGCGTGGTTTCCCGAAGTGCTATGGAACAGCTCACTGCTCAGGGTGCCCTTTGTAGCCAAAATACCTACTTTTTTGGATTTGGAATTTAGAGCTGCCGGCTTTATTGCTGGCTCTATCCCAATAAAGGGAACCTTATAATGATTCCGCAAATAGGAAATAGCATTGGTCGTGGCCGTATTGCAGGCTACCACTATCAATTTGCAACCCTGGCCCAGCAAGTATTCCGTGTTCTTAATGCTCAACCGAAGAATATCTTCTTTGGAACGCTCCCCATAGGGGGCATTCTTACTGTCCGCCAGATAGATGGTGTCCTCGTTGGGCAATAGTTGGTAAATTTCCCTCCAAATGGTAGTACCACCTACACCCGAATCAAAAATACCTATGGGGCTAAGATTCATGGATAGCATACTTTAATAAGCCCTAAAGTTAAAGTATTCCAAACAATACAAAACAAAAAAAGGCCATACTATACCGTATGGCCTTAAAATTTTAAATCTAGGTTTTCGATTAAAAGCCCAGCTCCTTTTTGACCTGAGGCAACAAATCCTTTCCTTTGGCAACGATAAGTCCACCTCCCGGCGAAGCATCGATAACATAATCGATACCTTCAGCTGCGGCTACCTTTTCTATGGCAGCTTTGGCTTTCTCGGTAATAGGGCCCATCAATTCCTGTTGTTTTTTCTGTAATTCTTGTTGGGCCGCATTTTGTGCGTCACCAATATTCTTCTCATATCCCTGTAATTCAGCGGCACGTTTGTCGTTTTCCTCTTTGGATTTAGTCGCTGCTTCGGTTGAGTATTGGTTGTATTTATTTTTCAATTCAGTTACGGAACTTTCAATATCTGCCTTGTAGGTTTCTCCCAATTTTTGGAGTTCGGCCTGGGCGGCCTTCATCTCCGGCATCGCTGACAAGAGTTCCTGCACGTCTATGTGGGCGATCTTCTGCGCATTTATAAAACCCGTCGTTGCTACGAACAAAACCAAGGCAATTGTTATTCTTTTTAAGTGTTTCATGATTTCTAATTACAATTTTGAGTGTTAATTTTCAATTTTCGATATGGATATTACTTTTAAAAACTATACTTAAACTGGTTTTAAAAATGAACCCATCTTGACTTTTTTATTACCTATGATCTCCTTATTTTGAAATCTACTTTTATCTTTTCCCTCATTACAGCAATAGCTATGCCATTCATAAAGGTATTCCTTAGACCGCAAATATCGAAAATCTTGGTTCCCCTCAAAAACAAGCGGGACAAAAAGTCAAGATGGGTTCAATTTCAATTTGTCTCTTCCTGAGGAGTTTCGGAATCCTTATTTCGTTCCTCCAACTTTTCCTTTTTCTTGGCCTCCCTTTCCTCCAACAATTTGGTTCTCCTAGCTTCGTAGGCCTTTTTGCGCTCTTCCCTTAACTTTAACTGTTCTGCCCTCTTCTCATCGGCGGACTTTGCACGGGCTTCAGCAGCCTGGTCCGATTTCTCTTGACGTTCCTTTAGGGCATCGCTAATTTCCTCTTCTTCCGGGTCGTCCTGAAATTCGTCCAAACTACTCCTAGAATCCCCCTTTTTGTCGGGTGCGCTTATCTTTCGCGTCCTAGAAATGCCCCTGAGAACCAGATCGCTAATGTCGAATCTTTTTTCGGAGTACAACATTACAACATCTGCCGATTTATCAAAAATAAAATCGTATTTTTTATTTGCCCCTATTTTCTGTACTTCATTAAAAACTTGGTCCTGTATTGGCTGTATCAACCTTTGTTTTTGAAGCACCAGATCGCCATGGGGACCAAACCTATCTTGTTGGTATTTAAACAGTTCATTTTCCTTTACTTTAATGTCCTCTTCCCTTTCGGATATGAGTTCATCCGTCAACAACACTTTTTCTGACGTAAGGTCATTCTTCATTTGGTTGATAACGCCTTGTCGTTGTTCTATTTCCTGCTTCCATTTTTGGGCCTTGGCCTCCAACTGTGTACTTGCCTCGCGATATTCCTCAACATTTTCCAATATATAGTCCATGTCCACATAACCAATCCTAACCCCTCTCTGTGCATAGGTGCCACAGGTGCCCCACAAAGCCACAATAACCAAAAGAACTTTTATACCGTATATGCTGCTTCTATTCGTATCCATAGAAAATATCGTGCCAAAATAAAAAATTTATCGAATTCCCCGTACAATATTGCTGGGTCGCCCGTAATTTCCAAACGTTTCTGGCGCAAATAAATTGTACTGTTCTTATTCGACCCAAATAGTCAAGCCCCGCATAATGTTATAATCTTGGCCCAAAACTATAAACTCCCCGTAAAAAACTCCAAGGGATTTTAGGATCAGAATTGCTGTCCTATGATAAAATGTGTCTGCCATCCACTTGGGCCATTGGAACTGGGGTTGTAATCTTGATCGAAACCATATCCAAAATCAATACCCAGAAGACCAAAGGCCGGCATAAAAATACGCACACCTACACCTGCAGATCGCTTTACGGCAAATGGATCAAAATCGGAAAATTTAGCAAATGAGTTCCCTGCTTCCAGGAAAGTAAGTGCGTAAATTGAAGCTGAAGGCTTTAACGTAATTGGATATCGAAGTTCCAAAGAATACTTGTTATAAATAACCCCTCCTTCCTGGCCATACTGACCGGTAGCGGAATTTATTACCCATGGGGTTACGGATTGGTTTTCATACCCCCTTAATGCTACTATGTCCCGGCCGTCTAATGTAAAGTTGCCCATACCATCGCCCCCGACATAAAATCTTTCGAAAGGTACAATTCCGGCCTTTTCATTATAAGCTCCTAAAAATCCAAATTCCGTATTGGCCCTGAGTACCAATTTTTGCCAGATCCGTTGGTACCAATCCCCTTTGAAATTGACCTTGTAAAATTCCAGCCACTTATATCGTATCTGGTCGTTCAACTCCAACGCTGCGTTATCATTGTTAATGATCGCATCCTCCTTTTCCGAGTTCAACTGGTCGTAGTTTATATCGTTAAAAAGGGAATAGGGCAAAGTAAACTTGGCAACAATATCAAAACTGGAACCGCTCATTGGAAAAATTGGGTTGGGCCCAGAGGATTTCCTGGAAATTCCCAAGACATAGGCCAAGGAATTCGACTTGCCATTTCCAAAATTGAACAAGCCTACGTTATAGTTATTAAAATTGTAAAGTTGATAGTTGACGGATTGGGAAATGGTAAAGAAATCATCTGGCCATTGCACTCTTTTTGCCAGCCCGACCGTTGCTCCGGTAATGGAGAACGTCTGATTTGTATTTTTCTTCCTTGTCATATAATCATAACCGAACTGTTTGGTATAGGAAAAGGACGAATTAAATCGGACCGGTTTCTTCCCCCCCATCCAGGGCTCGGAAAAGTTTATACTGTATACCCTATAGGTCTGACTAGCCTGTAACCTCAAGGCCATCTGCTGCCCGTCTCCCATGGGTACCGGCTTGTAGGAATCCAAATTGAAAAGATTTCGGATGGAGAAATTGTTAAAGGAAAGTCCCAATGTACCAATAAATCCGCCGCCACCGTAGCCTCCCTGAACCTCGATCTGACTGGAACCAGCCTCTACAAGACTATATTTTATGTCGACAGTCCCCGCATTGGGATCAGGATTTTGAATGTCCGGTTTGATCTGTTCCGCATCAAAAAAGCCCAAGGCCCCCAGTTCACGGATACTCCTAATGATGTCGGATTTGTTATATTTTTGGCCCGGTCTGGTACGGAGTTCCCTGAAGATCACATGGTCATTGGTCTTGTCGTTCCCAACCACCGTTACATGGTTAAGGAAAGTCTCCTTTCCTTCTATAACACGGATTTCGAAGTCTATCGTATCGTTTTGGGCGGACATTTCGACCGGATTGATGCTGGAAAACATATACCCATTGTTTTGGTAAAGACTGCTCACGTCCTCTGCATCGGGCTTAGTATCGTCGGCAATCCGTTTCTTCAATAATACCCCGTTGTAGGTATCCCCTATCTTGATCCCCAAAACCTGATGCAATTGTCGGTCGCTGTAAACCGTGTTCCCAACAAAATCGATTTTACCAAAGTAATATTTATCCCCTTCCTCTACCTTTATTTTTATCTTCACATTTTTGTCGTCCACCTCAATCAAGGTATCAGATATAATCCGGGCATCCCTATACCCGTTCTCCGCAAATTTATCTACCAGCAGTTTAAGGTCTGCCTGATAATCTGCCTCAATATATTTGGATTTTTTCCAAAATCTATAAAATCGTTTTTCTTTCGTTTTTTTCATTGCCCCGAGAAGTGCGGCATCGCTAATTTGCTCATTCCCCTCAATGTCAATTTCCTTGACCTTTACCTTGCTTCCTTTTTTAATATTGATGACCATGCTTTCCGCATTGGTCTCGGAAGTATCCTTTGCGGTTGCAATATTTACCTTGGTAAAAAGATACCCTTCCTTTTTATATTTGTTCTGAAGATAGTTTTTGGAATTTGAGATAAGACTTTCCGTTATTTTTTTCCCTTTTTTAAGATCGGTGTCCTTTAGGATGTCCTCTACCTTTTTAGCCTTTATTCCATAAACGGTAACATCTGACAATGTTGGCCGTTCTACGATGTGAAGCTCCAAAAATGCCTTATCACCCTCAATATTGGTGATATACATATCAATGTAACTAAAAAGTTCCAACCCCCAAAGCTTGGTGATCACGGCGCTTATTTCGTCGCCGGGGAGGGTAATGGGCTGCCCCACCCTAAGACCGGTATAGGTTACCACGGTCTGCTCATTATAGCTCTGTAGGCCCGTAACCTTTAAACCTCCCAAGATATATTTCTTGCTATTGTCATAGGAAACATCCTGTGCCGAGGTAAGGGTTACAAAAAAAAGGAGTAGTAGGGTAGTTAAGAGTTTTAGGGAAATGAGGCCTCTCACATCCTTAAGTAAGTTGTTCGCTAGTTTTTCCAAATCTTCGTTCTCTGTTCTGGTAATTTATGATGGCCTCCACCAAATGCTGCTCTGTAAAATCTGGCCAAAATACTTCAATAAAATATAATTCCGCATATGCAATTTGCCAAAGCAAAAAATTACTGATCCTACGTTCCCCACTAGTACGGATCAAGAGGTCAACGTCTGGTAAATTATGCGTGTAAAGATGAGTATTTATAATGGTTTCGTCAATATTTTCAGGAGAAATTATATTATTTTTAACTTTGAGCGCTATCAGTTGCATTGCATTTTTTATCTCCTCCCTAGCCCCATAACTCAATGCTAAAGTCAAGGTCATTCCCGTATTTTCTTTTGTTTTGGCGATGACCTCGGTCAGTTCCCTATTCACTTTTTTGGGCAGGGAACCAATATTGCCTATGGCGTTTAATCTAATATTGTTGTCATTAAAAGTCTGGAGCTCCTTCCTGAGGGTGGCCACTAATAGTTTCATCAGCGTGTCTACCTCCAGCTTGGGCCTTTTCCAGTTTTCCGTGGAAAAGGCGTAAAGGGTAAGAAACTGTAGATTTAATTTAGCGCAGTGCTCAACGGTTTTCCTCACGGTATTTACACCGTTTTCATGGCCAAATACCCTAAGCCTCCCCTTCTGCTTGGCCCAACGGCCGTTCCCGTCCATTATTATGGCCAAGTGCCTAGGAATATTGCCTCCTTTTATATCTTCTATAGTGTTCATAATACATTAAAAGATTCCCTTAACAACAAGGTCCGGAAGCTCCCTATCAATCAAAACAATCGGAACAGGGCTTCCTTTTAAAGGTATAGGTTAGGGTCAACCCTGAAAAAACATACCAGTCGTTGCTAAAAATATTTCCAAATGCGGGATCAACTTGTGTATCCACATTTGTGTTCTCTGGATTGCTGCCGTCCAGGTTGTCGGTAAACGTATACCTGGCGCCGATCTCTGCACCCAGAATTAAAAATTGGTTCAATCTTATCTTGGCTCCTACCGTCATGGGAATGGCAAATGAACCGTCCCTTTGCCCATTGTTGATTTCCTGTACCTGACCGGCATCAAAATAATTATAATCATACCTAAAATAGGTTACTCCCGTGTACAAATATGGAGTAAAGGCCGGCCCCAGTTTGTGCAGGTTATATGGCACAAAATTAAATTCCAAACCTGCCGAGGTCTCAAAAATGGAATTGGTTATCACATAACCTCTTTGCTGTCTATAGGACATATCCGATTTTGAATCATCCGCCGTAAATTTTCCATAAATCACACTCGCCCGCCATGCATAGCGGCTACTCTTGTTCCATTTAAAAATGCCGCCAAATGCAGGGCCCGAGGGCCAAATATAATTGGTGCGGCCCACATCGCCGATATTATTGGTTCCTCCCCCAAAGATCCCAACTTCATAGGTCTGGGAATTAATTTCGCCAAATACCAATAAAAAGAATACCGCAATGAATCGCTTCATAGAATCAAAAAGTTTGCAAATATAACAATTCGGGTAATTTTATCTACCTTATTATTATATTCCTGTTCCCATGTTGATAAACAACTTTTGGACCCATTTATTGTCCAACCCAGAGGTCAATTCCGCTTGTCCTCTCCCCATAAAAGTTTATTGCGAAGTGTTTTCAGAAAACTCTCGGAAGTATATTCGATCATCTTGATCTTAAAACCAGCTTTTTTTACAACGATCTGGTTTCCATTGCGCAAGGAAGCAATCCTTGAATCCAACGAAACCAAATGATGTTCCTCCCTGCCCGATACCCTCAATCTTATTTCTGTGTTATCCGAAACAACCAAAGGACGGGCATTTAAATTATGGGGGGCAATTGGAGTGATTACCAATGATTTAGCTGTTGGAACCATTACCGGACCACCACAGCTCAACGAATATCCGGTAGATCCAGTGGGCGTGGACACAATAAGGCCATCCGCCCAATAGGAAGTTAAATACTCATCGTTCAAATAGGTTTCCACGGTAATCATGGAGGTCGTATCCTTACGGCTCACCGTGATTTCGTTCAGAGCAAAATTCAAATCCCCAAATTCCGGAATACCCGATTCCGCACTAACTTCAACTAAACTTCTTTCTACTATCGTATATGCCCCGGAAACAAATTCCTGTACCACCTTGCGGACGTCCTCCTTCTTAAAGGTGGATAAAAAACCCAGATGACCGGTATTGACCCCAACTACCGGAATACCTAAATTTCGGACATAGGTTATGGCCCTAAGAATTGTACCATCACCGCCAAAACTGATAAAGAGGTCAAAAGTACTATCCAGACCTTTCTCGTGATCAAAGGTTTCATAGCTGCCCAGTTTACCCGATTTTGATAAAAGTTTGTAAAAATCCTCTTCAAAGGATACATGTACGGCATAACTTTGCAGTTCATCCAACAGTTCCACCACGTATTCCAACGCATTGTCCTGATAGGTCTGCCCGAAGATAGCTACCTTCATATCCGCTAAACGTTTAGATATTTATCCAAATAATCGGACCTTTGTTTAAGATCTTCCAAAAACTGATCGTCTTCATGACCGAAAAGTACGGTGTAGTTGTACCGCCTAAAGGTTTGGAGCACGTCATTAAGATCTGCTGCACCTATCTTAATCGTGATCTGGATTATCTCATTTCTTATCTCACTGATAAACCCACCGATCATTCGGGCCCCACTTGATTCTACAATTTGGGAAATTTCACTGAATGAATAGTCCTTAATTCCTTTTGCCAAAACAATAATGCCGCCTGGATCCTTAAAAAATGGGGTTTCAATAAAAACACTCACAACATCGGTGAGGTCATAGTACCCCAGTACTGCATGTTCTGCGCTAAGAACCGGTAAAATATTGGCCTCGTTCTTGGCAAAAACTTCCAATACATCAAACCATAAGGTATCGTGCATTACGAAAAAAGCCTCTAGACTGTGCCTATAATCCTCGATTTTCTGGTCGTTTTTGTAAATTTCCAAATCATTTTCATCCAAAACACCCAAAAAACGATTGTCTTCCAAAATGGCTACATGGGAATAGGTGGTGCTTTCAAAAAATTGGATCACCTTCTCCATGGAGTCACCAATATTGAAAATAGGAATGGTCGAAATTATGTGCGACTGAAGCTGCATATCTTTAAATATATTGCAAATTACTAATTTTACACTTCAAACGGCGTGCCTAATTTGTATTTTTACAATTCTAACCATTTGCCACAATGACAAAACTAAGTGTTAATATAAATAAGATAGCCACATTGAGAAATGCTCGGGGAGGAAACGTACCCGATTTGCTAAAAGCAGCAGCGGACATAGAGGCATTTGGCGCTCAAGGCATCACAATTCACCCACGGCCTGATGAACGGCATATTCGGTATCAAGATGCACGGGACCTAAAAAAAATTGTGAAAACCGAGTTCAATATTGAAGGGAATCCCATCCCCGAGTTCATGGATTTGGTCCTGGAAATCCGCCCCGCCCAAGTAACCTTGGTTCCTGACGCCATTGGCGCTATCACCTCCAATGCAGGCTGGGACACCATAGTGCACAAGGGTTTTCTAAAAGAAGTTATATCCGAGTTTCAAAGGAACAATATTCGGACTTCCATTTTTGTCGACCCGGACACCAAAATGGTGGAGGGCGCTGCCAATACAGGTACAGACCGTATTGAACTCTATACGGAAAGTTATGCAAAGGGTTTTGAAACGGGATACCCGGAAGCGGTTAATCCTTTTGTGGAAGCGGCCAGAGTCGCCCATCAATTGGGCTTGGGAATCAATGCGGGCCACGACCTAAGCCTAGACAATATAAGATATTTTAAGGAACAGGTTCCAAACCTATTGGAAGTGTCCATTGGGCACGCCCTTATATGCGAATCCCTTTACTTTGGATTGGAAAATGTGGTCAAAATGTACCTAAACCGACTCTCGTAATGCCGATACTCCATTCAAAAATTTTAGGGGATGGAACCCGACTTCTGATCCTCCACGGATTTCTTGGCATGTTGGACAACTGGAAGACCTTGGGCGGACAATATGCGGAAAAGGGCTTTAATGTACATCTGATCGACCAGCGCAATCATGGCAAGAGTTTCCATTCCGTCGATTTTGATTATGGATTCTTGGTGGAGGACATCAAGGAATACATGGCCCACCACCATTTGCAAAGCGCTATAGCGATGGGACATTCCATGGGTGGAAAAACCGTGATGCAGTTGGCTTGCACCTATCCAGAACTGGTGACAAAACTGATCGTGGCCGATATGGCACCCAAATATTTTCCACCCCACCACCAACCAATCATCAATCCTTTACTGGACCTAAATCTAGAACAATATTCCTCTAGAACGGAAGTGGACGAAGCACTGGCAAAAAACATAACAGAAACTGGCATTCGACAATTTTTGTTGAAAAACCTTTATTGGGAAACCAAGGATAGGTTGGGTTTTCGATTCAATTTGGAGGTATTGTCCCAAAAAATGGAGGAATTAGGTGAGAATATTGGCACTACCGATATATTTCATGGTCCTACCCTATTTTTACGGGGCGATCGATCCGAATACATTGTTCCCGATGATTTCCCGGAAATAAAAAGACATTTTCCACTCGCTAAAATAGAAACCATAGACAAGGCCGGCCATTGGCTACATGCCGAAAATCCAAGGCAATATTTTGAAAAGTCCCTCGCATTTATGCTAGACCAATGAAATTCCAAAATCTGAAATGACCCCTGTTCCTTCATAAATTATCAAACTCATCCTAAATGCCGACACCAAACCCTAAATTTTAATAACCAAGAAAAACGGCGAGAAAATTTATTTCTCGTCAAAAGAAAAATCCAATAAAAGCCTATACAAGGAAATAAGGGAAAAATTGCCTAATATCGTATTAAAATAAGCGATTTGGAATATTCGCAATTATAAGACCATTACCATTAATAAATTATAAAAAAATGAAACTTATAATCCGCATCCTCTTAAGTGCCCTAGCTGTAGTGATCCTTGCCAATATATTGCCCGGAGTAGGGGTAGATTCTTTTATGACCGCAATTATTGTAGCCATTGTATTGAGTCTTCTTAATTTTATTGTTCGGCCAATTCTTGTCATTTTGACCCTCCCGGTCACAATTCTCACATTTGGGCTATTTCTTCTTATAATCAACGCCATTATAATCTTGTTGGCGGACAATCTGATACACGGATTTACGGTGGACAGTATTTGGTGGGCCCTACTTTTTAGCCTATTGCTCTCGTTTCTACAGACCTTTATGTTCTCTGTTCTAAAAGAGGGGTAATAAATTGAATCCCTATATTGAATTTCCCCAAGTGATCTATGGCATTGGAATTTTTTTAAATTATCAATAATGAAAAACTTTTTTGAGGTCCATCGTCAGGACTTTTTTCATATAGTTATCATAATAGCTGCCGTTTTGGCGTTACGGCTTGTTACCAATGCTGTAATCCGGTGGTTGGTAAAGATACAAACAAGGAAGTTCACTGTAAAACCTACCAAAGCAATCCCATTGATTAGACGAATTCTCAACACCTTATGGATTGTTTTGGGATTAATGGCGGTTAGCTACATCTTCGACGATGGGGAAAACGTAAGTAGAATATCCAATAATTTCAAAATCGCCATTTACTTAGGCGTTGTTGCCACCGTCACCTTGGTGGTGGCCTCTTCCTTGAATATATGGTTTAAACTGCATATAGAAAAGAAGATAGAACAGCAGCAAGACCCAACAAGCATCAAGTTTTTACGGTATGTAGTACTTGCTTCAATTTACTTTGTGGGTGCGCTCTTTTGCCTTTTGGCCTTCCCTTCACTCCGTGGTATTTCCCAAACCGCCTTAGGCGGTGCCGGTGTACTTGCCCTAATTGCTGGGTTGGCAGCACAAGAGGCACTCGCCAATGTTATTGGAGGTATATTCATAATAACTTTCAAACCTTTCAGGATAGGCGATTTAATTGAAATAGACACCACAATCCTGGGGACCGTGACGGATATTACGCTTCGCCATACGGTGATACGCAATTATAAAAATGGGATGATCGTTATTCCAAACTCAATTGTAAACAAAGAAAAAATCGTCAACTTTGATATCGGGGAGAAAAAATCCTGTGAGTTTATCGACATCGGTATTTCTTACGATAGTGATATAGATGTTGCCAAAAAAATCATGCAGGAAGAATGTGAGAACCATCCACTAATCTATGACAACCGAACTGCGGCCGACAAACGCAACAATTTGCCATTGGTCAAAACTGGAGTAATTAGTCTTAATGATTCTTCCGTCCAAATTAGGGCTTGGGCTTGGGCAAAAAGTTATGTGGACGCGACTGCCCTTAAACGAGATGTATTGGAAAGTATTAAAAAGCGTTTTGACAAGGAAGGCATAGAGATTCCTTTTCCCCATAGAACCATAGTGATAAAGGATCAGAGAAGTAAAAGCTATAATCAAGAATAAAATAAAAATCACTTCTTAAAAAGCTATGAAATGGGCCATTACCATTCTTGATACCCACCGAAATCGAAGATTCACGAACACCAAAGTATAAAAAATAAGTAGGTGAGTAAATGATTATTGGTGAAACCAAAGGTTCATGAACACCTTTAAAACAAAATTATCGGAGATGTGAATAATTACACTCGCCAGAACGACTCTTTCGGGCTGGCCCGCCAGAACGACTTGTCATTCAGGCGGGTTTTTTAATTAATTTGTTATTGGATAATTACAAAAATTTGAACAGATGAAATATCAATTGAAAGTAATTATTGCAAGTACAAGACCAGGACGGAAAGGACCATTGATAGCGCATTGGTTCTTGGATATATTAAAGCAACATTCAGATTTCGAAGTGGAGGTACTAGATCTGAAAGAAATAAACTTACCCTTCCTGGATGAGCCGGAACATCCCCGATTACAAAATTACAAGCACGGACACACTAAAAAGTGGAGCGGAATCATTAACAGTGCGGATTCATTTATTTTCATAACCCCCGAATACAATTTTGGATATCCTGCAACCTTAAAAAACGCATTGGACTATCTTTTTCATGAATGGCAGGAGAAGCCGGTGGGATTTGTTAGCTATGGAGGGGTGTCCGCTGGCACCAGAGCGGTACAGGCAATAAAACAAACCGTAACAACATTGGGAATGGTACCCTTGATGCAAGCGGTCAATATTCCATTTTTCACCCAATTAATTAATGAAGATGGTGTTTTTGAAGGGAATGCCAACTTGGAAAAATCGGCAAGATCAATGTTGAAACAATTATTGCGTTGGACAAAAGCTTTGAAAGAAATGAGGGGGAAAAGGGAGTAAGGGTTTTTTTCCAATTTTCGAATTTGTTGCCAAAGCCTCAAAATGCTCTTCCAAACCAATCAAATAAGCAATGACCTGGTCATAATCAAATTTGTATTCGCCAAAATCAAAGATTTCATCAATGCTGTTTTCTTTTTTTTGATAAAACGTATTTCGAAATTATTCTCTTTTTTTAGAGGCAATGATTTCTTTCATGGATCTATTGCTGTCAGGACCGTTCCATCCTTTCTCGATTTCTTTTCTTAAATCCTGGATTATCTTATCGTTATAAATTCCGTGCAGACTAAGGGCATCCCTAATAACTTCGCTATTGTTCTGGTACTCTCCAGAAGCAACCTGATCGGCAATATACTCCTCCTGCTTTATAGTGAAACTAATATTCATTTCATTAGCTTTTGAAATACGAAGAAACAATAGATATCCATATTTAAAAAATTTGGACATATGAAATAATAAGTATTTTTTGGGCTTAACTTTCTTTCCCCAAATCCAAACCTGCAAACATTGTTTCTGAATCCTGTTCGGTTTTTGTAGCGATTCCGTCAGATAAGCGTCAAGCAAATACCGGATAGGGCGCACCTGCTCCTGTTATTTGAAATAATATTTTAGGCATCATGACCGGAAATTCTCGTTGTAAATTAGCCATTTCGTGGTACCGTAGAACTCTTACATATTCCAAATCATCTCAATTCAAGCTAAATCAAGTTTCAGTATAAACCACGGCAATGCAACCCTTAATCCCAAAACATAAATGGATAAACCGCTATATTTGTGTTGGTAAGATAAGTTGGCAGCAGTATGAAAAAATCCTTCCTACTTTTAATATTAATAATTTTTAGCCTACTTTTTTTAGTCATCTGCATCTTTACCAATTTTACAGCCAAACCTCAACCGACAATTCCCGAAACCGTAAAATTAGTATCACTTGGAAAGATTTATGGCTTTTTAAAATATTATCATCCTCAAGCAGGAAAGGGTAAATACAATTGGGACAAAGAATTTATCAAGTATCTTCCTAAAGTTTTAAACTCTTCCAATAAGAAATCATTGTCAACAGTTTACATTGATTGGATAGACCGATTGGGGCCTATTCGAAATTGTGAAAATTGTGATTCCAAAGGAAATTATTTTAACAAAAATTTTGACCTGTCCTGGACACAGGACTCTACGCTTTTCGAAAAATCACTCACTTCTAAACTAAAATTCATTGAAGAGAACAGAATTCAAGGAGGAAATTTCTATGTGACTACCGAAACCGTCGGCAAAATAAAGATTACAAACGAACCTGTGTATCAGGATTTTGAATATCCAAGCGAAGAATTTAGATTGTTAGGGCTTTTTAAATATTGGAACATTATAGAATATTTTTACCCCTATAAATGTCTGACCGACCAAAATTGGAATTCCGTTTTAATAGAAATGATTCCAAAATTCAGAAATGCATCAAATAAAAATGAATATCAATTAGCAATCAGGGAACTTATTGCAAAGTTAGACGACACTCATGCTGCAATACGCTTTACCAATGATAGACCCAAATATCTTCCTGCTAGGATTTCACATATTGAGAATAAGGCAGTTGTTTCAGATTTTCTCAACGATTCCCTTGCCAATCTCAGTAATTTAAAATTAGGGGATGTAATATTAAAAATCAACAATATTGATATTAATTTAGAAGCTAACAAAGAATCAAAGTATGTTTCCGGCTCGAACCCTAATATCAAAATTAGGAATACCTATTATCAAATCCTTGAAGGAATCGATTCAACAATAACACTAACAGTTGAAAGGAATAATCGAATCGAAGAAATTAAAGCAAGAAGATATAGCTTCACTGATCTTAAATACAACAACCATCCAGCATCTATTAAATGGAAGGCAATAAACAAGAAGGTTGGTTACATAAATATGGCAAGTGTCGAGGGCGGCGATATTCCCGATATATTTAAAGCAATGGAAAACAAGAACGCAATAATCATTGATTTAAGAAATTATCCTGCTTTTATTTATAAAGAATTTTCAAGATATTTAAATCCTGAAAATAGAGATTTTACCAAAATTTACGTCCCAAACATTAGTTACCCAGGAAAATTCATTTATGAAGGGAATCTACAAACCAGTAGCAGTAAAAAAGCCTTTAAGGGCAGAGTCTACTTATTGGTAAACGATCGAACAATTAGTAGATCGGAATTTACGGCTATGGCATTTCAAACTGCCGACAATGTTATTACCATAGGAAATCAAACTGCGGGTGCAGATGGAGATGTTGCCGTTTTCGAATACATGGGGGGTTTTAAAACCTCTATTTCAGGCACTGGGATTCTCTATCCAGATGGTTCTGAAACCCAACGAAAAGGAATTAAAATTGACATAGAAGTTAAACCAACCATAAAAGGATTAAGACAAGGACATGATGAAGTTTTAGAAAGAGCAATTAAATTGGCATCTGAACAAAATACTGTTGCCAATGACTCATAACTAAAAGAGCGTTCTATTACAATAAAAAAACTTGTTGTACCAAAAAAGAAAAAGCCGACTCGTTAAAGTCGGCTTAGCCCTTGCTGTACCTTGGGTGGGACATTCAGCATGAAAACAAAAGAAACCAAAAGCAAATAAACACCTGACAATCAGATAATTAAATAGTTAAATTAGTTTTTTTGTTTCCAATTATTTCTTATTTTTAGCTCAAAACCGTCACTCAAACGTCACTTTTATTATGGCAGTATTACTACGGAGCAGAGCGCTAAAATCGGGATCAAAAAGTTTCTATTTGGATATCCACCACAATGGAGAAAGGTGGAGAGAATTCTTAAAGATACAAAGTTCATCGAGCGATGAGTCAAAAATTGAAAAAAAACGTCTTGCCGAAAGGATAAGGGCCAATAGGGAATTGGAACTTTTATCGGATGAAACTGGACATGTTCCCTCCCATCAGAAAAAGCTTGACTTTTTTCTATTTGCCGAGAGTTATTTGAAAGAGTATCCTTGCAAGGATGGTCGTATGATCACGAGTGCCATCAAAAAATTTAAATCAACCATTAATACTTCCACATTAAAGATATCTGACATCACCCCAAAACACATGGAGACCTTCAAAAACTATCTAATCCATAAATCGGGGTTAACTGGTGAAACTCCCCATAACTATTTTACAAGGTTCAAAAAAGTTCTTAAAGCAGCAAAAGTTGAAGGCTACATTAAAGTACTTCCTTCGGAAGATATTCGGTTTACTAATCCTAACAAAGATGATACCTTAAAAAAGCAGGTTCTGGACAAAGAAGAACTTCAGCTACTTGCAAATACAAAGTGTGGCAATCTCGATGTAAAAAGGGCATTTTTATTCGCCTGTTATACTTCACTTGGGTTTGCGGAAATCAAGGATCTTAAATGGGCAAACATCAATAAAGGTCGGTTAATTACACATAGAAATAAGACAGGGGAACTAATAAACAATCGATTAAATCCAACAGCGGTAAGTATTCTTGGGGAGCCTAAAAGAAAAGAGGATTATGTGTTCCACTTACAGGACTTTAGTGCAAATGGTGTAAACAAAACGGTTAAGAATTGGGTAACGCGTGCAAAAATAGATAAACATATCACCTTTTATTGTGCCAGGCACACATTTGCATGCCTATTGCTTTTGAGTGGTGCAAATTTAAAAACGGTTGCCGATGCCATGGGACATAGTTCCACCAAAAGCACCTTAAAGTATTTGAATTTTGTAAACAAACTCCAGGACGAAGCCATTGACAATCTTCCTATATTAGATATCACATGATCTGGGAAATTATAAGAGAGCGTCCTGATGCAGCATTTAATTGTATTGTATGTTGTCTGGAGAAAGAAATCTTCCATGTATCGGGTTAATATGGCTGCGCATAGGATAAGGTTTCAACTTTATTATCTTAAAAACTTTACCAAATCCCTACCTCCATATAAAACACGAACAATTCTAATATGATTCCCTAGGATTCTATAGAAGATGATATGGGAAACATAGGGTAGACTATAAAGCCCATTTTTAATTTCGTTTCGTTGTTTCCCAATTTCAGGATTTGTTGCCAAAGCCTCAAAATGCTCTTCCAAACCAATCAAATAAGTAATGGCCTGGTCATAACCAAATTTGTATTCACCAAACTTAAAGATTTCATCAATGTCGTTTTCTGTTTCCTTGGATAAAACGTACTTAGACATTAGTCTCTGTTTTTGGAGGCTATGATTTCTTTCATGTTTCTCTTGCTGTCAGGACCGCTCCATCCTTTCTCGATTTCCTTTCTTAAATCTTGGATTACCTTTTCTCGATAAATACCGTGCAGCCTAAGTGCATCCCTAATAACTTCGCTATTGTTCTGGTACTCCCCTGAATCGACTTGTTTGGCTATATACTCCTCCTGCTTTTTAGTGAAACTGATATTCATAATATTCATTTTTGAAGTATGAAGATATAAATTTTATCCATATTTAGCAAATTTGGATATTCTTAATAATAAATATCGTGTGGGCTTAACTTTCTTTCCCCAAATCCTTACCATAACTTGCCTGCGCGTGGATCCTGTCCGGTTTTTGTAGTGTTCCGGCAGATAAGCGTCAAGCAAAAACCGGATAGGGCGCACCTGGATATGTGGTTTGGGATAATATTTTTGGCATCATGGCCGAAATCGCGTTGTAAATTATCCATTTCGTGGAACTTTAGAAATCTTTTATATACGAGAATCTTCTCAATTTTAGCCAGTCCTTGTTTCGGTATAATGTACCGTTAAACATGTCTTAATCCCGGAACATAAATGGATAAACCGCTATATTTGTGTTGTTTAAATAAGTTGTGGTGCATTTGCCCAAAGAACAAACATTTGAACTAATTGAACAATGCAGAATTTTAATATACTAATCGTAGGAGCAGGAGTTGCAGGACTAACTTGTGCTAATTTACTTAAAAAGCAAGGAGCCAAATTTAAAATAATCGAAAAAGATAGTTTCGATAATTTTAATGGTTCAGGTTATATGCTTGGGTTACTACCTTTAGGCGGACGAGTGTTGACCGAATTGGATTTGGAAAGAGAATACTTTGACCAAAGTGTAGAAATGACCAAATATGAAATACATAAAGAAAACGGAACTTTGAACAAAGCGTATTCGTTGGATTTCATCAACAAAGAATATGGTTCATATAGAGGTATTGGCAGAAAGGAGCTAATTGACATTTTGACCAAAAATTTAGGTGTTGAGAATATTCAATTCGACACTTCAGTTACCCAAATGCTACAAACAGAGAATGTAGTCAATCTGACTTATTCCAATGGAACAAATGAAAAATTTGATTTAGTAATAGTTGCAGATGGCATTCATTCCGAAACCAGAAAATTGCTTTGGAATAAAAATGAATACAAATATTACGATACAAATTGGGGAGGTTGGGTCGCTTGGTTAGACGATCAAAACTTGAACGCATATAAGGAATATTGGGGAGCATCTTCGTTTATGGGTCTTTATCCAGTCAAAAACAAAACAGGAATTTTTATTGGAGGACCAAATGATTTAATAAAAAAGGAAGGACTTCAAAACTTTGCAAAAAATATTAAAGCAGAAATACTTCCAGAATTTGACATTCTACACCAATCGCTTGACATTCTCGCTACAACTGAAAGTCCATTTTATTGGGAATTTCACGATTGCAGAGCAAACAATTGGAATAAGGGTAACGTAATTTTACTTGGAGATTCAGCTTGTGGATTTTTACCAACGGCAGGTGTTGGTGCATCTATGGCAATGGACTCTGCATCAGCGTTAGTAGATGAACTCTCTCGGACAGATAAGAACCATTTAGAGTACGGACTTAAATTGTACATAAAAAGACAAAAAGATCGAGTTGAAACAGCTCAAGAAGATTCAAGAAAATTGGGAAAATTAATGTTCCTTAAGTCAAATATAATTGCAGGAATTCGCGATTATGCGATTAGATTTTATTCCATTAAACAATTGGCGAAAAATATCAGTAAAACAATTGAAGGATAATAAAAAAACACCACAACAATGTATGCTTCCCCAAAACTAACGATTACAGCCAATGAAATGACCATCTTTTAATGTCGCAGATTATAGGGAAGAAACATCGTTGTACTTCCAAAGTATTTAGTTTTAAATACTGGAGTAAATTCAGGTTGCCAATGGATTGAAATTAAATATTACCCAACATCACATGTATGTTTGTAGGAATATATTTATATTTGATTTGTTGTTGGTGCATATTTGGTGCAAGGAAAAATATCTCTCCACGATCCAACCTTAGATAAGATTTCAACTACAACTTCATGGGTATCATCCTCTTTATACTCTCTATTTTATTTGTAAATAACGCAGTTTTAGCCCAAAATTCAATCGGTTTGGCTAGTGTTGGATCTGATGCACATAATCGTGAAAAAATATACCTCCATCTTGATAAATCTTATTACAACGTTGGAGAGAATATATGGTTTAAAATATATTTAATCAATGCAAAATCTTATGTGCCAGAAGCCATAAACGAAGTTGTTTATGTTGATTTAATTAGCCCTTTAAATGAAATAGTGAGCTCTAAAATTATCAAAACTTTTGAAGGGTTTGGGGAAGGGGATTATAAGCTGCCAAATAATTTGGTTAAGGGAGTGTATAACGTTAGGGCGTACACCAACTATATGCGAAATTTTGATAGCGGATATTTTTTCAGAAAGGAAATATTTGTGAACTCTATGTATACAACTACTGGAGAGAGGCAAATATCATCTTTAAAGGAGGGTGCAAATAGCAATCCATCTAATATTCGTTCTAAGTCGAGGCCCGATTTACAATTTTTCCCCGAAGGTGGATACATGGTAAACGGTATTCTGAGTCAAATAGGATTTAAAGCAGTAGGGGAAAGTGGAAAGGGAATTGATTTGAAAGGTGAGATTGTTGACGTAAATAATCATAAAATACTCGAATTTAAGTCATCCAGATTAGGAATGGGCAAGTTCTCGTTGATTCCCGAATCTGGTAAAGCTTATGGGGCAAATATAATTTATAAAGGCTCCGTATTTTCTTATGACCTGCCCCCAGCCCTTAATAATGGGGTTACTCTTCAAATTGTGGACTTTAAAGAATATTATCAAGCAAACTTAAGATCTTCATCATTTGATGGGCTTAAAAACCTTAAGCTTATTGGCAAACAGAGAAACGGAATTATATTTAGTTCCAATATTGTCGGCAGCAAGTCCAAAGCTCTAGTCAAAATCCCTAAGAATATCCTTCAAGATGGTATAATTCAGTTCACCCTTCTTGATGATAATGACGAACCTTTGGCCGAAAGATTAGTTTTCTTTGAATCGGGGAATCATATGCCCACGGTCCAAATTTCCCCTTCAAAAGAGCACTTTGGAAAAAGGGAACTTGTAAAGTTGCAAATCTCATTAGACACATTATCACAAGTAAAAACAAAAGCTTACATGTCCATGGCAGTTGCTGACGTATCCGCAATACAACCGGACGATTATAATTTGGACATAAAATCACAACTTTTATTGGACTCTGAAATTAAGGGGAATATTGAACAGCCCGGCTATTACTTTTATTCAAAGGATCCCAAAAGGCGTGAGAATTTGGACATACTTATGATAACCCAAGGATGGCGAAAATATAGATTGGACAATCCGATTGCCCAACATGGATCCAATTCTAAATATGAGCACGAAACGGGGGTTAAAATCACTGGAAAAGTTAAGAGTTACCTTAACCCAAGTAAGCCTGTAATAGCAGAGGTACACCTTTCATATAAAAATAAGGCAGCAATTGGTTTTGACAAAACGATAACAGATAATCATGGTCGTTTTATTTTCAGAAATCTAGACTTTAAGGATAGTACTAACGTACTACTGCAAGCGTCAGAATTTAATAAAAAAGCGGGAGTGAGAAAAGCAACATCGAGCAATGATCTTTTGATTGAGCTCGATTCGATTGCTCCACCAGAAATAACATTCCAAAGACCCTTCGCGAATCAATCCAAAACAGACATTTCTAATGAATTTGCCACCAAGGTGAACAAAACTTTAAATTTATTTCCAATGTCCATGAATCAGAAGGGGCTTATAAAATTAGAAGAAGTGGAAGTGACTAGCCAAAAAAAAGAGGCTAAAAATAGATACGAAAAACGAAGGTTTCTTTATAAGGAACCTTCATATATGGTTGATTTCGAAAATCTTAGGATTATTCCCTATCGCAGTGTACTGACAGCTATTAGGGGCAGGATTCCAAGTACAATTCTCCGTGGAGCAAGTACATTAACTGGAGATACAAGTCCGTTATATCTTTTGGACGGGATGCCAGTACAAATAGAAACCATTAATTCGATCCCAATTTTTGATATTGATTTTGTGGATGTTTTGGTTGGCTATAAAGCCGCAATTTATGGTTCAAAAGCAGGTAACGGTGTTATTGCCGTTTATACGCGCCAAGTAAGCAATAAAAGTAATAATCAAAAAGGAGTTCCAGGAACGATCAGCTTTATCCATCCAGGGTTCTATGAAGCAAGAAAATTCTATACCCCTGTATACAAATTAGCAAACGCAAGCAGAAATAAGCCAGACTTTAGAAATACTATCTATTGGAATCCAGAAATAAAAATGCAAGGCCAAAACAAAACCAAAATTTCTTTTTTCACTACAGATACCGCAGCAACTTATAAAGTTACATTAGAGGGTATTTCTTCGGAAGGAGTTCCCATTGTTTCTGGGTTATTTATTGAGGTAAATTGAACTTGTTTTGGCTCGACAATGGTCGTTTATTGGTTACGCTTTATATTCACGAAATCAAAAAATTGGAAGTCTACACGATTGAAGTTCCTAAAGAAATGATTTCCCAATGTTACTATTAAAAGCACATGTCGGAAACGAGTAAACCTTATATTTAGCGGGTTGAACACAACCATTTTATCAAAAATCCATCTTTTAATCAAGAATATCTATGTAAACACTTGGTTGTTTGTAGGAAAGGCCTTTAATTTAAATACTATTAATGAATTATCGATTTGAATACTAGATTAAGAGTTCGAAGAGTGCAAAACGAAACTTAAAAATATGAAGCTTAAATTACTTTGTCTCTTTGTGCTTTTGATCCTCGTGCAGGCATTCTCCTGTTCAAATGATGAGAGTGCCCCACCCATAACCCAAGAGAACACCTTTTCCTGCAAGGTGAACGGAAAGCTGTTTGTGCCGAAAGACCATGGGTCGTTTTCAGGAACCATCTGGGGTATACTTAATCGCCTTAAAGACTCCACTAATTGGACTTTTGTATTGAGCAACCATGACGTTTTATATATATACTTGGTGGATGTAAGGGAAACTGGAAAATATAATATTGAAAAATCTGATGGGGATAGCGATTTTTTTAATGATACCCTAAATGCTGTTGAGTTCCATTTCAACAGCTCAAAATCAGGGGATACCTTTGTATCCACATCGACTTCCGGGGATATAGAAATACTGGAATTGGATGTAGGTAAAAGAATCGTTCTCCAGTTTGACAGATTGGAACTGCAAGGTAAGAACGATCCAAACAAAACGTTGGTGTTGAGCGAAGGTAAACTGAACATGAACCTAGAGACCTTAAATTTAGAAGAAGAATAGAACCAAATGAATTAGGACAATAAAACCAACAATATGAAAGCTACGACTAAATCAAAAGTAATTGGGTTATTATTGATCCTGATTTCTAATTATTCCTGCTCAAAGTTGGATAAACCAGATGGATTATGGGACGACAACATCAAACTTTCTCAGAAAGATGTTCAATTTACTGCTGATATCGATTCCATAGTAATAACTACAGAAGGTGAATGGTGGTGGATTCACGAGATTTTAATGAATGGATCCTCATATATTGATTTTAGCACAACAGACACAACTTCGAAGAATTTTATTTTCGCCGAAACTGAATTTAGAATTGTAAGAAAAAATGCGACAGAAATTCATATTGAAATGACAAAAAACCAAACAGGTGCAGAAAGAGTGCTGTTTATTGGTTTAGAAGCAGGAGATTATTTTGATAGAATAATAATCACTCAGTCGGCAAATTAAACGCAACTAAAATACAATTGAAGCATCTTAATCTAACTATAGCTAAAACTCAATTAATATTGACCATGAAAAAAATTATCCTTCTAATAATAACCACACTTTTCATTATAAGTTGCGACAAGGAAAAAGACGATGATCTGAACCTAATATCAATTGACCTAATAACTACTGACAATCCTACTTTTTTTGCAAAGACAGTGATTCTCTATGAAGATAATCACTTCCTAATAAAAACAAATTTAGATACATTCATTAAATCATATCCTCAAGAAGATTATGATGAAATTAAAATGCAATTAATTCAAGATTCAAACGATAAAGATGTTTTATTGATGACTGATTATCTTAAATACCCCAGCGACAGCACGACTATTTTGGCTTATCATTTACAGAACGGTTCTTGCTTGATTCTTGACCAAAAAAGTAATGAAATTATACCCATAATCGAAATGGAGGAGTATATGGAAGGGGAGCCGATGGGATCTAGGGGTGGACGAAGATTCTATATAAAAGGAGATTTGTTTTTAGAGATAGTAGACTTTATAAGTGTTACATTGGATCATAGCAAATAGAGCAACAATTATTTATCAAATTTAGAGGTGCCCCAAAAAGGGGAAGCCTGCAAAATTATATGGAAGTTCATCTATATGTAAATGTTAATTTGGTTCAATATTAAGATATCCAACTATTAATTATCTAGAGATTTGAAAAAAATTATTGATGAAAATTAAGTATTAACACTATGAAATACGGACTATTAATATTCGTACTTGCTTATTTGGGCTGTTCCAAAGATGATGCGAACATTGTACCCTCTTCCGAACTTAAGGGAAAGTGGGTTGAAACTGAAACTCGGAAGGACACGTTGTCTTTTGAATCATTGGACAATCTTGAGATTATGAACTTGAACAGGGGTAAAGAAATCAGTGACGGGAATTTGTTGCCCAAACCTGGTTCAGGACCCTATAAATACAAGCTTTCAGAAGAAAAAATATCTTTGAATTGGGTGTTGTCCAGCAATTCCAGCTTTACGGACTATTATTTCAAAATTATTGGTAATCATTTGAATATTGGAAATTTTTATGGTTCGGCATCTGGCGAAATTTTGACTTTTGAAAAATTAGATTGAAAAACACTGTGTTCAACAGTATTAGTTAAGAATATATCGGGACGGACCTTCAAGCCGTGTTGACTGAACCAGGTTCCGGTTTTTCCATAATATGCTACTTTTTATTTTTGGGCTTGATCCATTCCTTATAGAGCTTGCCAGCCTCCGGGTTGGCCTCAAAAAAAGCCCTGAAATGCCCTAAAGCTTTTTCCTCTCCTTGTCCAAAAGCTTCTTGCTTTATTTCTGCGATTTGGGAGACTTTGTAAACGGAGAAACCCAATACCAGGAAGATTATTATCAAGAGACCCCAAAACAGCTGTATCGACCATTTTGGAAAAGTCATCGACTTCTTTATGTGTTGCAACACATTTTCCATTAGTCTGTGCTGGTCCTCAATGGCCTTCTTTTGATGGTCATTGTACCTTTTCAAGATAAAGTCTATACCCGAGGTGTCGGCCTGTTCCTTATACTCCATCAAGAACTTTTGTAAATGTTCCATTCGGGCTACCGAGTTCTGAAACCCATTGATTTCTTCCGTTAGCAATTCTGCCAATTCATCCAATTTTGCCATAATTTTAAATTTCCATTCCCAATCCAATTGATTTTTTGATCGCGATCTTGATCGCTTTCTTTGCTATAGTTGCTGCCAAGTTCGGCGATATTCCTACGGACTTGCCCATAATTTCCAAAGTTTTGTCCTTGGCCATCTGTTGCGAAATATCCTTTTCCAATCCCATTTGCCGTGCTATCCTTCCCATGGACATGGAACGGTGCACGTCGCTGCCCTTTATGCTGTGGCCCTCGTACTCGAACCTAAAGCCCTGGAGCTGGTTCTGCCTGTTGATACTTGGGATTACCTGCACTCCTTTTTGTTCCATGGCCTTGATGTACCTGTCAAAATCCCTGATCCTTTCTTTTTCCATAACCTTGGCATGGATCTGTCTGATATGTTCCCTAACTATTTGGAGCTGGTTCAACCTTTCCTGCTGCACTTCCCTTACAGTGGAAAGGCCCAGTTCCCTTGCGACCCGTTCCGCTGCCTGTTGGCTCCGTTTCCCGATAAAGCTGTCCTTATAGGCGATTCCATTGAAATCGATGCGGTTTACATATAAATGGACATGGGTGTGTTCCTTGTTCCTGTGCACAAAGCCGATGGCCTGACGTTCCTGTAGCTTCATCTCCATTATGAATCCTTCAACGATTTTATGGAGGTCATTTTTGGTCAGTTCCCGTCCGTCCTCGATGGTGGGGCTCAGGACAAAGCTCAGGGTGTTCTTTCGGCAGAGGTGGTTCTGTTGCTGTATAATTTTGAACTCCTGGGATATCTCCTTGGGATTTACCCCTGCCAAATACTCTTTGTAGACCACTTCCGCGCCCTTCTCCTGGTTCCAACCATATTTCATGGAGTGGGCAGTATATGCTATTGATTTTCCCAGTCCGATCATTTTTTGAAGTTTAAAAGGTGATTTCTTATTTCATTGGCCAATTGTACTACTTCCTCCGCCAGTTTCGGGTTTCGTTTTCGGAACATGTTCCCTATGTTCTTAAAATTGGTCTGATAACGTACCAACATTTTATAGGACGCTATCTGTTCCTCCGAAAGGCGTTCTATGATCCGATCGTCAAAGGCTGCACGACGGCAATATTCACTTATGGAAAGCCCGCTCTTTTTGGATTTTATCCTGAGCAGCTTCTTCTCATAAAGGGAACATCTGAACTGTACGAATTCCTTTTTCACTTTCGGATTGATATATTATTACAAACGGGCTTTTAAAATTTTATAGGGCAATACCATCAACAAATTATATATCGAAGACCCCATCGATAATGCCTTTACTTTTGCGACCATCGGGAGAAAAAGCGGGATTTGTCATGACAATGACACATCTCGAATTATCATTCGATAATAATTTTGGTTCAATTGTGTTTTTTGGTTTTGATATTCATTTTTCTAGTTTTTCTTCTTTAATTCTGACTGTTTTTTTCTTCTTTTCTGTAATGGTTTTTATCTTTTTTCCCCTACCCACAACTCATTTAAATCTTTGTGATCGTGATATAAATTGGATCTGTCAAAATAGTTCTCACCTTGTTCCAAGAAAGTCTTCGTAGTGCTTCTTCCGGCATTGTCGTTATCCAGATAGAGTTCGATGGAAGTGTATCCCTTGGATAATTTTAAAGCCCTATCTAAAAAGCTTATGGAATTCATGATCAGAAAATCGGCGGTCATAATTACGGAAGTATCATAACTAATGAGGGACAGGAAATCGAACATGCCCTCGGTCACTATCAGCCTGTCCCTTCGATAATTGAAATAGGAGACATCCTTCGGGGAGCTGGAATTCTTCATGTATTTATTGCGAAGTTCCCATCCCCCGGAAATGTTCCGTAGTCCAATGGCGAAGTAATGTCTCTCCTTGAAAGTGTAGTGCACCTCCCTGCAGAACGTTCTGGCCGTTCCCAAGCGGATGCCCCTGGATGCCAAATAATCTATGGCCCCGAAATGGTGCAGTGCCTGTACCTTAATTATTTCGATATGATCGGTATTCTCGGATTTTTCAAGAGGCTGCTGTTGAAAAGAAAAAGAGGGTGGGAGGTCCTTCAAAAAGTCCAGTGCTTCCCCCACAGGGCAATCCTTTATCCGAATGACCAGATCGATCACGTTGCCCCCGATCCCCGCTCCGTGGTCGTACCATCTGTTCAGTTTCTTGGACACCTTGAAAGAGGCTTGGGCCTCTGGCCGGAACGGACTGAGGTACCAAGCTTCTTTATCCGTTGTCCTGGCAGGAAAGTGGCCGAGTTTTGCCAGCGCCCTTTCGATGGGAAAAGCTCGGGCTCTTTCGCACGATAGCTTATGTGTTCTTTCTTTTTTCATCAGCAAATCTTTTTTAAATTCCCAAAACTACCTACCTACTTACCTAGCCCTGTATTTATAGGCCTTGACATTAGAAAACAGTTCTAAATTCCATATTACCTATCCTACCTATTTTAACGGTTCAGGTAGGTTAGGTAAGATCAGGTAGGTTGTTGATGTTTTTATCTTACCTAGTTTTTCCCCTGTTGTTTAGGGCTTTTTATTTCTTTAGGTAAGTAGGTAACTTGTTTTTCTATTTTTTGTTTTTAAATTCCATTTCCCAAGGGGATACAGAATATATCGGCTTGGCCAGATATCCATAGACCTGTCGCTTCGGGTGCTTTACCTTCGGAAAGCGGAAACCGGAGAGTGCCCTTCCAATATTTATCTGGTTTAGGTGGACGTTGAGACAGGAGAGGGAGACCATCACATCGGAGGCCGTCACGAAATCCTCCATGTCCTCGGACTTTTCGTAATACTTGGCCACGAGTTCCTGCTCAGTGGTCAGCTTAGTATACCGTTTATTGCGTTCCTCGTTCTCGTTCACGTCCCTTGCGGAAAGCTCCGGGTCGAACCCGGCATCGGTATAAAGGTGATAGGCCTGTATCCATACGTCCCTTATCTTCGTTTCCTTGGAATAGTTGAAGTCGATGGCATCCTTGAGCTCGAAACAGAGCCAGCGTACCGACCCCGTCTCGTCGTTCAGGAAGGCGGAACGGTTGGTGGATCCCATAAAGGAGCAGATACGGGGCAGGGTGGTGTTCTTCCTGTCATAGGGAAGCCTTTCGTTGATAAAGGTCTTGGAGAAAAACGCCTTGAGGGCGTTCACGTCCTTTTTGGAAAGTACGGCCAGTTCGTCCAGGTTGTAAAGGAAGTTCCGGCACAACTGGATCCTGGCATCCTTGTCCGTGCTGATGTCCTCGGCTATATATTCCCAGAGCTCCGGCGGACAGAGGAACCGGCACCATGTGGATTTGCCCGAACTTTGTCCGTCGTGGCAGATGACCAGGCACTGCTTGTTGAAGTATCCCGGTTCCAGGGCGCATTTTATCGACCTGACCAGCCATTTCTTAAAATGGTACAGGAACAGCTCGGGTTCGTACAGCGGCACATAGGAAGCGAACTTTGCAATATGGTCCGTCCCGTCCCACGGGGGCAAGGACCGGAAGTACTCCGCAATGGGGTTGTGCCTTTTTATGAGCTCGGACTTGATCAAGATCTCCAGCTTGGCCGTGGTGACATCGATGCCGGCTTTGGCAAGTTCAATCAAGAGGGAGTTCATGTTCAGGTATTTCCAGTTTTTGTCCCCTATCATGGATATCTGGAAATCATGGGAGATCTCGTTGTACAGGATATCGTACTTCCCCTCCAGATATTCCAGGACATAATCGTATACGGTCTTCCTCTTCGGATCCTTGACTATGTACAGGGAATTCATTTCTTCTTCCCCTTTCATCTTCTCCGGTGCTTGAAAGAGTATTCCAATGCTTCCGCTTCGATTTCCGCATTTGATTTCTTGCTCTTTTGAAGCAGCCAGCTGTTAAGCTTCCGCTTTTCAAAAAAGATCAGTTTTCCGTTGGGCTTGGAGTGGGGAATACTTCCGGTGGAGGTCAGTTTGTAAAGATAGCTTCGGGATATTCCCGCATAGTTACAGGTTTCCTCAAAAGTTAATACCTCTTTATTGGCCATTAACAGTTTTTCCAAACGATCTAATCGTTCCAATACTAATAAATTGTTCATCTGTTTCTTTTTTAGGGTTACAAAATGAACAAAAGCGCCTTTGTTTACTTTCTATGAATTTCTTGAAAATAAATGTATGAAAATGGATATACGGGGAACATAAAAAACACAAATAGTTATCCACAAATAATTGATATACAAATGGTTATATTAGAATGTACTCATATGTACCCATTTGAATCCAAATGAAAAAACCCAAATTAAATTTGGTCTTATATGTATCCATATGGCGCCAAATGAAATTTGGGTATTATTGCCGATTTTGTAGAAATTTGGCAGTTATCAACAATTTAAAATTGCGAGCCAAAGAAAAAGTTGCCGGAAAAAACGCAGATTTCAGCTTTTTGGAGTCGGAAACAATAAATAAATTACCTTTAAAAGGTTAACTACAAAGGTGAACAACCTCTAATTTTCCCTGAGTGCATTAAAATTGGAATCAACTTGAATACAGTTAAACCTATTATGGAAGAAAAAGAAGTAAAATATGAAAGTAAAAAATAATGCAAAAGAGATAAAAAATGAATAGAAACCAAATTACTTTTAACAAAAAAACCGTCACTTAAACGTCACTCGAATATACATAAAACCCTGTTAATCAAGCGATTAACAGGGTCAAAATGTACCTTGGGTGGGAATCGAACCCACACGTCAAAGACACTGGATTTTGAATTCTCCTTGATTTGGTCCAATATGGACTATATGGCTCAATATGAGCTATTTAAAAAAACAATAAAACCAAATTAAACCATATAAGACCATATAAAACCATCATTTGTTGTACCTATGTTGTACCTGAAATTAGTATCTTTAGTACAAATAATAAGGTCATGGCATCGAGCGTAAAAGTAACCCTTCGTAAAAAGGTAAACAAACTAGGTCTTTATCCACTAGCTATTCGTATTACAAAAAATAGAAAAACCACCTATCTCTATACAGGGCAATATATTGATATCAAATTTTGGGATGAGAATAATTCTGAAGTTCGTAAATCGCATCCAAATTCTAAACGACTCAATAATCTACTTATTAATAAATTGGCTGAAGCAAATCAAACCTTAATTGATTTGCAGACGCATAAAATCGACCTATCATCAAAGCAGATAAAAAGAGAACTTGTCTCTCCGATATCAAAAACAAGTTTTAAAGAAGTTGCAGACAACTATTTAAATGAATTAGAAAAAAGAAATAAATTACGACGTTTATCTTCGGATAGGGCAAGAATCAACCATTTTATCAGATTCATTGATAACGATGATTTTAGCTTTCAAGAAATTGACGAACCTTTATTACGTCGTTTTTCCCTTTATTTAAAAACTACACGAAAAATATCCCAACGCTCAATCATCAATAATCTTATTGTACTGAGAACCCTCTATAATCAGGCCATTCGTTTAGGTATAGTGGACCGAAAACTTTATCCATTTGGTGCAGATAAAATTCGTATTAAATTCCCCGAAACAGAGAAGATTGGACTGACCATCGAAGAAATTCAATCCATTGAATCTTTAAACGATTTATCCAAACAACAATTTCACGCCAGGAATATTTGGCTTTTTAGTTTCTATCTGGCGGGAATGCGTGTTGGTGATGTTCTTATGATAAAATGGAGCGATATTTATGATGGTCGTTTGCACTACCGTATGGGGAAAAACCAAAAACTATTATCCCTTAAATTACCTCTAAAGATTATTTCAATTCTAAAATTTTATGAAGATGATAAGCAAGCTAGTGGAGATTTTGTTTTTCCTGAAATGAAAAAGGCCAGCCCAGGAAACCCGAAAGATATTTATAATAAGATCAAAACAGCAAATAGGAAACTGAATAAATATCTTGGCGAAATTGCAATAAAAACTGAGATAAATAAAAAACTTACCATGCACATTGCCCGACATAGTTTTGGTAATATTTCAGGTGATAAAATTCCGATTCAGATGTTGCAAAAGCTTTATCGTCATTCCTCTGTTACCACTACTATAAGTTACCAAGCTAATTTTATGCACAAAGAGACCGATGATGCTTTGGAAAAGGTTATTAATTTCTGATTTTTTGTGACACTGATGTTATTGCATTTAATTGTTTTGAAACATTAATTTAAAAATTTCACAAGCGCTTGGGAGGTTTGTTATGCCAACTGAAAAATGCCTGACAATTCTTCTTTCCCCTATCCACAGAAAAGCGCCCGTGAGGGTGCAAAATTCCATATGGGTCCATTCTACTAAATCCTAAATCCAAAGCCCCCTGCCCTTGTACTTGGACCAGTCCGTCATCTCGTCCTTGAAGCCGTTGTAGGCCTCTTCCTCTTTAGGACTTTTACTTGCCAGCAAATTGCCCAGTGCATAGACTCCCCGTCGTAAAATTCGGCCGTGTTCCGCATCGATCCGCTTTTTGGAAACGGCGACCAACGCTTCCTTGAACCCGTTCTCCATATGGTGTTCCAATATCTGCGATGGAAGGCTCGGCGTTACCCCCTCCAGAACATACAGATAGGCCGTCTTCCGATATTGCCCCCGCTCCATCAGATGGGCGGACCAGAGGCTTTTCAAATTGTCCCGTCCATGGTCACCAACATCTTTTAGGGTTTC
>SWCD01007950.1_pt1 | contig 33785 bp, 21 predicted proteins | sample 4693011 | NCBI WGS metagenome assembly SWCD01 (sample SAMN10267278, study PRJNA491770) | bioreactor metagenome | isolation source: DHS bioreactor inoculated with marine | place: Japan: Omine Ridge, Nankai Trough | reverse complement strand
AACCCTGCCGCCTCCCCCCTGGGACTGCGGGTTCGGCCACCCCCCCGAGCCGTTTTCCTTTCCCCAGAAATCCAGCCAGGCGGCGACGGCGCACCGCCCTCCATCGTGTCTTGGACGATTCCCCCGAGACGCCACCCGCCTTGTTGCCCTTCGGGCAATAGGGGGGTCACCTCCGGAACTTCTCCCGCGCCTTGCTCATCGCGCCCTTCGCCCAGCCTTCCTCCAGTTCGCCTTCGATCACAACCGTGTCGAAGGTGGCCTCGCTCTTCAGGACGAAGAGCGCGGGGCGGAGGGCCGGGAAGCGGTACTTGTCGTCGCCCAGAGCGCTGCCGGTCAGGGGGGGGGACTTCTTGATGCCGAGGGAGACCTTGTCGCCCTGCTTCTCGGCCACGAGGTCGAGCCATTCGCCGGCGCTGACGCTGGGATTCTTCGTGCGGGCGGTGAAGATGAAGCCGATCTCGCCGCCGGGGGTGTCGGACCAGGCCCCGCCGCCGGAGATCCAGATCACGTTCTCCTCCACCGGGCGGCGATCCCGGCCGATGGTGAAGTAGCGGTTCTGAACGGTGAAGAGGAAGTAGCGCACCATCGTTTCCGGTTCGAAGAACATCAGTCCGAAGTCGTGGGGCTGAACAGCCTGCGCACGGGCCTTCACCGTCAGCGAGCCGGGTTTGAAGACGGCACTGTGCACCAGGGCGCCGACGCCCTTGCCGACCATGGTGTCGCCCACGTGGTCGAAGCTCCCGAGCGCGGGGTCGGCGAAGGGCTTCAGGTAGATCCAGTCCTCCTCCTCCTCCGCCGTGGTGAAGTCGTAGGTCAGCTTGATCTTGAGCCCGCGACCCATCTTCACCTGACCGCCGAACAGGCCGGCATAGCCCGCCGCCTCGAGCTTCGAAAGGCCGAGCAGCCGGTCGATCTCCGGCTCGTTCTCGGCGTAGAAGCGGGTGTTCCGGTGGGGCTCGAGGTAGAGACGCTCGAAGAGCGGGACCGCCTTCTCCCAACGCTGGCGGGCGACCTCCTTGCGCGCGTTTTCAAAGATCTCGAGGGCCTTGGCCTCGTCCTTGGCGCCGTCTTCGGGCACCGGGTCGGGGATGTCGGCGCCACCCGGATCCGTCCCCGGGTCGGCCGGTGCGGGGTCGGGCGGGGCGGGGATGTCGGCCGCCTCGCCCCCCGGCACCTGGGTCTCGTGGATCTGACCGCGGATCTCCTCGATCCGCTTGGCGGCCTGCCCGTTCACTTCGGGAGAGCCGTAGGTCTCGACCGAGCCCAGGATGTCGAGGGCCACACCGAATTCGCCGTTTCCAACGGCCTCGTCCACGCGGGCGAGATCCTCCTCGAAACGCCCGGTGATGACCTCCATCAGGTTCTCGGCCTCGCGTTCCGCGCGGTCGGCGAACCGATTGCCCGCATGGTCGGTGGCGAAGTTGCGGTAGAGCAGATAGGCGGCGTGAAGGCGACCGGCCTCGAAGGCCTGGCCGGTCTTCGCCACCACGTCGTCGAACATGCGGGTGAGAGCTTCCTCGCGCCGCGCGTCGTTCTTCTCGATTTCCCGGAGCGCCAGGAAGTCCCAGCGGGTCAATCCGAAGAGCTGCCGGACCCGGCGAAAGCGCTCCTCGATGCCGTCGAAGGCCTTCGGGTTCTCTTCCGCGTAGCGGCGCGCCGCGTCGAACGTGCTTTTTGCGCGCTGATCGAGTTCCTCGGAGAAGTGCTCCTTCTGATCGTCCCGACGGGGGGCGCCGCGGAGCATGGCTTCGGCTTTCGAGGCGGTCTCGAGTACGTTCTCGCCGCGTTTCGACTCGCTGGAACCGCGGAGCACCTGGATGCCGATGACCGCGAGGCAGAGTGCGATGGTGGCGAGGGGGACCCAGACCGGTCCGCTCTTGTTCCGACCGGCGGCGTCCTGCCCGGCGCGACGGGTGGGAGGTCGCACCGAACCGTACTGGATCTCGGCCGGTCCGATGCTGAGCTGGTCGCCCGCGGTGAGCACGTGCCGGTCGAAGATGGAGCCGTTGACGCGCGGACGCGGGTCCGCGGTCTCCGCGGCGAGGAGCAGGTCTCCTTCCGGACCCGGCTCCACCGTGGCCACCGCTCCGGCGTTCTCCTCCGCGTCGAAGGAGACGGCCCCGTCCTTCCCTACACTGATCCACACGGGCTCGTCGAGCAGGTCCCACTGCGCGTCGTCTGCGTCTTCGCCGCCCACCAGCGTGAGCGACCCCGACTCGCGGCGTGGAGGTGGAGGGGGAGCCGCGACGGCGGCCGGTCCTGTCGCGACACCCGGGGCGCCGGCGGCAGGGGCCGAGTCGGCGCGCGGCGGCGGAGCCAGGCTGATCTCGCCGCGAAGAGCCCGACCCACGGTGCCCGGATCCATGGGGCGATGCTCCGGATTGTCGGTGAGCAGCGTCCCGATCAGGCGCTGCAGATCCTCCGACACCTCGACCGGCGCCGGCGGTGGTCCCCGCCGGATGGCCTCGAGCGCCTCCTCCGGGCTGCCCGCGGGGAAGGCGGGTGAGCCGGTCAGGGCCTCCTGGAGGACGGTGCCGAGCGAGAAGAGATCCGAGCGGATGTCGGTGCCTTCGGCGCGCAGTTCCTCCGGCGCGACGTAGCGGGAGTCCCGCTCCCGGGGCGCGAGAGGCACCAGGCGGCGCGGAGCGACGAGGACCTTGCCGCCGGCGAGGAAGACGGTCTCCGGGCGGATGTCTCCGTGTCGTAAACCCTGCTCTGATATGTACTTCAGGGCGTCACTGGCGCCCTCGGCGACCCGGCGGACCCTCTCCTCAGCCAGAGCGCCGCCCCGATCGATCAACTCCCTCAGGCTGGGGCCCTCCGGGGCGACGGAGACGGTGAACCAGATACCGTCCTCTTCCCCGGCGTCGAGCAGCAGGCAGAGATTCTCGTGGTGGAGGGCGGCGGTCAGCCGGGCTTCCTGGAGGAAGGTCTCGGCGCTGGTGCGATCGATCAGTCGCGCGCCGCGATAGCAGGAGACCTCGAGTCGTCTGCCGAGATTGTCCGCGGTTTCGAACACTGCGAGGTGGGGGCCCGTGCGGATTTTCGTGTCGAGTTTGTACCCGCAAATCGAGCGACCCGGGTTTGCGCCGGAATCCGCCATGGCTCGGAAGTTAGCACGGTGAGAGCGGCCCGGGGAGCAGTTTCGGGGGTGCCTTTGCGCTTCAGGATTCAGGCCTGGGATCTCGATGTAGGAGTGTGCAAATGCTGCATGAGGGCTTCCCTGAACGGAGCCTGTGAGGTGAGCCGTGCCAAATGACGATCCATTCGAGAAGTTCCGCGAGCGACGTGAAATAGAAATCATGGAGCGCGGTTTCAAGGTCGAGGCCGAGCGCAGGCAGCAGGACGAGCATCCCGAAGAGCCCGACCCCGAAGCCGAGCAGGACGAGAAGATCCGCCGGGAGATGGAGGATTTCCTCTGCGAATCGACCCAGAGCCTCGAGCGGGTCCTCGGCGAGATCTCCGATTCCGTGGACGAGGAAGAGATCGGCGAGATCCTGGCGCAGGACCGCGAGGGCAACGACAGCCCGCCCCCCGCGCCGCCGGTCTGGTCGGAGCCGGAAAAGAAGAAGCCGGTGGCCGCCGAGCCGGAGCCGCCGGCCGCGCCCCCCGAGCCTCCGCCACAGCCGAGCATCGTCGAGCGGCGACCGCTGGGCGCCCCCGAAGAGGAGCAGAAACCTCTCGATCTGAAGGCCGCCCTGGAGCGGATCCGCAAGCATCGGGGGGGAGCCGCGCCGGCCGCGCCCGCCGCCGAGCGGGCCCCTGCCCCGCCTCCTCCCGCTCCCGAGCCTCCGCCACCGTTCGAGCCGGCACCGCCCCCCGAGCCCGAGCCGAGGGCGATTCTCACCGCGAAGCCCCCCAATGTCGACGATCCGCCCCGCCCGGTTCTCTCCTCGCCCATGGACATGTTGGGCAATGCCCCGGCGCCGGCGTTCACGCCGGATCCGCCCCCCGAGCCGCCGGCCGCGCCGCCCTCGGAGCCCCTGATGAGGGACCCCGCCTTCGAGACCCCGCCGTCGCCCCCGGGCGACGCCGCGGGCGACCTGGAAGGCCCCGGTCTGGCCTCGACCAACGTGTTCGAAGCGGAACCCGGCGAGGACGACGACCTGGACGAAGGCAAGAGCGGAGGGGACCCGGGCTGGGACCTGCCGCCGCGTCCCACCCCGCCGGGCGCATGGGTGGTGGCCAAGCAGAAGGAGCAGGGCGATGCCGGTCTAACCGGCGCCGCGGGGGACACCTACCTCATCAAGAAGCTCTGCCAGGAGGTCCGCCAGCTGAACCGGCTGTATCAGGTGCTTCTCGACAAGAACGTCGTGACGCGCGAGGAAGTCGAGGGCCCGGGAGCCGCAGGCCGTGACGGCGGCGATGAAGGCGATGATGACGAGGTCGGCGTCGACGATTACAACGACACCAGCTACCGCCCGATCATCACCACCGAGACCGATTTCTCGCTCTCCGGACTCGTCAAGGACATGCACCGCCTGAAGGTGCTGAAGGAAGTCCTCGTGAAGAAGGGCGTGGTTTCAGCGAAGGAACTCGACAAGTTCGACAAGAAGTAGCCGGAACATTCTCCCCCCGGATCGTTGAGGAGAGATAAACTGGCCTCCATGACGGAGGAGAAAACCCCAGAATCCGAATCCGGCAAGAGCGGCCGCATCTTCATGGTGCTGTTCTCGATTTACGTCGCCATCCTCGTGATCGCGACGATCGGCGAGCTCTTCAACATCGAGTTCATCCTCGACATCCTGGATCTGAAGAAGCTCTTCGCGGTGTAGGAAAAACAACACCGGGAGTCCTTTTCTGATTCCGGTGTACGCGCTTCCCTGGTGTTGCGGGTCGAGGCCAGGCCGCGCTTCTCTCTTCGTCGGCGGAAAAGGACTCCCGGTGTCTTTTCGCCTCTTCATTCAGGGGAAAGGAAAACAGCCTGGGGGGGCGGCCGAACCCGCAATCCCGAGGCGGTCGCGGCAGGGTGAGATGGATGGGTTTCGTCAGGCCGGGGTGGTCTACCGAAGCTCCGCCGGCGCCGGTTTCAGCTCCGGGTACTTCCACGCGATCGAGGCCAGGGTGCTCAGAATGATCTCGCGCAAGCGCTCTCTCTCCTCTGTCATCAAGAGGAGCGAGAGGGACCGGTGGGCCTTCGCCGGGGACATCTTCGCCAGGGCGTGGGCAGCAGCGCCAACGGCGACGGACTCCTGCCGGCGGATGTGGCCACACTCCGGCGTGCCGTCGTCCGGTGAGAGCCCCTTTTCGAGTAAAACCCCAAGGAGAACCTCGGTGGCGTCGAAGGCGGGTTCGTACTTCGCCTCGCCCAGGCTGTAGGCCGCTTCCACCTTGAAGGGCGTGGCCGCGTCACTCTCGAGCAACTGCAGCACGCGTACGCGCCCCTTTTCGGACAGCCGCGCGAGGGCGGCAATTTCGGGGACGGCGTGCCGGTGCGGCGTCGTCTGCTCGAGCCCGCGCTCGAGGCCCCGGATGAGGGCCGGGAGCGCGGGCCGGTGGCCGAGCCGGCCCAGGGCCTCGGCCACGCAGCCGACTTTCTCCTCTCCCGCGATGTAGGAGAGAAGGAGCGCCTCGGCCGCCCCCGGGAGCTTCGATTCCCAGAGCCGGTAGACGAGGCTGCGGGGTGGCTCCGGCTCGGTCAAAAGCCAGGTCAGCGTCTGCTCGAGCGCCGCCGGGTTCTCCTCGAACAGGTACATGTTTCCGAGCTCCTCGGCGGCCTTTCGTTGCGTGTTCCGCGAAGCGGTTTCGAGCAGCGTGCCGAGGGCTTGAAGGGCGAGTTCCTCCGAGCCCTTCACCGCCTCGCGTCGCTCGGCGGAGTCGTCGGGCGCGGGATCCTGGTAGCCCCGATAGGTCCCGTGCCGGCGCAGCCGGGAGAGGGCCGTTGCGTAGCGGAGCTTCTCACCCTCGTCCCCCGCCTCCATAAACCGCGCGAAGATGACTGGACCGACCTCGCTCTTGAGCTGTCGCACGAGCGCCCGGAGCGGCGCGCTGTCAAGGCGCTCGGGAATGTGCGGCAGGCAAAGTGGCACGATGCGCTCGTCCTCGTACCATCCGATCACCTCGAAGGCGGCCTTCTGCACATCGTGCCACCGCGTGGTCGTGAGGAGATGGATCACCGGCTCGACAAAGCGCTCGTCGTGGATCCCCGCAGCGAGCTGCAGGTGCTCCACGGTCTGCCGCCGGGCGGCCTGCATCGCGCTGTACTCCTCGGGTTCGGGCGCGGTCAGGACATCGAGGATCTTGTCCACCGCGAGCGGGTCCTTCGCGCGCGCCAGCGTTTCCGCGGCGGCCGCGTGACGGGTGCCGCGCGGTCCGAAGGCGGGCCGGGCGGGATCCGGCAAAGGGATCTCCTTCGCCGCCAGAAGGCCCGCGGGGCCGAACATCTCGAGGGCGGCCACCGCCGCGGAGCGATCGGTCCGGGCGACCCGGACCACCACGGGGATCGATGGCTCGTTGCCCTGTTCGGTGAGTGCGAAGAGCGCCACCCTCCGGAGACCATGTTCTAGAGGGAAGAGGGTGATCTCCTCGATGATCGGCCGGTCACCGGCCTTCAGTTGGCTCGCGGCCTTCTTCCCCCCGGCGATGTAGTCGGAGAGCTGCGGTCCCTTGATGTGCCGGATGACGGGAACGCTCCGCCGGATCACCCCGTCCACGCGGCGGGCGCCGTCGGGGTCTTTCAGGCGGAAGGTGAGGGCCTCGAACACCACGCGGGAGAGAAGTTCGACGGTTGTCTCCCGGCGGGCGGCGATGCCGGGGAGGGCGGCCGTACCCAGCGACAGGATCGACGGGCGGAGTCGAAGGTATGCGCCTTCGGGATCGGCGAGGACCGCGTCGAGGAGGACCGGCAGGGCGCGGAGGTCTCCCGTGCGGGAAAGGGTCCGGGCGGCGGCGAGGCGCACCTCCGGTTGCGCGCTGTCGAGGAGCGCACCGTAGTCTCCATCTCCCCTCTCGAAAAACGCGAGCGCCTCCCTCGCGAGGGGCAGGGCCTCCCGGTAGCGGGAGCCGGGGTAGCCCGGCCCGGCCGCCTCCCGCTCGATGATCAGCTGGAGCAGGGGGATCGCCCCGGCGTCACCGATTCGGAGCATGGCTGCCACGAGCTGGGGGACGTAGGGCGCGGGGCGCGGCCACCTCGGTGGGTCCGGAATCTCGAGGAGTTCCCGGTAGACCTCGAGCATGCGGGGATCTTCGCGATCGGCAAGGATGAGCGGCACTTCACCCGCGGGTCGGTCCCGGAGCGGTCCGAGCAGCGCGCCGATGACGATCTCGGTGTCGAGGTCGTCCGACGTCCGGCGCGCGAGCCACTCGATGTCGGGGACATCGAAGAAAGCCTGGGCGGCCTCGCGGCGGAGACTCACCGGGACCGCCCCGGGCCGGCGTTCGTAGCCCCACCGTCGCTTCTCGGACCAGTAGTGCTCGCGGCCGGCGGTCTCTTCTTCCTCCGGCGTGGGGCCGGGCTCTCCGGGGAAGCCTCTCCACCGTTGCTGCCTCGCGCGACCGAGAGCGCGATAGAAGTTCCCCGCCTCCTCCGGATGCTCGAGCTCGAATCGGAGCCCTCCGGCGAGAACCCGTTCGGCGAGGGTACCGTCGGGCGTTGAACGTTCGCTGAGGAAGGGCTCCAGTTGCTCGCCATACCCGCGGAGGGTCTCGCGAAGCGCGCCGTATCCGGGCAGGTGATCGGTCGGCACGGCTTGCAGTCTGAGTCGGCGCTTCGCGAGGACCTCCAACTGCCGGTCGAAGATCGCCGCAAGTCCCGCCTCGGATCGCAGGTCGAGGAGAGCTTCGGCCACCGCCTCCACCTGGCCCGCCCGTTCCATTGCCGCGAACTTCTCGAGCAGGACCGCCTCGACTCCGCTCCCTCCGAGCCGTCCCAGGGCCCGCGCCACGCGGCACGATCCGCGCATCGAGTCGTGTTCCGTCGACGTTCGCGGCTCCCCGACGGCAACCACCCGGAAGCGCTCGAGGAGGAGCGCTCGCGCGGGGGCGCCGATCTGCACCAAGGCCTGATACACCGGTTCGCAGTCCGCACGGTGGGACCCGTCGAGGAGTTCGATGAGGACCGGCACCGCCTGAACCGCGCGCAGCAGGCCGAGACACCGGACGCTCGCCACGGCGACGATATTGTGCGGCGAGCGCCTATCCTTGGCGAGCCCGTTCTCCCGGAGGATCTCGATGAGGATCGGAATGTCATCCGTGGTGACGGTCAGCGTATCTCGATCGAGCGTCAACCGGAGCGCCTCGACCCGGGCCGGATCATCGAGTCGAAGGGTGAGCGCGGCGGCAAGCTGGCGGGCTCCCCAGTGGGGATCGGCCCGGCGGTCGGCCAGCAGCGGGCGGAGGCGTTCGCCCTGAGTGAGCAGCAGGTCGCGGCCGATCACGTATTCCGCGCCCCGGCACCGGGCGGTGTGGTCGAAGGTTTCGGCGAGGGTCGGTTCACCGGCGCGTGCGGTCGCGGCGAGGGCGAGAAGGAGAGACGTCCCGAGGAAGATCCGGACCCGGTGGGAACCAGAACGAAACCAGTCAGTCACTCGTCACCGCCTGTCTGGAAGTCGAGCATCCGTGTCAGGCGAGTATAGCGCCGAACGCTCACCCGGTTGTGATCCTGAGATTCGATCCACCGGTCCGGGAAGGCTGAGCGAGGGCCTCTCTTGAGGTTTCGAACATCTGTGTCATCGGTGCACATCGGGATAAGATGAACCGAGTCAGAAAACGGAGCGGGGAGGGGCGCCAGAACTGCTGGTTCTGATAGCCCCCATCCGTCTTCCGTGGGGAAGGGCAGCGCGTTGCGGCTGCCTGGATTCGGCGGCGCCCATGGGCGAGCTGCGAATTGGCAAGTACCGGATCATCGGCAAACTCGGGGAGGGGGGAGCCGGGGTCGTTCACCGCGCGGTGCAGGAGCCTCTGGGCCGTGTGGTGGCGCTCAAGACGCTCAACCGTCGACACGCCGATTCGGCGCGATACCTCGAGGATTTTCAGCGAGAGGCACGTATTGCCACGACGCTGAACCACGAGAACCTGGTGCGGGGCCTGGACTACGGACAGGCCGACGGTCACCACTTCTTCGCGATGGAGTTCGTGGACGGGGAATCTCTCTTCGCGATCGTGACGAGGGAGGGCGTTCTCTTGGAACGCCGTGCTTTCGAGATTGCTCGGCAGGTGGCCTCTGCGCTCCAGTATGCGACGGGATACGACCTGATCCACCGTGACATCAAACCGGGCAACATCCTGATTTCGAGCGCCGGGGTGGTCAAGCTCTGCGACCTGGGGCTGGCGAAACTCGCCGTTCAGTTCGGCGGCGATCAGGATCGGCTCTCGGTGAAGATCGGGACGGCCAGCTATATGTCGCCCGAACAGATTCGCGGCGAAACCGATCTCACCTTCCGGTCGGATATCTACGCCCTCGGGGCCACGCTCTACCACCTCGTGACGGGTCGGCCGCCGTTCACGGGGGATTCGCCGCAGGAGGTCGCCCGACGTCATCTCAGGGAGCCGGTGACGGATCCCCGTGAAGTGAACCTGGAGATCTCCTCGGGCGCCGCCTCGGTCATCGTGAAGATGCTCGCGAAGGAGGCGACCGAACGCTACGCGTCCTACTCCGACCTCCTCGGAGACCTCGATGCGGTTCTCGCGGGTCGTCCGCCGCTCAAGAGTATCCAGTTCGCCGCCCGTGCCGGCGACGGACTCGGTGCTGGGATTTCGCCTCGTCGCGCCCGAATCAGGCGCGGCAGGCCGTCCCTGTGGGCCGCTTTCGTTCTCGTGCTGATCCTCGCCGGCTCAGCCGCTGCCGTCTTCGTGGTTCCTACCCTCGGCGGGCTCGAGCCGGAGGGGCAGCCCAGTCCGGGAGCAGAGCCGGCGGGAGAGGATGCGACCGCGAGTCCACCCTCACCTGAGAGCCTGAGCGGCCGTGTGGAACTCGCCGCCCGGCGAGCCGTTCTCGAGATCGAGGGATTCAGGCGGGAACACCCGGATGCCCCCGACGCCGAACTCCTTCATCGATATCGAGGCGTGGTCGAGCGCCACCCCGGCACGCGCGCGGGCGCGGAGGCCGCGAAGGAGGTGGCGAGGCTTGAAGTCCAGATCGAATCCCGGGACCACCGGCGGGTGGAAGAGGCGCTCGCGGCCTGCCTCGAGGAGGCGAGAACGCTTGCCGGGGAACGACGCTACGGGGCGGCAATGAAGTGTCTCGCGACCTTCCTGGCGGAAAACGATGGGGAGTCGGTCTCGGCGTCAGTGACCACCGAGACGGCGCGGATCAGGGAGAAAGCCGAGGCGCGCGCCGAGGATATCCTCGATCGGGCGAAGTCGGGTCGGGAGAGCGGTTGCCTCAAGGAGGCCAGGGCAACTCTCGAGTCGGCGCCGGTTTTCGAAATTCCGGAAATCGACGCGCGGATCCGGGCGGCGCTCGAGGAGGTTGCGGGGTTGGAGCAGGATCTCGTGCGGTTGCGGCGAGAGCAGGAAGCCGGGTTCGACCTGACCGCGGGGGCCGTACTGTGGTGCGCCGCCCGCGGAGAATTCGATCGCGCCGCGGAGGAGCTGGCCGCTGCCGCAAGACGCGAGGATCTGAGCTCCTATCGCGATGATCTTGCCCGGTTGTTGGGTGACGTGGGTGAGATCGTGCGCTTTGCACAGGCCCTCCGGGAAGGGGGACGAGGTCTCCTGGGAACAAGTGTCACCTTGCGCACCAGTGGTGTCCCGCCCGTGACGCGCACGATCATCCCCGGGGACTGCACGGAGCAGGGCCTGGTCGTGAAGTCCCCCCGCGAGACCGAACTCATCTCCTGGGAGGAGTTGGCTTCCGAGGACCTGCTGCGGATCGGCATGCTCGCGCTGGAGCCCGAATCCATCGAGGACTGCCGGGCGTCCGCGCTCTACCTCATTGTCCACGGTCGTTTCAAGGCAGCGGACGCCGCCTTCGAGGATCTGCGGATCCTCGGTGGTCGAATCGAGCCCCTCGAGGGCATGAGGCACTCCTACGCCGTATATCTGGGACAGCGTGCCGAGATGGTGCTCGGCAAGGCCGAACTGCTCCGGCGAAAGGACCGGAGGGGAGAAGCTCGGGAGCTTCTCGATGCCTTGGTGCTCCAGGTCCCCGAGGAACCCGGGATTCACCTCGCGCTCGGTGCGCTGCTCGTCCAGGCGGCCGAGTGGGAGGTCGGGCTGGCCCGGCTGACGCGCGCTCGCGAACTCGGTGAAGTCGAACCGGCACTCCTTTACTGGATGGGTGAGGCGCAGATCGGGCTCCATCGGGATGAGGAGGGGCTCCAGCGCCTCTCCGAGTACCTCGAAGCGGCCTCGGATGGCCCGCACGCCCCGGATGCCAGGCAGCAAGTCGCGAGGTTGTCGAGCTCCCTGCTCGAGGACCGGCTCGAGGAACTCGATCGCCGAGCCAGGGCAGCCTGCCGGCAGAAGGACTGGGCCACGGCAATCGACCTCTACGCCGAGATCGAGAGGCTTGCACCCGATCGGAAGGACACGGGTTTCCACCTCGGAATGGCGCAACTTCGCTGCGGGAACACGGTGGACGGCTACCTCTTGCTGCTCTCCTATCTTCAGGCCGGGAAGGGTTCGAAGCTCTCGGAGGCTCGACGGGAGGTTCGGGCCGCCGAGAAGTCGTCGGGTGGCTCCAGCCGGAGCGAGAAGCTGGTGATGCTGGGAGTCGGGAGTCTTCAGGTCCGGAAGTTCCCCGAAGCTCTCGCCATCTTCGAGCGCGCCGTCGAGGCCGCTCCGCTCAGGACGGAGTGCTACCTCGGGCGGGCGGAGGCCGCGGTGAGAGTTCACGAGCTGAAACCCGACAGAGCCTTGATCGAACGAGCTCGGCGGGACCTCGAGATTGTCGTCAGGCTCGATCCGAGCGAAAAGAGGGTGTCGGAGTTGTTCGCGCTCGCACTCCTCCACCTGGGGGACCTCGACCAGGCCTTGCACTACGCCAATCTGGCCCGGGACCAGTTTCCGGATCGCTGGCAGGCCTGTTGTGTGGCCGGCATGGTGCAGGCCTTGCGGGGCAAGCACGCCCTGGCCGTGCACCTCTTCTCGGAGGGTATTCGGCGCGCCCCCGACGAGGCCGCGCTGTATGTCAACCGGGCGCTCGCGCTGGAGAAGCTCGAACGCTACGACGAAGCCGCGACCGATCTGAAGGTCGCTTTGGAGAAGGGCCCGTCAGCAGTGGATCGTCAACGAATCGAGGAGGCTCGGCGTCGGCTCGTGGAGGCCGCCTCTCGAAGGTGAAGAAGGAGCTGTAGAGTCGTACAGGGGGCAATCGCCATGGATGCATGGCTTCGACGGAGGCTCGGGATCGTGGCTGCGGTCGCGGTTCTGTTCACGCTCGCAGAAAGTTCTCCCGCCGAGTCGACGAAGGGACGCATCGTGGTCCTGGATCTGACGATCTCGGAGACACTCCTGGCGGCGGATCCGGAGAGATCCGGGGAACTGTCCGCTCAGATTGCGAGCTGCCTTTGCGAGACCTGCGAGGTCGTGCCGCGGGAGGATTGGCGCGCTGCGATGGCCTCGGCCGGCCTCGACTTGAGGGAAGTCTTCAACAGTGACAACGCCGCGAAGAAGCTCGCGGAGAAGGCCGGCGTGCGCTGGGTCCTGATTGGCCGAGCCGGAGTCGTCGGTGGGAAGATCGCCCTGAACATCAAGCTCTTCGACGCCGAGAAGGGGGCGAGCGGCCGTTGGGCGGCGGAGGCCTGCGACCGCATGGAGGATGTCCCCGATGTGCTGCGCCCCCTCCTGGAGCAGGTCGGAATCCTGCCTCCTGAACTCGACACCGACGTCGCCTACTTCGAACACCTCGGGCTTGCCGAACGCGTGAGACTCTGCCGGCGCAAGTTCGCAGACCTGGGAGAGGATCTGGCCCGGCTGAAGGAGGCCTACGATTGGTTCTCCGCCCGGAACCAGATGGATTGGGCCGCTCGATGCGTTGCGGCCGTTGAGCGGCACGAGCCCGATGGGGACTGGTTGAACGAGCGCCGCGGCCGCCGGGACCTTCGTGAGGTGTACCGCGGCATTCCCGAGGATCCGCTCCTGCTCGACTGCCCGGGAAGAGCCCTCGAGAAACTCGTGAAGATGAAGGAGTACGCCCCGCGATGGGGCTCCCCCGAGGAGTACGAGAAAGCTCGCCGGTTGGTGGGGGAAGTCGAGATCCACCTCGACAAGCTCCGGCACGACCCGACCTACCAGGATGTCTGTGCCGTCGAGCGGTGGGTCGCGAACCACCCTGTTTTCGGCGAGTACGACTACCTCTCGGGGTCCCGCGGCCCCTACGTCGTCTTTGTGGACCACGCCGACACCGATGCCGGGGAGGCCGGCGCCCGGGTCCTTCTCGAGCAGAGTCTCGACGCGTTGAACCGGCTCTACGAGGAGTTTCGGCGCGTCATCGGGAAACGGTTCGAGCTTCCACCGCTCGAGAAGGTGGAGAGCGCGAGCGAGCGGCTGCAGAAGGTCTTCGTCTTCTCCGATCGCGAGTCCTTTGACGACTACCACGACGCGCTGGACGACTGCGAACCTCCCCCGGGAGCCAGCGCGTACTACCGGAGGCTGGACCAGTGGGTGATCGTCGCCGCGAAGGCCGGGAGTGACGATCTCGAGGAGGACCACGTCGATGACGGCTTTGAAAACCGACTCCTCTCCGCTGCGGGCACGCAGCTTTTCTCGGTCTACCGGAAGATCAGGATGGAGGAACTCAACGGCCGCGAAGTGCTCTGGTCTTCTCCGGAACTGACATGCCGGGCCTACTGGTTCGAGGTCGGATTCGGAGCGCTCCTCGGCTCGGCGGATTGGAAAGAGAGCCGCTGTCCCAGGTTCTGTGCTCCGAATGCGTGCCATCTTGCGATGTGGAAGAGCACCCGCGACGCGGGGCGGAAGGACTGGCCGCTCGAAGACCTCCTGCGGCCGACCGACCGGTCCGGGATGCTCCTTACGGCCGAGAGTCTGAGCGATCTGTCGGATCTCGGCCGGATGGAGCGTCTGTTCACCGCCGAGGCCTGGGCGTGGTGTCACTTTCTGTGGAACGGCCAGAGCCGGAAGTACCGCGACGAGTTCCTGGTCTACGTGGGTGACGAACTCGAGGGGAAGTCCGGCGCCAGCCGATTCGAAAAGGCGATCGGCGGCAGCGGCACGCCGAACTGGTCGAGGCTGGCGAAGAGCTGGCAGGATCATTCCTCCCGACTTGCAAGGAAGGTGTGCCCTCGCTGACGCATCCACAGGGCGAGGCCCCCCCGTGCATCCGATGCGACCGCTCTCCCGCATCCGGTTCCCAAGGCGCACTCGGCGGAATTTCGAGCCCTCTCGACTTGCCGTGCGTCTTACCTCCCGAGCGAGGAAGGAGACACGGCATGGGTCGGCAGGGAGGCGAGTCGTGAATCGGGAGCGGTTGCTCACGTCTTCGATTCCCGCTCTCTTCGACATCGTTTTTCCCCGATTCTGCCTGGGCTGTGGGGACGGGTTGCTCGAGACTCGCCGGACATGGCTCTGTCCTCGCTGCCTGGCCCGGATCGAGCCGCTCGGGATGGCTCACTGCCCGGTCTGTGCCGCGGACCTGGGGGCGGGTGCGGCGGTATCGGCGTGCTCCTCGTGTCTGGGGCTCCGGCCCAACTTCACCGCGGCCGTGGCGGTGGGGAAGTACGACGGGCTCCTCCGCGAGCTCGTGCCGCGCCTCAAGTTCGGGCGGGAAGGGCGGTTGGCGTGGCCGCTGGCGGAACTCCTCCACGAGACCCTGATCCTGCACCCGCGGTATCCGGAGATCGATGCGATCGTGCCGGTGCCGCTCACCCTTCGCCGTCGCGTCACCCGTGGATTCAACCAGGCGGAGCTGATCGCCGAGGAGGTCGCGCGGCGGACCGGGCTTCCGCTTCTCCGCACTGCCATGAGGCGCGTCCGACGGGTGCCCCCGCAGGTCTCCCTCTCCCGGACCGATCGACTGCGGTCGCCCATCCGCACCATGTCCTGCCGGGATCTCCCGCAGGCCCTCGCCCCGGCGCTTCGACGCCTGCCGGAGAAGATCGGGGAGCTTCTCGGCCACCGGCTTCAAAGTCCCGTCGGGGATCGCACCGTGCTGCTGGTGGATGACGTGATGACCACCGGCGCCACCCTGAAGGAGGCGACGCGCGCGCTCCTCGCGGCCGGGGCACGGGAGGTCTTCGTGGGGGCCGTGGCGCGGGCCTGAGTACGGAGGCAGACACCTTTTTCCACACTCTGTAAATTTTGCTCCGGGTCGGATCCACAGACTCTGTTGAAAGGTGTCTGCCTCCGTACATATGATCGAGAGGCTCACCAGACGGTGGGGCTGTCCACCGGAGAGCGAGTTCAAGGCGTGGAGGCGTGGTTCGAGTGAGCACTCAGGCCGTTCTCCTGGCCGCGCACGCCTATGCGCGGGCCCCGTTTCGTGAATTCTCCCGGATTCGAGAGGCTGTCGCGGAACGCGGGGACGCACTCCTGCTCTGGGATCAGGCCGGAAACGCCCGTCATGCCGACAGGGTCGCGGCCCTGCCGCGGTACGAATTCGATCGCGACCGTCTGCCGGACCTGGGCTACCCGTTCCTCCGCCCCTCCCGCATGCTGCCCGGGAGCACCCACTTTCCGCTCCTGAAGTTCGCTCGGGAGAGGCCGCACGACACCTACTGGTTCATCGAGTACGACGTTCGATTCACCGGGGATTGGCGCGTCCTCTTCGAGCACTTCGAGAGTTCCGAAGAGGACTTCATCTCGTGCCGCATGGGGCGGTGCGACGCGGAGCCGGATTGGCTCTGGTGGGACTCCCTGACCCATCCGGATGAAGTGATCCCCATCGAGAAGCGGCTGCGCTCCTTCAATCCGATCTACCGCATCTCCCATCGGGCGTTGCAGCACATCGATCAGATGCACCGGCAGGGCTGGCGCGGACACCACGAGGTGCTCCTGCCGACGCTGCTCGATCAGGGCGGCTTCACCCTGCGCGACTTCGGCGGGACGGGGCCGCTGGTCCATCCGGACGACCACAACCGGTTCTACCTGGAGCCCGAGTCGGAGGACGGCCCCAACCCCTGGGTGGGCACCGGCTCGATGCGCTGGCGACCGCACTTCCTCTTCCTGCTCTGGCGGCCCCGCAACAAGCTCTTCCACCCGGTGAGTCCCAGTCTGTGGTCTCACCTCATGCCCGGCCGGTCGCGCCCGAGAAAAGTACGGAGGCAGACACCTTTCTCCAATCACCGTTGAACCGAACCGGAGCAGAATCTCCCGTCATTGGAGAAAGGTGTCTGCCTCCGTACTACCGGGCAAAGCGTACGGTCAGCGAGACCTCGGCATTTCCCCGCAGCACGACCACCACGACCTCGTCCCCGAAGCGGCAGAGGCCGATGGCCTTCTGCAGGGCCAGGGTGTTCGGGACCGATTGCTCACCGAACCTCAGGATGCGGTCGCCGCGCTTCATCCCCGCGCGCGCCGCGGGGGAGTCCGGTTCGATGCCGCCGACCAGGGGGCCGGGGCCGCCGGCTCCCGGGGCCATCCGGATGCCGAGCTTCGGCGCCAGGGGCACCTCCGGCACGCGGGCCAGGCCGTCGACGATGACCCTGACGATCTCGAGGATCCTCTGCTCGACGTCGTAGTCGAGCTTGTCCCAGTCGTCGGTGGCCTGGTGGTAGTCGTCGTGCAGGCCGGTGTGGAAGAACAGGCTCGGGATGCCCTTGGCGTAGAACGACGTGTTGTCGCTCGGGGCGTAGCCGCCGGGACTCTGCCTGGTGTCGAACCCCGCACCCTCCGTCGCCCGCTCGATCAGCGGGGGGAAGACCGGGGAGGTCCCGGTTCCGCCGATGAAGAGCTTCCCGTCCGCGCCCCGACCGATCATGTCCATGTTCACCATGGCCACGGTGTCGGCGAGCGGAAAGCGCGGGTGCTCGACGTAGTGGCGGCTGCCGAGGAGTCCGAGTTCCTCACCGGTGAACGCCACGAAGACCATCGTCCGCCCGGGTCTGACGTCCTCATGAGCGAAGTGCTCCGCCAGTTCGATCACGCCGGCGGTGCCGGAGGCGTTGTCGTCGGCGCCGTTGCGGATCGCTCCTCCCGCCGCGGGGTCGAGGGCGCCCTGGCCGTCCGTGCCGATGTGGTCGTAGTGGGCCCCCACGACGATGACCTCGCCGGCGAGCTTCGGATCCGTTCCGGGCAGGATGCCGATGACGTTCGCCGAGCGCCGGGAGGAGAGCTTGACCGCAAGGTCGATCCGTACGCCCTCGAGATCCCTCGACTCCGGCCTTCCCGTCTCGTCGATCCGTTTCTCGAGGGCCTTCAGGTCCGCCCCGGCGGCGGCGAACGCGGCCTCCACCACCTCGCGTCTGGCGAAGATCGCCGGGATCTGCACGCCGCCCCCCACGGAGGGCAGCTTCGTGATGCACCGATCCGGTTGCCCCGGGTGGTGGGTGAGGTCGTTCACGAGGATCATTCCCGCGGCGCCGGCCTTCTCCGCCACCTGGGCCTTTCCAAGGAAGGTCAGGTGGGAGCGGTTGGAACCGCGGAAGGCGTAGTCGGCGGCGCGCTCGCGGGGTCCGTGGCGGAGCACCACCACGATCTTCCCCCGGACATCCCGGCCGGCATAGTCGTCGTAGCCGAGCTTCGGCGCGCGAATGCCGTAACCGACAAAGGCGAGTTGTGCGCCCTCGATCCGGCGGCCCTGCGAGAACGTGAACGGACTCCAGGAGGCGTTGACCGGGAAACTCTCGGGCTCCCCACGAGTCTTCGTCAGCGTGAGGTGGCACTCCTCCGGCACCGGATCTCCGCCCGGTAGCCCGAACCACTGCAGCCACCCACCCTCGTCTCCGCCCGGCACGAGTCCCGCCCGCTCGAATTCCGAGGCGATGTAGGCCGCCGCCTGCTCGGCCCCCGCGGTGCCGGCCCGGCGCCCTGCCATGTCATCCGCGGCCAGGGTCCGGACGTGATCGCGAAGCTCCTCGACCCCGATCGCGGACGTCGGGGCCTCGCCGCCGCCGATCGCCGGGTGACTGAGCAGGAAGAGGAGGAGAGCGGCCGCCGTGAGACGCTTCAAAACCACACCACCCTGAAGTCGTCGAACTCGTTCAGATCGTCTTCGAAGCTGACGCTGAACTCGATGACCCTGGCCATCGAAGGCCCCGTTCGGCAGCGGTTCACGAGCGCCTCCACCTGCTCCTTCGCCCCCTCGGCCAGGAGTTCCACATCCCCGGTGGGGAGGTTGCGGGCCCAGCCCCGCACGGAGAGGCGCGTCGCCTCGGACCGCGCCCAGTCGCGAAAGCCCACGCCCTGCACTCTCCCGGATACGATGACGTGCGCGCGTCGGTTCATGTCCCGGCCCTCCCGCTCAATCGCTCCCCTGCGTGATGATCCCGTCCACCAGGTGCATCGCCTTCTCCGGAGTGTCCACCACCATCACCCCGTGCCCGGTTACGCGGTGCTCCGGCAGCGTCCAACTCCCGAGTCCGATCACCGGCACGTTGTGCTTCAAGGCGAGGGCGATCTCGGAGAGTGTCCCCAGGCTTCCGCCCACGGCGATCACGGCGCGGCCGCTGGTGGCCACGATCACGTTGCGGGCGTCACCCATGCCGGTCAGGATGACGATCTCGGCGTAGGGATTGGCCTCCTTCGCGACACTGCCGGGGAGGACGGCGATGGTAAGACCGTCCGCCTCCCTGGCCCCGCGGTGCGCGGCCTCCATGACCCCGCCGAGCCCTCCCGTCAGCACCGCGTAGCCCTGCTCGGCCAGCAGGCGCCCGACCTCCCTGGCCCGGGCGTAGTCCTCCGGTGCGCAGGAGCCGCCGCCGATGACCGCGATCACGTTCCGCATGACTCTCCCTCCCCGTCCGTTTCCTTCCGGCGCATGCGCCGATCCCACCAGATGTAGCCGATCACCAGGAGCACCAGCGCGGGGAGCATGTACAGGAGGATCAGGTGCGCGTGCTCCTTGATCGCATTCAGATCCCGCCCCACGTAGTAGCCGATCAGCGCCAGCACCACGACCCAGATGCCCGAGCCCAGCGCGGTGAAGAGGCAGAACCGCGAGAGGGGCATTCGCGCCAGGCCGGCGGGAAAGGAGATGATCTGCCGGACGCCCGGCACCAGGCGGCCGATGAACGTGCCGATCTCCCCGTGGCGCCGGAAGAACTCCTCCGACTTCGTGAACTTCTTCTCCGACAGGAGGAAGTACTTTCCGTACTTGATGCAGAAGGGGCGACCGAGTTTCACCGCCAGCCAGTAGTTGAAGAGCGCGCCGAGCATCGAGCCCGCGATTCCGCAAAGGATGACGAGGACGAGCGACATCTCTCCCTCCCGTGCCAGCGCACCGCCGGGTGGAACCACCACCTCGCTGGGGAAGGGGAAGAAGGAGGATTCGAGCCCCATCAGACCCACGATGCCGGCATAGCCGAGCGTGTCCACACCGTTCGTGAGGAACTGCCAGACGGATTCGAAGAACTGCCAGATCGATTCGAGCATCAGTCGGGGAATCCTTCCACCCCCAGCAGGGGGACGAATGAGCAGCGGAAGTGGACCTCGGTCCTCTCCCGGCCGTTTTCGAGATGGACGGAGACGAGGTTCTGCGTGCCGCGCGTGCCCACCGGCACCACCAGCACCCCGGGATCCGCCAGCTCCGCGATCAGCGTGGGCGGCGCGGCCGGGGCGGCGGCGGTGACGATGATGCCGTCGAAGGGGGCGGCCTCGGGCCAGCCACCCGAGCCGTCGCCGACGCGGTAGGTGATGTTCTCATACCCCAGGGCGGTCAGCTTCGCGCGCGCCCGCGCCGAGAGTTCGGGGATGCGCTCGATGGTGTAGACCTTCGCGGCCAGGGTGGCCAGGACCGCGGTCTGGTAGCCGGAGCCGGTGCCGATTTCGAGGACTCGCGAGTCGGCCTTGAGCCCGAGATACTCCGACATCACGGCGACCATGTACGGCTGGGAGATCGTCTGGTCGTGGCCGATCGGCACGGGGTGGTCCCCGTAGGAGCGGCGCTCCGCGTGGGCCGGCACGAACTCGTGCCGGGGCACCATCTTCATGGCCCGAAGTACGCGCGGATCGCGAACGCCACGGCGCACGATCTGATCCTTGATCATGCCCCTTCGCTCAGTCGTCCGGTCGTCCATTGTGAGACACCACGTCTCTCAGTCTGAGCTCGATCGAGCCGTCCTTCCGATAGTCGTCGAAGCCGGGCGTGTAGGCGATATCCACGCCCTCCTCGCTCTTCTCCACCATCGTCGCCAGGTCGCCCATCCGAAAGCCGATGGCCCGGAACGTGACCGTACCATCATGGACCAGGAAGCTCAGATGGTCGCCTTTCTTGCCCATCCGTCGGGGCCGGCCGGCCACCTTCAGGCCCCGGGTGGCAAAGGTCGGTTCCGGGTTCCCCTCCCCGAAAGGCCCGATGCGCTCGAGGTCCCGGATGCCGGCGGAGGTGATGGCGGAGAGCGGTGTCGTCTGGTCGATCCGGATCGGCCGGATCAGGTCTTTCGGCGTCAGCCTCCGGGCCACCGCCTCGCTGAACGCCCGGGCGAACTCCTCGAAGCGGGAGACGTGTATCGTGAACCCGGCGGCCGCGGCGTGGCCGCCGTAGGAAAGCAGGTACTCCTCGCATTCCGCGAGCGCTGTGACGAGGGGGAGCGCCGGGATGCTGCGACACGAGCCCCGGCCGATCTCTCCGTCGAACGCCGCCAGCGCCGTCGGCAGCCGGAAGCGGCCCACCAGCCGGGAGGCGACGATGCCGATCACTCCGGCGTGCCACCGCTCGTCCCCGAGAGCGATCCCGCCGAGGTGATCCTCCGGGTACTCCTGCTCCACGCGCGAAACGGCCTGGGTGAGGATCTTCGCCTCGATGTCCCGCCGCCGACGGTTTTCCCGCTCCAGGGTGGCGGCGATCTCCCGCGCCCGGTCGGTGCTGTCGGTGAGGAGCAGTTCCAGGGCCAGGCCGGCGTTGCCCAGGCGGCCGGCGGCGTTGATGCGCGGGCCGAGCTTGAAGCCGATGTCCACGGCGGTGGGGAGGCCCTTTCCCAGACCGCAGACCGCGAACAGCGCCCGGATGCCCACTGAGTCGGTTTCCGCCAGTTGCTTCAGACCAAAGTGCGTCAGGATCCGGTTTTCGCCCCTGAGCGGCACCACGTCGGCCACGGTCCCGAGCGCCACCAGGGCCAGGGAGCCCATCAGGAAGTCGCGATGGGCCTGCGGCACCCGGGGGCTGCCGGCCAGTTCCCGCGCCAGGCCCCACGCCACCTTGAACGCCACGCCCACGCCGCAGAGCCCGGCGTTTCCCGCGAGGTGGGGGTTGACGACGGCATTGGCGTCGGGAAGCTCCTCACCCGGCGTGTGGTGGTCGAGCACGAGGACATCCATCTTGAGTTCCCGGGCCACCGCGATCTCGGCGACGGCCGTCGTGCCGTGGTCCACGGTGACGAGGAGCGAATTCCCGTCCCCCGCGATCCGGCGTACCGCGGCCTCGTTCAACCCGTAGCCTTCATCCGAGCGATGCGGAAGGTAGGACGTCGTCCGCGCTCCCAGCATGTTGAGGAACGAGGTCAGGAGCGCCGTGCCGGAGATGCCGTCCACGTCGTAGTCGCCGTACACCACCACGCGCTCGCGGCCCCGGGTGGCCACAGCGAGCCTGGCGGCGGCGGCGTCGAGGCCGGGGATCGCAAAGGGATCGTCGAGGTCTGTGAGCGAGGGGTGAAGGAACCGCCGCGCCTCCTCGACCTCCCGGATGCCCCGATTGATGAGGATCTGGCCCACGAGGGGGGAGGTGCCCGTTTCCCTTGAAAGCGACAGCGCCGCCTCCGGGTCGGGTCGCTCGAGAATCCAGGCGGTCTCCCTCGGGGGTTTGGCGGTCATCGGGGCGAGTCTACCCGCGGGGGAACCCTCCGAAAAAGCAAACGCCCAAAAACAACACCGGGAGTCCTTTTTGCCCTCGCGAAAGACGGCCTCCCAAAACGACACCGGGAGTCGTTTTCAGCATCCCGCGAACGGATCTTCTGAAGGCAGGGGAAAGTGACTCCCGGTGTCCCTGGCGCACGGGGGGCAAAAAGGACTCCCGGTGTTGTTTTCTACCCGGGTACCGGGAGTGGGGAAAGCTCGCCTGCGGGGCGATCGAGGTGGCCCTTCGCCAGGCTTCGCCCATCGTGCGGCCGGTCTTCGACATGCCGAAGCGGCTCGTGTCCGCCGGCCGGACGCCGAAGGTGCCGTCGCCGTTGTAGAGGGAGAGAATCTCCAGACGGAAGGTGTCCATGAAGGTGCCGCAGTTCCGCTCTCCGGGGGCGCGGCAGGCCAGGGAATCGACCAGGACCGGCCACGAGGCAAGATTCCCCTTCAGGAGAGCCTGCCCCGTGCCGGTCGAGATCCGGTCGGGATGGGTCCGGGATGGGTCCGGGATGCGGTCGGGCTGAGAGACGCCTAGGCGCCGTCGTCGCCGATCGACTCCTCGGGGCAGCCTTCCATCGCCTCTTCGCAGAGCGCCTCTTCGTCGGCGTTCTCGGGCTGCTTGCAGACGAACGCGTGCTCCTCGTCGTCCGTCATCTTGAAGTTGTCCGGGGCCGTGTCACAGCACACCATGCAGGCGCTGCAGTTCGAGTCCACGTAGTACTTTCCGGGGACGTTCCCGGCAGCCTTGTCAGTCGCGTCGGCCATTTGTCGTTCCTCTGGCTGGGCGTTGAATGGGAAATGAAACCGAATTCGCGGAATTCTAGCGATCGGGACCCACTCCACCAAACGAGGAACGAGGGATATGAGCGGCCGGTGAAATTGTGCCCGACGCGGGTTGCCGGCGCAGGCCCCCGCGGCACGGCTTTTCCGTTCCCCAACTCCCGGGCGCTCTTTGGGAAAAACGACTTACGGCGAACTTTCGCGTGGCGGGATAACATGGGCGCTTCATGAAATCGCTGACGAGAAACACCCTCCTGGCGGTCCTTCTTCTCCCCCTTTCGCTTCTTCCTGCGCGGGGCGCCGACGCCCCGGGGGGGCTCGGCGTGCGGGAACGCGTCGCCCTGGCGCTCGATCGGGTGGGACTCGCCCCCGGGGACCTCGTCGTGCGCGACGTCCGCATGTGGCAGTTCAACGAGGAGCGCCTGCGCGAGTCCGGCGCCCTCACCGGCGAGTTTCCCCTACCGGGAGAGCGCGACGCCCTGCGCCCCGCCCTGGTGGACCTCGCCCTCCGCTCCCCGATGAGCGCGCTCACGCTGGCGCTCGGTCTTTCCGACGGCATCGCCCCTCCTCTGCTCTCTGGCCTGGTGGCGGGAAACACCATCGGCCGGGGTGGCCGCCCTCTGCCTCCCATTGTCGACCCGGGTCGTTTCGGCCGGGGCGCGCCCCGGTGGGTGGACACCGTGGCCGACCTCCTCGCGGTCGCCCGCCGGCGTCTTCGGGTCAAGGAGATCGCCGCGGATCGGGACAAGATGACGGCCTGGCTCGTCGACGGCATCCCACCCGAGGATCTCGCTGAAGCGCGGCGGGTCTTTACGCGCCTTGGCGAGATCGAGTCGCGGGCGATCCTCGACCTGGTGCTCGACATCGCCTTCCTCGCGGCCCGGGATCGGGAGGAGGCGGGGCGTTGGCCGCGGGACCGACCGCTTCGGTTCACGACTCCCCTCGGAGACGTGGTCTTCGGCACACCGGGCGACGACGTCTACACCGAGGACGCCTTCCTGCTGGTGGATCCGGGCGGCAACGATCACTACCGGAACAACGCCGGAGGCTCGTCCCGACCGGGGGAGGCGGCTCTCCTGATCGATCTGGCCGGCAACGACCGCTACGAAACCGATCGCCCCTTCTCCCAGGGGGCGGCCTGGCTCGGCATCGGCGCGCTGATCGATCTCGCCGGCGACGACGTCTACGTGGGCGGGAGTTACTGTCAGGGCGCCGCGGTGGGGGGTGTGGGGGCCCTGATCGACCTCGGTGGAACGGATTCCTACGACGCGGCGGAGTTCGCACAGGGCGCCGCGGCCTTCGGCACCGGGATCGTGGTGGAGGGCGGCGGCGACGACCATTATGCCGTGAGCCGCCTGGGGCAGGGCCTCGGTCGGACCGCGGGGCTCGGCCTGGTGCACGACGAGGGCGGCGACGACACCTACGTGGCGAAGGAAACCCACGAGTCCATGTACTCGGCGTGGACCGGCGGCCGGAAGGTGTACTGGTCCTTCGCGCAGGGCTGCGGCTTCGGCTTCTACTGCCGGTACGAGGAGCCGAAGGACGACGGTGGAAAGCACCTGGTGATCCGCGAGCTGTTCCCGGGCGGCGTGGGCGTCCTCGCCGACGAGAGCGGCGACGACACGTACACCGGCTCCATGTACGCCCAGGGCACGGCGTACTTCTACGGCCTGGGCATCCTCGTCGACCGGGCGGGAAACGACCGCTACCGTTCCACCTGGTACGGGCAGGCCGCCGCCCCGCACTTCGCCGCGGGCATCCTGGTGGATGCCGCCGGCGACGATGTCTACGAGGGTATGAACCAGGTGCAGGGCAACGCGCGCGACTTCGCCACCGCGGTCTTCCTCGACCTTGCGGGAGACGATTCCTACCGTGGTGAGGACCGCGTGCAGGGCTGCGGAGACCTGAACGACAGTTACGGCATCTTCATCGACTTCAGCGGGAACGATCGCTACGAGGCGCTGAAGCCGACGGCCCGCGGCTTCGCCACCAACCGGGACCCGGCTCGTCAGCCGACGCGGGAGAGGCCCTATCTGGACGTGGGCCTGTTCCTGGACCTCGGCGGAACCGACGAGTATGCGGGGCGGGCGCGGGGCAAGGACCGGAGCGTCTGGATCCAGAATTCCACCGGCCGCGGGATCGGCATGGACGACTGACAGAGGATTGTGAATGGCAAGCCAAACGAAGCTCGCACGCTACGCGCGCCTGAGGGACCAGATCGTCGAACTCATCGAGAAGACCGGCGACCCCACGGCCCGCCGCGCCACCGCGGTGGCCGTCCTGCATCACAAGTTGCCCGGCGTCTCGTGGACCGGTTTCTACATGTTGCGCCAGGAGCGCCTGGTGGTGGATGTCTATCAGGGGCCGGTGGCCTGCCTGGAGCTTCAGCCCCCGAACGGCGTCTGCTGGTCCAGTCTCGACGCCAAAGAACCGATCGTGGTGGACGATGTCGCCGACTTTTCCAACCACGTCCCGTGCGACCCTCTCACCCGCTCCGAACTGGTGCTGCCGCACTTCAACCGCTGCGGGGAAGCCATCGGCGTCCTCGATCTGGACTCCCGAAAGCCCGCGCACTTCGACGCGGAGGACCAGGAGGGCCTGGGCTTGATTCTCCAGCTCCTCGAGGAGCCTTGTTGAGAAGTCGACCAAAACGGCCGGTTTTCCAGTGGGGCGGACACCTTTGATAGGCCCGGCCACGCCTCCCCGAAAAACAACACCGGGAGTCCTTTTCTCCCGCCGGCCAGCAACGCTCGGCTTCAAAGAAGATGTCCTCGGTCGGCCTACGCCTGCCAAGCAGGTGTGAAAAGGACTCCCGGTGTTGTTTTTCCGCCTTCGCTCGGGGCGTAGGGGCGTACCACGCCCCTGATGATGATGCACCGGGGGCTCCGACCTCGGCGGCCGGCAAAGCCGACCGCCGCCCCGACGAGCAAAGCGAGGAGGGCGGTGCCTATCGAACCACAAACCGCGAAGCCGCCGCCGTCCCATCCTCCTCCACCCGCACCAGCACGAAGCGCCCGGCCGCGAGCGCCAGGCGCTTCTCTTCGCCACCGGCGAGCTGCCGCCCGTTCAGAAACCAGGAACCGGCGCGCTCGCGATTTGCCCGGGGCCGAACCACGGCGGCCTCCCCGCGTGCGAGCAGCACCGTTCCCGGGGAGGGGGAAAGCACTGTGAGGTCATCCTCGCGATCGAAGAGCGGATGGCGAACGGCGATCGGCCGCGGCGCGGTGGGGCGGCGGGTCGTGGCGAGCAGAGGATGGGTGAGCAATCGGGCCAGGACCGGCTCCGCGGCCAGCGCCCCGGTGTATTCCGGGTGTCCTCCTCCCGAGAACCTGCCCGCCCAGACGCCGACGGCGAACCGACCGTTGTGTCCCACGGCCAGGGCATCCCGGTGGCCGGAGCTCGTTCCGGTCTTCCACATGAACCACGGGAGCACGGTGTCAGCGGAAACGTCCACGCCGTTCGGCGGGCGCCGCTCCGAGGAGAGGATGTCGTTCAGGTTTTCGGCGACGACGGCCGGCAGGGCCGGCCGGGTCGGGCTCGGGTCGTCCGGGAAGAGGCGAGGCGGCCGGTGCTCCCCCTTCCGGGCGAGGGTGGCGTAGGCGTTCGTGAGATCGAGGAGACGCACCTCGATCGCGCCGGTGGCGAGGGCCATGCCGCCGCGCGCCGACGCGTCCGGGCCCAGCGCCACGCCCACCGCCTCGAGGGTCCCCGTGGAGCGTGAGAGGCCGACGGCCTCGAGAATGCGGAGCGCCGGCAGGTTGAGCGACCGGCGGAGCGCCTCGGCCGCGGTGACGGTGCCTTCGCTGCCGGGGTTGAAGTTCTGCGGGCGGTAGCCGCGCCGATCGAGGGGCCGGTCCGGCACCGGGGAGTCGGGCGAAAGGCGACCGGCGGCGAAGGCGGCGCCGAAGAGAAACGGCTTCAGGGTCGAGCCCGGGCTCCGGAGCGCGAGAGCCCCGTTGACCTGGCCGCTCGCCGGATCGTCGAAGTCCGCGGAGCCGACCATCGCGCGGATCGCCGCGGCCTTCACGTCGATCACCACCACCGCGATGTCGGTCGAGGGCGGCAGCGTATCGATCCGCTCTCGCACCAGTTGCTCCGCCACGGCCTGCAGTTCGAGGTCGATGGTGGTCCGGCCGCCGGCGGGGCGCTTTGCGAGGGCCATCCACGCGGCGTGCCGGCCGTCGGTGCGGCTGAATCGCGAGGAGAGGTTCTCGAGAGGCCTGACGAGCACCGGCTCGGCCACCGCCGACAGAAACTCACTCTCGTCGATCATGCTCGCCTGAAGCATCGCGTCGAGCACCATCGCCCGGCGCTCCGCCGCGCGGATCGGATAGCGGTCCGGCCGGAGCCGGGTGGGGGACTGAGGCAAGCCCGCGAGCAGTGCGGCTTCGGGCAGACTCAGGTCGTCGACGTCCTTCCCGAACCAGATCCGACTCGCGGTGGCCGCGCCCCGGATGTTCCCGCCGTAGGGCGCCAGACCGAGGTAGCGCTCGAGGATCTCCACCTTGTCGAGCCGGCGCTCGATCTTGAGCGCCCGAAGGGACTCGATGCCCTTGGCGAGAAAGGTGCGCGGTCGAGGGTCGAGCATCCGGCAGAGCTGCATGGTCAAGGTGCTGGCCCCGCTGACGACCCGGCCCTGGCCGACGTTCTGCGCCGCCGCCCGAACGACAGCGATCGTGTCGATGCCCCGGTGCGCAAAGAAGCGGCGGTCCTCCACCGCGATGGTGGCCTTGACGAGCCACGGACTCACGGCGGTCAGGCGGACCGGACGGGACCACTGCCCTTCGCCGTCGGTCAGGCTGAGGAGCGGCCGACCGTGCCGGTCGAGAACGAGGGGGCCGCCGCCGACGGGTTCGAGCATCTCCTCCGGGAGAGCCGTCAGGAACCAGCAGATCGCGAAGGCGACCGTCGAGAGGGCGATCAGGGCGGCCGCGATCCGGGCCATGCGCTTCATCGCCGGACCTCCAATTTGCCCTTCCCGCTGATCGAGGAAAGCTCCGGTCGATACATGCAGGACGCCTGCACCGGGGGGATGGTGAAGTTGCCGACGGAGACGACCCGGAGGAACCAGGAGAAACGCCGCGTGTTCGCATCCGCGCTGGTGAACAGCACCACGCGGTCGTCCAGGAACTCCACCCGGTCGGCGGCGGAGAGTTGAACCAGATCGCGCCCCGCGGATGTCGCGAGCCGCGGGTTCTCCACCTCGAAGCCGCCCGGGAGCGGATCCACCACGGCCACGTTGCCGATCGTCAGACTTCTCTTCGACGGCGGCGTCGTGAGGGTCACTTCCACCCGCACCAGGTCTCCCACCTCAAGACGCCGCGGATCGACGATGTTTCCGTCCTGGCCGCGCCAGGTCTTGCGCACCGTGAGCCCCCGGTCGTGCTCGTGGCCGTCCACCCGGTCGGCGAGCCCCTCGGTTCTCAGGTAGAGGTGTGTCGCTCCCGTACCCTGGACGGTGACGGTGACCGGGGCCTCTCCCACGGGCAGGGTGACGGTCCGACTCTCGAGGTGATCGGCGGTGACGAGCAGGTCCCCGCAGCGCATCGTGAGCCGGTAGTCCGGCTGCACCTGCTCCCGCGCGAGGGCGGCGCGGGTGAGGGCGGCCACCGCCGAGGCGTCGTTCAGGGTGCTGTTCCACCGACCGTGGATGCGGGCATCATTCAGGCGTGCCGTCAGGAACGGCACCCGTTCTCCGGCAGGCTCAAGGTCGAGGAGAACGTCGAGGAGCACGGCGAGCTGCCGCACGGTGGAGGTGAGGCGGCCGGCCGTGGTGGTGGGCACCGTGATGCCCTCGATGTCGTCGGGCAGGACCGAGATTGCGCGGTCGCGCCGCCCGGTGGCGAGGAAGGCGGCCGCCAGGTGAGCCCGACCTTCGATGTCCAGTTCATCCCGCAGTTCCGCCAGGCGGGCCATCCATCCGGTCGCGGGACGATCGAACTCGGCGAGAACCCGGACGATCATCGCCTGCTCCGCCAGAGTCGTCCGCTCCGCCCCGATCTCGCGCTTCAGGTAGGTGAGCAGGTCCGGCATCAGGCCGGTCGGCAGCTCGTGCCCCGCGGCCCGCGCGCGGGCCAGGAACGCTCCGGCGTAGGCCGAACCCCAAAGCGTCGCCTTCGCGTTGCCCGGCCAGTAGGCCAGACCGCCGTCCCGCGTCTGCATGTCCCGGTAGCGCTCCATGCCCCGGCGGATCATGTCGGCGATGAGTTCCTTCCGGTCCGTCTCCCCGTCGAGAAGCTGCGGGGCGTTGAGGATCGCCATCAGGCGGGAGGTGGTCTGCTCGACGCAGCCATAGGGATAGGCGATGAGGGACTCCACGGCCGGGCGGAGGTCGAGGGCCGGCTCCGCGGAGAACGTCAGGGTCCGGTGAGCCCCGGCGAGGAAGCCTTCCGCGGCCGGGAACTCGATGGTCTCGCCCGCCGGAACCCGGTTGAGAACGCTCTTGACGATGAGCGGAGTGGCCGGACGCACGGGGAAACGGGCCCCGGAAACTCCGCGCTCTCCGGTGCCGGCGACGGCCGTGGCGGAAATCTCGACGGGGCCGATCCCTGTTGCCTCGATCGCCACGAACACCGTGACCGCGCCGTTCGCGGGGACGTCGATCTTCCCGCCGACGGCCTCGTCGATCCGCTTCGCCGGGCCATCGATGTCGATCTGTACCGCCGCTGAAAGGTCCGACCCGGTCGTGTTGAGGAGCTTCAGGGGCACCTGGACCCTGTCCCCGGGCGCCAGGAAGCGGGGCCACCCGGCCTCGATCATCAGGGGGCTCGTGAGGACCACCCGCTGTTCGGCCGAGCCGTAGCGGTCGCCTGAGACCGCCACCGCCATCAGGCGCAGGGCGCCGGTGAGTTCCGGCAGGTCGAGGTTGAAAGCGGCGCGGCCCTCGGTATCGGCGAGAACGGCCTCCCTCCAGATCACCGCCGGCAGCTTCCGTTTGGTGGGGACCGGGTTTCGCCGGAGCGCCCGCTGCTCCGGGGAGGCGCCGCCGCCGATGGTGAGCATGCTCGCGGGGCGCTTGAAGTCGGGGAGCAGATCCGGGAAGAGGTCCGTGGTGGCCACGGTGGACTTTCGCGGGGAGAAGAAGTGCGCATGCGGATCCGGCGTCCTGGTGTTCGCGGTGAGCAGGATGCCTTCGTCCACGGCGAAGAGGTGCAGCAGCGCCGGGCCGCCGGGCAGGTCCGGGTTCACCGCGACGGCCACTTCGATCGTGCCGCCCGGAGGCGCCTGATCCGGGGCGGTGATGGTGACCGGGATCCGGCGGGCGTCGTGGCGGGTCTCGATCCGGACCGCCCCCAGGGCGCGATGAGGCCGCCAGTCCTCGGACTCCGGAAGAACGGGGCGGATGACCGCGGCGGTGAGCAGCGCGCCGCCGCGCAGGTGGTCCGGCACCGGCACGTTCACCGTGGCCTCGGCGCCGGGCAGGACCTCCACCAGGAGAACCTCGACGTCGGCGCTCTCGAGAGAGAGCAGCAGCGTGCCCGCGAACGGGCTGCGGACCAGCACCGGCACCACCTCCCCGGGCGCGCAGACACCTCGCTCCGGCACCAGTTCGAGCCGCTCCACGGACTTCAGCGCGAGGCTCCGGGCGCCGGAGTAGTCGGTGGCGGCGTAGAGGTCGAGACGGCTTGTGAGCCCGGTCTCGTCGTCCGTCAGGAGCAGCCGATAGCGCCCCCACTCCTTCAGACGGATGGGGATCTCACCACCGGAGGACTGTGGCTTCAACTCGCCGGTATCGACCTTGATCAGGCGTTCCACGCTGCGCCAGGTGGTCCGGCCGTCCACGAGGAGGTGCTCGTAGTCGTGCTCCACGCGGTAGATCCGGTAGGAGAGCGCGCCGGGGACGACCTCGCGGTCGGTGGGGGAGAGCGCCAGGAACCGGATCGGGACCTCCGCGCCGATGGGCATGAACCCTTCGGAGGGAGATTGCAGTCCCACGTGGCGCGGCGCGGTGTCGGCCGCGACCACGACCGTCTTCGACACCGAGCGGCTGCCCGGCTCGGTCACGGTGGCGGTGAGCGTGAGACGATAATGGGCCGGCGGGGCCTCGGGCGGGGGCGGGATCTTGATCTCGGCCCGGCCCTCGGCATCGAGGAGCAGGCCGTCGACACGGCCCTCCTTCGCCTCGATCTCCTCCATCGTCTCGAAGACGTAGTCGGGGTGCGCCTTCGATTCGAAGCTCTTCGGGGCATAGCGATACCGCACCTGGAGCGGGAGCCCCGCGGCGGGCTGGTCGAAGAGGTAGCGGGCGGCGAGAGTGAGTCTCTGTTCCTCGCCGCGGGCCGCGAGCGAGTGGGCGGCCTTCGTCTCAAGTTCGATTCGCGCGGGGAGGAAAGCCTCGATCAGCACGGTGGCCGATCCGAGCACCCCGGTGGAGGCGGGCAGCGTCGCGCGGAAGAGCCACGGCCCGGTCTGCCCCTCTTCGGGAACCGGGAAGTGAAGGTGGAAGACGCCCTGCGGTCCGGGATGGGCGGTGAGCTCGGCGGTCTGGTGACCGTCGGGCCTGACGACCTTCATCGCCAGGGGGAACGCCGGCGGCACGCGCCCGTCGGCCCACCGGAGGATCCCGGTCAGGTGGACGGTCTCGCCGGGGCGATAGACGCCGCGGTCGGGGTAGAGCATCAGGTCGTAGTGGCGCGGCGGCTCGCGGCCGGTCTGACCAACCTCGCTGAAGACCCAGGGGTTCAGGTCGAGGCGGAGGAAGCTGATGTCGGTCACCGGCTCGTCGCGGCGGGCCGTGACCAGGAAGGGCGCGCCCTCGGGATGATCCTCGGCCAGTTCAAGACGAGCGGCGCCGTTCTCCCCGGTGACGCCGCGGGCCATGACCTGGTTGGTGCGGCTGAGGACCGCCACCTCGGCCCCGGCCACGCCGCCGGCTCCGGTCAACGACGTGACGAAGACGGTCAGTCCGTTGCGGCCGCGCTTGGCGGTCAGGCCGAGATCGGTGATGGAGACGATGGCCTGATCCCGCCGCCAGCGATAGCGGGGATCGGCGATCTCGAGCAGGTAGAGGCCGCGCTCACTGGGGAGCAGACCCTTGAGGTCGAGGGCGACCGGGCGGAGTTGATGCGGCGGGAGGTCGAGATCGAACTCCTTCCGGGCGAGTTCCCGGGAGGTCTTGTCGCGTGCCAGGTGGTGGCAGTGGGGGACGAGGTTGTTCTCGTGCACCTTGAAGATCGTGACGCGCACCCGCGGGACATTGACGACATCGACCTCGAGCTTCAGGTTGCCGTCGGGCGACAGCACCCCCCGGATCGAAGGGCAGGGTCAGCGACGGATCCCGGTCCGGGACCTCGAAGACGGTGCGCTGCGGCGCGCCGAGCGTGCGACCGTCGGCGGAGGGAGTCTCGGCGGGGGCGGTGATGGTGTAGCGGACCCCGCACTGAAACGGGCCGGTGATCTTCAGTCGGTTGCCCTGGTAGATCGAGGCCCTGAAGCCGGGCAGATCGGGTTGCACCCGGATTTGAGCCGGGATCCACTCTCCGTCGAGGTTGCCGGTGAAGCGGATCGCTACGGTGCCGTGATCCGGATCCGGTCGGCGGCTTCGGAAACCGAACCAGCTCGTCCCCGCGATGCCGAAGCCCTTCGGGGTCTCGAGGTTGCGGATCACCGTTCGTCCGAGCGGGCGCTCGGCTCCGGCGCCGCGGAGTCCCGCCGCGAGGGTGATGCGGAACCGGGTCTGGGATGGCATGGGAATCGTGAAGCGGGGTTCGGCGGTCGACCCCGCGGTGAGGAACTCCGGGTACAGCAGGTCGTTGCCGGCGCCGTCGGTGATCACCATGCGGGCCATCAGGTCTTCGGTCAAGACGACCTGGTTGAAGACGAGTCGCATGGCGATGCGGCCGCCCTCCACCCGGTCGATCATCGCGGACTTGAGCGCCAGGGCCCGGGTGGTGAACCCGACCGGTTCGTCGCCGCCCCAGCGCCAACCGGTCAGGGATTCGAACTCGTCGACCGGGCGAACGGTGAACGTCCGACCCGGGGGCAGCGGGGAGTCGAGGAGGTAGGCGATCTCCCGCGGTCCGTTCCATTCCCAGTGCCCGGCGGGGGTGGGGGAGATGGAAAAGAGCAGGGAGGGCGCGGGGGCGTTCTTCTCCTCACCGGACCACAGATCGCGATCGAGTCTCAGGACCAATCGGTCGGCCCGGTCCGCGTCGCCGGAGGGCAGACGCGTCTGAAGGCGGACCGTCCGCAGGCGATCCGACGTCATCGAACGGCTGAAGTACAGCCAGCCGCCGATGTTGACGAGCAGGATGGGTACGAGGATCCAGAACACCCGGGAACGGAAGATTCGCATGGTCAAAACCCCGACGAAGAGTGTGACGGAGAGGGCTCCACACTCTTGAAAGGCAGCGCTCGGTTTCCCTTACGGGGGGGATCATGCGAGACTCGAGGAAGATCCGGCAGGGCTTTCTTTCTCATCGCTCCGGGGGTGCCTGATGGCGAACATCTTTGTGGGACTCGACGGCGAAATGACCTCGGCGGATCTCTCGGCCGGAGGCCGCCTGATCCAACTCGGCCTGGCCTTCGGAACCGAGCCGGAGGAGCGTATCACGGTGCTCATCGGCTGGGAGGAAGGGCAGTTTCTGGCCGAGCCGAAGGCGATGGAAGTGCACGGCATCCCGCTCGAGACGATCTTGAAGGCCCCGCGCGCCCCGGAGGTGGACGACCGCCTCTACGACTTCGCCCGCCGAAACGGCGCGAAGGAGGATCGTCGCTCCCTGATCGCGGTCGGGTGGAACGTCGGCACTTTCGACCTCCCCTTCGTGAAGCAGGCCCTCCCCCGAACCTACTCCCTCCTGAGCCGCCGCTCCGTCGACCTGAACGCCGTCTGCTTCGCCTTTGGCGGCGCTCTTTTTCACAGTGGCTCCCGCCCCGGTTGGACCGGCTTCAAGCGAATGTCCAAGCGGGCCGCGGAGGATCGCATGCAGTCTCTCGGCATCGACCCGGCCTGGCACGACGCGGGATATGACGCCCTGGCGGGGTTGCTGGCGTTGGAGTACCTGAGGTCGTGTCTCGACCCAGCCTGAGCCGTTCCAAACCCATCCACCCACCCTTCAACGCCCCCCTCGGAATTGCGCGCCGGCACGCCCCCCTGAATCCGTTTCCCTCCCCCCTCATGCAAACCAGAGCCGAAAAAACAACACCGGGAGTCCTTTTCTCCCGGTGCCCCGCAA
>SWCD01004113.1_pt1 | contig 33829 bp, 38 predicted proteins | sample 4693011 | NCBI WGS metagenome assembly SWCD01 (sample SAMN10267278, study PRJNA491770) | bioreactor metagenome | isolation source: DHS bioreactor inoculated with marine | place: Japan: Omine Ridge, Nankai Trough | reverse complement strand
ATCGGTGAACAACATACCAACAACATATCAACCAGGTATGACAAAAAGCCTCTCGCTGCGGCACAAGGAAGCGCTGCTCTATCCCCTGGGGTCAGGGCCCAGCAGATCCCAACGATTCCCGGCGATGTCCTTGAAGACGGCGATCTTGCCGTAGGGCTCCTCACGGGGCACCTTCACGAATTCCACTCCGGCGGCAACCATACGTTCGTGGGCCGCATCGAAGTCATCCACACGCAGGAAGAATCCAACCCGTCCTGCCATCTGATCACCTACGGCAGCTTCCTGACGTTCGCCATCGGCTTGCGCCAGGAGCATTCCCGTCTGCGCACCAGGCGGCCGCACCACGACCCACCGTTTTGGGCGACCATCGTTGGTCATCGAGGGTGAGTCGTCGACGAGTTCGAAGCCGAGCACATCGACGAAGAACTCGATGGCCGGGTCGTAGTCGGCCACGATCACCGTCACGAGATCGAGATGAGACACTCGCTAGCCGGCAACGAGTTGCTCGATGCCTTCCCGCGCGGCAGAGACGATCTCGTTGACCTTGGCAAGTTCCGTTCGTGCGACAGGCTGAAGCGGCTTGCGGGGGATACCGGTCCACAGGCCGGCAGCACCGGCTGCGGCCTTGGTTCCGACAACGCCGTATGCCTCAATGGCCCGGGTCGCGGCCGTCAACTGGGCCTGGAGCCGTTCGGCACGCGACACCGATTCGATTGCTGTTAGCACCACGGTCGAGACCAGCTCGGTCAGGTAGTTGGCGGATGCGGTGATGGCGCCGACGGCTCCGCCGGCGATCGCCTGGGTCAGGGCGCTGCTCGAGCCTGAGTACACCAGGAACCCTTCGGCGGATGTCTGGACTACGTGCTTGGTGTGCAGCGGCCGCCCGGCGCTGTCCTTGAGGCCGACGATGTTCGGATGCTCCGACAGCTCTGCGGCATATTCCGTCGGCAGGTCGTACCCGGTCACCGGGGGCACTGAGTACAAGAAGATGGGCAGAGACGATGCATCCGCGACGGCCTCGTAAAACCGGCGCACCGCATCATGATTGCCTCGGGCCAGGCTCGTGGGCGTCATGACGAGGGCGGCATCGGCGCCGCCGGCCTGAATCTCGTCGACCTGGCTGATTGCCTGGCGCACCGACTGGGCCGCGACGCCGCACATGATGAACGGTTCGCCGCCGAGTTCATTGCGGGCTTCGCGGACGAGCAGGACGCGTTCGCCAGGCTCGAGGTACGGGCCTTCGCCCGTTGAGCCACCAAGCACGAAGCCGGTGACTCCGCGTGAGGTTTGAATCTGGAGATTGTGATGATGAGCCTCAACGATGATGTCGCCGTTCTCATCGAACGGGGTAATCAACGCGGTCATGAAATGGGGAGGTGTGCGCACAGATCCTTCTTTCATCGTGCGGGACATATGGTAGTGCTCGAATATTGACTGTGAGTAGTCGATGGCCTACGGAAGGGGTGGGATTCTCTCTCCATAGAGCCACGTATCGAATAGATCCCCGAGGTGCTGCCCTGATACCGCTTCCGCAAGGTCGATGAACTCGTCGGTCGTCACCACACCGTTGCGGTAGGTGTCCGCATACGTTCGTACGATCTCGAAGAAGGCATCGTCTCCGACCTCGATCCGCAGTGCGTGGAGGACGAGACCGCCTCGGATGTAGACACTCGAGTTGAACAAATCGCCGGCGGGTGGGTTGCCGGGCGGAGGTAGATCAGCCAAGGCCATCCGGTCCCGCTCGACCTCCACCTGCGAAAGCATCGCCGCCGCGCCGTCGATGTGCTCGATCCAGAGCCACTCGGCGTAGGTGGCGAATCCCTCGTTGAGCCAGATGTCGCCCCAATCGGCGGGGGTGACGCTGTCACCAAACCACTGATGGGCGAGTTCATGGACCATGACGATCTCGAAGAATTGCGGGATGTCGACCATGTAGCGCCCAAAGATCGACAACGTTTGATTCTCGAGAGCGGCTTCGAATCCGTCGACAACGGCCAGGCCATAGGCATCAAACGGGTAGGGGCCGAAGATGTCCTCAAAGAAGACGATCATCTCGCCGTGTTTGGCCAATGCGTTGAGCGAGCCGGCGGAGAGATCGTCCGGCAGTACGTTGCGTACCGGAACTCCCGATGTCGCGGTCGATGCGGCATCATCCACGATGTCGAGATCGCCGATCACGACTGTCGCCAGATACGAAGCCATTGGGTCGGCCGACTCCCAAACCCATGTGGCCCAGCCCAGGTCCGTGATGGTCTCGACCAGCACGCCATTGGCCGCAGCGATCAGCGGGTCGGGGACAGTGATCATGAAGGTGTATGTCGCTTTGTCGCTTGGATGGTCGTTCATCGGCATCCAGGTGTGGCCACCATCCGGCTCGCCGATGACATACGAAACGCCGTTGGCATCCGTGAGCCAACCGACGTTGAACGGCAGCGCCCGCGATTGCACCGGCTGCGGCTGGCCGTTGTAGGCGACGGAAACGACGAACCCCTCACCGCCCGGGATCACCGATGGGGAGTGAACGATGAGCTCTGCATCCCGTCGTTCGAACTCAGCGACAGCATCATCCAGCTTCACCTCGGTCACATCGAAACCTGCGAAATCCAGGCTGAACGACAGGAGTGGCATCGTCGCGGTCGCCTCGATACCGACGAGAGCGTTGATCACATTGGGCTCGGGATCAAAGGTGAGATCTACCGAGTAGTGCTCAACGTCATAACCGCCGTTGCCCAAGCCCGGGTAGAGACTGTCGCCCAATCCGAGCAGATCTTCCACATCGGCAGGCTCCGCGTCGGCGCGCACCGCCGGTTCGGGGACGCGCAGAGTGGTCGTTGTCGTCGATACTCGCGGCGTGGCCGTCGATTCAACCGAATCGACAGGTGCCGTCTCGTCTGCGGAGCACCCCGCGGCGAGCAGGACCAGGGCTAGATAGGGAGCGATACGGCGGATCATGCCCGCAGGTTAAAGCGCCCGGACGGTTACATGCCCACGGCTTCGGCGACGGCATCGCCCATCGCCGCGGTGCCGAAGAACTTGCCACCGCCGGCGATGTCCTTCGTGCGCATCCCGGCATCGAGCACAGACTCAACCGCCTGCTCAACGGCGGCAGCCTCAGCCTCGAGGCCGAGCGAGTGTCGTAGGGCCATGGCCGCGGCGAGGATCGTTGCCAGCGGGTTGGCCAGGTCCTGCCCGGCGATGTCGGGTGCAGAGCCGTGGATCGGCTCGTACAGGCCGGGCTGGTTCTCACCCAGCGATGCCGATGGCAGCATTCCGAGTGACCCGGGCAGCATTGAGCCTTCGTCGGTGAGGATGTCACCAAACAGATTTCCGGTGACGACGACATCGAAGTCGCGGGGTCGAGAGATGAGGTGCATTGCCATCGCATCAACGAGGACGACCTCGTAGTCGACATCGGGGAATTCCTCGTCCATCACCCGGCCCGTCACCCTGCGCCAGAGTCGGGACACTTCGAGGACATTGGCTTTGTCCACGGAAGTGAGCTTGTTCCTTCTACTCCGTGCGGCCTGGGCGGCCATCCGGACGATGCGTTCGATCTCTCCAACCGAGTACTCCATGACGCTTCTCGCCACCCGGCCGTCCGCGCTGAGCGAGGATTCACCGAAGTAGATACCCCCGGTTAGCTCGCGGAAGAACAGAATGTCGACCCCCTCGATGAGGTCGCGGCGGAGCGGCGAGGCGTCGATCAGCTGCTCGTGGGCGGTGATTGGTCGCAGGTTGGCGAACAGGCCCAACTCCTTGCGCAGGCTGAGGAGTCCGGCCTCGGGTCGCGTCTTGGCATTCGGATCGTCCCACTTGGGCCCGCCGACTGCTCCCAGGATCACGGCGTCCGCACCACGACAGGCATCGAGTGTGGACTGGGGGAGCGGGTCGCCGAACTGATCGATGGCGATGCCGCCCATCGGCCGGGAGTCGAACTCGAATTCGTGCCCGAATTTCTGGCCGACCGCCACGAGAACACGATATGCGGCCTCGGTTACTTCCGGGCCGATCCCGTCACCGGGAAGCAGGACGAATGATGCTTGCAACCTATTCAGATCCTTCGTTCGTGACCACCCGCCGGTCGACGGCGGCTTTGTTGAGAGCGGAGGTGAAGGCACGGGCCGAGCCCTCGACGACGTCAGTCGACACCCCGCGCCCGGAGTACGTTTCCGGCCCCACCTGGATGATTACGTTGACCTCGGCCATGGCATCGGCGCCTGAAGTCAATGGGCTCACCCGGTAATCGAGCAGTGCCGCGGGGATGTCGAAGACATTGCGGAGCGCGGCAAAGGCCGCATTCACCATGCCATCGCCTTCCGACGACTTCTCGATGACATCGCCGTTGCGACGCAGTGTCACCGTGGCCACCGGGGTTTCCCGGTTGCCGCCGGAAACGTGAATCCCGACGAGCTCTACGAGGTCGGGGGTTACGCTCGTCTTCTCGGACACAATCGCACGGATTCCCTCCTCGGAGATTTCGCCCTTGCGATCGGCGAGTTCCTTGAACCGGTCGAAGGCAGCCTTGAAATCCTCGTCCTCGAGCTGAATGTCCATCTTCTCGAGCGCATCGGCGAATGCGGCTCGACCCGAATGCTTGCCCAGCACGATCGAAGACGCGTGGCCGATCGACTCGGGATCCATGATCTCGTACGTCTCGCGATTGCGCAGCACACCGTGTTGGTGGATGCCGGATTCGTGGGCGAATGCGTTGCGCCCGACGATGGCCTTGTTGTACTGGATCGGGTACCCGGTCAGTCGCGAGACCAGTCGGGAAGTCTCGAAGATCTCAGTGGTGTCGGCACCGATCTCGACGCCGAAGTAGTCCTCGCGCGTTTTGACCGCCATGATGATCTCTTCTGTTGACGTGTTGCCGGCGCGCTCACCGAGGCCATTGATCGCACCCTCGATTTGTCTCGCTCCGGCCTGGATCGCCGACAGCGAGTTCGCGACCGCAAGGCCCAGATCGTTGTGACAATGCGTGGAGATGATGACGTCGTCGTTGCCGCCGCGAACCTCGGCATAGACACGTTCCATCAAGGCCACGAAGTCCGACGGGATCGCATATCCCACTGTGTCGGGGATGTTGATCGTGGTCGCACCTGCGGCCACGGCGCGCCGACAGCTCTCGATAACGAAGTCGGGGTGGGTGCGGGTGGCATCCTGCGGGGAGAACTCGATGTCGTCCGCGTAGCGCTTGGCCCGGCCCACCGACTCGGTGATCGACCGGAGCACGTCGTCCTCCGACATTCGCAACATCTCTTCGCGATGAATCTGCGAGGTGGATATAAAGACGTGGATGCGCTTGCGGTCGGCTGTCTTCAGTGCGTCGGCGGCGGCATCGATGTCGTCCGGATGGGTGCGGGCGAGGCTGGCGATTACCGGCCCCTTCACCTCAGTCGCGATGCGCGCCACGGCCTCATGATCACCAGGTGAGGAGGCGGCAAAGCCGGCCTCGATTACGTCGACCTTGAGACGGGCGAGCTGATGGGCGATGGCTACCTTGTCGTCGGGAGACAGTGCGATTCCCGGCGCTTGCTCGCCATCGCGCAGCGTCGTGTCGAAGATGATCAATCTGTCGGAAGTTGCTGTTGCCATTCCTGGGCTCCTGGTTGCGGTTGGGTCGGCTTGCCTGGGGGGCCGGGTCAACCGCAGGGGCGGCTGCCCGGCTATCTAAGCTCCAGGCTCTTCCAATGAGGGTGGCGCAGCAACGGCATCATTGATCGTCTGCCGGAGTCTTGGCGACCAGAAACGGCATCATGTTGCGCAAGCTCTGGCCGACCTTCTCGACCTCATGCTCGGCAACAGCTCTGCGAGCGGCCAGCAGATTCGGGGTACCTGCGGAGACCTCGGCCATCCACTCCTTGGCGAACTCGCCGGATTGAATCTCGCCCAGGATGTCGCGCATCGTCGCCCGGGTCTGCTCGGTCACAATGCGGGGCCCGCGAGTGACGTCGCCGTACTCGGCGGTGTCGGAAACGGAGTAGCGCATCCACGACAGCCCGCCCTCGAAGAGCAGGTCGACGATCAGCTTGAGCTCGTGGAGAACCTCGAAGTAGGCCATCTCCGGCTCGTAGCCGGCATCGGTGAGGGTCTCGAAAGCCGCCCGGATCATCTCGTCGACACCACCACACAGGATCACCTGCTCACCGAAGAGGTCGGTCTCGGTCTCGGCCTTGAAGGTGGTCTCGATCACGCCCGCCCTGGTGGCTCCAATGCCGTGGGCATAAGACAGGGCGAGATCCTTGGCGCCGCCGGTGGCGTCCTGGTGCACCGCAACCAGAGCAGGTACGCCGCTGCCGGATTCATACTGCCGACGCACGAGGTGTCCCGGGCCCTTGGGAGCGACCATGGCCACGTCGATGGTCGCTGGAGGTGTCACGTAGCCAAAGTGGATGTTGAACCCGTGGGCGAAGAAAAGTGCTTCCCCGTCCTTGAGATTCGGTGCGATCGCCTCGCTGTAGAGACTCCCCTGATACTGATCGGGTACCAACAGCATGATCAGATCCGCCCAGGCCGAAGCATCGGCAGGAGTCATCACGCGCAGCCCGGCGTCGGATGCCGTCGACTCACGGTGAGAACCGGGCCGGAGTCCGACCGACACGTCGATACCGGAGTCCTTGAGATTCAGCGCATGGGCGTGTCCCTGACTGCCGAAACCCAGCACGGCTACTTTGCGTGCGGCTACCAACGCGTGGTTGGCATCGTCCTCGTAGTACATCGTGGCACTCATCTGGGTTTCCTCTCGTTATGCCGTGCGCAGCTCGGGGCGGCGTCCGTTTTTGCTCTTGGGATCGCGGGCGAGGGCAATTCGGCCCGACTTGACGAGGTCGACAATGCCATACGGCTTCATCAACTCCAAGAAGTCGCTGAGCCGATCGGGTTCCCCGGCGAGTTCGAATGTGATGGTCGTCTTGCCGACGTCGACGGCTCGAGCCTGGAAGATTCCAGCCGCATCGAGGATTTCGCCGCGCCGCTTCGGATCTGCATTGACCCGCAGCAGCATGATTTCGCGCTCGACCGCTGCGCCGGGAGCATGCTCGGTGACCTTGACCGTGTTGACCAGCTTGTAGAGCTGCTTGATGATCTGTTCCATCTCGGGGCCGTCGGCGACGACGGTCATCCGCGACAGGCTGGGGTCGGCGGTGGGGCCAACCGCAAGGGAGTGGATGTTGAACCCACGGCGGGCGAACATCGCTGAGATACGAGCCAGGACGCCCGGCTTGTCCTCGACCAACACGGTGATCACATGTTGAGTGATATTGGTCGGCCTCATGCCAAGTCCTCCATGCTCAGAACCACATCGTCGTTCGAACCGCCCGCCGGAACCATGGGGAACACCATGGCGTCCGGATCGCACGTGAATTCGACGACGACCGGCCTGTCGTTGATCGCCAGTGCCTTTTCGATCGTCGGACCCACCTCTGACGGCCTGTCTGCGCGCATGCCAACGCACCCCATCGCTTCCGCCAGTCCGACGAAGTTGGGGACACCATGGCTGAGATCGGTACTGCTGTACCTCTCGTCGTAGAAGAGCCGCTGCCACTGCTTGACCATGCCGAGCCAACCGTTGTTCAAGACCATGATCTTGACGTTGATGCCCTCGGTGGCGGCAGTGACCAATTCCTGCATCGTCATCTGGAATGAGCCGTCACCGTCAAACGCGATAACCGTCTCATCCGGGGCTCCCGCCTTGGCGCCGATGGCGGCCGGGATGGCGTAGCCCATCGTCCCTAAACCGCCGGAGTTGATCCACGTATTGGGGCGTTCGAAGCCCCACCACTGAGAGGCCCACATCTGATGCTGGCCGACGCCGGCAACGACGATGGCGTCACCACCGGTGAGCCGGTGGACTTCCTGGATCACGTACTCCTGCTGGATCGGGCCGTCGGGATCCTGGACGTAGGCGAGGGGGTATTTCTCCTGCCATTCGTGGATCGTGTCGAACCACTCTTTGCGCTCGGGCGCCGGCTTCGTATCGAGGAAGTGCTCCATCGCAAAGATGAGTTGCTCGAGCACGGCCCCGGCGTCTCCGACGATGGGGACATCCGCTTGGCGGACCTTGCTGATCTCCGCCGGGTCGACGTCAACGTGGATTACCTTCGCCCCGGGAGCGAATGCATCGACTTTGCCCGTGACCCGATCATCGAAGCGAGCCCCAATCGTGACGAGGAGGTCCGACTTCTGCATCGATGTGATCGCCGTGTAGTTGCCATGCATGCCGGGCATGCCGAGGGCCAGGGGGTGCGAGTCGGGGATCGCTCCGCGCCCCATCAGAGTTGTCACCGTCGGCAGATTCGCCAATTCGGCAAACCTGCGCAGCCGGTCAGCAGCATTGGCGCGGATGATGCCACCCCCGGCGTAGAGCACCGGGCGCTTTGACTCATGGATCATGTCCACTGCAGCCTGAACCTGCTTGGGGTGGCCCTTCACGCTCGGCTTGTAGCCGGGAAGGTTGATCTCGCCGGGTCGGTGCCAGGTCATCGTGTCGACAAAGAGGTCCTTGGGGATGTCGACCAGAACCGGTCCGGGTCGGCCGGTTGCGGCGAGATGGAAGGCCTCCCGGATCACGTCCGGGATGTCGTTGACGTCTGTGACCAGGTAATTGTGCTTGGTCACCGGTGCCGAGATACCCCAGGTGTGGGCTTCCTGGAAGGCGTCGAGCCCGATGTTGGCCTGTGCCACCTGTCCGGTGATCGCGACGACCGGGATCGAGTCCATGAAGGCATCCTGGAGGGGGGTAATCAGGTTGGTTGCGGCAGGCCCCGAGGTCACGATGGCGACGCCGACGCGTCCCGTCGCATGGGCGTAGCCGGACGCCATGTGCCCTGCGCCCTGTTCGTGACGCACCAGGACGTGACGAATTGGGCTATCGAGCAACGGATCGTATGCGGGGAGAATCGCTCCGCCGGGCATACCAAAGACTACGTCTACGCCCTCATGCTCGAGGGATCTGATCAATGCTTGGGCTCCGGTGAGTGTTTCGCTCATGGTCGGTCTCCTGGCCGATTGGCTGGGTCTAGATATGAAAAAACCCTCCGGCTGGAGGGTTGTCGGCGCATGTTGACGTCTGGCGACGTCTGCGCCTAGTGAATAAGTACGAGGGTGCTGGGGGTGTTTCTCATGGAGGAGTTGGTTCCTTCGGTTGAGGTGCGAGTATGCCAGCCACGGATCTTGTGTCAAGTCCATTACGTTTTGGCCGGAATCACCTTCTCTTGCCTATCGACGCGCCATGATGGGGGCATGAGCAGTTTTGGCGGTGTTTGGACCTCGGTTCTCGGCGATGCGATCGTGGCCGGAAGAGCAACGCTGCGCGCCCTCGACAACCCAGAGGTACCAACATCGTTGCAGCGGGTGGCGGCGTATTCGGGCGGCAAACTGCCACCGCCGCTGGCGGTCAGCCTTCTCTCTGAGATAGATCGGAACGAATGGTTTCGCGGCAAAGTGCTCGAGGATTGGGATGGTGACGTGTCCAGTGCGACGGGCCTGTTCCTCGGACGCCCGGATGGGTGGTGGACCGAATTGCTTGCGGTCGCAGGGGATGCCGACGGCGGGAGAGAGAAATCCCGTTTGTCGGATCTGCAGAGCCAGATCCAGAAGCTAGAGGCGAAAAGGCAGGGGGCGGCGAAGAAGGCTGCCGAGTGCAAGAAGGCTCTCGAGCGCTCCGAACTGCGGGCGAAGCAACTGGTGGATGCAGCCAAGAATTCCGTCCAAGCCAGGTTCGCCTCCGAGCTTGCAGAGCTGGATGCGAGCCGATCCGAGGTGCAACGACTAACCGAACGCCTCGGTGCCCTGCAGAGCGAGCATCACGAGCTGCAGGAAGCTTTTGACGGTCTGCGTTCCCGGCTCGCCAAAGCGCGGCGCTACCGCCCCGATGGCCCTGGCCCGGCGGGAGCGTCTCGCTCGGTGCCGTCCGATCCCGTGAAGCTGGGTCGTCTTCTCGACCTGCAGAGTGCCTCGTTTGGCCGGGCGCCGGGGGAGATAGTGGTCTCGGAAGTATCGGAGACAGCCCCCCTTGCGTTCGGTGCCGGGGTTCGCCCGGACTCATCTGATGCGATCCGGTGGCTGCTCGGCCTCGATGCAGCTGTCGTTGTTGTCGTCGACGGCTACAACGCCCAGTTCCATATCGACCGCGCCGACTTCACCTCGGGTGCCGCCCGACGGCAACTGGTCGATGCCCTGAAGCGGTTGCGCGCAGCATCCACCATCAAACATCGGATCGTTGTCGTCTATGACTCAACACTCCCGGGCGAGCGCGATGCCCGATCATCGCTCAGCGGCGTGGAGATCCGGTTTGCGGAAAAGGACCGGATCGCGGACGAGGAGATCGTTGCCATGGCCGAGAGCCTCGACCGGGTGGTGGTTATCTCCAGCGACCGCGAAGTTCGCGAGGGCTCAGAAGACGGGGGCGCCGTCGTTCTCTGGTCTGAGGCACTGAAGGATTGGTTGGCCCGCGCCTGAGACCCCTGCCCCCGGTGCCGGGCAAGCCGGGGAGACTGATGGCTTCAGAGCACCAACTCGGCGACCGTCCTGAGCGAGGCGAGATCGGTGGGCATCAGGGCGAGGGTGGTTACCGATGATTCGTTCCACGCCTCGAGACGATCGCGGATCATCTCTGTGGTGCCGATGAGGCTCAACTCGTCGACGAGGGCATCCGGGACCGAGTGGATCGCCTCCATCTTCTTGCCGGACAGATAGAGGTCCTGGATCGTGGCGGCTGCCTCCTCGTACCCATAGCGGCAGGCGAGGTCGTTGTAGAAGTTCTTCCCCTTGGCGCCCATTCCCCCGATGTACAGCGCCAACATCGGCTTGACCTGGAGCCGCGCCGACTCGAGATCGTCGGTTACAACAGCCATCAACGAGGCCACCGTGTCGAAACGGCCGGCCTTGTTCTCCTCGCCGGAGCGGGCAAATCCGGTCTCGAGCAGCGGGTCGTAGACCTCGCCGGCGCGCTCGGGCGAGTAAAAGATCGGGAGCCAGCCATCGGCGATCTCTGCCGTGAGAGTGACATTCTTTGGACCGATGGCGGCAAGGTAGATCGGGACCGGGTGCGTGGGGTGTGTCATCAGACGAAGTGGTTTGCCCAACCCGGTCGCATCCGCACCTGCGTACGGTATCTGATAATGATCCCCCTGGTGGGTGAGGCGGTCCTTGCGGGCGATGGCCGTTCGCACGATCGACACATACTCCCGGGTCTTCCCGAGGGGCTTGCCATAGGCGACACCGTGCCAGCCCTCCACCACCTGAGGTCCCGACAGCCCGAGACCAAGGCGGAAGCGGCCCCCGCTGAGCTCGTTGAGGGTCACCGCGGTCATCGCGGTCATCGCCGGTGTCCGTGCCGGCATTTGCAGGATCCCGGCGCCGACGTGAATCGTCGCAGTCCTGGCTGCGATCCAGGACAGAACGGTCACGGCATCGGAGCCCCAGGATTCGGCCACCCACACCGAGCTGTATCCCAGTTTCTCGGCTTCCTCGACAAAGGTCAGGTCGGTGCCGGCGCCACCGGCCCAATACCCGATGTTGATAGCGAGCTCCACGAATCCCTCTCTGCTTTGACCCGAGCGAAGGTACCACGCTAGATCGATGCCACGTCGGAGTTTCTTGTCACACCTTGTGGATAAGTTGACAGAACGCTGATAGGAGAGCCCCAATGATCATTGACTGCAATTCATGCGAACTTCAGGCCACGACCGCATGTGACGAGTGCATCGTCCCGGTGCTGCTCAACCAGATGTCGGGCCCGTTCGACCTGGCCGAAGACGAAGCTGCCGCGCTCGACAACCTCGCCGATGCGGGTTTGGTTACCCCGCTGCGGCTGGTTTCGGACCGGGAGACTTCGGCGACGGGATAACCGTGCATCCGCTCGGCGCCGGCTTCAGACTGTTGCCCGTGCAGATTCCAGTCCGACGGTCAGCCTGGGCAGGAAGAAGGCGACGAGGGGCCCGATCAGTGCTGCGAATGCGACCGTGCCGGCGCCAACCGTGCCCCCGAGCATCCATCCCACGATAAGAACGCTGATTTCGAGACCGGCTCTCACTGCCCCAATGTGCAGACCCCTCCGAGCCAAACCCGTCATCAGCCCATCGCGCGGACCGGGACCCATCCCTGCGCCGATGTATAGCCCGGAGCCGATTCCGATCAGCGTGACTCCGCCCAGCATCGCCAGCCACCGTGCGGGCAGCGAGCCAAATGAATCCGGCAACAACTGCAGTGTCAGGTTGAGCACATTGCCGATCAGCGCCACATTGAGCACCGTGCCGAGGCCAAACCGCTCTCGAAGCGGTATCCACGCAAGCAACACCACGATTCCCGTCAGGATCACCACGGTGCCCATAGCGAGATCCGCCCGTTCCGACACGCCCTGGTGAAAAACCTGCCAGGGCGAGAGACCCAGATCGGCGCGAACCATCAAGGCGATGCCGAAGCCGAACAGGACGAGCCCCGGCAGCAGTTGCCCGAGACGGCGGGGGAAGCGTTGGGTTGGCAGCGGGAGCACTTGACCTGTCCGATTGAGGGAGGGCGAGTGTATCGGCAGTTCACCGGGCGTCGAGTCGAATATGCTTCGCGGATGAAAGAGAGTCTGCGTGAGATTGCCGCTGCTGCCGGATGTGCCGGCTTTGGCGTCACCACCGCAGATGAGTTTGCCGGCGTGGCCGCCACCATGCACGAGAGAAACGATAAGGGCTTCTCCGGCCGACGTCGTTTCACCTACAAGGATCCAGACCTCGCGGCGGATGTCAGGTCATCATTCTCCTGGGCCAGGTCTCTAGCTGTCGTCTCCTGGTCCTATCTGCCCGAGGCTGGTTCGCCAGGACTCGCCGCGCCGGGAACCGGTCGCATCGCCCGATTCGCCACTGTTGACCACTACGTGGGCCTCCGCCATGCCGCAACCGCGATCAAGGACGCGCTCGTCGACAGTGGCTTCCGAGCTGAGGTGTTGGTTGACGACGACCGTCTCGTAGACCGCGCCGCCGCAGTCCGAGCCGGGATCGCATGGTGGGGGAAGAACACGATGGTGTTGGATCCCCGTCACGGCCCCTGGCTGCTGCTCGGCTCGGTGGTTACCGATGCCGAGTTGGCTCCCGATGCCCCGATGGGGCGCGATTGCGGAACCTGCGATGCCTGTATTCCCTCGTGCCCCACCGGCGCAATAGTGGCTCCTGGTGTGCTCGACGCCTCGAAGTGCCTGGCACACTGGCTGCAGACGGCAGGCGTGTTCCCGCGGGAGTTGCGGGTCGCTCTCGGTGACCGTGTCTACGGCTGCGACGACTGTCTGGACGCCTGCCCACCCGGCAACAAGCAGCTTCGCGATGTTCCGGAGCCGGTGGGGCGCATCGGTCTATTCGAGTTACTCGCCGCCGACGATGCGGCCATTCTCGATCGGTATGCCCATTTCTACATTCCCCGCCGCCGTCCCCGCATTCTGCGCCGAAACGCCATCCTCGCTCTCGCCAATAGTGTGGCTCGCGGTGGCGGGTCTCCTGCCGACCAGGATCATGCGCTCGACGTGCTCAACGATTATCTCAATGGGCCGGATGAGCAGCTTCGGCTGCACAGCGCCTGGGCGGCCGGCCGAATCGGAGGCGATCGGGCGCGGGGAATGCTCGGGGAGCGGTTGGCGGTCGAACGCGTGCCTCAGGTCAAAGAGGAAATCGATCTCGCGCTATCCGGTCTACGCTTCAATCCTCCGGAACGAGAGGACTCCGAGTCGTGGTAGCCATATACGCAATCTGCACCGTGTTCGGCGTGATTGCTGTGCTGGCATGGGTGACGCTCGGGATCGCTGCTGCGGCATGGAACGGCAAGGAGCACCTCGATCCCGAAGATCGATTTGGCGAGATCGGCCGGACTGTTGTGTCCGCGGTACTCGGGTTCGGTCTCGGCGGAATGTCGGCTTCGTTCGGCGGTTGGAACACCGGGCTTGCGGTGCTCGGAGCCGCGGCTGGATCGGTTGTTGCCGTGGCCATCGGGCGCTATCTCGGGGTCGAAGAGGACCCGGACGGTGATTCTGCTTGATTCGCATCATCTCGGACGTTCACGGCGCCGTTGCTGCGCTACGCAGAGTTGTCCCTGGCGACGAGCCGCTGCTCATTCTTGGAGACCTGATCAACTTCATCGACTACCGCAACAACGAGGGAATAGTCAGCGAGGTTGCAGGCCGGGAATTCGTGGACGAGGTGGTGAGGCTTCGCTCCGTTGGGGACTTCGTGTCTGCGGGTGAGCTGTGGCGTGCGCATAGCAAGGGGCGCGAGGATGAATTCAGGGGACGCTACGCCGATGCGATTGCCGCAGCATATGCCGACATCTGCGCCCCGCTCGAAGGCGTCGAGGCGTATGTCACCTACGGCAACGTGGACAATCCTGAGGTGATGAAACGGTACTTGCCGTCATCGGCGAGCTTCGTCGAGGCGGGGACTCTCGTTCTCGATGGACAGACAATCGGCATTGTCGGTGGGGGGGTGCCCACGATCAACTCACCGGGAGAGATCCCCGACGAGATCATGGCCGATCGCCTGGATTCGATCGGTCCCGTAGATGTGCTGTGCACTCACGTGGCGCCGGCGGTGCAGCCCCTGGCGGCAGACGTCATTGGAGGCCGCGCCAAGGGATCGGAGGCAGTCCTCAGCTACATCCGGCGGCATCAGCCCCGCCGCCACTACTTCGGTGACATTCACCAACCGCAGGCCGTTACCTGGACCATTGGCGAGACTCGCTGCACGAATGTGGGCTATTTCCGGGCCACCGGCCGAGTCTTCATTCACGATGCAAGTTGACCTAGAGAATCTCGCCGCCGGGTACTCGCATCGGCCAACTTCGCCTGAAGCACTCGCCAGAGCACGTCGAGCTGCAGATGCGGCCCGGGTCACCGCTGGAGACGTCGCGGTCGACGTTGGCGGCGGTCGTGGGGCACACGCCGAAGTCTGGTTGGAACGTGCCGCCATAGCGTTGGTTGTCGATCCATCCGAAGGAATGACCCGAGAAGCGGTGCGGCGGCCGGGGGTGGCCGCGATCCGCGCTTCATCGCAACAGCTCCCATTGCGTGATGCGACGGTGCAACTGGTCTACTTCCATTTGTCGCTGCACTATGGCGACTGGCGTGCCGCACTCGACGAAGCGCACCGAGTCCTCGGCCCTGGAGGACAATGCTGGATCTGGACGATGGGAGAACGTCACCATCGAGAGTCGTTCCTGGCGAGGTGGTTCCCTTCGGTCGGAGACATCGATACGGCCCGTTTCCCGGATCCCGGCCTGGTGTCGAGCTATCTGGGCGAGCGGTGGGCGTCGGTCGAGAGCGGCAAAGACATCGAGGCCAAGGTCGTGGCTGCGGGCACATGGAGAGCCGCGGTGGAGGCCCGATTCGTGAGTACCCTGCAGCTGATCTCCGACGAGGAATTTCGAGCGGGGCTCGAGACATACGACAAGACGTATCCGGATCCCGACGAGCCGGTTGAGTATCTCTTGACATTCGACTGGATTCGGGCGAGCAAGTAGCTAATCTATGCTTGCAAATGCGAGCGTTCTGGCTTGCAATTGCGAGCAGTTGAGAGGATTGACTCATGACAATGGAAGGCACGGTCCAGAGCATCGAAGTGTCTGCCGACGTCCAGACGATCTACGAGGTCGCCCTCGATCTGGACGCATATCCCGAGTGGGCGACCGGGGTCAAAGAAGTCGAGATCGAAGAAGAGGACGAGTACGGCCGTCCCCTGCGGGTTTCCTTCGTTGCAGATGCGATGATCAAAGAAATCACCTACACGTTGCTGTATCGATATGACCTGGAAGATGGCTTCTCGTGGTCGGCCGATCCCGGAGCCGACATCAAAGCCATGGAGGGAAGCTACCGCTTCAACGAACTCGAAGAGGGTGGCACCGAGGTCCTTTATGCCCTCAAGGTCGATCCTGCGTTCACCGTACCCGGCTTTCTCCGGCGTCAGGCAGAGAAGCAGATCGTCAGCAACGCTCTCCGCGGTCTCAAAAAGCGCGCAGAAGCCATCTAGCTAGATCTGGGGATCCACATATGCGTGTCCTGCTGGTGACGGGCAAAGGTGGCGTCGGTAAAACCACCGTTTCGGCTGCGACTGCAGTGCGCGCCTCTGATCTCGGCTATCGAACTCTCGTGATGTCGACTGACCCTGCGCACTCCCTCGGCGATGCGTTCCAGCTCGATTTCGGGGATCACCCGACTCAGGTGTCGCCGACACTGGCGGCTCAACAGATCAACTCCCAGCTTCGCCTCGAGGAGTCGTGGGGGGAGGTCCGTGACGCCCTCACCGATCTTTTTGACTGGTCGGGGCTGAAGGGCATCGAGGCCGAGGAATTGACAGTCTTCCCGGGTATGGATGAGATCTTCTCGCTGGTGACGGTGCGGGATCATGTTCGATCGGGCGACTACGACTTGATCGTCGTTGACTGTGCTCCCACCGCTGAGACCTTGCGGCTGCTCAGCCTCCCCGAGGTTCTGTCGTGGTACATGGAGAAAATGTTCCCGATTGGGCGGCGAGTGGCCAAGGTGGTGCGCCCGATGCTGACCAAGGTGACTTCGATGCCGGTCGCGGACGACAAAGTCTTCGAAGCCGTTGCGCGTTTCTACGATCGGCTCGACGGGATCAGAGAGATCCTTGCCGATCCCGAGACGACCAGCGCCCGGCTCGTTATGAATCCGGAGAAGATGGTCATCGCAGAGGCCAGACGGACCTACACGTACCTGGGGCTGTTCGGCTATGCGGTGGATGCGGCCATCGTCAATCGTGTGCTGCCCGAGACCGTGACCGACAGCTACTTCGCCAAGTGGCGGGAAATCCAAAAAGAGCACCTGGCGGCGGTCGATGAGGGATTCGCAGACGTCAATATCCGGCACCTGCCCCTGTTCGGTGAGGAAATGGTCGGTATAGATCGGCTGCGCACCCTGGGTGAAGCACTCTTTGCAGATGACGACCCGGTAGCGCACCTCTCGGAGGGGAGGCCCTTCCGAGTCGAGGAAGTCGACGACGATGTCGTTCTCGTTGTCACCATCCCGCTCGCCGAGAAGGGCGACGTCGACGTCGTCCGCCACGGCACCGAACTGGTGCTCACCGTCGGACCGTACCGTCGATCCATCATCCTGCCCGACTCGCTGGCCCGCCGTCATGTACGACGAGCGCAGCTTGTCGAGGGGGAGTTGCGCATCACTTTCAGCCTGGACGCCTGATGCCCGCGGCTACGCTGAGCAGCAACCCAACCGGTGTGTCCCATGGATGAGAACAGCGACTATCGAGATGCCTTTCGCCTTGGGCTCCGTCGCGCCGGTATGCATTGGCTGCGGGCGAGTTACGAGGTCGTGGCGGGTGTCGGTGCTCTGCTCAATGAGATCAATCACGCCCGCAAGTCTGCAGGCGAAGCCGGAGACGACGAGCCGGAGAACAAAGGCCCGATTCGCATCGAGCTTGACTGAGAGGAACAGCTTTGGTCACAACCGTTGGCATCGATCTGGGAGGAACCAAGCTCCTTGCCGTCCGGGTGGAGGACGGCAAGGTCGTGGCGCGGGAGTTGTTTGCCACTCCGGGCGAGGACTTCATCGAATCGGCCCTCGCCGCCATTCGGGAGCTTTGGACCGATGACGTCGCCGCAGTCGGAGCCGGCATCGCAGGTTTGGTGAGATATCCCGATGGTGTATTCGTTTGGGGCCCTCACGTACCCGGGACGAATATCCCGGTGCGCCAGATTCTCGAGAGCGAGTTTGGTGTGCCCGCAGCTGTTGACAACGATGCCAACACGGCAGCTCTCGCCGAGTTGCACTCTGGTGCGGCTGTGGGTCGCGACCACGTCCTGCTGGTGACCCTCGGTACCGGTATCGGCGGCGCCGTTATTGCCGATGGTGACGTGTATCGGGGATCGTCATTCGCCGGAGAGTGGGGCCACATGCTCTACCAGGCCAATGGGCTGCAGTGTGACTGCGGCAAGCGAGGCTGCTGGGAGACCGTGGCCTCCGGTCCCGCGCTGGCCCGACTCGGCCGGGAGTTCCATGCCCTCAACCCGGGCGGCTATCTCGCCAAGATCCTGCAGAAGGGTGAATTCACCGCAGAGACTCTGACCAAGGCCGCGGACGCCGGCGACGAAACGGCCCGTGGTCTGGTGAGCCAGGTCGGTGCGGCGCTCGGACAGGGCCTGTGCAGCCTCATTGCCGTCTTCGATCCTGAACTGATCGTTGTCGGCGGTGGCCTCGGCTCAGTGGGCGAGTCGCTGCTGGGCCCGGCCCGCCGGGTCGCAGCCGATGCACTGCACGGCGGCAGCCATCGCCCGTTGCCGCCGATCGTTGTTGCCGAGCTGGGCCCTGAGGCGAACGCAATCGGCGCTGCTCTGTTGGCCTCACAGTCCTTAGACTGAGCTGCAATGGATGGTGAGATCGTCAACATGCCCGAGCCGCTCGAGCCGGAGGTAGTGGAATCCACCCTGGCCGTCGTGCAGCACCCGCTCGACACCAGAGCTCCCGTTCCTGCTCGATCCCGGCAGGAGATTCTGAAAGAAGCGGTATTGCTCGTCCCCAACCTGGCGAAGCTGCTATTTCGTTTGCTGAAGGACAAGCGTGTCCCGAGAAACCGGCGTCTCAGCATGGCCGTGGTCGGCGCCTATGTGGCCTCTCCTGTGGATCTCATCCCTGATGTCGTACCGGTACTCGGCGGCATCGATGACCTGCTTGTGCTCGCCTTCGCCATCGATTACCTGCTCAAGGCAAGCCCGGACGAGGTTATTGACGAGCACTGGGACGGCTCTGAGGACGGCCTCGAGTTGGTCAGAGGCATCGCCTCGTGGGGTGTTGAAATGCTGCCGGACCGTCTCAAACGCCTCGTCGGCCGGGTCTGAGCTTGGTCGACACTCCCGTCGCCGGATCGCTGAATGTACTGCGGAGTCAGGCGCTGTCCGATTTGGCGGGCGCCACGGGGACCGAATCGCTCTGCGCCATCGCCAAGTCGGGACGGCCGGTTCCCGCGGTCAAGTACTTCGAAGGTCGTGTTGCGATGTTTTCCGAGGTGGGGCGGGCGGCCGGACCCGAAGGCGTCGGTCATCTTGCGCTGGCCAAGATTCGGTTGCGATGGGAAGGTTTGCGAGCACTTGGTGAGCAGTCGGCTGACTGGCGTGCATATCTGCAAGGCGGAAGTGATGCGCTGGCCGATCTCGGATTGGATCCGCTGGAGTCGGTGGAACCTTCCTAGCGGCATCCCCGGCTACTCTCACTCGAATCATGGACTTTCGCAGAATCAACAATCTCCCGCCGTACGTCTTTGCCGAGGTCAACCAGTTGAAGCTGGAGGCCAGGCGAGCCGGAGAAGACATAGTCGATCTGGGGTTTGGCAACCCGGACATCCCGTCGCCCGATTTCGTGGTCGACAAGCTCGCCAAGTCTGCAGCAAATGAGCGCAATCACCGGTACTCAGCGTCGCGCGGCATCCCCAATCTGCGCAAGGCCATCGTTGATCGCTATGCGCGTCGCTTTGGTGTCGAACTCGATCCTGAGACCGAAGCGATCAACACCATCGGGGCCAAGGAGGGCCTGTCCCACCTCATGTGGACTCTGGTCCAGCCCGGCGACGTTGCTCTCGTTCCCGAGCCCTCATATCCGATCCACATCTACGCCGCCGCGTTGGCTGGAGCCGAGGTGCGCCGGGTCCCGGTATTACACCGGACCGACTATTTCGAACACCTTCATGAGGCCTTCCTCGACTCGTGGCCGCGGCCCCGGGTGATCATCACTTCTTTCCCCCACAATCCAACGACAAAGACGGTCGGCCTCGAGTTCTTCGAGAAGCTGGTGGCTTTTGCCCGTGAGCACAACGTGATGCTGGTTCACGACTTTGCCTATGCCGACATCACCTTCGACGGCTACGAGGCCCCGAGCTTGCTTCAGGTGCCCGGGGCAAAAGAGGTCGGGGTTGAGTTGTACACGCTCACGAAAGGCCACTCCATGGCAGGTTGGCGTGTCGGCTTCGTGCTGGGCAACCCGGAGATGGTCGGGGCGCTGGCGAAGCTCAAGTCTTACCTCGACTACGGCACCTTCCAGCCGATCCAGATTGCATCGATCCTTGCCCTCAACGAGGGCGATGATCACGTGCACGACGTCCAAGCGGTCTACAAGAAACGCCGGGACATCCTCGTCGACGGCCTCAATCGTGCCGGATGGCCGATCGAGAAGCCGCTGGGAACGATGTTTGTATGGGCGCCGATCCCCGAGGAGTACAGCCATATGAACTCGCTCGAGTTCACATTCCACCTTCTCAAGGAGGCCAAGGTCGCGGTGAGCCCGGGCCATGGATTTGGCCCGAGCGGTGAGGGCTTTGTTCGGTTTGCCCTGGTCGAGAACGAGCACCGGACCGGTCAGGCCGTACGTGGCATTCGTCGGGCCCTCGACAAGCTGACCCCCCTCGCATAATGGCGTACCCAGACGGAACGGCAGACTTTCGCTCGGACACGGTCACACATCCGACCGACGAGATGCGGGCGGCGATGGCCAATGCGGTCGTCGGTGACGACGTCTACTCCGAGGACCCGACTCTCAACGCACTCGAGGAAGAGGTAGCCGGGCTGTTGGGCAAGGAAGCCGCGCTCTTCACTCCTTCGGGAACGATGGCCAACCAGCTCGCCATCGGGACTCATACCGATCCCGGCGATGAAGTCGTGTGTGTCGAGACGGCCCACGTGCGCAATTACGAGCACGGTGGCGCTTCGGCCAATTTCGGTGTTTCGTTTCGCACCGTTCCGAGCCCGAATGGCGAGATGACGCTCGAGGCGATCAAGACGGCGGCCGCTGGAGTTGCATATCACTTGCCGCGCGTCACGCTTCTGTCCTGGGAAAACACCCACAATGTGTCCGGAGGTACGGTCATCCCGCAGGATGTCGTCAGGTCCGGATCGGACTATGCCCGGTCGATTGGCCTGAGAGTCCATATCGACGGTGCCCGGCTGTGGAATGCCGTGACGGCTTCCGGGCTGGCCGCAGCTGAGATGGTGGCTCCAGCCGACAGCGTGATGTTCTGCTTCTCCAAAGGTCTCGGCGCACCGGTCGGCTCGATTCTCGTCGGCGCGCAAGACTTCATCGCAGAGGCGCGGTGGATCCGGGGCCGGCTTGGGGGAGGGATGCGCCAGGCAGGTGTGCTCGCCGCCGCGGCCAAGGTCGCACTCGACAACCGCGACCGGATGGCCGATGACCACGAGAACGCCAGACGGCTGGCAATGGGATTGGCAGACCGGTTCCCGGATGCCGTAGATGCTGCTGCCGTAACCACGAACATGGTCGTCGTCCGGGAGAGCGGCTTGCCGTGGTCTGCAGATCGGTTCATCTCGGCTCTTGCGGATTCCGGTATCCGAACTGCCTTGATCACACCCGGTGTCGTCCGATTCGTCACCCATCACAACGTCGATGCAGCAGACGTTGACCGGGTGCTCGCCGTTGCCGATACCCTCGAGGGGTGATCAACACCCGGGCACTTCGTCGAGCGCCCTTGCGGCGAATCGCATGTGCTGTCCGTAGCGAGCATTCTGGGCGAGGCTGTGGTACACCGCATGCACCGGGTCACCTGATGCGGAGATCTCACTGACCATTCGGTTGATGAGCGGTTGGCCCTGGAGGCCATCCTCCACGCCGGTCCGCAACGATTCCACGGCACAACGCTTTGCTATCGCTTCGTTGATCATGGCATGACCGTCTTCATGCTCGCGACTGCGAGCAGTGCTTCCGTATGCGGGCACCAACTCGATGGTGATCACAGTGACGGTGACCCGCTCCCGATCCATCTGGATGTCGTAGATGGCCGTTGCGGTTGCAGCTGCCTCGCCGTTGTCAAACATCTCGACGGGCGTCTCTGCAACTTCCCGCAGCAGCCCATCATCGTCCTCGATACGGTTCAATGCATCCGCCACCCTGGGGTCGGTGGTGGTTGCCGCGACCTGCTGCAACTCGAGGTGGAGATCCGCAACAATGCGATCTACGGAGGGCGACACCGGCAGATGGAGGACCACTTCATCGGCGGCGAGGACCGAGACAGGAGTGTCAGCATCAACACGGGCGGTCGCGCCGAGCACGCTGACGATGAGAAACGCTCCCGCCAGCCCGATGGCTCCTATCAACAGATGTCGCATGCGCTCCCCATCGGCATGATTCTCACAAACCTTTCGCCGGACCGTAACTGTTTATCACTGCGGCGAGTCAGAAGACCCGATGCAATACGCAGTTCTCTTCCCAGGACAAGGAAGTCAGGAAGTCGGCATGGGTGCCGACGTGTTTGCCGCGCGCCCCGATCTACTCGGGTCGGCCGCGGACGAAGTGCTGGGCTGGTCGCTTGCCGACGTCTGTGAGAACGGACCGGAAAGCGAGCTGGTGCGCACCGACCGCGCCCAGCCTGCGCTGTACGGCGTCGCATATGCCCTATGGGAGGCGTTTGCGGTGCGTATGGGCAGACCGCCGGTCGGGGCTGCCGGGCATTCTCTCGGCGAATACACCGCTCTGGCGGCGTCGGGTGCTCTCGATTACCTGGACGGGCTTCGTCTGGTGGCGGCCCGGGGGGCGGCGATGGCGCGTGCCACCGAGTCGAGTCCCGGGGCGATGGCTGCCGTGATGGGGGCCGATCTCGACACGCTCGAGTCCATTGTGGGCGGATTGCGTGATGAGGGCGCCGAGATCTGGGTGGCGAACATCAACGCTCCGGGGCAGATCGTGGTCGCCGGATCTTCTGCCGCGATCGAGGGGCTTGCTGAGAACGCCGGGGAACTCGGGCTCCGCAGAGTCATCCCGCTGAAGGTGGCCGGGGCGTTCCACACCCCGCTGATGGCACCGGCGCGGCGAGAACTCGACGAGGCCCTGAGGACGGTGGAGTTCCTCAGCGGGGATTTCCCGGTCTGGTCGAACGCCGACGCAGTTCCAGCGACAGATGTTGCCCTGTCGTTGTCGAAGCAGCTCACAGCAAAGGTTCGATTCAGCGAATCGCTGGAGGCGATGAGCGCAAGCGGTGCTGAAGCATTTGTGCACATCGGCCCCGGTGATGTCACCGGAGGAATGGCAAAACGTACGGTTAAGGGCGCAACGATCATTACTGTGTCGTCGCTCGAGGACATCGACGCGGCGGTCACAGCACTGGCCGCGTCATGAGGTCGGAAGGGAGCTCGATGCGGCACGCAGCCATAATCGGCTGGGGCGAATACACGCCGCCAGCCGTACTCAGCAACGACGATTTGGCGTCGGTGATCGAAACGAATGATGAGTGGATCACCAGCCGGAGCGGTATCAAGGAACGTCGGATCAGCCATGTCTCCAACTCGGAGATGGCAACGGCCGCGGCGCGGCGAGCGCTCGCTGCTGCCGATCTCGAGGCAGCCGACATGGATCTCATCGTCGTTGCCACCTGTAGCCCGGACCGGGCAGTTCCATCCGTAGCGGCATACGTTCAGCGCGAGCTGGGCGGGCTTGGCGCCACCATGGACCTCAACGCGGCGTGCAGCGGCTTCGTATACGGGCTGAGTGTCGCCGACGGGATGATTGCGTCCGGCACGGTGAACCGGGCGCTGGTCATCGGGGCGGAACGCCTCTCCGCTTTCCTCGACCTCCAGGACAGGACGACAGCGGTGCTGTTTGGCGACGGAGCCGGCGCCGTTGTCGTTGAAGCGACCGACGGGCCTGAGGGTGTTCTCTCCTCGAACCTGCACTCGGACGGCTCACTCACCGAGATCCTCACCATTCGTGGGGCGGGGACCGAGGGCGTGTTCGACCCCAATGTGCCGACGACCGTCGATATGGAGGGTCGGGAGGTCTTCCGCAATGCCGTGACCCGGATGGGCGAGGGTGCCGTGGTTGCGATAGAGAACGCCGGCCTCAGCGTCGAGGACATCGATGTCCTCATCTCGCATCAAGCCAACATCCGGATCATCGATGCAACCGCGAAACGCCTCAATGTCGACCCGGAGAACGTCTACACCAACATCCATGCCTATGGGAACACATCGGCAGCCAGCATTCCGATCGCCCTATCTGAGGCGCTCGATCAGGGTGTAATCAAGCCGGGAGATCTTGTGGCCATGGTTGCATTCGGTGGCGGTCTGACCTGGGGGGCGGCGGTTGTGCGCTGGGGTGATCGCACTGAGCGATTGCGTACCGCCGAGAGCGGCGTTCCAGGTACGGACAAGACCGGGCTCGAGTTGCTGGCAGCTCGGGTGCAGGGACTGGGGCTGTAGATGGCAGCGCAGGTATCCCGGGTCGCCCTGATCACAGGTGGATCACGAGGGATCGGCAGGGCAATCGCCGAATCGCTGGCGAAGCAGGGCCACCAGGTAGCCGTCAACTATGTATCGAACCGGTCCGCAGCCGACGAAGCGGTTGCGGCGATCAAGGCGGCAGGGGGCACCGCGGTCGCGGTTCAAGGCGACGTCGGGGACGAGGACTCGGTCGCGGCTCTCGTCGAACAGGTTCAGGAACAACTCGGGCCGATCGAGATCCTCGTCAACAATGCCGGGATCACCCGTGATGATCTGCTCATGCGGATGAAACCCGATGCGTGGGACGCCGTGATCCAGACCAATCTCAAGTCGGTCTTCCTGTGCAGCAAGGCGGCCATGCGAGGCATGCTCCGTGCCCGCTGGGGGCGGATCATCAACATCAGCTCGGTTGCCGGCGTCTATGGAAACGCGGGACAGGCCAATTATGCGGCCGCCAAGGCCGGGGTCATCGGCTTCACCAAGTCGCTGGCGAAGGAGATCGGTTCGCGGGGGATCACCGTCAATGCGGTTGCCCCCGGATTCATCGAGACCGATATGACCGCCGCGCTGGGAGAAGGCGCAGCTGAGGCTGCCGAGAAACAGATCACTATGGGACGGTTGGGCCGTCCCGAGGAAGTCGCGTCCGCCGTTGGCTATCTTGCCAGCGAGGAAGCGTCGTACGTCACCGGCCAAACCATCGTCGTCGATGGTGGCCTGGCCATTTGACACAGGAGGGCAACAGCCATGGAAAGACCGCAAATCGAAGCAAAACTCGTAGATCTTCTCGTCGATGAGCTCGGGCTCGAGCGCGACGACATCACGATGGAAGCGAAGTTCGAAGAAGATCTCGATGTCGATTCGCTGGGAGTTGTTGAGTTGCTGATGGCACTAGAGGACAACTTCGACGTGAAGATCCCCGACGAGGAAGCTGAGAAGATCACGACCGTTGGTGAAGCTGCCGACATGGTCGCTCAGAAACTGAACGCGTAGATCATGGACCGCCGCCGTGTAGTGGTGACCGGCCTTGGCACGATCAACCCACTAGCCCACAACGTAGATGATTTCTGGGCAGCCCTTCTCGAGGGCCGTTCCGGGGCTGCTCCGGTGACGCTGTTCGACGCGTCCCGGCTGGCAACACACTTCGCTGCTGAGGTGAAGGATTTCGACGCCGAGGTCTATATGCCGCGCAAGGAGTCGCGTCGCCTCGATCGAAGCACCATGTTGTTCTGGGGTGCTACGAAGCAGGCCATGGACGACTCCGGTCTCGTCTTCGAGGACGGCGATCCAGCAGCCGAGCGGGCCGGCGTGGTCTGCGGAACCGGAATCGGGGGGATCGGCACAACTCAAGAGCAGATTGGTGTCCTTGCCGAGCGCGGTCCTGGCCGCATCTCGCCACTTGCCATTCCGATGATCATGAGCAATCAGGCAGCCGGTGCAGTTTCGATCGGGTTCCATCTTGCCGGTCCCAGCACCTGCACGGTGACCGCATGTGCGGCATCGGCCAACGCGATTGGTGACGCAGCCGAGATCATCCGGCGTGGCGTGGCCGATGTGATGGTCGCCGGTGGCATGGAGGGTGCGGTAACCGAGTTCGCCATGGGCGGCTTCAACTCCATGAAGGCCCTGAGTACCCGCAACGACGATCCGGCGGCGGCCAGCCGTCCCTTCGACATGGATCGTGACGGGTTCCTGCTCGGCGAAGGTGCCGGGTCTCTGATCCTCGAGGAGTACGAGCACGCCAGGGCCCGGGGCGCTCACATCTACGGCGAGTTCGTGGGCTACGGCATGTCCGCCGACGCCTATCACATCACCCTGCCCAAGCCGGGTGGTGCCGGCGCCGCTCGCGCCATGAAGAGCGCTCTCAACGATGCCGGTGTTGACCCTGATGCCGTTGGCTACATCAACGCCCACGGGACATCGACCCCGGCCAACGACGTGACAGAGACGCTTGCGATCAAGTCGGTTTTCGGCGATCACGCCTATCGGATGCCGATTTCGTCGACGAAGTCCATGACCGGGCACATGCTCGGTGGTGCCGGTGCGGTTGAAGCGGTCATCTCGCTCAAGACGCTGAGCGAAAGGGTCGTGCCCCCGACGATCAACTACACGACGCCCGACCCCGAGTGTGATCTGGACTACGTTCCGAACGAGCCGCGAGAAGCCGAGGTGAAGCTGGTTCTCTCCAACTCGTTCGGTTTTGGCGGCCACAACGTCTCACTGGCATTCGCCGCGGTGTAGACCTTCCGGTTTTGGCGTAGGTGGCGCCGATATCTCGGCCTCAGATACGCCAAAACAAGAGAGGGGGCCGACCATTCCGCTCAGATCGTGCCGGCTATCGCCGCCGCGGGCGGTTCAGCCATTCGGTTTGTCGTCAACGCTGCAGGAACTAGTCGCCGGGGGAGTGCCACGTCGTTGCGAGTCCTGGTATTCGTCGAACGAGCGGGTGACCAAGGCGACCACCAGACCGATCCCCACCAGGGCACCGATGCCCGTTGCAGTCGCCGCCGCGGCCTCGAAAGCGACACATCCAGTCGGCTCGCAGAGGACTCCAACAATCGTGCCGCCGAGGTAGGCGCCCACGCCGGCCCCGATTCCTACGGGTGCCGCCACCATCGGTCGGATGTCGTAGAAGACGACCAGCGCGGCGATTCCCAGTCCGACGATGGCGCCGGTGACGATCCAGGGGAGGGTGGAGTCGACGAGCCAACCAAGTGCGCCACCGGTGACAGCGGCGATGACGACTGGAAGCCAGCGCTGCGCTGTGGATGGGGCGTTCATCGGCGTCTCCTTCTTGGGGCAGGCAATTCGGGCGACGGGTCAATTGCCAGCCGCGCCGTGGCCGTCCAGGCAAGGTAGGCGAGACCGGCTCCCGTCGCAATCAAGACCATCGCACCACCGAGCGGGGAAGCGAAGGCGGCGACGACCGTGAGCAACGGAAGTCCAAACCGCAGGCCGAGCAGCGCCCACATTCCTCCGCGCATGTAACCCCAGCTGGCCAGAATGCCACAGGCGCCGAGCACACCATGGGCAGGCTCTAGACCGCTTGGTGACGCCAGGCCAACCAGCGGAACCAGCAGGAAAGAGCCGATTGCCAGGGCGATCGGCTCGAACCCGGGTGCACCGGCGGCCGGTCGTTCCCGCAGCCAGCCCCGGAACCACGGTCCGCCGAGACCCGCCAGAGCGAGACCGCTGAGGGTGACGGCGGCGATCAACCATCCACCGATGTCGGCGACAACCGTTATCAGGAGCTCAGCGATCAGCAGACCGGCGGCGAAATACCGGGTCCACCGGCCGCGGCTGAGCAGCAATGCCGTCAGTGCGGCGATGCTGAGGACCATGGTGCCGATAGCGATGGCCATGGCGGAATCTGTTGCCCACGGTGCTGGAGAGACGACCAGGTGGATGGTCCAGGCGAAGCCGGCGGCCATGACCGTCGCTGCAATGACAAACGGCATGCGAAACACGAGAGCTCCCGTCGTCAGGTTGCGGTCGGGCTACTGCTCCGGCCGGGTATCGATTGATCCTGGGATGCGGTTATTGCCGAGGAACGAGTAGTAGCGATAGATGCCGGGTTCGAGATCGGACAAGTCGACCTGGAACGTGTCGCCCGGGGTGAGAGTCGGGCTGGGCTCCCACTCGCCTTCACGAGCCTCGATGACGTATTCGCGCTCGGCAGAATCCTCATGACGCCATTCGACGATCCAGAATTCGTTGAGGTCGAGTTTGAGGTTGGAGGGACGGAATCGACCACCCTCGATGATGACGACGGTGATGCCTTCGGGGGGCGGTTCGGTGGTTGTTGTTGTCGTCGGTGCCCTATCGGCTGCAAGAGCAGATTCGGATGGGCCGCTGGCACAGGCACCCAGCAGCAGGGCGAGAATGACGGTCAACATGACCCAGCGAGTTCGCACGTTTCTCCTCGGAGTCGTCGGGCCGAGCATTGTAGTGCGGAAAGGTGGGTGCGTGATTCCTGGCGTTCTCATTGCTCCGGTGACCAATAGGAGCTGATCGCCCAGATGTCACCCGCTCGTTCCATGGTCGTGACAGAGCAATGTGCCGGCTTGTTGCTGTGGAACACAGCGGGAGCGATCCCGGAGAGCCGGTGCCGGGTCACATGGATCGGATCCTCATGAGACACGAATGCTATGTCGCCAGAATTCCGGCTCGCCCAGTCCTCCACCGCAGTCGAGATCCGTTCCGCCACGTCATCGATCGACTCCGGGCAGAAGGGCAGGTCACGGGGATGGTCGAGGTATGCCTCCAACTCACCGGGAAAGGTGACGGGAAGGTCGGCCCAAGTCGCACCCCGCCACCGCACCGCAAGTCCCCATTCGCTGAGCCGTTCATCGACGATGACTTCGGCTCCGGTCGATGCGGCGATCAAGCCAGCCGTCTCCAGGGCCCGGTCCAGCGGTGAAGAGACGATCAGTTTGGGGGGTTTGGCAGACAGGTGCTCTCCGGCAGCTGCTGCCTGAGATCGGCCCTTCTCGGACAAGATGAAACCGGGGATATCTGCGTAGACGGTGTCCCGCGGGTTGTCGACTTCGCCGTGCCTGATGAGATGGATCTGCATTGGCGCAGTATCCCATGGGCGAGGTCCGCGCCCTTCGCATCCGGTACCGTGAGGGAATGCGTCGTTTTGCCGAGCGATTCCTGCATATTGACATGGATGCGTTCTTTGTTGAGGTCGAGCGCAGGCGCGACCCGAGTCTCATCGGCAAGCCCGTTATCGTCGGCGGCCTGGGGCGACGTGGTGTCGTGGCCTCGGCTTCCTACGAAGCCAGGGCGCGCGGGGTGCATTCTGCGATGCCGATTGGAGAGGCCCGGCGCCTCTGTCCGCATGCCCGGTTCGTTCCCCCGAGTCACAGTGACTATGGAGCTGTGTCACGCGATGTCTTTGCGGTGTTCCGCTCGTTCAGCCCGCTCGTGGAGGGACTGTCGGTCGATGAGGCCTTTCTCGACATCGCGGGTCTCCGTCTCCACTACGAGACCCCTGCGGCCGCAGGAACCGCGCTGCGCGAACGCATAAGGGCCGAGCTCGGCCTGCCGGCGTCTGTTGGAATCTCCGCGGTCAAGTTCATATCAAAACTGGCATCCGACGCCGCCAAACCCGACGGCCTGCTGGTTGTCGCCGCCGGAACGGAACTCGATTTCCTCCACCCGATGCCGGTACGACGGCTGTGGGGCGTAGGCGAGGCGACCCGGGTGAGCCTCGAGGCGCTCGGGGTGAAGACGATCGGCGATCTGGCTGGTGTGCCCGAGACTCTGCTGGTGAAGCGGCTGGGCCCGAGTCTCGCCCACCATCTCAGCCGGCTGGCCTCCGCAGTCGATCCGCGGAGCGTCGAGTCCGGCTCTCAAACAAAGTCGGTTTCTGTCGAGGAGACGTACAACGACGACCTCGAGTCAGATCTGGAGATCGAGAACAACTTGCTGCGGCTCTGTGATCGCCTGGCGTCCCGGTTGCACCGGGCGGGCTATGCCGGTCGGGTGGTGAGCCTGAAGGTGCGGTTTGCAGACTTCGAGACCGTCAGCCGATCGGAAACCGTACCGATGGAGGTGGCGGCGACTCCGGCGATCTGGGACGAAGCGCGCCGGTTGCTGGAGAGAGTCGACCGGGGCGGACGGGGCGTGCGGCTGCTCGGAATCGGTGTTTCCGGCCTGGTCGATGCCACCGAGCCCCGACAGCTGTCGCTCGATGATCGGCCCCGCGATGCGGCTGCCGAGGCGGTCGAGGAAGTGCGTGAGCGTTTTGGTGATGATGCGGTTTTTCGGGCCTCCTTCATCAGGAATGATGCCGAAAAACCGCGCGATGAGTAGACCTCCGCGCTTGTATACTCGAATCAGGAAACCGGAGACGACACGATGCCGCTCAACGAAGACGAACAGCGCATTCTCGAAGAGATAGAGCGCCAGTTCTATGAGGAAGACCCTGAGCTCGCCCGCTCGGTGGCCGGGACTTCCCTGCGCTCTCGACTCCGCCCTCACCGCCGTCTGGCTTTCGCCGGTTTTGCTGTCGGTTTGGTCGTGATGTTGGTCTCTTTCACGTCGAGCGTATGGATCGCCGCGATCGGATTTCTTCTCATGCTGGCCTCGGCCGGATGGCTCGCAATGAGCTTCCGAAAGGGTTCCGAGGGGGGTTCCGAGACGTTTGAATCGTGGCTAGATCGGGCTCGACAGAGGTGGTCGCGGAACAGCTAGAGTGACCCTTCCCCGTGCGGGGGAATGGCATCGCAAAAGCTACGACGCGACACACGAGCCTGAGGGCCCTTTTGGAGCCAGCGGACCAAAGGTGTGGGAGGAGATAGGTGGATTCTTTTACTGCCCAGCAGGCATCAGTGCTCACAGGTTGCACCGCGCACCAGCTTCGCTATTGGGACAAGGTTGACCTTGTCGTTCCGAGCGTGCAGGGCAGCGGCGGTCGTCCCGGCCGTCGCCGGTTGTACTCATTCCGTGACCTGGTTGCGTTGCGTGTAGTCAAGAGTCTCCTCGATAACGGTATGTCGGTGCAGCGGGTACGGCGGGCATGGGATTACCTGCGTCGTACCGCGGCGATGGACGACCATCTCGCTTCCGTGAAACTCGTCACCGACGGCCAGACGATCTTCCGTGTTGCCCAAAACGAGGGGGAGCTGCTGGACGCGTTGCGTGATGGTCAGCTCGCATTCTTCGTTGCGATCAACGAGATCACCAAGAGCGTTGAAGAGGACATCACGAAGTTCGAGCTCGATAGAGAGCGCTTCCTCGACATGCTGCGTCGTGTTGAAGACGATGTGAAGTCTGAGCTGGACGCCGCTCAGGGCTAGAGACGGCGGCTCGGGCTACGAGCCGTTGCTGCGGTTCCCGTTCCCGTTGAACTTCAGTCTGCGTGCCGCACGTCGGGCGCCGTCGGGGACGATGCTTGTCGGCCGGTAGGCCGCCACCACACGCTGGGTCATGCTGTGACGGGTGGTGAGTCTTGCCCGGGTTTGATCGAGAGATTCGATGGCCGTGTTCACGTGTCTCGTGGCGACGGCGTCTTCTGGGCCATAGATCGAGCGTCCGTATACGGCAGCGAGCGGGGCCATTGCATCGTCGACCTCCGCGGCAATCTGGCGCGGTGTTGCTGCTGGGGACGGCGATTCGCCGAGGTCGGTGAGGCGGGCCACGATGTCTTCCCAGGCTGCACTGATGTCACCATTGTGCAGCCGCTTCATCCGGCGTCTTCGCTTCCACCACTTGATGGTCGGGATACCGCCAACTCCAATCAGGAGTGCGAGCAGGATCGGTACTGCCGTCCTGATCCAGGTCGGCACGTTGAAACCCCCGCTCTGTGTCTCACCGCCACCTGACCCGATGAAAGCCGGGATGGGTTCATCCTCGCCAAAGCGGGGGAGCGGGAGCGGTGCGTTCTCGGTGAAGATCGGGTCGGTGTCGGGTACTTCTAGGTACGTCGTGAGCTCGAATCCGAGTTCAGATTCGGCGTCTCCGTAAGTCGGGCGGTTGCCCGCGTCCACGCGTTGCGGAGTGGGATCGAAACGAACCCAGCCTTGTGTCGGCATCCAGAGCTCGACCCATGCATGGGCATTGCGGTCCCGCACGACATAGACATTGTCCTGGTCGGTGAGCTCACCGGGGGTGAACCCGAGAACGACTCGGGACGGCACATCGAGAGTACGGGCCATCACGGCCATCGCCGTGGCAAAGTTCTCGCAATACCCGATGTGGTAGTTGTTGGACTCTTCGTCCAGGAGCCATGCCGCAAGATCGGTTGCTCCGTGTCCAGGGGCGATGTCGGTGGAGTATGCGAAGGCATCGGAGTGGAACCAGGATTCCAGAGCCAATCCGATCTCGTAGTTGGTCTCGAGGTTGTCGGTGAGACGTCTCGCCTCAGCCTCGATTCCCTCGTCGATCTCATCGGGCAGATCGAGGTATCTGTCAACATCGGTAGGTTCCTCGCGGGCTGGTACCACTATCGGGTCGGGGACTTCTTGCTCGGTTGCAGCGAACTCGAAGGCTGGAGACAGCTCCCCGTCGCTATCGGTGGCAAGCACCGCAATGTCCGGCTGAGGTATTGCGGACTCGACGGTGTAGACGAGTCCCTCATACGAGATGTTCCCTTCGAGCGTTATGGAGCCATCCGCCTGGCGCACGCGGACCTGATCCAAGACGCTGTCCTCGCTCGAGAACGACAGCGGCCGGTAAGCCTCGGGGAGCCAGTTCATCCGCAGCCGGTCGATCTGAATCTCCGTCGTCACGAAGCCGGTTGGCCCCGCAAACACGTTGCCACCGTCTTCCCAGGGACGGGTATCGAGATCGACGACCTTCGGTTTGTCCGCAAAGAACTGGCCTCCGTTGTAGGTCTCCATCGTGACGAGCCGGAAGTAGACCTGGTCACCGGGGATATCGCCGGTGATCTTGGCGAGGAATACCGGGGTGCTCGAGTTCGAAGTAACTGACTGCTGGATTCCGATGAAAGGGTTGTAGGCGACGCCGCCGTAGAAATCTGAGGTGAGGCCGGTGGCGCTGCGCCAGGGCAGGACACCGTCGTACGGGACCCATCCCGCCATGAGCCCGGTCGCAAAGACACTGAAGAAGAGGGTGATTCCGAGCAAACCCGCAGCCGACGGCGCCAACCGGCTGGTCAGTGACGGCTTGCGAACCGCACCCGCCATGCGCCCCGCCGTCTGATCACGTTCGTCGGTGGTCACCGCAACGATGGATCCGGCAACGATGGCCAGGAACAGGGCCATCCGCACCCAGCTGGTTCTGGTTCTGTCCATGGTGGCGAATTGGAGCGAAAGAACAAGGGGCGGGATTAGCGCCACGTATGGGTGTCCCCGCATTAGTCCCCAGGTGAGCAGAACACCGATGGCCCAATAGACGGCGGCCAGAACAATGACTATTCCCGCAATGGGCTGTACCGGCTCGATGCCGGTCCTGATCAGGGCGATGGCTCGATCGAGCTGTTCGGTCACTGCGGTCCAGGTGTCCCCGGTGGGCAGCAGCCCGCTGGTCGTCTCGGGGGCCGCGATTCGGGACACCGCGACCACCAGAGCCGCCAGATTGAGAATGACAACGATGATCGGGTGCGCTCGATAGCTCAACGCCGTCCACGTGATTGTCGCGCCGAGAATCAATGCGGCGATCACGATGAACTGCCACTTGGTTCCGTCGGTGGTAGGGCGAAGCAGGCCGGTGAGGCCGCTCAGGGCGAACAGGACGGCTGCAGCGCCGGCTAACCAGCTGAAGCGGTAGACCATGTCTTCTCCATTGCTTCACGCCAGGCCGGTGCCCACTTGGAAGCGGGACCCGAGGTGACGGCCACGGCACCCGCCCGCTGCACCTGGTGTAGGGCTTCGTTCTCGCGCTCAGAGACCGTCATGACGACTGTTTTGTAATAATCCCGACTAAGTGTTTTGAAGACGCTGATTCCCCCGGAGTCGAGAACGCCGGTCACCATCACCAGCGCGCCACCGGCGAGGCCTTCGCGACGGAGGCGACCCATCATCGCTCCGAAGTCGAGCTCGGGGTTGGGTTGGACTGTGGCGAGTTCCTCCATGGCCAACTCGTATGCCTGAGTGGTTGAGACCGTCGTTCCCCGAGCCTGGCCTGCCCACAGGGTCGGGCTGAATCCCCG
>SWCD01024009.1_pt1 | contig 33850 bp, 21 predicted proteins | sample 4693011 | NCBI WGS metagenome assembly SWCD01 (sample SAMN10267278, study PRJNA491770) | bioreactor metagenome | isolation source: DHS bioreactor inoculated with marine | place: Japan: Omine Ridge, Nankai Trough | reverse complement strand
TGAGTCCCAGGCGCCCTTCGCCGCGGTCGGCGACCACCAGCATGCGCGTGCCGCCGGGCACGTATTCGGCATACACCGGATTGCTGACGGGCAGCGGCAGCCGCTGGACATTGCCGCTGTCGGCGGTGATTTCGTACAGCGCCGTCTCCGAACCGACGCGCCCGATCATCAGCAGGCGGTTGCTGTCCGGGGACCACTGCGCGACATAGCGCGGGATGGGAATGATGCCTTCGATCAGGCGCAGCGAGTCGGCTTGTCCGATGCGTCCCCACCACAGGCCCAGGCGCGCCGAGCGATCGGACACGAACACCAGCTGGGTACCGTCCGGCGAGACCGACGGCATGTAATCCATCCCGGTCGACGGGAACACGCGCTCCTTCGGGGTCCCGGGCGCGCGCAGGTCGACGCGATAGATCGCCGACCGCGATTCGTGGACCACGAACGCCAGCGCCGGGGCCCGGGCGGCGATCGTCGGATAGTTGGTGTCCGGCAGGCCCATGTCGCTGACCTCGCGGCTGCGCAGGTCCAGCCGCGAGATGCGCACGCCGCCGTCCAGGTAGCGGCCGAATACCAGCGCGCCGCCGTCCGGCGTCCAGGCGATGCCGTGGATGTTGGTCCTGAGGTTGCTCAGCCGCTCGGGCTTGCCGCCGGCAGCCGGCATCCGCCACAGGTCGGACAGCGAGATGTTGCGCGCGAACGCGATCCAGCGGCCGTCGGGCGAATACGCCGGCATCATGTCCCAGTCGTTGTCGGACTTTTCGTACGCCAGCCGCGTCCAGCGGCCGGTCGCCAGGTCGAGCGTGTGGATCGCGCCCGCGCCGCCTTTTTCGGCGACGATGCCGCCCGCGATCAGGTGCCGTCCGTCGGGATGCCAGCCCAGGTCCGGCATGTCGCCGAATCGGCAGTCCGCGGCCTTGCGCGCGCTGCCGCCGCTGGCCGGCATCAGCATGACGCTGCAGGCCTGGTTCCCGGTGCGCCGCAGGAAAGCGATCTGGCGTCCGTCCGGCGACCAGACCGGTCGGTCATCGTCCACGCCCTTGGGTGGATACGTGAGCTGGTGCGCAGAGACCGGAGCAGTGGTCTGCACCATCAGTACGCCTTGCCCGCTGTCTTCCGAATAGGCGCTGTACACCACTTGTGACCCATCCGGCGACAGGCTCGGCCAGACCTCGCTACCGGGCTGCGAGGTGATGCGCTGGTAGGGCATGGCCGCGGGCGGCGCGTCCGATGGCGCTGGCGCAGGCACCGACGATGCCGTGCGGGCCACCGCGGAAGGTTGGTCGCGCAGCAGCACCGCGGCGACGCCCGCCGCGCCCAGCAGCGCGACCACGAGCAACGCATAGGCCCAGCGCCTGCGCGTCCCCGTCGCCGGCGCCACGATCTCCTCGACGACCGGCTGCGCCGGCTGCCCGGCCACGCCGGCGTCGGGCGACCAGGCCGCTGCCGTTTCCGCATCGCCCTCGACCCACTCGATCGGCGCCAGCAGCCGGTAGCCGCCCTTGGCGATGGTCTCCAGGTATTTCGGCGCATCGTGGTCGTCGCCGAACGCCTTGCGCAGCTGGGTGACGGCCTGGGTCAACACGTCGTCGGTCGGCATGGTGTCCGGCCACACCCATTCGAGCAGCGCCTCGCGGCTGACCACCTTGTCGTGGTGCCCCACCAGTACCAGCAGTACCTGCATCGCCTTGATGGTGATGCGACGCGGCGTGGCGTCATGTGGCGCGGTGACTTCCCGGCGCGGGACGTCGACGATGCAGTCGCCGACGCGGAGATGGTCGGACTCGGGTATGACCAGGTTGGTGTGCTTGTTCAACATGCCATCGATCCGATTGCCCCGTTGGCCCGACCCGACAACGCCAATCGTCGTCGCGAACCCGTCCATTACGACGACGCGCCACGGCGGCAATCCGTCGCACCCGTGCCCCTCGAACCCGGGCCGCCGCGCATGCTGCGCGTCCGCACACGGCCGGCGCCGGGCCACCCCGGCGATCGGCATGCCGGCACGGCAGGTTCCATGCCTGGTCGCTGCATCCGACATGTATCACATGTGCCGAAGTCTGGGGTACCCGCATGCTGAATGCATGTGACACAGGTAAGGTGCGGCGCCGTGCCAAAGGTCATGCTGGCAGGCCTTGTTGCGCTGCTTGACCGGATCTGGCGGTTCGCCTGCCGCTCGCGCGGTTTCCCGCGCCGCGGCGCCAGGATGCACGACTATCTGGATCTGGAATGCCGGCCACGATCGCCCGCCGGCCGCGAGGATAGGCATGCAAGCACAACCGCAAACGCTGTGGCTGCAAGGGCAACGACACGTGCTCGCCGGGCGGTTGCAGGAAGCCGGGGCCGTGTTCGGCGCATTGCTCGAGCACCATCCCGGGCAGGTCAATGCGCGACTGCTGCTGGCCAGCGTCATCCTCGCGCAGGGCCGCGTGCGCGAAGCCGCGGAACAGCTCCGGCTTGCCGCCTCGACCCTGCCCGACGATGCGGACATGGTCTGCCGGGTGGCGCAAGGCCTGGCGAGCCTGGGCGAAACCAAGGCCGCACGCGCCTGCCTGCAGCACCCGGAAGTGGCGCGCACGCGGTCGGGACCGGCGTTGATGGCGCTGGGACACGTCTGCCAGGGCCTCGGCTTGCATGCCGAGGCGCTGGCGCTGATGGATCGTGCGCGCGGCTGCGGATTCGACAGCGCGGACTTCCGCTACTTCCACGCCCTGCAGCTGCAGTTCAACGGCCGGCTGCAGGAGGCCGAAGCCGGGATGGAGGCCTGCCTGCGCATGGGGCCGACGTTCGGCCGCGCGTCGCTGTCGCTCGCGCGCATCCGCAGGCAGACACCGGCGAACAACCACGTCGATTTCATCCACGAACGCCTGCGCCGGGTGGAGCACGGCACCGAAGACCACGCCGCGTTCGAATTCGCCCTGCACAAGGAGCTCGACGACCTCGGGATGACCGACCAGGCCTGGGCCGCGCTCGAACGCGGCAACGCCGTCATGCACGCGCGCCTCGCGTACGATCCCGGATCCGAGACCCGGCTGTTCGATGCCCTGGCCGAGCGCTTCGATGCGGACTTCCTTGCGCAAGGGTCCGGACGCCACGAAGGACCGACGCCCATTTTCATCGTCGGCCTTCCGCGGTCGGGGACGACCCTGCTCGAACGCCTGCTCGGAAGCCATCCGTCTGTCGTCGCGGCGGGCGAACTGACCGACCTGCCGCGCCAGTTGCGCTGGGTCGCCGACCGCCATGGCCACGCGCTGCTGGACCACGACCTGGTCGCCGATGCGGAGCGGCTCGATTTCGTCGAACTCGGTCGCCGCTACCTGCTGCAGAGCCAGTGGCGCGCCGGCACGCGCGATTTCTACATCGACAAGCTGCCGCCAAACTTCATGCTGCTCGGGTGCCTCCGCCGCGCGCTGCCACAAGCGAAGGTCGTGCACATGACGCGCGACCCGATGGACGTCTGCTTCTCCAACTATCGCGCGCTGTTCGGCGACAGCTACGGCTACAGCTACGACTTCGCATCGCTCGCCCACCACCACGGGCTTTATCGCCGCCTGATGCGGCATTGGCACGAAGCGATGCCGGGGTTCGTCCTGGACCTGCCCTACGCGGACCTGGTCCGCGACACCGAGGGCGCCTGCCGGAAGCTGCTGCAACTCTGCGGGCTTGGCTACGAGCCGGGGTGCCTGGATCCGTCGCGCAACACCGCCGGTGTCGCCACGCTCAGCAGCGCACAGGTACGCCAGCCCATCCACGACCGCGGCCTCGGCGAATGGCGGCGCTACGCGAAGCAGTTCGCGCCGCTGCAGGAAATGCTCGAACGGGGCTGATGCGCTCCCGCGGACCCGGGCGGACCCGGCCTGCGTGGAACGCGACATGCCGGCTCGCGCCGGCATGTCGGGAGTGCATGCACGATCGATCTGTCGACCGGCGGTCAGCGGCTGCCGCCGAAGTTGATCTTGTACTCCAGCCACCACGAACGCCCATAGCCGTTGTAGGCGAAGATGTTGTAGTACGGCGGTGCGAAGCCGGCCGAGCCGTCATAGCTCTTGTCCTTCGGCGGCTCGGAATTGCGCAGGTTGTTGACGATCACGCTGAGCGTGCTGTTCGGGGTGAGGTCGTAGTCCACGCTGAGGTTGTACACGACCCAGGGCGCGACCGTTCCCGGACCCATGCCGTTGGAGGTGGTCAGCTGGAACTGCTTGGCATAGTTGGGCAGCGAGCCGTAACGGATGCCGTGCAGGTTGGCCGACCATTTGCCCAGCTCCCAGCCGATGTCGCCGGCGACGATGCTCTTGAACTCCGCCGTCAGGGCCTGGCCGCTCGAGAACACGTCGAAGGCCGGATCGCCCGGGAAGGTCGTCTGCGTGTGCTTCAGGGTCAGGTTGTATTCCAGGCCGAAGTCGAACCGGCCCATGCGCTCGGTGTCGAGCCTGTAGCTGCCGCCGGCGGTGATGCCGGACACCCTCTCCTCGGCGATGTTGATGCCCTTGACGGTGATCAGCAGCACGTTCTCGCTGAGCAGCGGATTGCCTGCGTTCACCGGCCCGCGCGTGACGCGGGAGATGGCGTCCTGGCAGCGGCCGGAGTCGATGTCCAGCCGCCCTTGCCGGCATTCGTTCTCTTCGAACAGGGTGCGCGTGGTCGATTGCGGCACCACCTCGTCGGTGATCTTGACGTTGTAGTAGTCGGCGTGCAGCGTCGCCGCCGCGCTCGGCGACCAGACCACGCCGAAGCCGTAGGACTTGGCGTTGATCGACTTCAGGTCGGGATTCGCCACCTGGTTGCCCTCCAGCGACACGCCGGTATACAGCGCGCAGTTGCCGGGGTCGATCTCGCACTTGTAGAAGTCGGTCTCGGTGGTGAAGAAGCCGTTGCCGCCGGTGAAGATATAGCCCATGTCCGGCGCGCGGAACGCGGTGGCGTAGTTGCCGCGCAGCAGCAGCGAATCCACCGGCCTGAACTCGAGCCCGAGCTTGTAGGTGCCCTTGGAGTCTCCCCCGGCGTCGATGTTCTGGTAGGCGTCGAAGCGGCCTGCGACATTGGCCGTCAGCATCTTCGTCAGCGGGATGTTGAACTCGACGCCCAGCGCCTGGTTCGCCCGCCTGCCGTCGCCGCTGGTGCCGTTGAGGCCGAAGAACTGGTTGCTGACGATGCGCGGATCCACCGGGTTGGTCCAGCTCTGGTAACCGGCCTGCGCGACCGCCGCGAACCCGACCGACCCGGCTGGCAGGTCGAACAGGTCGGCATTGACCAGCTGCAGGTTGAGGTTCTGCGTCCAGGTCGACGACTCGTTGTGCAGGTTCCCCGAGAAGCTGCGGAACTGCGCCGGCGTTGTCGACTGGTAGAACGCATCCTTGTCCGGCGCGTAGACCGGATACCCGTAGTAGGTGCCGAGCTGCGGGCCGAGGAACTGGCTGCGGAAGAAATCCTCCATCGGGCCGACCAGCGGCCACAGCTGGTCGGATTTCACCTTGTAGCCGGAACGGCTGTAATAGGCGTCGTAGTCCCAGCCGGTGTCGGCGAACGTGCCCTTGATGCCCAGGGCGGCGTTGTACGAGAGCGCCTTGGTGGTGAAGAACGTCGTACCCTGTTCTTCCGGCGAGAAGATGTGCTGGTAGAGTTCCAGCGTCTGTTCGGTCTGGTTCCAGATGTAATTGCCGGTCGTGCCGTTGATGTCCGGCACCCAGAACCGCGAGCCGCTGTCGTTCCTGGCCTCGTTCCTGCTCACCAGCAGGGTGGCGTAGACATCCGCGTTCTCGCCGACGTGGAACGTCGAATTGAAGTAGCCCGACGTGCCCTGTTCCTCGTTGAGCAGCGTGGCATAGCCCGGCTGCGCGCGACTGCCGCAGAAGAAGCCGCGACCCGGCCGGAAATCCTTGAACGTGGTGCCGCCGAAGTTGGCGGCAAGGGCGTCGCAGCGGTCGCCCGGATCGTCGTAGGTGCCGGTGAAGCCGTTGAGGACGATGAAGGTGCGGCTGCCGTAACGCAGGTTGGGGTTGGGGTTGTCGTCGGTGGTGTCGGTGTAGTCGCGCTGGCGCAGGTAGATCGGATCCTGGTGGCTGTACTGCAATCCCCACGCCAGGTCGACGTCGTCCCACTGCCTGCCGCCGGTCAGCTGCAGGCGCTCGTTGCTGCCGCCGCCCTCGGTGTAGCCGCCCACGCGCGCATCGAGCTGCATGCCGTCGATGCGCTTCTTGAGGATGATGTTGACCACGCCGGCGATCGCCGCGGAGCCGTAGATCGAGGATTGGTTGCCGGGCAGGATGTCGATGCGATCGATCATCGCCACCGGGATGCTGGTGAGGTCGGTGAAGTTGCTCTGGCCGTTGTACAGCAGCGGATAGTCGGCGATCGGCCGCCCGTCGAGCAGGATCAGGGTGAAGCTGGGCGACAGGCCGAGCAGGCTGATGGTGGTCGCGTTGGAGGTGAAACTGCCGGCGAACTGGTTGTCCTGGACCGAGCCGGTCGCCAGCGGCTGCGCGCGCAGCACGTCGGACACGTTGCGGAAGCCCTGCTTCTGGATGTCGTCGGCGGTGATGGTCACGACCGGCGAAGCGGTTTCGAGCTGGACGCGCGGGATGCGCGAACCGGTCACCACGACCTTGTCCAGGTTGGTCGCTTCCTGGCTGCTGTCGGTATCCGGAGCGTCCTGCGGGGTCGTTGCATCCTGCGCGTATGCGCTGGCCGCCGCGAGCGGCATCGCCAGCGCCGCGACGATGGCGCTTGCCAGCAGCTTGCGCCGGATGTCACGTTGCGTGTTCATCGTATGGACCCCGTCCTGGACTGGGATATACGATGGCACGGCGCATGCACGATCGATTTGCTGCGTTGGATACCTTTCGTTGACAAGGTTTGGCGCGATTTACGCGCGCATTACTTCTGCATGCGGCCGCCTGCCGGTTCCAGGTTCCTTCCGTGGCGCGGCAAGGATCCCCGAGGCCCGGGCCGGGCACATTCCACGGACAGACTCCGCACAGCCCTGCGGCGCGATTATTCGGGGCGGTACACCTCGGCGCCGACGGCGCGGAACTCGGCCGACTTCTCGGCCATGCCTTCCTGCAGCGCGGTTTCCGCGTCCATGCCGTGTTCGGCGGCGTAGTCGCGCACGTCCTGGGTGATCCGCATCGAACAGAAGTGCGGGCCGCACATGGAGCAGAAATGCGCGACCTTGTGCGCGTCCTTGGGCAGGGTTTCGTCGTGGAATTCCCGTGCCTTCTCCGGATCCAGGCCGAGGTTGAACTGGTCTTCCCAGCGGAACTCGAAGCGCGCCTTGCTCAGCGCGTTGTCGCGCACCTGCGCGCCCGGGTGGCCCTTGGCGAGGTCCGCCGCGTGCGCGGCGATCTTGTAGGCCATGATGCCGTCACGCACGTCCTGCCGGTTGGGCAGCCCAAGGTGTTCCTTGGGCGTGACGTAGCACAGCATCGCGGTGCCGTACCAGCCGATCATGGCCGCGCCGATGGCGCTGGTGATGTGGTCGTAGCCGGGCGCGATGTCGGTGGTCAGCGGCCCCAGGGTGTAGAACGGCGCCTCGCCGCATTCGGCCAGCTGCTTGTCCATGTTTTCCTTGATCAGCTGCATCGGCACGTGGCCGGGGCCTTCGATCATGGTCTGGACGTCGTGCTTCCACGCGATCTTCGTCAGCTCGCCCAGCGTTTCCAGCTCGCCGAACTGGGCGGCGTCGTTGGCGTCGGCGATGCAGCCCGGGCGCAGTCCGTCGCCGAGCGAGAAGGCCACGTCATAGGCCTTCATGATCTCGCAGATGTCCTCGAAATGCGTGTAGAGGAAGCTCTCCCTGTGGTGCGACAGGCACCACTTGGCCATGATCGAGCCGCCGCGCGAGACGATGCCGGTGACGCGCTTGGCGGTCAGCGGCACGTAGCGCAGCAGCACGCCGGCGTGGATGGTGAAGTAGTCCACGCCCTGCTCGGCCTGTTCGACCAGGGTGTCGCGGAAGATTTCCCAGGTCAGCTCCTCGGCGCGGCCATCGACCTTTTCCAGCGCCTGGTAGATCGGCACGGTGCCGATCGGCACCGGCGAGTTGCGGATGATCCATTCGCGGGTCTCGTGGATGTGCTTGCCGGTGGACAGGTCCATCACGTTGTCCGCGCCCCAGCGGATCGCCCACACCAGCTTCTCGACTTCCTCGGCGATGCCGGACGACACCGCCGAGTTGCCGATGTTGGCGTTGATCTTGGTCAGGAAGTTGCGGCCGATGACCATCGGCTCGCTTTCCGGGTGGTTGATGTTGCACGGCAGGATCGCGCGGCCGCGGGCGATCTCGTCGCGCACGAACTCCGGCGTGATCGACGCCTGGATGCTGGCGCCGAAGGCCTGGCCCGGATGCTGCACCAGCAGGCCGGCATCGCGGATCGCATCGATGCGCTGGTTCTCGCGGATCGCGACGTACTCCATCTCCGGGGTGACGATGCCGCGACGCGCGTAGTGCATCTGGCTGACGTTGGCGCCGGCTTTCGCGCGCCGTGGCAGCGGACGGTTGGGGAAGCGCACGTCGTCGAGGCGCGCATTGCCTTCGCGCTCGCGGCCGAACGCGGACGACAGCGCGGGAAGCGCTTCGGTATCGCCGCGCGCGGCGATCCAGTCCGCGCGCAGCGGCGACAGCCCCGCGGCCAGGTCGATGTCGGCATCGGGATCGGAATACGGCCCGGAGGTGTCGTAGACCGCGATCGGCGGGTTGTCCTCGCCGCCGAACAGGGTCGGCGTGGGCGACTGCGTGATCTCGCGCATCGCCACGCGCAGGCCGGGGCACGAGCCTTCGACATGGATCTTGCGCGAGCCGGGGATCGGCCGGGTGACGTCTTCGGACAGGCGCTGGGCGTCGCGCAGGAGCTCGCTGGGGACTGCATTCATGGCTTTCGTCCTGTTTGGAAGGCCTGCACGGGGACGCGCGGGCTCTTGCGAAGGGATTCGCGTACTACCGCTGGACGAAACGGCGGCGCGGACGGGCGGGCCGGGAGGGCCCTGCAGTCTCGCGAAGCTTCCCTACGCCGGTCTCAACCGGATCAGGTTCGAAGGGTCTGTCTCAACCGGCGGCTTGCGGGCAAGCCGGCGCGGTACCCCCGCTTCGGGTGCTATTGCACCACGTTGAAGGTGCTTCGGCTAGTGGCGCGGCTTCCTCCACGAGACCGGTGGCAGTTTGTGGGAGCGACGGAAGTCGCGACGCTTCGGGCCGCCTGTCGCGACTTCCGTCGCTCCCACAAGAGCACGGACCACCTTCTCAGCGCAGGGCGGCGTTGATCCCGGCCAGGACCGCTGCGCCGGGGCTCAGTTCCGCCGCGCCCAGGCTGTTGAGCGGCGCCGCGACCGTACCCAGGTGGCCGTGCAGGTCGCCGGAGTCGGTCGCGACGTACAGCAGGCCGGTCACCACCTCGCCCTGCGCCTGGCGCTGGTGGATGAGGTTCATCGCGGCAATGCGATCGCGCGGATCGTAGTCGGCGTCCAGCTTGCGCAGGCGCAGCATGGAACCGTCGTGCTGTTCGACTTCGATGGCCTCGCCGGCGGGGTAATCGACCGCGATTTCCGCGCGCGGCAGGATCACGTCGAGCTGGTTGACGGCATCGTTGTGCTCGCGCACGTAATCGTAGCTCTTGGTGCTGCCGGCATGGTTGTTGAAGGCCACGCAGGGGCTGATCACGTCGAGGAAGGCCGCGCCGCGGTGCGACAGCGCGCCCTTGATCAGCGGCACCAGCTGCTGCTTGTCCCCGGAAAAGCTGCGCGCCACGTAGGTCGCGCCCAGCTGCAGGGCCATGGTCACCATGTCCAGCGGGCTGTCGGTGTTGGCGACGCCTTTCTTCGACACCGACCCCTGGTCCGCGGTGGCCGAGAACTGGCCCTTGGTGAGGCCATAGACGCCGTTGTTCTCGACGATGTAGACCATGTCCACGCCGCGGCGGATCGCGTGCACGAACTGGCCGATCCCGATCGAGGCCGAGTCGCCGTCGCCGGACACGCCCAGGTAGATCAGCCCGCGATTGGCCAGGTTGGCGCCGGTCAGCACCGACGGCATGCGCCCGTGCACGGTGTTGAAGCCGTGCGACTGGCCGAGGAAATAGGTCGGCGTCTTCGAGCTGCAGCCGATGCCCGAGAGCTTGGCGACCCGGTGCGGCTCGATGTCGAGTTCCCAGCAGGCCTGGATGATCGCCGCCGAGATCGAATCGTGGCCGCAGCCGGCGCACAGCGTCGAGACGGTGCCTTCGTAATCGCGCCGGGTGAAGCCGATCGCGTTGCAGCCGAGCGAGGGGTGGTGGAGCTTTGGCTTGGCGAGGTAGGTCATGGTTCAGGCCACCTGTTGCCGGGCCGGGCGCAGGGCCCGGGTGATGGCATTGGCGATGAAGCGCGCGGTGATCGGCGTGCCGTCGTAGTGCAGCACCGCGACCAGGCGCGCCGGATCGATGCCGAATTCGTCGACCAGCAGGCTGCGCAGCTGGGCGTCGCGGTTCTGCTCGACCACGAACACCGATTCGTGCGACTCGATGAAGGCCCGCACCGAGTCCGGGAACGGGAACGCGCGCAAGCGCAGCATGTCGAGCGCGATGCCGTCGCCGTGCAGGTGGTCGAAGGCCTCGGCCATCGCCGGGCTGGTGGAGCCGAAATGGATCACGCCGTGCCGCGCCGGCACCCTGGCTTTGGTCTCGACCGGCTGCGGCACCAGCGATTTCGCGGTGTCGAATTTCCGCAGCAGCCGCTCCATGTTGTAGACGTAGTCCGGCCCACGCTCGGAATATTTCGCCTGCGGGTCGCGCGAGGTGCCGCGGGTGAAATAGGCGCCCTTGTCGGCGTGGGTGCCGGGCCAGGTGCGCCAGGGGATGCCGTCGCCATCGACATCCTTGTAGCGCGCGAACTCGCGCCCGGCCTCCAGGTCCCCGGCGGTCAGGACCTTGCCGCGGTCGTACGTGCGCGCGTCGTCCCAGGCGAACGGCGCGCACAGGCGCTGGTTCATGCCGATGTCCAGGTCGCTCATCACGAACACCGGCGTCTGCAGGCGATCGGCCAGGTCGAACGCAGCAGCCGCGAACTCGAAGCACTCGTGCGGATCCTCCGGGAACAGCAGCACGTGCTTGGTGTCGCCGTGGGATGCGTAGGCGCAGGCCAGCACGTCGGACTGCTGGGTTCGCGTGGGCATGCCGGTGGACGGGCCGCCGCGCTGCACGTTGAGGATGGTCACCGGGATCTCGGCGAAGTACGCCAGGCCGATGAACTCGTTCATCAGCGAGATCCCGGGTCCGGCCGTTGTGGTGAACGCGCGCGCGCCGTTCCAGCCGGCGCCGACCACCATGCCGATCGAGGCGATCTCGTCCTCGGCCTGGATCACCGCGAAGCGCGCGCGGCCATCCTCGTCGATGCGGTATTTCTGGCAATACTTCTGGAACGCCTCGGCCAGCGAGGAGGACGGCGTGATCGGATACCAGGCGCAGACCGTGGCGCCGCCGTAGACGCAGCCCAGCGCGGCGGCGGCATTGCCTTCGACGAAGATCCGGTCGCCGACCGCGTCGGCCTTTCGTACGCGCAGACCGATCGGATGCGGCAGGTGTTCGCGCACCCAGTCGCGTCCCAGGTGCAATGCCTCGACGTTGGGCGCGTGCAGCTTCGGCTTGCTCTTGTACTGCTCGCCGATCAACGCCTCGAGGACCGGCACGTCGATGTCGAGCAAGGCGCTGAGCGCGCCGATGTACATGATGTTCTTGAACAGCTGGCGCTGGCGCGGATCGTCGTAGGTGGCGTTGCAGATCTCGGTCAGCGGCACGCCGATGATGGTGACGTCGTCGCGGAACTTCGACTTCGGCATCGGCTTGGAGTTGTCGTAGAACAGGTAGCCGCCGGGCGCCAGTTCGGCGACGTCGTCGTCCCAGGTCTGCGGGTTCATCGCCACCAGCAGGTCGACGCCGCCGCGACGCCCGAGCCAGCCGGCCTCGGATACGCGCACTTCGTACCAGGTCGGCAGGCCCTGGATGTTGGACGGGAAGATGTTGCGCGGGCTGACCGGCACGCCCATGCGCAGGATCGCCTTGGCGAACAGCTCGTTGGCCGAGGCCGAACCGGAGCCGTTGACGTTGGCGAACTTGACGACGAAGTCGTTGGTTGATTGAAGTGGGGGTGTGCTGGGGGTCATGCGGCGTCAACCGTTGCCGTCATTCCCGCGCAAGCGGGAATCCATATCTGCGGACCATCAAGGGCAAAAGCTTTCGCGCTGTCGCGCGAGTTACTTTTCTTTGCTTGTGCAAAGAAAGAGTAACCAAAAGAAAGCACACCCCGGCAAAGCGCCCTGCGCGCATCCTGCGCTCCGGGTCCGCGGGCGGCCCGGGGTTTTTCGACAGCACATCCATGTGCTGGCGAAAAATGGCGGTCTTCCTGACCGCCACCCGCTGTCGCGGGCCTGATCCGGGCCACCCGCCGCTTCGCAGGGGCCCCAGGATCAAATGCAGCGCGCTCCTGCGCGCCAAGGCAACAGCAGAGCGCGCGCACCAAAGCGGTCACGCCGCCTCCCTCGCCTTCCTGCTTCGGCACGCCGGGCCGGCGTACGTCTCCAGCAGCAGGAACTTCTGCATATCCCAGGCCCCGGTCGGGCAGCGCTCGGCGCACAGGCTGCAGTGCAGGCAGACGTCCTCGTCCTTGACCATCACCCGCATCGTCTTCAGGGGCTCGGAGACGTAAAGATCCTGCTCCTTGTTCAGGGCCGGCGCGGTCAGGCGAGTGCGCAGTTCGTCCTCCTCGCCGTTGGCGGTGAAGGTGATGCAGTCGGTCGGGCAGATGTCGACGCAGGCGTCGCACTCGATGCACTTGTCGCGGGTGAACACGGTCTGCACGTCGCAGTTGAGGCAGCGCTGGGTTTCTTTCCACGCGGTTTCGGCGTCGAAGCCCAGCTCGACCTCGACCTTGATGCTGTCCAGCTTCCGCGCCTCCTTCGACCACGGCACCAGGAAGCGCTCGTCGGGCGACACCGCGTTGTCGTAGGTCCACTCGTGGATGCCCATCTTCTGCGAGGTCAGCTGCACCATCGGATCGGGGCGCTCACGGGTATCTTCGCCGTGCAGCAGCTTGTCGATGGAAATCGCCGCTGCGTGGCCGTGCGCCACCGCCCAGATGATGTTCTTCGGCCCGAACGCCGCATCGCCACCGAACAGCACGTGCGGCAGCGACGACTGGTAGGTGAGCTTGTCCACCACCGGCATGTCCCACTCGCCGAACTCGATGCCGCAGTCGCGCTCGATCCAGGGGAAGGCGTTCTCCTGCCCGATCGCGATCAGCACCTCGTCGCAGGGATAAAACTCGTCCGGCTCACCGGTCGGCACCAGCTTGCGGCGGCCCTTGTCGTCGTATTCGGCGCGAACCTTCTGGAAGGTCATGCCGGTGAGCTTGCCGTCTTCGTGTTCGAAGGTCTTGGGCACCCGATAGTCGAGGATCGGGATGCCCTCCTCCATCGCGTCCTCCTTCTCCCACGGGCTGGCCTTCATCTCGTCGAAGCCCGAGCGCACGATCACCTTGACGTCCTCGCCGCCGAGCCGGCGCGCGCTGCGGCAGCAGTCCATCGCGGTGTTGCCGCCGCCGAGCACCAGCACGCGCCTGCCGATCGACTTGACGTGGTCGAAATAGACGTTCGCCAGCCAGTCGAGGCCGAGGTGGATCCTGTCCGCCGCTTCGTCGCGGCCGGGAATCTCCAGGTTGCGGCCGCGCGGCGCGCCGCTGCCGACGAAGACCGCGTCGTAGCCTTCGGCCAGCATCGCCTTCATCGATTCGATGCGCCTGCCGCCGACGAATTCGACGCCGAGGTCGAGGATGTAGCCGCACTCCTCGTCGATCACCTCCTCGGGCAGTCGGAAGCGCGGCACCTGGGTGCGCATGAAGCCGCCGGCCTTGGGGTCGGCCTCGAAGACCGTGACCTGGTAGCCCAGCGGAGCGAGATCGCGCGCGACCGTCAGCGACGCCGGGCCGGCGCCGATGCAGGCGATTCGCTTGCCATTGGCTTTCGCCGCCGGTTTTGGCATCCGCGCGCGCACGTCGCCCTTGTGGTCGGCCGCCACGCGCTTGAGCCGGCAGATCGCCACCGGCTCGGGCTTGTCGCCATTGTTCTCCTCGACCCGCCCGCGCCGGCAGGCCGGCTCGCAGGGCCGGTCGCAGGTGCGGCCGAGGATGCCCGGGAACACGTTCGACTCCCAGTTGACCATGTAGGCGTCGGCGTAGCGGCCGGCGGCGATCAGGCGGATGTATTCGGGGACCGGTGTATGTGCGGGGCAAGCCCATTGGCAGTCGACGACCTTGTGGAAGGTGTCGGGATTGCGGATGTCGGTCGGCTTCACCACTGCACTCCGATTGGATGCCGTCGCTGCACGCGGGCCCGCAGCGGGCCGGACGGCCGGCCGTCGCTTTCAGGTCGAGTCTAGCGCCGAACAGGCGGCACGGTCAGGGGCCGCAGGAGATCGCCGGCGACCGCCACGGGAGAAGGCAGCGCAACGCCCGGCGGCGACCAACCCTGCAGATGCCAAATCCTGTAAATACCAAACCGATTGGTCTAGTATTAGGGCATGTCCGCTGCTCCCACCCCTGCACCTGTCGTTACCGCCCGGGCTGCCAGCCCCGGCCGGCCGAAGGACCCCGCCAAGGGCGCGGCGATCCTCGAGGCCGCCAAGCGCATGTTCACCCTGCACGGCTTCGATCGCGTCAGCATGGACCAGATCGCGGCCGAGGCCGGAGTCTCCAAGCTCACCGTGTACAGCCATTACGGCGACAAGGAGGCGCTGTTCGTCCAGGCGGTGAAGTCGCACTGCGAGCAGGGGCTGCCGGCCGCGCTGTTCGAGCCCGCGCCCGAAACCGACCTGCGCGAACGCCTGCTGCAGATCGCACGCGCCTTCTTCGGCATGATCAGCGCACCCGAAGCGGTGGCAGGCCATCGCATCATGTGCGCGCCACAGCTCACCGACTCGACGCTGCCGAAGCTGTTCTGGAAGGCGGGCCCGCAGCGCTTGCAGGACGCATTCTCCACGCTGCTGCTACGCCGCATCGATGCCGGCGAACTCGAGATCGCCGATGTCCCGCGCGCCGCGTCGCAGTTCTTCAGCCTGCTCAAGGGCGAACCGCACGCACGCCTGGTGCTGGGCTGCAGCGACGACTGCACGCGATCCATCGAAGCGCACCTTACCGCCTCGGTGGACATGTTCCTGCGCGCCTATCGCCGTCGCGGCGCGGGCCAGGCATGACCACCGGCATGGTGCCAGCGGTCGCGATGACTTCCGGCACTGCGTGCCGCCGTGCCGCAGCGGCGATCCTGTCCGCGGTCATGGGCCGGAAACCGCGTAAAATCGCGGCCTGACCGCAAATACACCGAGATCAAGACGATGGACTACGCCAAGGCCCGCGAAACGATGGTGGAACAGCAGGTGCGTCCCTGGGACGTGCTCGACCTGCGCGTGCTTGACGTGCTGGCCACGCTGCCGCGCGAGGCCTTCGTCGCCGAGACGCATCGCGCCCTGGCCTATGCCGACATCCAGCTGCCGATCGGCCATGGCGAAACCATGTGGAAGCCGGTGGTCGAAGGCCGCGCCCTGCAGGCGCTGGCGCTCGATCCCGGCGACGAGGTGCTGGAGATCGGCACCGGCAGCGGCTACCTCGCCGCCTGCCTCGGCAGCCTCGCCCGCGACGTGGTCAGCCTGGAACGCCATGCCGACCTCGCGGACGCGGCGGGCGCGCGCCTGAAGGCCCAGGGCATCCGCAACGTCGCGGTCGAATGCGCCGATGCCTACCGCTGGGAAACGGACCGCCGTTTCGATGCCGTCTGCGTCACCGGCGCCGTGATCGAGGTCCCGCCGCGCTTCCTGCAGTGGCTGCGGCCCGGAGGCCGGCTGTTCGTGGTGCAGGGACGATCGCCGTCCATGGACGCGCTGCTGCTGCGCGCCGATGCCGGCGGCATCCGCCGCGAATCCCTGTTCGAGACCGATCTCGCCTATCTTGCCGGTGGCGCCCCCGTGCCCGCCTTCGAACTGTAATGCGAGTCCCTTCGCAAAGGCCCGCGCGTCGCTGTACGGACTTTCCACAAGAGCCAAGGACCCGTTCCATGATCCATCGAACCCCGCTTGCCCTCGCGCTCGCCCTCGCCGCCCTGCTGCCGTCCTCGGCCTTCGCGACGGACCTGCTGCAGACCTATGAGCTGGCCCGCCAGGCCGACCCGCAGCTCGCCGCCGCCGAAGCCAACAACCGCGCCACCCAGGAAGGCCCGGTGCAGGCGCGCGCGGCGATGCTGCCGCAGCTCGACGGCACCGCGACGCTCAACCGTTCGCGCAGCTCCGGCCCCGATACCCGGAGCCAGCTGGACTCCTCGGGCAATCCGATCCAGTTTTCCGGCGACTCCGAGAGCGATACCACCACCCGGCGCTACGGCATCAACCTGCAGCAGATGATCTACGACCATTCGCGGGTCAGCGCCCTGCGCAGCCAGAAGGCGCTGGGCAAGGCCGGCGATTACACCCTGATCAGCGCCGGCGACGACCTGGTCACCCGCACCTCGGCGGCCTATTTCAACGTCCTGGTCGCGATCGAGACGCTGGCGGCGGCCGAGTCGGCGGAAACGGCGCTCAAGCGCCAGTTCGACTACGCCGACAAGCGCCTGGAGGTCGGCCTGGCCCCGATCACGGACGTGCACGAGGCGCGCGCCCAGTACGACAGCGCGCGCGCCAACACCATCGTCCAGCGCAACGCGCTGCAGGATGCCTACCAGGCATTGCGCGAGATCACCGGCACCCAGGTGTCCAACCTCAAGGGCCTGCCCGAGGATTTCAAGCCGGAGCTGCCCGCCGAAACCGGTGCCGACGGCTGGGTCGAACAAGCCGTGAAGAACAATCCTGCGCTGCAGGCCCAGCAGTACCGGGTGCAATCGGCCGAAGCCGATGTCTCGACCGCGCGCGCCGGACACCTGCCGACGCTGTACCTCAGCGGCGGCTACGGCAAGGACGCCACCTGGGGCGACAACACCTTCAGCAGCAGCAATCCGCCGTTCTCGTCCACCTTCCCGATCGACAACCAGAGCAAGGGCCCGAGCGTCGGCATCACCCTGTCGGTACCGATCTTCTCCGGTGGCGCCACCCAGTCGCGGGTACGCCAGGCGATCGCCCGGCGCGACGCCGCGCAGGACCAGTACGAGCAGCAGAAGCGCGCCATCGACCGCAACGTGCGCAACCTCTACCAGACCCTGGTCGCGGGCATCAGCGAGGTCGAGGCGCGCCGGCTCGCCGTGGTGTCGGCCAATGCCGCCTACGACGCCTCGCAGGTCGGCCTCGAGGTCGGCACCCGCACCGTGCTCGACGTGCTGATCAACCAGCGCAACCTGTTCGACGCGCGCCAGCAGTACGCCCTGGCCAAGTACAACTACCTGCAGAACCGGCTGCTGCTCGACCAGGCCGCGGGTTCGCTCGACATCGACGACGTGCAGGACATCAACCGCCTGCTGACGGTGGATGCCGAAGCGCAGCTGTCGTCCGGCGCCGACACCACGCCCCTGCAGTAGCCCGCGGCATGCGGCCGCGGCGGCGGCCGTCGGCCTGGCGTCGATGCGGCCTGGCGTGTCAGTCCGGCACTGGCGGCAGGTCCGGCGCGACCACGTCCAGCGTCCGCTGCAGCGCACCGCGACCGTTCTCCACCAGCGCCAGCCCGGCCGCGCGCATCGCCATGCGCGCGTCGTCGTCCGCCAGCAGGGTTTCGATCGCGGTGCCCACGGCTTCCGCATCCTCGCCGATGCGCAGGGCGCCGGCCGCGCGCAGCTGGCGGGCGATGTCGCTGAAGTTGTGCAGGTGCGGGCCGCTGACCACGGAGGTGCCGACCGCCGCCGGCTCCAGCAGGTTGTGGCCGCCGATGTCCTGCAGGCTGCCGCCGACGAAGGCGACCTCGGCGCAGGCGTAGAAATCCATCAGCTCGCCCAGGGTATCGATCACGAACACGGCATCGTCGGCGTCCGGCCAGTGCGTCAGCCTGCGCGTGGCGACGCGCCAGCCGGCATCGACCGCCTGCTGGGTGACGCCCTTGAACCGCTCGGGATGGCGCGGCGCCCACAGCAGCAGCAGGTCCGGCCAGCGCAGGCGCAGGCGACGGTGGATGGCGATCACCGCGGCTTCTTCCTCGACGTGGGTGCTGGCCGCGATCCACGCCGGCCGCTTGCCGGCGCGCGCGCGGAACAGCTCGAACGAAGCCCGCCAGCGCGGATCGATGGCGATATCGAACTTGAGATTGCCGGTGACCACCACGGACTCGCTGCGTGCGCCCAGCCGCACGAAGCGCTCGCCATCGGCGCGCGATTGCGCGGCGACCGCACGCAGCGTCCGCAATGCGCGCCCGACCAGCGGACGCAGCAGCCGGTAGCCGCGCAATGAACGCGCCGACAGGCGCGCGTTGACGATGTGCACCGGAATCCCCTGGTCGCGGCAGCCGAACAGCAGGTTGGGCCACAGTTCGGTCTCGACGATCAGCCCGAGCCGCGGCCGGAAATGCGCGAGGAAGCGCCGCACCGCGCCCGGCAGGTCGTAGGGCAGGTACACGTGTTCGACGCGCCCACCCCACAGCGCACGCACGCGCGCCGAGCCGGTCGGGGTGATCGTGGTCACCAGCAGCCGCAGGTCCGGGCGCTGCTCCAGCAGGACCTCGACCAGGGGCGCGGCCGCGTTCACCTCGCCCACGGAAACCGCATGCACCCACACCGTCTGCACATCGGCCGCGGCGCCATACGCGGCATAGCGCTCGCTCCAGCGCTGGAAATATTCGCCCTGGCGGAAACCCCGCCAGATCAGGTGGTAGACGGTCACCGGCACCAGCAGGTACAGCGCGGCCGAATACAGGCCGCGCAGCAGGTGTTCGACGGTGCCGGACCGGTCGGCCTTCATCCGCACAGGATAGCCGAGGGCAAGCCATCCGGAACCGGGAAAGACTAGGTCGCAGTCGCGCGTCCGCCGGTCCATGACGGCAGCCTTCACGACATCCTGCGTCGAGGCCTTGCGCGTCGCGCGCGCCGATCGCGGCAAGCAGGCGCACGCGCCGCCGGACCCGAAGCCCGTAGAATCCGGGCATGTCCACGCCTCTTCCGAAATCCGACCCGCCACCGCTCGGCCCTTCGCACTGGCCGGCCTGGCTCGGCATCGGCGCCATGTGCCTGCTCGCCCGGCTGCCATGGTCGTGGCAGCGCGGGCTGGGGCGCCTGCTCGGCAGCATGCTGCGCATCGCGCTGCGCGAACGGCGCGCCATCGCCCGGCGCAACCTCGAGCTGTGCTTCCCGGAACTGGACGCCGCGGCGCGGCGCGGGTTGCTGCACGAGCATTTCGCGGCGCTCGGCATCGGCCTGTTCGAGTTCGCGCGCGCCTGGTGGGGCTCGATTGCACCGCTGCGGCGCGGACTGCAGGTGGAAGGCCTGGAACACATCGAGGCCGCGCACGCAGGCGGGCGCGGGGTGATCGTCGTTTCCGGCCACTTCACCACGCTGGAAGTCTGCGGCCGGCTGATGTGCGATCACGTGCCGCTGGCCGGGATGTACCGCCCGCACACCCAGGCGGCGATGGAATGGGCGGTGCGCCGCGGCCGGGCGCGCTACGCCGCCGCGATGTTTCCCAAGCACGACGTGCGCGGCGCAGTGAAGCACCTCAAGCGCGGCGGCCTGCTGTGGTATGCGCCCGACCAGGACCCCAGCCGCGGCGACAGCGTCTACGTGCCGTTCTTCGGCCAGCCCGCGCACAGTCTGACCTCCACCCACCAGCTGGCGCGACTGTCCGGCGCGGCGGTGATGCTGTTCCAGCACCTGCGCCGCGACGACGGCGGCTACACGCTGAAGCTGTGGCCGATGCTGGACGGCTTTCCGTCCGCCGATGCGACCGCCGATACCGCAAGGGTGATGGCCGGGATCGAGGCCATGGCGCGCGCGGCGCCGGCGCAATACCTGTGGATCCATCGGCGGTTCAAGCGGCAGCCGGATGGGGTTTCGCTGTACTGATCGACGGGTGGATTGATCGGAAAGCAAGTCAAGAGCTTTCGCGCTGACGCGCGAGTTACTTTTCTTTGCTTGTGCAAAGAAAGAGTAACCAAAAGAAAGCACACCCCGGCAAAGCGCCCTGCGCGCATCCATGCGCTCCGGGTCCGCGGGCGGACCGGGGTTTTTCGACAGCACATCCGTGTGCTGGCGAAAAATGGCGGTCATCCTGACCGCCACCCGCTGTCGCGGGCCTGATCCGGGCCGCCCGCCGCTTCGCAGGGGCCCCATGAAAGCAGCGCGCTCCTGCGCGCCTGAGCCAGAGCAAGAGCAATAGCAAAGGCCAAAGCAAAGTTGGAGGCTGATGCTGTTGCTTTTGACTTTGTGCGACTTAAAGCCCGCCGAGCATCGCAGGAAGCAGCGGGAGCAAGGCCCGACTGTTCGAGGGCCATGGATGGCCCGAGTTCGGGCCGGCCCGCTGCTTCCGAGAAGCGAAGGGCACCGCCGCGCTGCGGCGGCGGGCGTCAGGAGCAACGGTTTGGGTTACTTTTGCCGTAACAAAAGTAACTCGCCGAAGGCGGCTTTCAACAGCCGAATGGCTGGTCAAGCTTTTGATCTTCGAGAAATTGTCGCCAGTCGCCTCGGGAATGACGAGCGAGGGCAAGAGCATTCGCGCTGAGGCGCTCATTCCCTCACCCTCACCCTCTCCCGCAAGCGGGAGAGGGGATTGTGGGTGCGCGCGGGAGAGGGGATCAGTGCGCAAGCGAAATCATTCCTCCGGCCGCGCCAGCAGGCTCCCCGCATACAGCGCCGCAAGCAGCAGCGTCAGCCCGCCCCAGAAGGTCGAATAGAACGCAAGGTGAGTGTTGAACGGAAACACCGTGACGCCCAGGGCAAGCATCGCGGGTCGTGCGCGATCGCGCGCCTTGTCGTCGGCGTAGCGCCATGCGCGCCACGCCAGTGCCGCGCCCGCCAGCCACAGCAGCAGGCCGATGAAGCCGGTTTCGCTGAGGATCTCCAGCACGATCTGGTGGGCATGGAAGGCCGGCCCGGAACCCCAGGCGGGCGCCTGCCCTGCTTCCGGGTCGCAGGCCGGGAACGCCTCGCGGAAGCCGCGGGCACCGACGCCATTGACCGGGTGTTCGCGCACCATGCACAGCGCCGCGCCCCAGATGCGGCCGCGGCCCGACAGCGCGCTGTCCATCCCCGCCTCGTCCGCCGCCAGGATGTGCGCGGTGCGTTCGATGCGTTCGTGTACCTGCGGCACACTGAAGGTCAGCGCCAGCAGCAGCGCACCACCGAATGCGAATACGCCCGCCAGCTTCTTCCAGCCCAGCAGGCGCCAGCCGGAAAACAGCAGGACCAGGGCGTAGGTCAGCCACGACGCGCGCGCGCCGGCCAGCATCACCACCAGGCCCACCAGCGCCGCCGACGCGATCCAGCCCGCGCTGCCGAAGCGCCGTCCGGCGACATGCAGTACGAACGGCGACAGGCTGGCGACCACGATGCCGAGCTTGAGATTGCACGGCCCCAGTACGCCGCCGAGGCGATCGGCCGCGGCGACTTCGGCCGCGCTGCACATCGGACGATGCTGGATCGCCTGCTTGAGCGCGTCCAGGCCCCAGAACAGCGGACTGGTGCCGATCACCACCTGCAGCAGCGCGTCGAGCGTCCAGACGCCGACGATCAGCGCTAGGCCGCCGAAGGTGATGCGCCGTCCGCGCGCGTCGGCCACCGCGGACGCCGCCAGCCACAGGAACGGCAGGTAGCGCAGCCCCGTTGCGGTCTTGTAGAACGCATGCGGCGCATCGATGGCATCGAACGCGGAGACCAGCTGCGGCAACCAGTAGGCGAAGAACAGCGCGCTGGTCAGCGCCCAGGCCGGCCCGCTCAGCAGCGCGGTGCCGCCGCGGAAACGCGTGGCCAGCAGCTTGGCGAGCGCCGCCAGCGCGCCCAGCACCAGCACGCCTTCGGCCACGCCCGGCGCCGGCCATAGCGCGACGAAGGCCAGTACCCACCACGGTGCCCAGCGCCAGCCGCCGGCGCCGGCGACCGCGGCGTCAGTCCCGGGCGGGGTCGTTGCCGAGTTCGTCATAGACGGCGAGCGTGGATTGCTGCATGGCCTGCAGGGAATAGTGTGCGATCACGCCCGGCATCGTAGCGGGAAGCGCGTCCGGGTGCGCGAGCAGCGCGCGCGCGGCGATCCGCAGCGCATCGGCGTCGAACGGCGCGATCGCGCCCCGCGGCTGCAGTTCGCGCAGCAGTTCGCCGACGCCGCCGTGCGCCCAGCCCAGCACCAGGCGGCCGGACGACAGCGCTTCGATCACGGTGCGGCCGAAGGCCTCGGGCTTGCGCGACAGCTGCAGCACCAGGTCGCTGGCGGCGTAGGCCTCCGCGATCGAGGCCGTCGCTGGCGTGATCGCCAGCGCACCGGCGATGCCCAGCGCCACGGCGCGCGATTCAAGCCCGGCGATATAGTCGCCACGCGTCGCCTCGCGCGCACCCGGCATCCACAGCCGCGCATCGAAACCGTCGGCGCGCAGCCCGGCCAGCAGCGCCAGCGCATCGTCGTGGCCTTTCAGGCGCGTGCCGCGGCCGGGCAGCAGCAGCAGCGGGCCTTCGCCGGCAAGCTGCGGATGCAGGCTGGCGACGTGCGCGCGCGCCGCGCGATCCGGCCACGGCGCCCGCGGGAACGTCGCCGGATCGATGCCGCGCGGGATCACGCGCAGCTTCCCCGCATCGGTGCGCGGATAGTGCCGCCGCACGTAGTCATGCACGGTCTGCGACACGCAGATCACGCGCTCGCCCCGGGTCATGATGGCGCTGTAGCGCGAGGGCGAATTCAATCCATGCACGGTGGTCACGAAGCGCGGTCGCTGCCGCGGCAGCCCGCGCAGCGCGCGCCAGCCGAGCCATGCCGGCAGGCGCGAGCGCGCATGCACGATGTCGACCCGTTCGCGCGTGAACAAGTCGCCAAGCGCGCGCACGTGGCGCAGCGTCGCCAGCGATTTGCGGCCGATGTCGAGTTCGATGTGCACCGCCCCGCTGGCCCGCAGCGCCGGCAGCAGGCGCCCGCCGGCGGACACCACCAGGGCGCGATGCCCGGCGCGCACCAGCGCCTCGGCGATTTCAAGCGTGGAACGCTCGACGCCGCCGGACTCCAGCGCCGGCAGCAGCTGCACCACCGTCAGGGCGCGGCCCATGGCGCCAGCAGGCCCTAGTCGACGAGGACGAAATGCGCGCCGCAGTACGGGCAGTCGGCTTTGCCTCCATCGGCCTCGATCGGCAGGTAGACGCGCGGGTGCGAGTTCCACAGCGCCATCGATGGCAGCGGGCAACTCAGCGGCAGGTCGGTGCGATGCACCTCGTAGGTCTTCTGTGCGTTGGCCTGGACGGGGGCGCTGGCTGCGGTCATGGGCGGGGCATGCGTTGCTGCGGAGGCCGCCAGTTTACCGCGCTGCCGCAGGAGCGCACCCGGCGCGACCGGTTTTACCGGTAGAGCCTGTCGCGCCCGGGTGCGCTCCTACAGGGGCAGGTCGAACAGCAGGACGTCGGCGATGGCGTCGCCCGTGCCGGCGACGCGCAATTCGCCGGCTTCCTGCGCATGGCCGATGGCATCCCCGGCCTCCAGCGCACGGCCGCCCGCTTCGGCTTCACCCAGCGCCAGATGCAGCCAGTAGCGCCGGTCGCGGCGCAGCTCGAACGCGACCGCCTCGCCGTCGCCCAGCTGCGCGCCATGCAGCCACGCCTGCTGGCGCATGGCGAGGCTGTCGTCGGCGCCGTCCGGCGAAGCCAGCGTCGCCCAGCGGCCGCGCCGCGCCTGCGGGTCGAACCGCCGCTGCGCATGGGCCGGCGGCGCGTTCACGCGGTCGGGCTGGATCCAGACCTGCAGGAAATGTAGCGGCGCGTCCTGCGCCGCGTTGAACTCGCTGTGCCCGATGCCGTGGCCGGCGCCCATCCACTGCAGCTCGCCCGGTCGCAGCACGCCCTGGCCGCCGCTGTCGTCACGATGCGCCAGCGCGCCATCCAGCACGTAGCTGAGGATCTCCATGTTGGCGTGGCGATGCGGCGGGAAGCCGGCGCCGCCAGCGACCCGATCCTCGTTGAGCACGCGCAGCGGGCCCCAGCCCATCCAGGCCGGGTCGTGGTAGTGGCCGAACGAGAAGGTGTGGCGGCTGTCGAGCCAACCGGTCCTGGCTTGGCCGCGCTCTGCGGCGGGACGGAAAACCTGCATGGCGATTCCTGGCGGTGGTGGTTGTCGCGCGGCCTGGCGCGCGACAATGGTGCGACAAGGCACCAGGCCTACTGTGCCGCGTCCGGTTTCGGTACGACCGCCTCGGTGGTGATGCGCAGCGCGACTTCGTCACCGATATTCGGCGCATGCCTGCCCGCGTCGAAATCGCTGCGCCTGACCGTGGCGACGGCGTCGAAGCCGATCCTGGCACGACCGCCGGGTCCCATCCCGCGCTTGTTGAGCCTGACATCCAGCAGCACTGGCCGGGTGATGTCCTTGATGGTGAGGTCGCCTGTCACTTTCAGCCTGCCGTCGCCGGCAGCCTCCACCTTCGTGCTCATGAAAGTGATGTCGGGATGGTTTGCGGCGTCGAAGAAGTCGGCGCTGCGCAGGTGCTCGTTGAAATCGGGCACGAAAGCCTCCAGTCCCGCCAGCGGCAGCGTGACCCGGACGCTCGACGCCGCCACGTCGTCGGCATCGTAGACCAGGGTGCCGTCGACCCGGCCGAAATTGGCGACCGGGTGCGAGAAACCGAAATGGCTCCAGCTGGCCAGCACCATGGTGTGGTTGGGGTCGAGCTTGTAGCTGACCGGTTGGGCGGATGCCGGAATGGCGAACAGCGAAAGGGCAGCGGCAAGAAAAACGCATTTCACGTGGGGTGTCTCCGGTCGTGGGGGTTGGAGCGCGGCAATGAGGCACCGATCGACGGCAGGCCGCCAATCATTCGATGCCCGGCCTCATCGTAGGCCATGTCGCAGGCCGATCACGACCAACGACGCCGCCATCCTCGTCGCCCAGGCCGTGGTGGGCGCGGACGGTGCGCAACAGCTGGTCGAAGGCGAAGGGCAAAGCATCGGTCATCGGTCAGGCCTGGGGCTGGAGCCGCTGAATGCGGCGCATGATCTGCAGTGTAGAGTTCCAGAGGTGAAGCGACAGCCGCGCCGGTGGAACTGATTGTCCGCATTGATGGAATTAATGGCCGTAACGTGATCAATTCGACGCAAATCCTGGCCATCAGCGACGGCCGCAGCGGCAACCAGCGCCAGGCCCTGGCACTGGCGCAGGCCATTGCCACGGCGGCCGGCGCCAGCGCAAGCGCCGGCGAAAGCATCCTGTCCCCGCACCTGCCCTGGCGCCTGCTGGCGCCGCGCCGGGCGCCGGGCAGCGGGCGCGCTTTCGGCGAGGCATTCGCGAAGCTGCTTGCCGCGCCGCCGGCGCTGGCCGTCGGCTGCGGCCGCCAGGCCGCGCTGGCCACGCGCCTGCTGCGGGCACGGGGCGCGAAGTGCGTGCAGATCCTCGATCCGCGCCTGGACCCGTTGCACTGGGACCTGGTGGTCGCACCGCAGCACGATGGCCTCGCCGGCGACAACGTCATCGCCACCCTCGGCAGCCTGCATCCGGTCGACGACGCCTGGCTGGCCGACGCGCGCGCGCAGTTCGCTGCGTTCGCCGACCTGCCGCGGCCGCGCACCGCGGTGCTGCTCGGCGGACCGACGCGCCATGCCCGCTTCGACCGCATGGCCTTCGAGGTACTGGCATCGAAACTCGAGGTCGCGCTCGCGCGCGACGGCGGCAGCGTGCTGCTCACCGCTTCGCGCCGCACCCCGCGCGAACTGCGGCAGCTGCTGCGGCATTACTACGACGAGACGCCCGGCACCGTCTGGTTGGGCGCGCCCGACGACTGCTCCGCGCACCTGCGCAGCGACCGCAATCCCTACCCCGGCCTGCTGGCGTGGGCCGATCGCATCGTCTGCTCGCCCGACTCGGTCAACATGGTCAGCGAAGCCTGCGCCACCCGCGTGCCGGTGCACGTGTTCGATCCCGGGCGCGTGAGCGGCGGTCCACGGCGCTTCCTCGACGCACTGCTCGCCTGCGGCCGCATTCGCGCGCTGGATACGCGACTGGCGCCGTTCGAGGTCGAGCCGCTGCGCGAGACCGCACGGGTGGCGGCAGAGGTGCGTCGGCGCCTGCTGCCATGAATACTGGGAATGAAGCCTTGACCCGGGCTCTTGTAGGAGCGCCGTGAGTCGCGAGCTTTTTGACTTGCCGGACAGATCGAAAAGCTCGCGACTCACGTCGCTCCTACAAACACAGATGTGTTGAAAGTGCAGGGAACTACGCCGCGAAATCCAGGCCGCAGCCCTGCACCGCTACACGCACCGCGGCGCGCGCCTGCTCGATGGCCGCGTTTGGCGCCACCCAGCGGCGACGCCGGTCGAGCGTGCATTCCAGTCCGGTCGCCAGCAGCGCGTCGTGGGCGCCATGCAGTGCCGCCGCAGTCGCTGCATCGAGGCTGCCGGCCGCCGAGGCGGCGTCGATCAGTCCGGGCGTGTCGCGTGGCACCAGCAGCTGCGGGTGGCGCGCGGCATCGCGCAGCACCAGGTATTGCAGCAGGAACTCGAGGTCGGCCAGTCCGCCTTCGCCCTGCTTGAGGTCGAAACCGGCGTCGTTGCTGCGATCGAGTTCCGCGCGCATGCGCATGCGCATCGAGACCACGTCCGCGCGCAGCCTGGCGTCGTCGCGATCGCGGGCCAGGGTTTCGTCGCGGATGGCGCGGAACGCGACGCACAGGCCATCGTCGCCGGCGATGCAACGCGCGCGCACCAGCGCCTGGTGTTCCCAGGTCCAGGCGCGGTGGCGCTGGTATTCGTCGTAGCTCGGCAGGGTCGAGACCAGCAGTCCCTTGCCGCCATCGGGTCGCAGGCGCACGTCGATGTCGTACAAGCGGCCGGCCGAGGTGACCGTGCCCAGCAGTCCGACGATCTTCTGTGCCAGCCGCGCGAACCAGCGCGTCGCATCCAGCGGCCGCGCGCCGTCGGACTGCGCTTCGGCATCCGCGTCGTACAGGAACACCAGGTCGAGGTCGGAACCGAAGCCCAGTTCCTCGCCGCCAAGGCTGCCATAGCCGATGATGGCGAAGCGCGCGCCGGCGATGACGCCGTGCGCGCCGCGCAGTTCGCGCACCGCAAGCGCCAGCACCGCTTCGAGCACCGCATCGGCCAGCCAGGTCAGCTGCCGGGTGCTGTCCTGCGCGCGCTGGCGGGCGTCCAGGGTCGCCAGGGCGATGCGGAAACTGAGCGCCTGCCGGGTCTCGTTGAGCGCCATCAGCGCGGTTTCGGTGTCTTCGTGCTGCAGCGCCTGCGCGCAGGGCGGGCCGAAAGTGTCGCGCTCCGGCAGCGGGCCGGCGATGCGCGCATCCAGCAGCTCGTCCAGCAGCAGCGGCAGCGCCGCAAGTCGCTCGGCGAGGAAGGCGCTGCGCACCACTGCATCGACCAGTCGCGACAGCGCATCCGGCTGTTCGTCGAGCAGCGCCAGGTAGCTGGTACGGCGCAGGATGTTGTGCAGCAGCGCCAGCAGGCGCCGCAGCACCAGCACGGAATCGATCGCGGCCCCCGCCGCCTGGACCAGCACCGGCGCGACGCGATCCAGGCGCGCACGTGCACTGTCTGAGAGGTCGCGCACGCCGGGCGTGCGCACGAAATCGCGCAGCGCGGCATCGGCCGTCGCCGCATCGGCGTAGCCCGCGGCCACCAGCGCCGCGCTGTCGCCACCTTCGGGCAGGGCGCGCCAGTAGTCGGCGAGGTCGCCGGCATCGGGCTGCTGCTGGCGCGGCGCCAGCAGGGCGCCGAACTCGGCCATGACGATGGCCCGCTGCGCATCCAGCGCCGCGCGCAGCTCGTCCCAGTCCGCGTACCGCAGGCCGGCTGCGATGCGGGCGCGATCGACTGGATCGTCGGGCAAGCGGTGGGTCTGCGCGTCGCGCAGCATCTGCAGGCGGTTCTCGAGCCGGCGCAGGTAGCGGTAGGCCGCGACCAGCGCGTCGTGCGTCTCCGGTGCGACCTGGTGCGCGTCGCGCAGCGCGCGCAGCGCCGGCAGCAGGCGCCGCTCGCGTAGCGAAGCGTCGCGGCCACCGTGGATCAGCTGCAGCGCCTGGGCGAGGAACTCGATCTCGCGAATCCCGCCGGGGCCCCGCTTGATGTCGTCGGCTAGGTCCTGGCGCGCGACTTCCGCGGTGATCGCCGCCTTCATCGCCCGCAGGCCGTCGAGCGCGCCGAAGTCCAGGTAGCGGCGATAGATGAAGGGGCGCAGGGCGACCAGGAAATCCTCGCCCGCGGCGAGGTCGCCGGCCACCGGCCGCGCCTTCTGCCAGGCATAGCGCTCCCAGTCGCGACCCTCGCGCTGGAAGTACTGCTCCATCGCCGCGAACGAGAGCGCCACGCGCCCGGCGTTGCCGAACGGCCGCAGCCGCAGGTCGACGCGATGGCAGAAGCCATCGACCGTGGTTTCATCGAGCAGTTTCGCCAGCTGCTGGCCCAGGCGCGCGAAATACGCCTCGGCCGCCAGCGGCCGCGGGCCATCGCTCTCGCCGCCTTCGGCGTAGCCGTAGACCAGGTCGATGTCGGAGCTGAAGTTCAGCTCGCCGCCGCCGAGCTTGCCCATGGCGAAGACGACCAGGCGCACAGGATCGCCGTTCGCGCCGCGTACCGTGCCGTGGCGCCCGGCGAACTCGGCCTCCAGCGCATCCAGCGCGATCCGCAGGCAGGTTTCCGCCAATCGCGTGCTGCCGGCGAGGGTGGCGTCGACGTCATCCAGCCCCAGCACGTCGCGCCAGACCAGGCGCGCCGACTCGGCCGTGCGGTAGCGGCGCAGCAGGGCCGGCCAGTCGCCGCGGTTGTCGGCGTTCAACGCCGGCGGCGGCGACGGCGGTGCCCCCTCATCGGCGGCCAGCCTCGCCAGCACATCCGGATGCCTGGCCAATACATCGATGGCGAAGTCGCTGGCGACCGCCAGCTTCCGGCAGCGCGACGAATCGGTCTCGTTCTCGAGCAGGGCGGCGCTGCCGTCGGATGCGGCGCGCAAACGCGCCAGCTGGCGCGCTACGAATGCATCGATGGCGGGGCCGGCATCCATGTCGCGATTCTGACATGCGCCGCGCGCGCAAAAAAAAAGCGGCCGCACGCGGCGGCCGCCTTCATTGCCTTGCCGGTGCGGCTCAGTCGATCATCACGGCCCGCGCGGCGTTGACGCGGCCCTGGCCATACGACGCATCCCTGCCCGGCTCGCCGAGGTCGTCGGAAGATGCGCGCAGGATGCGCTCGACCTGGGCCGGCGCCATCTTGCCGCCATGCTTGCCGATGATCAGCGCGGCCACGCCCGAGACGTGCGGCGCCGCCATGCTGGTGCCCTGGGCCCAGAAGCTCAGGTAACCGGTCACCGTCCCGCTCGCGTTGATGGCATAACCACCCGGGGAGAACACCAGGTCGAAGACCCAGCAGGGGCGGGTCAGGCCGGCAATGGTGCAGTTCTCGTTGCCCGGATAGGCCAACGATCCGCCCGGCCCCGCGAACGCGATTCCGGTCTTGCCGTAATTGCTGTAATAGGCGAGATTGTCAAGGAACGTCGTCGTCGGCGCGCTCGCCCAGTTGCTCGGTGCAGTCGCGGAAACGGCCAGCACGTTCGGGAGCTGGGCCGGGAATGCGCGCAGGTTGTAGCGGAAGCAGCCGTCGGTATCGCAGATCTCGGTTCCGGAATCATGGTCCAGATCGCGGCCGTCATTGCCGGCCGAGGCGATCACCGTCACGTTCTGCTTGTTGGCGTACTGCACTGCGCGCTTGGTTGCATTGATCAGTTCGGCGATCTCGTTGGCGCCCGGACCGTTGACCGGCAGGCCGCCGGAGACGCCCAGGCTCATGTTGATCACGTCGGCGCCGTGGTCGGCGGCATACACGATGCCCTGGATGATGCCGCCGAAGCTGCCACTGCCGGTATACGCCGACAGCACCTTCACCGGCAGGATTTTCGCCTCGGGCGCGACCCCGATGGTGCCGAACCCGTTGTCCGCCGCGGCGATGATCCCGGACACGTGCGTGCCGTGGTTGAACACGCCATTGAAAGCCGGCGTCGTCGGCAGGCAGACGCCCTCCCCGGGCACGAACGAAGCCGCATCCGCCAGCAGCAGGTTGGCCGCAAGGTCCGGATGCTCGCAGGCCACGCCGGAGTCCAGCACGGCCACGATGGCGCCGTTGCCACGGTAGCCGGCGTTCCAGGCGCCGGCGAAGTCGAGCGCCTGCGCGCCCCACTGCAGGTCGAAACGGGTGTCGTTGTCGCCGCTGTTTGGCGGGTTGGTGTACTCCTCACCTGACGCTGGCGACCGCATCTTCCGGATCGGCGAACTGCAGCGTCAGGTCTTCCGCGACCGAGCGGATGCCCGGCACTTTGGACGCGCGCGCGGCAAAACCGTCATCCGGCGCATCGACGATGGCCACGCCGATCTGCGGCAAGCGCGCGGTCACCAGGCCGCCGGCGGCCTCGACCTTGCGTGCCAGCTGGTCGTTGAAGGACGTGGAATTATTCGCGGTCACCACGAAGGTGGCTGCCTGGGCGGTTGCGGCGACGCCGAAAGCGCCGGCCGCGAGCAGGGCGGCTTTGCAAAGCTGTCTCATGGGAGTTCCCCTCGATTGGGTGGATCGGCAGAACTGTGACGAATAGCACATTGCCGATGGCCAGCTTATCCGAGTTTGCCGCCGGCTCGTATTGCAACGCAGCATGGCCCGGGAAACCGGCCGGACCGCAGGGCGGGCACGTCACGCCATCGCAAGCAGGCCAGGTCCTGGACGGGAGCCCGCCTGCCTGCCATCGCCACCCAAGGGAACGCCGTTGTACGCGCGCGCCGATGACGCAGGCATGCAGAGCGACCACCTGGCCAATCGGCGAGCAGCGCGGGCGGACCCACGAAAAAAAAGCCCGAAACGGCGAACCGCTTCGGGCTTTGCTCCCTCCCCCACGTCGGGCGCGAACCAATCGTGAAGGAATCGTTAGTGCGGATGCACGCTGCACTGCAAAATAAAACCGCCGGGTTCAGGAAAGACGCGGCTGATTCCCGCGATCCGCTGTAGAAGCGCCCCTTGGGCGCGATGAGACTCTACCGGTAAAGCGATCGGGCCCAAGGGGCGCTCCTGCAATTCGCCGACAGGCACATTACGGAGATGGCCGTGGACTGCGGCCCAGGTCGCGCAGGATCTCGCGCGCGGCATTGCGGCCCGGCAGGCCGGTGACGCCGCCGCCCGGGTGGGTCCCCGAGCCGCACAGGTACAGCTGGCCGAGCGCGCCTCGGTAGTTGCCCTGCCCCAGCAGCGGGCGCGCGGAAAACAGCTGGTCCGGACCAAGCGCGCCGTGGAAGATGTCGCCGCCGACCAGGCCGAAGCGCCGCTCCAGGTCCAGTGGCGACAGCGCTTCGTAGCCCAGCACGCTGCGGCGGAAATTCGGGGCGCAGGCATCGACCGTGTCGATCATCAGCCGTGCGACGGTGTCGCGATGCGCGTCCCAGCCGCCGTCGACCTCGGGATGCACGTGCTGGCAGAACAGGCTGGCGACGTGCTGGCCCGGCGGCGCCAGGGTGTCGTCGAGCGTGGACGAGATCACGAGTTCGACGATCGGCGCGCGTGACCAGCCGGCGTTGTGCTCCTTCGACTTGGCGTCGAAGTACGCCTGTTCGAAATAGCGCAGCGAGGGCCCGATCAGGATCCCGCTCTGGTGGTGGGGCTGCAGCTGCGTGCCGGGCGCGGCGCTGAAGTCCGGCAATTCCGACAGCGCCACGTTCATGCGGAAGGTGCCGGAGCCGCAGCGGTAGCGGGCAATGCGCTCGACGGTGTCCTCGTCGAGCTGCCCGGGCGCGACCAGCTTCTGGTACAGCAGTTTCGGATTGAGGTTGGAGACGATGGTAGCGGCGCGCAGTTCGCGGCCATCGGCTAGCGCCACGCCGACCGCCTTGCCCCGCATTCCGGCGACACGCTCGACCAGCACCTGCGCGACTTCGGCATCGGTCTCGATCGCCACGCCGCGCGCCACGCATTCCTTGCGCATCGCTTCGGTGATCGCACCCATGCCGCCGATCGCGTGGCCCCAGACGCCCGACTTGCCGTTGACCTCACCGAACACGTGGTGCAGCAGCACATAGGCCGAGCCCGGCGTATAGGGACTGGCGAAGTTGCCGACCACCGAATCCCAGCCCAGCGCCGCCTTCAGCGGCCCGGACTCGAACCAGCTGTCGAGCAGCTCGCCCGCGGATTTGGTGAACAGGTCGAGCAGGTCGCGGCGGCCGCGCATGTCCAGGTGCTTCAATCGCCTGGCCACGTCCAGCGAGGACAGCCAGTCGGCGAGCACGAAGCGGTCGGACACGTTCGGCGGCGCGCGCTGCATCAGCTCGCGCAGCACCACCACCACCCGGTCGAGCATCGCGTAGTAGTCCGGCAGGCGCCCGGCGTCGCGCGCGCTCCACTTCGCCACCTCGGCGTGGGTCTGCTCGCCGCCGAGCCGGAACGCACGCCCGTCGGGCAGCGGCAGGAAGTTCGCGTACGACCGCTCGACCACGCGCAGCCCGTGTTCGGCGAGCCGCAGGTCCGCGATGACGCGCGGATTGAGCAGGCTCACCGTGTAACTGGCGGTGGAATTGCGGAACCCCGGATGGAATTCCTCGGTCACCGCGGCGCCGCCGACGATGCCCCGGCGCTCCAGCACGCGCACCTTCAGCCCGGCACCGGCGAGGTAGGCGGCGCACACCAGTCCGTTGTGGCCGCCGCCGATGACCAGCACGTCGCAATCGGGCTCAGTCATGGCGCAGCCTGGCGTTCGTGCAGCAGGCGCTCGACCAGGTCGGCAAGCCTGGCTGCCGCCTGCGGCCGCCCCAGCGATGCCGCAACGGCCGCCGCCTGCGGCAGCTTGATCGCGGAGGCGAACAGTTCGCGCAGCAGCGCGGCCAGCGCGTCGGTCGTGAACTGCGGCTCCGGCACGCACCAGCCGGCGCCGGCGGCATCCAGCGTATCGGCGTTGCGCCGCTGCTCCTCGCGCGAGCCGCCGTGCGGGATCGGCACGAAGATCGCCGGCCGGCCGACGGTGAGCAGGTCGGCGGCGGTGGTCGCGCCGGCGCGGGTGATCACCAGGTGCGCCTCGCGCAGGCGCGTGCCCATGTCCTCGAAGAACGGCCGGATCTCGGCGTCGATGCCGGCATCGCGCAGGCGCGCGGCGATCGCCCCCGCGTCCTCGCCCTTGTACTGCAGCGACAGGTGCAGGCGGCAGCGGACGTCGTCCGGCAGCGCCAACAGCGCCGGCGGCACCACCTCGCCGAATACCCGCGCACTCTGGCTGCCGCCGACCACCAGCAGCCGCAGCGGCGACTGCGCGTCGAGCCCGGGATAGGGCGCACGCGCGGCGAGGATGCCGGCGCGCACCGGGTTGCCGGTCTCGGTGATGCGGTCCTTGTCGAAGCCTTCGGCGCCGGCCAGCGCCGGGAACGAAGTGGCCAGCGCATCGGCGAAGCGCAGCAGCTGCCGGTTGGCCAGGCTCAGGCGCGTGGCCTGCTCGTGCAGCAGCAGCGGTAGTTTCAAGGACTTGGCCGCCAGTGCCGGCGCAAAGCTCGGATAGCCGCCGAAACCGGCCAGCAGCGCGACCCCGCGCCGGCGCATGTCGATCCGCGCCTGCAAGGTGGCGCGCACGATGGTGAAGCCGGCCGCGAGTTTGCCGCCGATCCCGCCCGCCAGGCTGCGCGCCGGCAGCACCACGTGCGGCAGGCCTTGCAGCGCCTGCGCATAGGACGCGCCGCGGCGTTCGGTATAGATCACCACCTCGTGCCCGCGCGCCAGCAGCTCGCGCGCCAGCGCCTCGGCCGGGAACAG
>SWCD01003544.1_pt1 | contig 33896 bp, 30 predicted proteins | sample 4693011 | NCBI WGS metagenome assembly SWCD01 (sample SAMN10267278, study PRJNA491770) | bioreactor metagenome | isolation source: DHS bioreactor inoculated with marine | place: Japan: Omine Ridge, Nankai Trough | reverse complement strand
GGGGGGGAGCGTGCTCATCCGCCCATAGGTAGGGGCGGCGGGCCCCCGCAACCAGTCGGGGGCGCGATTTTCCGAGCGTCAGCGGGCGATGGCCTCGGACTTGATGAACATGTTGGCCCAAGCGCGGTCGATCAGTTCGGGGGTCATCTGATAGGGGATGCCCTCAAAATCGCAGATCGAGATCATCTGGTCGATCAGGAACACCGGCTGATAATTGGCGTAGTTGTTCTCGATGGTCGGGTATTTGACCTTCAGCAGGTGGACCAGCGACTTCTCGTCCAGCGGCATCTTCTTCTTCTTGGCGATCAGCGCGAAGATCTTCAGGAAATCCGACTGGTTCGGCCCGTCGATCTTGATCTTGAAGAAGATCCGGCGCAGGGCCGCGCCGTCGAAAATTTCGTTCGGGTGGAAGTTGGTCGAGAAGATCACCAGCGTGTCGAAAGGCACCTCGAACTTCTCGCCCGATTGCAGGGCAAGGATGTCTTTGGATTCCTCCAGCGGCACGATCCAGCGGTTGACCAGCGACTGGGGCGATTCCTCTTGCCGGCCAAGGTCGTCGACGATGAAGACGCCGCCGGTGGCCTTTAGCTGCAAGGACGCCTGATAGGTCCGCGCCGTCGGGTTGAAGTTCAGATCCAGCATGTCCAGCTTCAGCTCGCCGCCGGTGATGACGGTGGGACGCTCGCAATAGACATAGCGGCGGTCGTAGCGGTTCGAGGTGCGGCGCAGGGCGTTGGGATCATCCACCGCATCCTCGGCCGCCGAATGCACGATGGGGTCATAGACCGAGATCACCTGACCGGAATATTCGATCGCGCGGGGGATATAGATCTTGTCGCCAAGCGCGTCCCGGATGCCGTTCGAGATCGAGGATTTGCCGTTGCCCGGCGGGCCATACATCAGGATCGACCGCCCCGAGGTCACTGCCGGGCCAAGCTGGTCCAGCAGGTTGTCGGGCAGGATCAGATGGCCCATCGAGCCGGTCAGCTGCTGCCGTGTCAGCCGGATATTGCGGATCGACTGGCGTTTGACCTGTTCGCGGTAATGCTCCAGCGGGACCGGCATGGCGCCGTAATATTCCGACTGGGCCAGCGCATCCAATGCGCGGCTTTTGCCGGTTTCGGTCAGTTGGAACCCCATTTCGCTGCCCGAGGTGGCGTGCAGCGTGCCCGTCGCCTCGATCAGCCGCTGTTCGCGAGCCAGATCGATCAGCTCTTGCGTCAGCGAGACGGGCAGGGCGATCGCCAAGGCGATGTCGTTGGCATAGCTCAGGTTTTTGCGGAAGATCGTCTTCAACAGGATGTCGCGCATCATCACCGGGTTCAGACCCGTCGCGTCAAGGCTGCGCACCGACGGCGGCGGCGGGGTGCCAGTCGGGGTGCCGGTTGGCGTTCCAGTCGGCGTGCCAGCGGTGATGTCTTCGTTCTGAACGTTCATCTGAAAGCCCTCGGGGGTCTGCCCGTTTCGGTTGTCACGAATGTCACGGCCAAGGCCGGCATTGGCCCAAGGACACCCCAAGATGATGGCAATTGAGTGACGCTTCGGTAAGGTCGCGGGCAAAAACCAAGGCATTTTCAAGAAGGAGGCCGTGATGAGCACACCCCCCCGCGCCCCCGCGCCGCCAGCAGCCAAGCCTTGGGGCCGCCCCCTTAGGCGTGCGGCGTTGCCGCTGCTGCTTGTGGGGGCCATCGCGGCGCTGACCGTGCTTGGGCTGGCGCAGGGCGGTCTGGTGATCTCGCAGCACGAGGGCGATCTGCTGCATCTGACGCAGGTTCTGATGCTGATGCAGCAAGACTGGGTTCCGCATCTGGATTTCCGCACCCCCGTCGGCCTGCTGGCGTTCTGGCCGCTGGATTTGGCGCTGGACGCCGGATGGGGGGCCGATTGGGGTATCGGACAGGGCTTCGTGCTGGCGCAGGGGGCGGTGGCGCTGGCGCTGGTGCCCGCGATCTGGTGGGTCGCTGTCAGCCGGTTCGTGGGCTGGGCGCAGGCGGCGCTGGCCGGTGTCGCGGTGATCTGGCTTCTGGCGCTGGTGCATGGCGGCGTGACGGCGGGGCTGTCGGTGTCGATGCATTACAACCGCTGGGCCTGGACGGTGGCGATGCTGGCGATCCTGACCGCCTGCCTGCCCCGGCGGGCCGGAACGGCAGAGGCCTCGCGGGTCGGAGGGCTGGCCGATGCGCTGTTGATCGGCGTGGGCTTTGCGATCCTCGGGCTGACCAAGGCCAGCTTTGCCGTGGCCTTCGCGCCCGGCGTGATACTGGCGCTGATCCTGCGCGGCCAGACGCGGGTGCTGGCGGGCGCGGTGCTGGCGGGGCTGGCGGCTTGTGCCGCGATCGCGCTGGTCTGGGGGGCGGGATTCTGGCCAGCCTATGTGCGCGACCTGCTGTGGGTGGCCGGATCATCGGTGCGCCCCTATCCGGGCCAGCCGCTGTCGACGGTGATCGCGGGGCCCGCCTTCCTGCCGGCCACCCTGCTGTTGCTGGCGGCGGTGATCGCGCTGCGCCGGGACGCGCCGGCGTGGCGGGCGCTGCCGCTGTTGCTGCTGGCGCCGGGGTTCGTCTATGTCACCTATCAGAACTTCGGCAACGACCCGAAGTGGTTGCTGATCCTCGCTTTTCTGCTGGTTCACCGCTGGCAGCAGGCCGCGCCCGGTCCCGCCCGCACCGCGGCCCTCGTGCTGACGGTCGTGGCGGGCGCGATGGCAAGCGGCTCACTGGTCAACATGGCACGCAGCACTTTGGCCAATGCGCTGGGCGGGGCGGGGCAGGGCGCCGCGCTGTTTGCCCCCGACCATCCGGGGCGGGACCTGCGGACCGACCCCCGGCGGCTGGCGACGTTGGATCTGGTGCTGGCCGCCGAGGAAGCCCCCGACGGTCTGGCCCCGCCACCCCCTTCGGCGGCCCCGGCAAAGGGCGTCACGATCCGGCCCAACACCGTCAGCTTCATGGGCGCGGCGCTGCCCAATTGCGGCATCGACAAGGGCCTGATCGCGCATCAGCGCGGTCTGGCGCGGGCCGCGAGCCGGATGATCGCCAAGGCCAAAGGCCCCCCCGGCCCGAACGGGGCGCGGGTCTTCGTCGCGGACCTTTTCTCGGCCCCTTGGATCTTTGGTGATCTGGCCCCCGTAAAGCCGCTTGCGCCGTGGAATTACGGGGCACTGACGGGCATCGCCTCGGCCGACTATCTGCTGGTGCCGCTTTGTGCGGTGAACCCGCCGCTGCGCAAGACCCTGCTGACCGCGCTGACGGCGCGGGCCAAGGCCGGGCGCATGCGCTTCACCCGCATTTCTCCGGCGCGCGATCAGGACGGGCTGCGGCTTTATGCGATACGGCACGAGTAACCCTGCGTAAGCCCGACCTCGCACCAAGGCATGAATTGCAGGGGCCGCCCCCGAGGCTTATGACTGGAACGAAACCGAGGGATGCACAGATGAAACGGGCGGCGCTTTTCAAGCTGGGTCTGACCTGCGCAGGTCTGATCGCGCTGGCGACCGGGGCGGCCTTGCTGAAGGGCGGGCTGTATCTTGGCCAGCACGAGGGCGACGCGCTGCACCTGCTGCAGATCCTTGCGCTGATGGCCGACGGCTGGCAGCCGCACCGCGACTTCATGACCCCCATCGGCATGCTGGCCTTCTGGCCGATCACCGGCCTGATCGGACAGGGGGCGGGCGCGGGCATGGCCTTGATGCTGGCCCAGTCGCTGCTGGCACTGGCGCTGATGCCGGCGATCCTGTGGCTGGCGGCCTCGCGCTTGCGGTTCTGGCCGGCGATGCTGATGGCGGCGGCGACGCTGGTGCTGGTGCTGGCGCTGGTGCATGGCGAGACCGGACGGTACGTCTCGGTCTCGATGCATTACAACCGCTGGGCCTGGGCGCTGGCGATCCCGGTGGTGCTGACGGCGGTGCTGAAACCGCAATACCGGCGCAGCGCCATTGCCGACGGTCTGCTGATCGGCGCGGGCTTTCTGGCGCTGGCCCTGCTGAAGGTGACATATGTGATCGGCCTGCTGCCGGCGGTGCTGGTGGCCCTGTCCATGCGCCGTCAGGTGCTGCCCATCGCCGTGGGGTTGATCGTGGTCACCCTTGGCATCGCCCTGATCAATCAGATCTTCGGCCTGCGCTTTTTCTGGGACTACATCGGCGATCTGCTGACCGTGCTGCAATCCACCACCCGGCCCTATCCGGGCGAGCCGTGGCAGGTGCTGGTCTGGGCGCCCCAGCATGTGGCGGGCGCCGTGCTGATGATCTTTGCCATCGTGACCGTGCGGCAGGCCGGGCGCGGGGTCGAGGGGATGGCCCTGCTGCTGCTGACGCCCGGCTTTTTGTACATCACCTACCAGAACTACGGGAACGAGCCGCAGTGGCTGATGATCGTCGCGGTGGTCCTGTTCTCGGTCGGCCCCGCCCGCAAGCTGGCCAACGGCTGGGGGTGGGAGCTGAAGCCCGCCATCCGCGTCGCCGGGCTGGTGGCGCTGGTGCTGACGGTGCCGGCCTTCGTCAACATGGCCTACAGCCCCTTCCGGCATATGCTGAGCCCCAGTTCGGCCTATTCCCCGATGCTGCCCGATCTGGCCGTCGCCCGCGACGTCTTCACCCGCAGCGCCCGCGCCGAAAAGGCCGAGGCCCGGATCGCAGCCGGCCCCCTGATGGGCTTCCCTGACCGCAGCCAGACCCCGCCCAAGGGGGGCCCGCCCGAGGATGCCGCGACCTTCAACGGAGAGAGGCTGCCCGAGTGCCGGATCAATCAGGGGATGCTGGCCACGCACCGCAACTATGCCCGCACCGTCGCCCCCTATCTGGACACGGCCGCCGATCAGATCTTCGTGGCCGACATCTTCTCGGCTTTGTGGACGATGGGGGCGGGGGCCGCGCCCGACGGGCTGGCGCCGTGGAATTACGGGCAGACCCAAGGGTTTCAGACGGCCGAGTTCCTGATGGTGCCGCGCTGTGCGACCTCGCCCAAGGTGCGCCGCGCGGTGCTGGCGGGGATCGAAGAGGAATACGCGGGCTGGTTCACCGAAATCGCCCGGACCGAGGCGCTGATCCTCTATCGCATCGCCCGTCCCTGAACCCAGTCTTGCCGGGTCAGCCGGCGGCCAGCGCCAGCAGCAGATAGAACATCAGCGTGCCGCTCAGCGCGAGCCCCATCGGAAAGTCGCTGCCGGTCTGCCAGCTTGCCCAGTCAGGCGTGCGACGGCGCACCGCCGGGATGGCGCGAAAAAGCCGGTGGGTTGCAAAGGCCCCAAGCAGCACCGTCGAGAACAGCATGATCGCGACAACCATATCCTCGCGCGCGAACAAGGGCGCCATCGCGGCGGCGAATTTCGCATCCCCCGCGCCCATTGCCCCGGCCGAACTGGCGATGAAGCCGACAAGGATCAGCACCAGAAAATGGCTCCACCGCCAAAGATACTCGTCCAGAGGAAAGGCAAGAGGGCCCAGCAGCAGATAGACTGCCATCAGGGCCAACACCGACTGGTTGCGGATCAGCATGAATTTCATGTCCGACCACGCCACCCAGATGGCGATGATCCCCACCGGCAGCACAAACCAGGCGGCCTGGGCCGCCGTGGTCTGGATCATGTCTTCTCCAGCGTCCGCAGGCTGCGCACGGCGGCCTCGAAATGCTGCGGATGGGTATGGATGGCGTCTTCCAGCAGGGTCTTGCCAGTGACGATGTCGCCCTTCTTGATCGCCGACAGAGCCAGCGTGTGCAGAAGCTGCGCCTGCTCGGTCTGGGTCATGGGGATGACCGGAAGCTGGTATTTTCCTTGCGCCCCGCGGGCCAGAACAAGGTTGTTCTTGGCGGTAAACAAGGTCTCGTCATAGGTGATGGCCTGAATGAACAGCTTCTCGGCGGCGTCATACTTGGCCTGGCTTAGCTTGGAATAGCCCCAGTTGTTCAAAACGCCGGCGGGCTTGGTGGTCAGGCCCACGGCGGTCTCGTAGAAGCTGTCGGCCCGCTTCCAGTCCTTGTTGCTGTCGGCGACCATCGCCTCCAGCCGGTAGCGTTTGAAGGTCTCGTGGGTGGGGGGCACCTTGTTCAGCTGCGCCGCCGCCTTCTTCCATTCGCCCGAGCGGATCAGCGCGTCGGCATAATCCACGCGGTCCTCGTTCTGGGCGTCGGGATGCTTGACGATCTTGGCGAAAATGCTGGCGGCCTCGGCGGTGCGCCGGGCGCGGATCAGCGACCGGGCCAGACCGCGTTGCAGATCCAGCCGTTCGGGCGCCGCGGTCGAGGCCTTGCGGAAGTAATTCACCGCCTCGTTCGGGTCCGCCACGGTCAGCATGATGTCGTTGAGGTTGGATTCGTCGATGACATTGACGCTGTCGAGCGCCCGTTTGACATCGGTGTCGCCGGGCTTTTCACAACCGGCAAGAGCGACGGAGCCCGCCAGGGCCATCGCGACAATGACTGGGTGGCGCATTTCGCGTCCTTTTTACTGCTCGTCGATCAGTGCGTCATCAGCCGGTAACTGCCCGAGCCTTCGCGCATCAGATCGATCCCTTGATCAATGCTGGGATCATAAGCGGCATTTTCGGTTCTCGCGATAGCAAGGCGCAGATTTTCGCGGATGGCGTCAGATTGGCCACTGTCCAGCGCATAGGCCCTGCGAAACACCTCTTTTGCCTCGCCGGTCTGGCGTCGTTCCATCAGCACCACGCCCAGATTGTTCCACACGGCAGGCTTGTCGGGGGCCTTGTCGATGGCCTGACGAAGCAGCCTTTCGGACTGGCCCAGTCGGCCCAGACGCAGGTTGACCGATCCCAGTGCCGACAGCACCTGCGCCGTGGCGCCCCGGTCGCCGGCGGCGCGGTAATAGGATTTCAGGGCCAGTTCGTATTCGCCGGCATCCATCAGGCGGTGGCCCACAATCAGCGGGTCGGCGGCTTTGGTGGGGGTGACGACGCCGTCGGGCGCCGGCGGTCCGGTGAACCGCGGCGCCAGCCGGTCGTCATCGGCGGAACAGGCGGCCACTGCCGTCAGTGCCGCCAGCGCCGCTATCGCAAAGGGGGGTGCCCGCATATCCTCACATACCACCTGCCAGTGTTTTTGCGATCCCGTAGACCGAGGGACCGATGAGGATGATCATAAGCGGAGGCACGGTGAACATCATAGTCCCCAGTGTCAGTTTCGTCGGCAGAACGTTGGCTTTTTCCTCGGCGCGCATGACGCGCTTGTCGCGCATCTCGGCGGCATAGACCCGCAGCGCCTCGGCGATCGAGGTGCCGAAGGCCGCCGACTGGATCAGCACGGTGACAAAGGACGACACGTCGGCCACGCCGGCCCGTTCGCCCATGTCCTTGAGGACCTGCACCTTGTCCTTGCCGGCCTTGATCTCATAGGACACGATCTCGAATTCTTCGGCCAGCGCCGGGAAGCCCGCGCGGATTTCCTTGCTGACGCGGATGATGGCCTGATCCATCGACTGGCCAGCCTCGACACAGACCAGCATCAGGTCCAGCGAGTCGGGGAAGCCGGCGGTGATCTCTTCCATACGGGCCTGCTGGCGGCGGGTGACCCAGTATTTCGGCAGCATGTAGCCCGCGCCGCCGGGAAGCAGCACCGACATGATGATCTTGTTGGTCGACATATCGCCCGAGGTGACGGCGTAAAGCATGCCAAGGATCAGGAAGCCGATGCCAAGGGCGAACTGCAGAAAGTGAAACGTCTGCACCGCGGATTTCGAGGCATAGCCCGCCTGAAGCAGCTTGAGCCGGGTGGCAGAGTATTCCTCTTCGTTCTGCGGCTCTAGGAAATGCGCAAAGCGATCCAGCTTTTCGGCGGTCGCACCCTCGCGGTTGCGCAAAGCCTTGCGGTCGGTCGGCGCGGGCTTGCCGCGCGTCTCCCTTTGCGGTTTTGCCTGTTCGGCAAGGCGGCTCAGCGGATCGTCGGTCTTTTTCAGAAAAACCGGGATCGCCAGCGCCACCAGTGCGGCGCCCAAACCGCCCACTGCGATCAGCGGGCCAAGCTCGCCGAATTTGTCGACAAGGATCAGGTTGATGTTGCTTATGAATTCCATGACTGCTCAGACCTTGATGTTGACCATCATCTTCATGAAGATGACGTTGACGGTCAGGAAGACGCCCACGACCAGACAGGCCGGGATGAAATATTCGGTTTCTTTCACGTCGTCGTAATATCCGGGCATGATGACGTTGATCATCAGCAGGGCCAGGATCGGAAAGCCCGACAGGAACATGCCCGACCACTTGGCTTCGGCGGTGATGGCCTTCACGCGGCGGAAGAGGCGGAAGCGGGCGCGGATGACCTTGGCCAGCCCGGCCAGAATCTCGGCCAGGTTGCCGCCCGATTGCGCCTGAATCGACACGGCCACGGCCAGAAAGCGCAGATCCTGCATGTCCATGCGTTCGGCCAGCGACTTCAGGCTTTCGGTGACGTCGCGACCATAAGCGGCCTCGTCGGCGATGACGCCGAATTCCGAGCCCAGCGGATCGGGCACTTCCTTGGCCACAGCGGCGATGGCGTTGGAAAACGGATGGCCCACGCGCAGCGACCGGACCATCAGCTCGATCGCATCGGGAAGCTGTTCCTCGATCATGGCCAGACGCTTCTTGGCCTTGTTGTTGATCCACATGTAGACGCCGCCCACCCCCATCACCGGCGAGGCGGCGAAACGCACCGTCGGGCTGGCTTCGGTGCCGAAGGTCAGCGCGAAGAAGCTGAACACCGTCAGACCCACCATGATCATCAGGATCTGCTGGGGGGTGAAGGCGATGTTGGCCTTTTGCGCCTTGGTGGCGATGATCGCGTAAAGCGGGATCTTCTTGGCCTTGAGGTGCTGACTCATCTCCTTGCGAAGCTGTTCGAGAACCTCTTCGCGGGCCGAGCCCTTGTCCATCAGGTCCAGCCGGCGGTTCACCCGGTTGTTCAGACTGATCGACTTGCCGAAAACGGTCAGGTAAAGCCCTTCGACCAGCAACAGCACGGCGATGAAGATCACCCCGTAGATAAGCGGCTCGGTTCCGATCTGCATGATGCTTACTCCGCCGCCATGGGTTCATAGATGTTCGAGGGCAGATCAAAGCCCCACTGCCGGAAGCGGTCCGCGTAGTAGGATCGCACGCCGGTCGCCGTGAAATGGCCGATGATCTTGCCGTCGGGGGCAAGGCCGGTGCGCTGGAAGCGGAAGACTTCCTGCATGGAAATCACCTCGCCCTCCATCCCCGTAAGCTCGGTGATCGACACCATCCGGCGCGAGCCGTCCTGCAGGCGGCTGGCCTGCACGATCAGGTTCACAGCCGACGAAATCTGGCTGCGCACCGCCTTGGTGGGCATCTCGATGCCGGTCATGGCGATCATGTTTTCCAGACGGCTGACACCGTCGCGGGCGCTGTTGGCGTGGATCGTGGTCATCGAGCCGTCGTGGCCGGTGTTCATGGCCTGCAGCATGTCGATGACTTCCTCGCCGCGCGTCTCGCCGACGATGATGCGGTCGGGACGCATCCGCAGGGCGTTGCGCAGACAGTCGCGCTGACTGACCGCACCCTTGCCTTCGACGTTGGCGGGGCGGCTTTCCATCCGGCCCACGTGGACCTGCTGCAGTTGAAGTTCCGCCGTATCCTCGATCGTCAGGATACGTTCCGAGTTGTCGATGAAGGACGACAGCGCGTTCAGCGTGGTCGTCTTGCCCGAGCCGGTGCCGCCTGACACGATGATGTTCAGACGGCAGGCGACGGCGGCTTCCAGATACATCGCCATCTCGGGGGAGAAGGCGCCGAAGTTCACCAGATCGGGAACGCCCAGCTTTTCCTTCTTGAATTTCCGGATCGAGACCAGGCTGCCGTCGACCGCGATCGGCGGGACCATGGCGTTGAAACGCGAGCCGTCGGCAAGGCGGGCGTCGACATAGGGGTTCGATTCATCGACCCGGCGACCCACGGCCGAGACGATCTTGTCGATGATCCGCAGCAGGTGCTTTTCATCGCGGAACGTGGTGTCGGACAGGGTCAGCTTGCCGTTGCGTTCGACGAACACGCGCTTGGGGCCGTTGACCAGAATGTCGTTGACGCTGTCGTCTTTCAAAAGCGGCTCCAACGGGCCAAGGCCGGTGACCTCGTCGTAAAGATCCTGATAAAGGACGATCCGCTCTTCCTTGTTCAGCACGACCGCCATCTCGGTCAGCGCCTCGGTCGAGATCGACACGATCTCTTCGCGCAGCTCGGCTTCCGAGGCGTGTTCCAGCGCCGACAGGTTCAGCGATTCCAGCAGACGCTTGTGCAGCTCGACCTTGACCTCGGTCAGCTTCTCGCGGCGCTTTTGCTCTTTATCCACGGGGGCAGGGCGGGCCGGCGCGGGCGCGGCCTTGGGCTGCGGCTTGCTTTGGGCCGTGGACTGGGACTTGGGGGCCGCCTGCGGCGCGCTGGCCGTGGGAACGGCTGCCAGCTTGGCGCCGGACTTGGCACCGGGCTTTGCCCCGTCTTTTTTATAGCGTGAGAACATCTGCTTGCCCCTCTCAGGCCGCGTCTTGCGAGGCGGCGGCGACTTCGTGGATCGACTTGGCCAGCTTCTGAATTTCCTTGCGGACGGCGTTCTTGGGCGCGGTCAATGCCAGCGGCAGGCCATGATCGCAGGCCTGAGTGACGGCCTTGCCGCCATCGGGAAGCTGCACCTCAAGGTCGATGTCCAGACTTTCGCCCATGCGCTTGATACGCGAGCGGCCTGAAAGGTCGGTAAATCCGGGGGCGCGGTTCAGCACATAGCGCAGCTTGTCGAACGGCAGATCCTCGGACTTCAGGGCCCGGACCATCCGCAACGTGTTCTGCGCCGAGCGCATGTCCAACTCGATCAGCGCGAAATACACATCCGCCAGATCCAGCACCGTTTCGGTCCACTGCACCACGGTCGAGGGCATGTCCACGACCACATAATCGAACTGCGCCTTGGCGCGGTTTATGATGGTCGCGACATCCTCGGGGCCGATCATGTCCAGCGGCAGGATGTCCGACGGCGCGGTCAGCACATGCAGCTTTTCCTCGAAGGTCAGCAGCGCTTGGCGAAACGCCTCGAAATCGACGGCCTCGGTGTCGGCCCACATCTCGAAGATGCCATCGCGGCGGGGCAGATCCAGATAGGTCGAGATCGCACCGAATTGCAGATCCAGGTCGATGATGCAGACGCGGGGCGCGTCCGTCTTTGAAATATTGCAAAGCTCCCACGCCAGATTGGTGGCAAAGGTGGTGGCACCGGTGCCACCGGCCAGACCATGGGCCACGAACACCGACCCGTTCCGGGGCGCCGAGCGTTCCAGCAGGCCCTCGGTCGAGGGCGCGGGGGCCGCAGGGGCGGCGGGGGCCGCTTCGGGGGTGCGCATGCGTTCGATCGCCTCGCGCAACGCGCCCTCGGGCAGGGGGTAGGGAAGGAAATCATCGGCGCCGGCCCGCAGCAACTGGTGCAATACGGTGGGGCTGACGGCCTTGGTCACCAGAATGACGCGGATATCGGCGTCCTTGGCGATCTGTATCAGCTCGCAGACGTCGGTCATCCGGGCGCGGTCGGCGTCGTCCAGCGCAAGGGCGATGAACTCCAGCTCGGCGGCCTCTGGCTGGGTGAAGAACTCGGCGGCGTCGTCGAAGTCCAGATCCCCCCAGCTGTCACCCAACTCGGATTCCATTTCCTCGATCAGTAGCGCGAATTCCTCGACATCCCGCGCAAGTGTGCACGCGACGATCGGCTTCGACTTCTCTTCGTAATCTGCGCTGCCCATGACGCCTCCAACCCTCAATATCAGAAGGAGACCCGGCGACAGGATTCTTGTGCCTGCCATGCGTCGGGCCCCTTGGCCACCGATCATCCCCGGGTGGGGTAACCGATTTTTACTTGCCAATGTATGAAAGGCAAAGGCGGCGAGATTAGGGCTTAAACCTGCCTTGGCGTGACCATATCTGGACACAAGCGGGGGCGCCGCGTGCAAAGCGGGTGCTGCGGGGCGGCAGTGCCACGGCCCGGTCGGCAAAACGGCGGCCGGGCTGTTCGCCGGGCCGCCGTCTGTCTGTGCCGATGCCGTCCGTTTGCCGGAAGGTCAGGGGTTTCCGCCTGCACCGCCGCCAGCAGCAGCGCCGCCGCCCGCGCCACTGCCACCGCCTGCCCCGGCGCTGGCTTCGCCGCCGGCGGGGGCCGCGCTGGCGACATATTCGCGGAAGATGACTTCGGCGTATTTGCCATTCAGCAGCATGGGGTGGTTTTTCACGAAACCCGTCACTTCGGTCACGGTGCGCCGGTTGCGGCGTTCGCGCCCTTGGGTGACGATCAGCGGCTGGCTTTCGCCGAACGAGACCACCGCCTGCAACCGCGAGCGGCTGACGCCCCGGCTGACCAGATAGTTCACGACCGTCTGCGCCCGTCTCAGACCCAGCCGCTTGTTGTAAGCGTTCGATCCGACGGCGTCGGTATGGCCGAAGACCTTGAAGCGCACCTCGGGGAACTGCCGGATCCATGTCGCCTGACGGCGCAGGATCGTCTGCGCGGTCCCGTCCAGCGCGGCGCTGTTGAAGGCGAATGTGACCGAGGGGTCAACCTCGGACGAAAAGCGCGAGGACAGGTTCAGGATGACCGACTGCTGGCCGCCCGACTGGACCTGAATGTTGTTCATGGTGGGGTTGCCGAAATTGCCCTCGTCAACCTCGGACCCGGCGGGGCCGGGCGCGAAGACCGCGCCGCAGGACGCCAGTGCGCCCGCGACCAGCAAAGCCAGCCCGGCGCGGGCCAATCGGTGGTGAAGCATCGATGCCCCCATCATTCCATCACATAGCCGTAAGAGCCGTTGAAGTCCTGACGCGCAACCTCGCCCGCCGCGCCGCGGACGGGCTTGCGATCGCCGGCGACCTTGCCCAGCAGGAAAAGCTCTCGCTCGTTCGGGATCTGGATGCGGTCGGTCGGAAGCGCCAGCGCCTCGCCGCGGGTGGGGGTCACCAGATGCGGCGTCACGATGATCACAAGCTCGGACTGTTCGCGGGCGTATTGGGCGCTGCGGAACAGCGAACCAAGGATCGGGATATCGCCCAGCCACGGGACCTGACCGTTCAGATCGCGGAAATCGTCCTGCAACAGGCCGGCGATGGCGAAGGACTGGCCGTCGCGCATCTCGACCGTGGTCGAGGTTTCGCGCCGCGAGAAGGCGTTGACCGAAAAGCCGCCGTTCTGCACCGTGGTGGTGGTGTCGATGCCGCTGACCGCCGCCTTCAGTTCCAGATTGATGATGTCGCCGTCGATGACGCGGGGCACGAAATCCAGCTCGACGCCGAAGGGCTTGTAGGAAATCGTCACCGCGCCGCCGTCGTCGGTGACCGGGATCGGATATTCGCCACCCGCCAGGAACCGTGCGGCCTGTCCCGACAGTGCGGTCAGGTTCGGCTCGGCCAGGGTGCGGACCATGCCCTTGCTTTCCAACGCTTCAAGCAGCACCGAGAATTGCAGGCTGCCGGCGGTGAACCCGACGGCGAACTGGCCCGCCCGCGGGGTCGAGGATGTCACGTTGGTTGCGTTGTTCTTGTCGAAGAGGTTCGAGAAGTTGTTGCCCTGCGCATAGGTCTGCGTGGCGGTGCCGAAACCGACGCCGCTGTTGGAATCCGTGGCCGCCAGCGACGAGGTCAGGTTCTTCGAGACCGAGCGCTGCATTTCCGCGAAGCGCACCTTCAGCATCACCTGCTGGGTGCCGCCGACGCTCATCAGGTTGGAAACCCGGTCGGGCGCGTAGCGTTCGGCCAGTTCCAGCGCGCGGTCCAGACGAGAGATGGACGAGACCACCCCCGACAGCACGATGCCGTCGTTGGCGGTGCGCACCTCGATCGGCTCACCGGGCAGGATCTGCCCCAGACGTTCCTTGAATTCCGCGATGTCGGGCGCCACGCGCACTTCGACATTGGCCAGCAGCCGCCCGTCCTGACCCAGCAGGGTCAGCGTGGTGCGGCCGGGGGATTTGCCCAGCACATAGATCGTGCGGTCGGACAGGGTCGCGATATCGGCGATCCCCGGATTGGCGACCGAAAGTTCCGCGAAGGGCGCATCACTTTCCACGACCACGGCCCGGTTCATCGGCACGCGCAGAACGCTGGACGTGTCCCCGGACATCACCCGCAGGTTCTGCGCCGCGGCGCCATTCGGGACAGTGGTAAAGGCCAGAGCTGCCCCAAGGGCGAGTGCGCTGGCAAAAGCTTTGACTGACATTGTGATCCTGCCTCTCCGATCACCTCGAGATGGGTCTTGATGCCCGTATTCGGGAAACCATGAGTGAAAATTACAATTTTTGCAAGAATCAAACGCTTAAACCGGACGGCCGATGTGGATAAGTCGCAATCGGGACGCGCGCGGCAAGGCTTGGACTGTCGCACGCCGCGCCGAGATGGTGCTGTTCGTGGCGGCAGAGGCGCATCGCGAGCGTGTCAAAAGCCTGTAGGCCCGGCGCGCCCTGACGGCCGAAAAACAAACGTCGCCCACCGGTATCCGGCGGACGACGCTTGACGTTTTTCAGATCCGGCAGACCGGGATCAGTCGGCGCAGGGGATCGGAATCTCGACCACCTCGGCCCCGCGACGGGTGCGGATGGTGCAGACGCGCTGCTTTTCGACCTTCACGATCTTCTCTTCCTCGATGCCCAGCAGCGAGCGCTGATCCACCTCGGAGACGTCGGCCACGGTTTCGTCCTGCACGCCGACCAGCGACAGCGAAAGCCGTCCCGACGACCGGGCCTGTGCCAGGGCAGCCACCTGCTGCGGCGTAACCTCGACGGTCACGGTGCGCGCGATCGTGGGGTTAGAGCGGTCGGTGTCGGACGTCTGGTCGATCGCGATCAGCTCGACATTGGCCTCGATCAGCCGGGTCACGTTGCCGGCGTCGCCTGCCGCGCCGCTCCAATAGACGTCGACGTGATCGCCGGGGCGCAGGAAGCCCGACACGCCGGTCGTCACGTCCACCTGAATTGCAAAGGCGCGCATGCCCTTGCGCAGCCGCGACGAGACACCGGCATCCTGACCGGGTTCGGTGACCTTGACCGCCATCAGCGCCTCGGCGGGTTCCATCGTGCGGACGACGAACCGGGGGCGGTCATTGTTGGCGGGAAACAACTCTTCCTTGGTGCGGAACGCGCCCTCGGGAATGGATGTCTTGGGGAAAAGGGTCAGCTTGACGTCCTTTTCGGTCAGCACCTCGCCGTGGACCAGCTTGCGGCTGGCGACGTAAATCTGCTCGACCGGGACGGTGTTCTTCATCTCTTTGCGCTGGTTTTCCAGCGCCGCCTGATACTGCCCGATACGGTCCTGCGCCATGAAGACGGCAAAGCCCGCAAGCCCGACGCCCAGGATCAGGACCAGTCCAAATACAAAACGCATGTCTTGTCCTCTCACTAAAAAATACCGTCGTGCAAGACGGCCTGTCGCCCTGAACACACACTCAAGGCGGCATTACCTTCGATTCAGCTTGCGCGAAGTTTGCGGCGAAATCTTGAACCGAAGACGGCGATTATACGAATGCTGCCCGGACTGTCCGGATGGGTCCGGATGGGGTGGCTCTGGTCCGGCAGCTCCCTCCGGCAGATGCGGCACGGCGGAGCGTTAGAACGAAAAAACCGCGCCCCCGGATGGGAACGCGGTTTTCGTGATCTTTCGCGACGCTCTTAGAGAGTGTCGGTCAGCTCGGTCACGATCTCGCTGGCCAGCGAGGTGACGCCGCCCGAGACGGTGGTCATCACAACGGCGCCAAGGCCGACGATGGCTGCAGTCAGGACGACCCAGTCAACGGTGACCGCGCCGGATTCGTCTTTGGCGAACTTCGCAAGTTTGAACAGTTTCATAACAGATCCCTCCAGAGGATTAATTTACAGTTTTCCACTAACCGACACGTTTTGGACCAGCATAAAAACGGTCGCCAGCGATACGGTATGCCCATAATAAGCCGGGAGAATGGGGCGAGATTGGGGCAGCAAAAGTTCAATTTGAGGAATTGAGCATCGACTGCATATTTTCAACGTAACCCTTTGAAAGGTATGCGGTAAATATGCAATTCGCCCCTGAGATCATGGCAGAGGCGTGGTTTTTCGGCACGGTCACAGCCCAAAACGGCGGTCGGGTCGGCTCTTGCCTATGAACACTTCATTTACTTGCGATAGGCTTATCTACAGGCAAACCCGCAGCCGATCCCGCAACGGGCCGGCATGGGCCTCGGAGGCTGACCCCGAACGGGGCGGCCATCCGGGCCCGGTTCCGCAAACGTCCCCTCCCCGGGCGCCCGGACGCGTCGGCGCCATCGTCGGTTAATGGGGGCGCAACCGACCGGCGGGCATGGTCACAGGGCAAAGCAGACAGCAGATGATGCACGATTCCCGACCGATCCCAACGACCCCTTGCGCGCTTTCGCGACCGCGCGGTTCGGTGCTGCGTTTGCAAGCACTGCTGATCGCCGCCGTCGCCTTGATGGCCGGTCCCGTGGCGGGCCCCGGCATGGCGCAAGACCGCGCCGCAGCGACAGGCCAGCAGGACGGGGCGGCGGTCGAGGCCATGCCGCGCACGCGCATCACGCCCGTTCCATTGACCCAGACCCGCATCCCGGCAGGCGCCGCGCCGCCCGCTACCCAGTCGCCCGCCACCCGGTCGCCCGCTACCCAGTCGCGCACCACCGCGTCACCCGGCACGACCCCTTCCGCGACGGAAAAGGCCAAGGAAACGCCCGGCAAGCCCAAGTCGTCTGCCCGCAGCCCGCAGCCCTTCCCCGAGTTCACCTTCAAACGCGTGACGCCCCCCAGCGCCGGGGCCGGGCGACGGATCACGGTTCAGATCGCGCCGCTGCCTACACCGCGTGCGCCCGTTGCCGGGCCGGCGGACGATATCCCTGCCGCCCGCGCGCCCAAGGACCGGCAGACCGCGGGCTGGTTCTGGGACGCGGTCTCGCCCGCGCTTGCCAAGGCGGCGCCGCACCGGTTTCTGACCGCGCTGGCGCAGTTGGACAAGGCCCCCGCCGGGATGGCCATCGCCGCCCCACGATTGCAGGATCTTCAGGCCATCGCCCGGGTGCACGGGCGCGATTTGCTGGTGTCGAGCATCGGCACCGGCGTCTCGCCCGCCTTCGCGCTGGCCGTGATCGCCGTCGAATCGGCGGGCCGGCAAGGGGCGGTCAGCCCCGTGGGCGCGCGCGGGGTGATGCAGTTGATGCCGGCCACGGCCGCCCGGTTCGGGGTCGATCCGGATATCAGCGCCCAGAACATCCGCGGCGGGATCGCCTATCTGGATTGGCTGCTGAAGCGGTTTCAGGGCGACCCGCTGCTGGCGCTGGCCGGTTATAACGCCGGTGAAAACGCCGTGGCGCGACACCAAGGCGTGCCACCCTTTGCCGAGACCCGCGCCTATGTTCCCAAGGTGCTGGCCGCATGGCGGGTGGCGCGGGGTCTGTGCCTGACCCCGCCCGAACTGGTCAGCGACGGCTGCGTCTTTGCCTTGGAAAGCGCGTCGAAATGACGGTGGATCGCAGCCTTGTCATGGATGCCGAGGCGCGCCTGCTGAAGACCTCGCTGCCCGCCGAGCTGTTTCTGAACGCCTTCGGTCGCCATCCGCTGCGCACGCTGGGCGCGGTCCTGCGCAGCCGGGGTCGCCAAGCGGATCTGCTGGCCGCGCTGGTGCCGATCTGTGATCTGCGGGCCGATCTGCTGCCGGTCGACCCCGAGGCGATGGACCATATCGGCAAGGCCGCAACCGCGGGCCGCCCGGTGGTCCTGACCAGCGCCAGTCATCCCACCGTCCTGTCCGAACTCATGGCCGCCCAAGGCCTTGACGGCGTGGCCGTCGTGCGCCGCCCCCTCAGCATGCCTTCGCCGGACAAGCTGGCGACCGGCGGGCCGCGGCCTTCGCCGACAGCCCCACAGTCCGAGATCGCGGAGCCCGTCGAATCCCCGGGCCGCACCCCATCGACGGGGTGGAGGCTTCGGGATCTGGTCCGCGCCATGCGACCGCATCAATGGGTTAAGAACATCCTGCTTTTCCTGCCCGTGGTCGCGGCTCACCGCTTTGACGCGGCGGCGCTTTTGCCGGTGCTGTGGGGCATCGTGGCGTTCTCGGCTGCGGCCTCGTCGATCTACATCGTCAACGACCTGCTGGATTTGGATGCGGACCGCCAGCACCCGAAGAAATGCACCCGCCCCTTTGCCGCCGGGCGGGTCCCCATAGGGGTGGGGGTCGCGACAAGTCTTGGCCTTGCCGCGCTGGCGCTGGGGTTGGCCCTGTCGATCAACGGCGGGTTCGCGGCGCTGATCGTGGTCTATGTGGCCCTGTCGGTGGCCTATTCGTTCAAGCTCAAGCGGATGCGCTGGGTCGATATCGCGACGCTGGCGGGGCTTTACACCTTGCGGGTGGTGGCGGGCGCGTTGGCCGCGCAGGTCATGGTGACGGGCTATTTGCTGGTGTTCATCTATCCGGTCTTCATCACATTAGGCAGCGTCAAGCGCCTGACCGAGCTGACCCTTGCCACCAGTGACGCCCGCCTGCCGGGGCGCGGCTATGGACGGGGCGACCGGGGGGATCTTTTGAACATTGCCGGGTTGGGGACCGCGATCGCGTTGCTGGCGTTCTTTCTGTACAGCTTCACCGCCCACGCGCTGTCGCTTTATCCCACCCAATGGCTGATGTGGCTGACCTTGCTGCCCATCGCAGGATGGCTGATCCGCATGGTCTGGCTGGGCTATGCGGGCAAGCAGGATTACGATCCCATCGTTTTCGCCATGCGCGACCGCTATGGATTAAGCCTGCTGTGCGTGACGCTGACGATCATGTTCTATGCCGCAGGACTGATTGTCTGAGCGGGGATGCCTCCGGCGGGGATACTTTCGCGACACTAATGGGCGGAGGCTTCAGATCTTCAGGCGTTTGAAGATCGCTTCGGGGATGGTGCGGATGATGCCCATGATCCCCAGCCAGAAAAACGGCGTGTAAAGCACGTTGCGGCGGCGTTTCAGACCCTTGTGAATGTCGCGGGCGATCTTGTCCGGCGAGGCGACAAGAAACATCCCCTCGATCCCCCAGGTCATGGCCGTGTCCACGAAGCCCGGCTTGACGGTCATCACATGCACGCCCTCGCGCGCCAGACGGTTGCGCAGGCCCGACAGATAGGTGGCAAAGCCGGATTTCGCGGCCCCGTAAACGTAGTTTCCAAGCCGTCCGCGATCCCCGGCGACCGAGCCCACGCCGACCACCGCGCCGGTGCCGCGCTGGGTCAGATGCGGCGCGATCATGTGCAGCAGGGTGGCGGGGCCGGTGAAGTTCTGCTCGACCGTGCGGGCGATCAGGCCGGGGTCGGCGTCGATGCTATCCTGATCGGGCATTGACCCCACGAAGACGGCGACGTTCAGCGTGCCATCCTCGGCGGTCAGGCGGTCGACCAGAGCGGCGAATGTCTTGGGTTTGCGGGCATCGAAGGTCAGCGCCTCGCAGGCCACAGCGCCGCGCAGGCGGCAATCGGCGGCGGACCGCTCCAACTCGGGCAGGTCGCGGCCGGCCAGAAGGACCGTGGCGCCTTGTGCCGCGACCGAGGCCGCAAAGGCCCGCGCCATTGACGAGGTTGCCCCCACGATCAACCAGCTTTGCCGGGTCATGGCGCCCCTCTCAGGTTCAGGCGACGGGACAGGTCGGTCTGGAACACGCCCTTGGGATCGACCCGCGACAGGGTGGCGGCGAACTCGGGCAGGTCGGGATACATCCGCGCGATCAGGTCGGGATCGGCCAGCGCGTCCTTGGCCAGATAGATCCGTCCGCCGGCCTCGACCGCCAGCCACTCCAACTCGATCGCCAGCGCCTCGGCGGCGCGGCGGTTGGGGAAGTCCACGGCCAGAGTCATCCCCGCCATCGGAAAGGACATCATGCCCGCGCGCCCCGGCCCAAGCCGTTTCAGCACCGCCAGAGGCGAGGCCAACCCCGAGGCCGCGATCCGTTCGAGCATGTCGCGCAGGGTGTCTTCGGCCCCCTCGGGCAGCACGCATTGAAACTGGTGAAAGCCGCGCTTGCCGTAAAGCCGGTTCCAGCCGTGCAGGCGGTCCAGCGGGAAGAAGAACCCCGCCAGCCCGCGGTGGCGGCTGCGCCCGCCCTCGGGCACCCGGCGCAGATAGGCGGCGTTGAAGGCCCGCACCACCGGGGCGCTGACCAGCAGCGGCGGCACCACCGCCGGCACCGTCCGGGGCGTGGCGCGGGACGGGGCAGAGCCGGGGACGAGCGTGCCTTCCTCAAGGATGCCGCGGCCCAGATCGTGGCCCTTCGCCGTGGCGTCGATCCAGCCCACGCTGTAGTCGGCGCGGCTGGCGGCAAGGCAGGACAGGAATTCCTCGATCCCGTCCATGCGGCGTTCTTCCACCTGCACCAGCTCGCCCGGACAGGGCGCCAGTTGCAACCGGGCCGAGGCGATGACCCCGGTCTGGCCAACCCCGCCCACCGTGGCGCGGAAAAGATCCGGGTCGCTCTCGGGGGTGACGGTCTGCAGGCCCTTGGCGGTCAGCAGCGTCATCTCCAGCACGTGCTGGCCGAAGCTGCCGGCGGAATGGTGGTTCTTGCCGTGAACGTCATTGGCGATACAGCCGCCGACCGTGGCAAATCCGGTGCCCGGCAGGACGGCGGGCATCCAGCCAAGCGGCGCGAAGATGTCGAGAAGCTCGCCAATGGTGACGCCTGCCTCGACTTCGGCCACGCCTGTGGCGGGATCGAAGGACAGGCAGCGGTTCAGCCGGGTCATGTCGATGGTCGTGCCGCCGGAATTCAGCGCCGCGTCGCCATAGCTGCGACGGTTGCCGACGGCGGGGGCAGGGGCCTTGGCCACCAGCTTTTCCAACTGTGCCGCGCGTTCGGGGCGGTGCACATCCTCGGGCGCGGCAAGCACGCGGCCCCATCCCCGCGATGTCTGGTGCTTACTGCGCATAGGCCCCCCGGCGCGACATGCGTTCGGCAAAGGGAAAGACCGCCATTCCGGTCAGGATCGCGAACCACAGGGTGGTGATGCGGATGATTGCGGTGGCGGCAAGGGCTGCGTCGGCGTCGATGCCGTTCAGCAAAAGCAGGGCCATCATCGCGGCCTCGGCCCCGCCAAGCCCGCCGGGGGCGCCGGTCAGCCCGCCTGCAAGCGTGGCGAACAGGAAGATCGCGACCGAGGTGGCCAGCGACAGATCCGCGCCCAGCCAGACCAGCAGGATGTGAAAGGCGTAGCCCTCGGCCAGCCAGCCGACCACGCCCAGCGCCAGAACCGGCGCCAATGCGCGGGCGCGGGTGAACAGGTGCAATCCGCGGGCGGCGGTGCGCAGGCGGGCGAAGAGGCGCGGCATGCGCCCGCAGCTGCGCCACGCAAACGTCACCAGTGCCGTCATCAGGACCGGACGTGTGACCAGCACCGAGGCCAGCACTGCCAGCCCCGCCACCGGCAGCGCCAGTCCGATACCGGCGGTCGAGAAGGCCACCGAAAGCGCCAGCAGCACGCCCATCGCCGCCAGATCGGCGGCCCGGTCCACCAGCGCCATCGGTGCCGTCCGTTCGATCGGCCAGCCGATTTCGCGGCGCAGCCAGCGCATGCGCACCAATTCGCCCAGCCGGGCGGGGGTCACGCTTAGGGCGAAGCCGCCCAGAAAATGGCGCAGGCTTTGGCCCAGCGCGGTTTGCATCCCGGCATGACGGGTCAACAGATGCCAGCGCAGGCCGCGGAGCAGGTAGTTCACCAGCGACAGACCCAGCAGAACCCCGATCTGCACAGGACCGATCCGCGCAAATTGCGCCATGGTGCGATCCCAGCCGGTTCCAAGCGCAAGCGTCCCCACGCCCACGGCAAACAGGGCCAGCAGACCCAGCAGTACAAGCGCCTCTTGCCGCCGACGGGGATGTCCCGTGGGGCGGGCGGTCAGAAGGGATTCCGAATTCATGCGCGGCTGCTACCAACAGATTACGGCAGCAATATGAACACTGTTTCGCATTAGGAAACAGTGTTCATGTCAGACAAGAATTGTCGCAAGATTTTCCCGGAAAATAGAAGCGCTTCCGCAGACGCCCGCGAAAAAACGATCTAGTCGTTGATAATGGCGCGGGGCATGTCGAGGGTCACAATCGTGCCGCTTGACCCCCGGGTCATGTTCAGCGACCCCGACAGCCCGTCGGTCAGACCCTTGACGATCCGCCCGCCCAGACTTTTCCGCGAGGGCCACTCCATGTCCTCGGGCAGACCGACGCCATCGTCGCTGACCATCAGGCGCAGACCGCCCCCGGACAGACGGGTCAGACGTACCTCCAACAAACCCGCATCGCGCCCGATAAAGGCGTGTTGCATGGCGTTGGTCATCACCTCGGACAGGATCAGGCCAAGGCGCGTGGCGGAATCCACCGCGACCTGCACCGACTCGCTGGCGATGTTCACCCGCACGCCGGTGCGCCCGTCGATATGGGCGATGGTGTTGGCCACGCGGGTCAGATAGGCGCCCAGCTCGATCTCTTCGCGGTTCGAGTTGTAGGAGGGCGCGGCAAGCTCTTCGTACAGCAGTTGCAGGCTTTGCACCCGGCGCGCGATATTGCCCAGCGCCTCGGGCGACATCGCCTCGCGGGATTGGATGCGGATCAGGCTGACGATCATCGCCAGATGGTTTTTGACCCGGTGCTGGATCTCGCGCATGGCCTCGTCGGCATCCGATTGCGCAGAGCTTTGGTCCGGCAACGCCTTTTGCACGCCGACATAAAAGTTGACGTTCTTGGCCTCGTCATGGACGGGCGTGACCAGCAGACGGTTGGTAAACGCCGCCCCGTCCGAGCGATAGTTGAGGATGTCCACCGCGACCTCCTCGCCCTTTTCGATGGCGTGGCGCAGTTTCGCCGTCTGGGCAGGGTCGGTGCCCTTGCCTTGCAAAAAGCGGCAGTTCTGGCCGATGGCCACGCCGCGCGAATAGCCGGTCAGACGCTCGAAAGCGTCATTGACGTACACGATCGGATTGTCCTTGAGTCGCGGATTGGTCAGGATGATCGCGATCGAAGAGTCCGCAAGGCTTTGCATCGCCTCGGATTCGTTCAACGCCGTCCTCTGATCTGCGGTTCGATGGTCCATTATTACCCCATGCGGCGCGTCTTAACGCCATTCTCTGACCCTTTCGCCCGGACCCGTCCGGTGCACTTCGGCCAGTTTGTTCAGGGTAAAAATCGCCAAGTATGGGGTTTGGTTCCCTCACAAGTCGGTCTTCTGACGTCGGGCCGCGCAAATGTCACAACCGCCAGTCGGACGATCGGGCCAGTTTACACGGGGCTGCCTTGGCCCCGCGGACGGGGACGTGCCACCGGGCAGGTCGTCGCGTAAGTGCCTGCGTCCCTTGCATTGCTGCGTCAGGGCCAAGGATTTTGCTGCGAACCGGCCGGGGCGCGGCTGCGCGGCCCCGGAAAACGCAAGGGGCCGCGGCGGTTTCTGGTCTTCGGTGCTTAACCCTCGGACGCGGTATCGGCGGCTTTTGCCGGCGCTTTCTTCTTCGCGGGCGCTTTTTTGGCCGCGGGTTTCTTTGCGGCAGTCTTCTTCGGGGTAGCCTTCTTCGCCGCGGGCTTCTTGGCTGCAGGCTTCTTCTTGCCGCCTTTGCCCCCCTTGGCCGCCTTCTCGGCGATAAGCTGCACGGCCATTTCCATCGTCACGTCGGCAGGCTCGGTGCCCTTGGGCAGGGTGGCGTTCACCTTCTCCCACTTGACGTAAGGACCATAGCGGCCGTCCAGCACGTTGACCGCGCCGCCGGACTCGGGGTGTTCCCCCAGCTCTTTCAATGGCTTGGCGGGGGCAGCCCGGCCGCGGCCGCGGGTGGCTTTCTGGGCCAGAACCTCGACCGCGCGGTTCATGCCGACGGTAAAGACCTCTTCGACCTCGGGCAGGTTGGCGTAGACGCGGCCATGCTTGACGTAAGGACCATAGCGCCCGATCCCGGCCTCGACCAACTCACCATCCTCGGGGTGGTGGCCGATCTCGCGCGGCAGGTTCAGCAGCATCAGCGCCTTTTCCAGATCAAGCTCGTCCTGCGCCCAGCCCTTGGGCAAAGAGGCGCGGGGCGGCTTGGGCTGTTCCTCGGTCGCGTCACCGCGCTGGACGTAGGGGCCGAACCGGCCCTTGCGCAGGGTGATCTTGTCGCCCAGATCCTCGCCCAGAAGCTTGCCGTCGGGGCCAATCTCGTCGCCCTCGGCGCCGGGGGGGCCGAACGCGCGGGTAAACCGGCATTCGGGGTAGTTCGAGCATCCGATGAACGCTCCCCCCGACCGGGCCGTGCGCATGGAAAGCCGCCCCTGACCGCAGTTGGGGCACAGACGGGGGTCGCTGCCGTCTTCCTTGGCGGGGAAAAGATGCGGCTCCAGCACCTCGTTGATCTTGTCCAGCACCTCGGTGATGCGCAATTCGCTGGTTTCCGCGATGGCGGCCGAGAATTCGCGCCAGAAGCGGGCCAGCACGTCGTGCCAGTCGCGTTCGCCGGCGGTGATGTCGTCCAGCTCGCCTTCAAGGTTGGCGGTGAACTCGTATCCGACGTATTTGCGGAAGTAATTCAGCAAGAACACGGTGACCAGGCGGCCCTTGTCCTCGGGGATCAGACGGTTCTTTTCCTTGCGGACGTATTCGCGGTCCTGAATGGTCGTGACCACCGATGCATAGGTCGAGGGGCGGCCGATGCCCAGTTCTTCCATCCGTTTGACCAGCGTGGCCTCGGTATAGCGGGGGGGCGGCTGGGTGAAATGCTGCTCGGGCGTGACGCCGCGCTTCTCGGCGGGCTCGCCCTCGGCGATCTGGGGCAGGCGGTTGCCATCCTCATCGTCGGCGCTGTCGTCGCGGCCTTCTTCGTAGACGCGGATGAAACCGTCGAACAGAACGACCTGACCGGTGGCGCGCATCATCACCTGCTGATCCGCCGAGCCGATGTCCACGGTGGTCCGCTCCAGCCGGGCGGCCTCCATTTGGCTGGCAAGGGTGCGCTTCCAGATCAGGTCGTAAAGCTTACGTTGATCGGGTTCCGACAGGCGCAATGAGGCCGCATCGCGGGTCATGTCGGTGGGGCGGATACATTCGTGCGCTTCTTGCGCGTTCTTGGCCTTGTTCTTGTACATCCGCGGGCTTTTGGGCAGGTATTCCGCGCCGTAACGGTCCTTGATCGCGTCGCGGGCGGCCATCACGGCCTCGGGGGCCATGTCGATGCCATCGGTCCGCATATAGGTGATGTGCCCGGCCTCATAAAGACGCTGTGCCGCGCTCATGGTCTGGCGGGCGCCCATGCCGAACTTGCGACTGGCTTCCTGTTGCAGGGTCGAGGTCATGAACGGCGCCGAGGGGTTCCGGCTGCCGGGTTTCGCCTCGACCGAGACCACCTTCAGATCGCGGCTGTTGATCGCCTGCACGGCCATCTCGGCAGAGGTCTCGTTGGCCAGATCGAACTTGTCCAGCTTGTTGCCGCCCATCACGGTCAGGCGGGCCTCGTATTCCTGTCCGCGCGGCGTGGCGAGCACGGCCTTGACGGTCCAGTATTCACGGGCGTCGAACGCCTCGATCTCCATCTCGCGCTCGACGATCAGGCGCAGGCAGACCGATTGCACCCGTCCGGCAGATTTGGCGCCGGGCAGTTTGCGCCACAGGACCGGGCTTAGGTTGAAGCCGACAAGATAGTCCAGCGCGCGGCGGGCCAGATAGGCCTCGACCAGTTCCATATCGACCTGACGCGGGTTCTTCATGGCCTCGGTCACGGCGGTCTTGGTGATGGCGTTGAACACGACGCGGCTGACGGGGGTGTCCTTCTTGATGGCCTTGCGTTTGCGCAGGGCCTCTTCCAGATGCCAGCTGATCGCCTCGCCCTCGCGGTCGGGGTCGGTCGCGAGGATCAGGTTGTTGTCGCCGGCCAGCGCGTCGGCGATCGCCTTGACGTGCTTGCGAGAGTCGGTGCCGATTTCCCATTTCATTTCGAAATTGGCGTCCGGATCGACCGATCCGTCCTTGGGCGGCAGGTCCCGGACGTGGCCGTAAGACGCGAGAACCGTGTAGTTGTCCCCCAGATATTTGTTGATTGTCTTGGCTTTGGCAGGGGACTCGACAACGACGACGGGCATGAACATTCCTCGTGACTCGCGGGGGGCAATAGCGGCGCAAGATGTGTTCGCGGCGTTGGGAATGTCAATGCCTGCCCGTGCCAACCCGCTTATCGCGGTTGCGCCAGACCGATCTGCCGCCGGGGTCGGGGGCGGTGCGGACATGCTCGCATGGCGGTTTCGGTCGGCGCGCGCCGGGGCGTTGTCGGGGCGTGGCCGCGGCGTTGTCGGGGCGTGGTCGGGGACGTCAGCCCAGCGACAACCGCCCGCCCGAGTGGCGTCGGACCTGTCCCGACAGTTCCAGATCCACGATCCCGGCCAGAACCCGTTTCGTGGGCAAGGCCAGATCGCGCACCAGTTGATCCTCGGGCACCGGAGAGGCGCCAAGATGCTCGAGGATGCGTCTGGCAAGGGACAGCGCCGGATCGGGCGTCGCGTTGTCACGGATGCCCGAACCAGCGTTTGATTGGAGGGCTTGGCGCACTGCGCGTTGAGGCCCGCGGGAGGCCGCGGCGGCGGTCTCGGGGACGTCCGTCGGATCGGGGGACGGGCGGCCCACGGGTGCGCCGGAGGGGGCCGAGGGCGGTCCGGACGCAGGGTGCGGACAGGACACGTGGCGGGTGCGTTTGCCGTCCGGCGGGGGCTGCCCAGCGCCCCCCTCGGCGCGTGTCGCTTGCGGTGCCGGCACGGGACCTGGCGGCGGGGTCCGGGTCGGGCGGTCGGCGGGGCCCACAGCCTCGATCACGTCGGCGGCGCCGCGCACAAGGGTAGCGCCATCGCGGATCAGCATGTTGCAGCCCGCGCCCCGGGCGTCGAACGGATGGCCGGGAACGGCCAGCACCTCGCGCCCCTGATCAAGCGCGTTGCGGGCGGTGATCAGGCTGCCCGAACGGGCGGCGGCCTCGACCACCACCACGGCCCGCGACAGGCCCGAGACGATGCGGTTGCGGCGCGGGAAGTGTCGGGCCTGCGGCTGCGTGCCGATGGGCTGTTCCGACAGCAAAAGACCCGCGTCGGCGATCCGGTCCATCAATGCGGCATTTTCCGAAGGATAAGTCACGTCGATGCCGCCGGCCAAAACCGCGATCGTGCCAGAAGGCAGGGCGGCGTCATGGGCGGCGGTGTCGATGCCCCGCGCCAGACCCGAGGCCACGGCGAACCCGGCCTTGCCCAGATCGCGGGCCAGCGCCCGTGCCATGCGAAGACCCAAGGACGAGGCCGCGCGTGCACCGACCAGTGCCACGGCGGGGGCGGTGGCCAGATCGTCCCGCCCGCGGGCCCAAAGTACCGGCGGCGCGTCGGGGATCTGACACAAAAGCGGCGGATAGCCGGGGCCGCCCGCAAACAGCAACCGCGCCCCCGCCTTGCGCCCGGCGATATATTCGCGCTGGGCCGCCAGAGGGTCCAGCGGGCGATAATTACGGATGCCCGCCGCCTGCGCGACCTCGGGCAGGGCCAGCAGCGCCTGTTCGACCGAGCCGTGGGACGCCATCAGGCGAAAGAAGGTCGCCGGGCCGACGCGGTAGGAACGGATCAGTTGCAGCCAGCGAATCCCGGCCTCTTCGGTGGCGGGCGGGCGCGGGGGGCGGTCGTCGAACAGATCCCCCGCAGCCCCGCCGCCCTGGGTGGGGCCCTGTGTGGTGTGCTGTGGCCCGCCCCCGGCGCCGGGCCTGTGCGAAACGGCATACGATCCGGGGCAGGCCTTGGCCCCGGCATCCGGTGGCGTTGGCCCATGTGATCGGGGCCCGGCCCCGGTGGGGCAGGGGATGGAGTGCTGAGGCATCGCGCCCTCCGCTGGAAAGGACCGTCTGGCAGCGGCGGTCCCCGTCAGCGTGGCACGCGGTCCGTTAACGGCGCGTGAAAGCCCAGCCGAAAAGCCAGCCGCTCAGGTGGCGCTGCCGCCCACGGTCAGCCCGCCGATCATCAGCGTCGGCTGGCCCACGCCCACGGGCACCCATTGGCCCGCCTTGCCGCAATTGCCGATGCCGGGGTCCAGCGCCATGTCGTTGCCGATGGCGCGGATCTGCTGCATGGCCGTGGCCCCGTCGCCGATCAGCGTGGCGCCCTTGACCGGGGCGCCGATTTTGCCGTCCTTCACCCGGTACGCCTCGGTGCAGGAGAAGACGAACTTGCCGTTGGTGATATCGACCTGACCGCCGCCGAAGCCCACCGCATAGATGCCGTCGCGCAGACCGGCCACGATGTCGCCGGGGTTGGCGTCGCCGCCCAGCATATAAGTGTTGGTCATCCGCGGCATCGGCGTGTGGGCGTGGCTTTCGCGCCGCCCGTTGCCGGTGGGCTCGACCCCCATCAGTCGGGCGTTCTGGCGGTCCTGCATATAGCCGACAAGGATGCCATCCTCGATCAGGACGTTCTTGCCCGAGGGCGTCCCCTCGTCATCCACCGAGATCGAGCCGCGGCGGTCGGGGATGGTGCCGTCATCCAGCACCGTCACGCCGGGGGCCGCGACCCGCTGGCCGATCAGACCCGCGAAGGCCGAGGTCTTCTTGCGGTTGAAATCCCCCTCCAGCCCGTGGCCGACGGCCTCGTGCAGCAGGATACCGGGCCAGCCAGCGCCCAAGACCACATCCATGATGCCGGCGGGGGCGGGTTCGGCGGACAGGTTGACCAGCGCGATGCGCAGCGCCTCGCGGGTGACGCCCTGCCAGTGGTCGGGCTGCATCAGGGACGACAGCTCGATCCGGCCACCGCCGCCGGTGCCGCCGCCTTCGCGCCGCCCGTTTTCCTCGACGATGACCGAGATGTTCAGCCGGGCCATGGGGCGCACGTCGCGGACGCGGGTGCCCTCGGGGCGCAGGATCTCGACCTCTTGCAACGAGGCGGCGATGGTGGCCGACACCTGCACCACCCGTTTGTCCAGATCGCGGGCAAAGGCGTCGATCTCGCGCAGCAGATCGACCTTCACCGGAAAGGGTGCCCCCGACAGCGGGTCGAAATCGCCGTAAAGCTTGACGTTGGTGGCGCGCGGCCCCTCGGCCAGCGTGCCGCCGCCGTCGCCCACGGCCAGCCGCGCGGTTTCGGCGGCGCGGGTCAGGGCAGACTCGGTGATCTGGGTGGAATGGGAATATCCCGCCGTCTCGCCGCGCACGGCGCGCAGGCCGAACCCTTCGGACGCATCGTAGCTGGCGGTGCGCAACCGCCCGTCGTCAAAGCTCAGAACCTCGGACCTGCGGCGTTCAAGGAACAATTCGCCATCATCCGCGCCTTCGGTGGCCTGACGCAGGGTTTTCAGCGCCGAGGCCTCATCCAGCGTTGTTTCGAAAGGGCGAAATGGGGGATGATCTGGCATTAATTGCTCCTCTGGACGGGGAAAGCGGCGCAATGCCGCAAGCCTGACTCTTGTTCCGTTGCCTCTAATATGGTTTTTCGCGGCCAGGGAACAACGGGGATTCCGTCGGCAACGGCGATTCCCCGACGCGAGGCGGCCCGTGCCGCGCCGATAACAGGATACGATATGAAAGCTCTGACCCATATGCGCGGCCTCGCCGCCGCAGCACTGACCGGCCTTACCACGGCGACCGCAGCGAAGGCGCAAGATGCCATCGAGGGTCTGGAAGTGATCGGCAAGCCCCATCCCAACGGCATCGCATTCCAGCCGGCGGCAACGTCGCTGGCGCGGGACGTGCAGTGGCTGGATGGCTTCCTGCTGGTGATCATCACCGCGATCAGCATCTTCGTGACGCTGCTGCTGGCCTATGTGGTGGTGCGCTTCAACCGTCGCAAGAACCCGGTCGCCGCGACCTTCACCCACAACTCGCCGCTGGAAGTGGCATGGACCATCGTGCCCGTGCTGATCCTTGTGGTGATCGGGGCCTTCTCGCTTCCGGTGCTGTTCGATCAGCAGGAAATCCCCGAGGGCGACATCAATATCAAGGTCACCGGCTACCAGTGGTACTGGGGCTATGAGTACAGCGACCACGAATTCGCCTTCGACAGCTTCATGCTGGGCAAGGACGAGCTGGAAGAATACGGCTACGCGCCCGACGAATACCTGCTGGCCACCGACTCGGCCGTGGTCGTGCCCGTCGGCAAGACCGTCGTGATGCAGGTGACCGGCGCCGACGTGATCCACTCGTGGACGATCCCGGCCTTTGGCGTGAAGCAGGACGGCGTTCCCGGACGTCTGGCCCAGCTTTGGTTCAAGCCCGAGCGTGAAGGCATCTTCTTCGGCCAGTGTTCCGAGCTTTGCGGCAAGGACCACGCCTATATGCCGATCACCGTCAAGGTCGTCAGCCAAGAGGTCTATGACCAGTGGCTTGAAGGCGCGATCGAGGAATACGCCGGAACGCCGCTGCCCCGCGCTGGTGGCATCCGGGTCGCCCGGAACTGAGCCAGAACTGATCCGGACCTGACCCGGTCCCGATCTTGACGCACAAGACCTTTTCCCGGGCCGGCTGACCGGCCCGCGGAATTCAGGAGATGGCAATGACCGATACAACGATCATCCCCCCGCAGGGACGCGAGGCCGGCTTCGGCGATTACTTCGCGCTGCTCAAGCCGCGGGTTATGTCGCTGGTGGTGTTCACCGCGCTGGTTGGGCTGCTTGTGGCGCCCGTGCCCGTGCACCCGATGGTGGCCTTCGCCTCGGTGTTGTTCATCGCCATCGGCGGCGGCGCCTCGGGCGCGCTGAACATGTGGTGGGACGCCGATATCGATCAGGTGATGAAGCGCACGCAGAACCGGCCCGTGCCCTCGGGGCGCGTCACCGGCGGCGAGGCGTTGCAGATCGGTCTGTGGCTGTCGGGCTTCTCGGTGGTCATGCTGATGCTGGCGGCCAACCCGGTTGCCGCCGGGCTGCTGGCCTTCACCATCTTCTTCTATGTGGTGATCTATACCATGTGGCTGAAACGCTGGACGCCGCAGAACATCGTCATCGGCGGCGCCGCCGGGGCCTTCCCTCCGATGATCGGCTGGGCCGTGGCCACGGGCGGGGTGTCGATCGAAAGCATCATGATGTTCTCGCTGATCTTCCTGTGGACGCCGCCGCACTTCTGGGCCTTGGCCCTGTTCATGAAAAGCGACTATTCGGACGCGGGCGTGCCGATGCTGACCGTGACCCACGGTCGCCGCGAAACCCGCAAGCAGATCCTGATCTATACGCTGGTGCTGGTGCCCGTGGCGCTGGGCACGGGGCTGACCTCGATCGGGGGGCCGCTGTATCTGGCCGTGTCGCTGCTGCTGAACCTCGCTTTCCTGAAAGGCGCCGTCGACATCTGGCGCCGCGACGAAACCCAGGCCGAGGCCGATGGCTATGCCGTCGAGAAAAAGGTCTTCCGCCTGTCGCTCTACTATCTTTTCCTGCACTTCGGCGCGCTTCTGGCGCAGGCCGTCCTGCGCATCTATGGCATCGGAGGCTGGTGACATCATGGCATTCGGCAAGGATCACGAACTGCATCAGCGGCGCTTTGGCCGCAACCTCTGGGTCGGCGCGCTGCTGCTTGGCTTCGTCGCCATCGTCTTCGGCCTGACGGTCGTGAAGGTCACCCGCGACGGCCCCATCGAGGGCTATGACCACGCGGTGCGCCCGCAGATGACCGAGGGCGCGAAATGAGCACGCCCGACCCCCGCAACCGCGCCGCCGGGCGCACCGCCCTGATGCTGGTCGGCGTCGTCCTGACGATGGGCGCGCTGGCTTGGGCCGCGGTGCCCTTCTACAACTGGTTCTGCAAGGTCACGGGCTTCGGCGGCACCACCGCCGTCGCGGCAGCCGGCTCGGACGAGGTGCTGGACCAGACCATCAAGGTGCGCTTCGACGGATCGCTGGACAAGGGCATGCCCTGGACCTTCAAGCCCGTCCAGCGCGAGATGGAGATCAAGATCGGCGAGACGGCCATGGCCTTCTACGAGGCCTACAACCCCACCGACCGCCCCATCGCCGGCACCGCTTCCTATAACGTGACGCCCTATGCGGCGGGCGGCTATTTCACCAAGATCGACTGTTTCTGCTTCACCGAGCAGGTCCTGCAGCCCGGCGAGCGTGTGCAGATGCCGCTGACCTTCTTCGTTGACCCGGAAATCGTCGACGATCGCGATGCCAAGTTTGTGAAGGTCATCACGCTCAGCTATACTTTCTACGAAACCGAACTCCCCGAAGAACATGCCAGCCTTGTTCTTCGCCCGCATGAACCGATCAACAAGAGCCTGTATCGAGGGATAAAATGGCCCACGTAAAAAACCACGACTATCATATCCTTAATCCCAGCGTCTGGCCCTTCATCGGTGCTGTCAGCGGCTTCACCATGCTGTTCGGCGCCGTCATGTGGATGCACGACAATGGGCCCTGGCTGTTCCTGATCGGACTGGCCGGCGTTCTCTACACCATGTTCTCGTGGTGGTCGGACGTCATCGACGAAAGCGCCATCGGCGACCATACCCCGGTCGTCCAGATCGGCCTGCGCTATGGCTTCATCTTCTTCATCATGTCCGAAGTGATGTTCTTCGCCGCATGGTTCTGGAGCTTCTTCAAGCATGCCATGTATCCGATGGCGACCTTCTCGGAAGGCCAGTGGCCGCCCCCCTCGATCGAGACCTTCGATCCGTGGCACCTGCCGCTGATCAACACGCTGATCCTGCTGTGCTCGGGCGCTGCCGTGACATGGGCGCACCACGCGCTGGTGCATGAAAACAACCGTCGCGACCTGAAGACCGGTCTGATCGTCGGCATCGCGCTTGGCGTCGTCTTCACGATCCTTCAGGCCTATGAATACATGCACGCCTCGTTCGGCTTTGCCGGCAACATCTACGGCGCCAACTTCTTCATGGCGACGGGCTTCCACGGGGCACACGTGCTGATCGGGACGATCTTCCTGTTCATCTGCCTGCTGCGCGTCTACCGCGGCCATTTCACCCCCCAGAAGCACATCGGCTTCGAGGCGGCGGCTTGGTACTGGCACTTCGTCGACGTGGTGTGGCTGTTCCTGTTTGCCGCGGTCTACATCTGGGGCGGCTGACGCCCCGGCATCCCTGACCGGGGGCGACCCGGTCGGGACGACCTGCAAGACACTGAAAGGGCGGCGCCGGGTCGCCCTTTCGCATTTCCGCAGCAAAAGGATCGGCGCCTTGTTCCGACGCACTCTTCTTCCGCTGGCCTTCGGCCTTGGCGGCGCAGCCGTCCTGATCTGGCTGGGTCTGTGGCAACTGGACCGGCTGGAGTGGAAAGAGGCCTGGATCGCCCAGATCGACGCTCGCATCGACGGCGCGCCCATCGCCCTTCCGGCCACCGCCACCCCCGAGAACGACCGTTATCTTCGGGTCCGCGCCGAGGGTCTGATCACCGACGACGAACTGCATCTCCTAAGCTCGATCAAGGGCCACGGCGCGGGCTACCGCGTGGTCGCCGCCTTCGAGACGGATGGCCGCCGGGTGCTGCTGGACCGCGGTTTCGTCCCCGAGGCCGACAAGGACGCCCCCCGCGCCCCCGTTCGCGCCAGCATCACCGGCAATCTGGACTGGCCGCGCGAAACCGACGGCTTCACCCCCGAGGCCGATCTGAACCGCAACATCTGGTTCGCCCGCGACGTGGCCAAGATGGCCGCGACCCTCAAGACCGAGCCTTTGTTGATCGTTCAACGCTCCAGCGACGAGACCGCACCGGAGGTGCTGGCACAGCCCATCGCCTCGGCGGGTATTCCCAACGACCATCTGCAATATGCGATGACATGGTTTTCGCTGGCGGCGATCTGGCTGGGGATGACAGGGCTGCTTCTGTGGCGTATCAGGCGATGACCGAGCCAAGGCAGTAGTAGACCCGATGCAATATATCTCGACCCGCGGAGCCGCCCCGAAACTGACGTTCGAAGAGGCCGTGCTGACCGGGCTGGCCCGCGACGGGGGG
>SWCD01007964.1_pt1 | contig 33910 bp, 29 predicted proteins | sample 4693011 | NCBI WGS metagenome assembly SWCD01 (sample SAMN10267278, study PRJNA491770) | bioreactor metagenome | isolation source: DHS bioreactor inoculated with marine | place: Japan: Omine Ridge, Nankai Trough | reverse complement strand
TGACCCTGTCGGGGCGGGGACCTTCCCTGGTGACCGGCTATCTCCTGGCCGCGGGGGACGCGGAACGGGCCGAAGTCCGGGTGGACGGCCGCCGCGTGGAGGTCCTGCTCGACGGGCGCTCGTTTACGAGGAGGGTGCCGTGAGAATCCTCCTGCTGTGCCAGTACTTCGCCCCGGAGCCCGGGGCGCCGCAGGCCCGGCTCCTCGAGACCGCGCGGACCTGGGTCGAGGACGGCCACGACGTGACCGTCGTCACCGGATTTCCGAACCACCCCACGGGCGTGCTTTCCCCCGGCGATCGCGGGCGGCTCTTCCGCGAGGATTGGATGGACGGCATCCGGGTCCTTCGCTGCTGGCTCTACGCCACGCCGAACCGCGGCTTTCTGAAGAAGATCCTCTGCCACCTGTCGTTCATGGTGACGGCGTTCTGCCTGGGCGGGCTTCGGGCCAGGCGGCCGGACGTGATCGTGGCCTCGAGCCCCACCTTCTTCAGCGTGATCTCGGCCTTCCTGCTGTCCCTGGTGAGGCGTCGGCCGTTCGTTTTCGAGGTGCGCGATCTGTGGCCCGCGATCTTCAAGGACCTCGGCGTGCTGACCAACCGGAGGATCCTGGCGATCCTCGAGGGAGTGGAGCTCTTCCTCTACCGGCGCGCCGCGCGGGTGGTGACGGTCACGGACGGCTTCACCCGGGACATCGTCAAGCGGGGTATCCCCGAGGCCAAGGTGGTGACGATCACCAACGGCGTGGATCCGGAGTTCTTCCGCCCGTCCGCGGAGCGTCAGGCCGGGTCGACGGGCAAGTTCACGGTGCTCTACCTCGGCGCCCACGGCATCTCCCACGCGCTTGTCCGGATCCTCGATGTGGCGGCGCGATTTCGCGGCGACGACGGCATCGAGTTCACATTCGTGGGCTCGGGTGCAAAGAAGGAGGCTCTCGTCAGGCGGGCCCGGGAGGAGGGCTTCAAGAACGTGAACTTCGTCTCGCCCGTGCCGAAGGCCGAGGTGCCGGGCTGGTACGGGGCCGCGGATTTGTGCCTCGTGCCGCTCAAGGACATCCCGCTCTTCACCACCTTCATCCCGTCGAAGCTGTTCGAAATCCTGGCGTGCGGCGTGCCCGTGGTGGCGAGCCTGAAGGGCGAGGCGGCGGACATCGCCCGGCGATCCGGCGGGGCGATCGTCGTCCCTCCGGAGGACGTCGACGGGATCGAGGCCGGGATCCGCGCCTTGCGCGAGGATCCGGCGAGGGCCGCGGCCATGGGCCGCGCCGGTCGCGAGTTCGTCTCCCGGGAGTATGACCGGCGCGTGCTGGCGCGCCGCTACAGCCGTCTCCTCGCGGAGGTGGCAAAGTGAGGGTTCTCGTCACCGGAGGCACGGGTTTCACCGGGCAGCGCGTGGTCCGCGAACTTACGACCGCGGGTCACCGGGTCACGTGCTTCGTTCGTCGGAGCAGTGCCCGCGAGAAGCTCGACGGACTCGATGTGGACTTCGCGATGGGCGACCTCGCGGCCCCCGAGAGCCTGACGCGGTCTCTGGCCGGCACCGAGGCCCTGGTCAACGTGGCCTCCCTCGGATTCGGCCACGCCGAGGGGATCGTCAAGGCTGCGCAGGCGGCGGGCGTTTCCCGTGCCGTCTTCTTCAGCACCACCGCGATCTTCACGACTCTCCCGGCGCCGTCGAGGGCGGTGAGGCTCGCGGCGGAGCGGACCATCAGGGACTCCGACCTGGCCTACACGATCCTCAGGCCGACCATGATCTACGGCGCTCCCGGCGATCGGAATGTGGAACGGTTGTTCCGCCTCATTGCGCGCTGGCATCTGGTCCCCGCGGTGGGGGGCGGGAAGAAGCTGATCCAGCCGGTGCTGGTGGACGATCTCGCCCGGGCCGTGGCGGCGGTGCTCGAGAGCAAAAAGAGCGAGCGGCGCGCCTTCAATCTCCCGGGAAGAGAGGCGGTGACCTTCCGCGAATTCGTCCTTTTGGCGGCGCGGGCGGCCGGACGCCGCGTGCTGTTGCTCCCCGTGCCGGCCGGGCTCGCGGTGGCGGTGGCGGGGTGGATCGAGAGGCTCACCGTGAAGCCGCGCATCAAGGCGGAGCAGATCCTCCGATTGCTCGAGGACAAGGACTTCGAGTGGGGGAATGCCGGGGAGGCGTTCGGTTATCATCCGACCTCGGTTTCCGACGGCCTTCGGCTGATGGCGGAGCGCCTCGGACGGGGGACGGCATGAAGGAGACGTGGCTCTTCGTCGGGACGTGGATCCTCGGGCTTCTGACCTGCCGACTGGCGTTGTGGCTGGCCACGCGCCTCTCGCTCGTGGACGTGCCGAACGCCCGGTCGAGCCACGAGGTCCCGACGCCGCGAGGCGGCGGCATCGGCATCCTGCTGGCGTTCCTGCCGGCGCTCCTTCTGACCTGCCCGTTGACCACGGCGCTGACGCTCCTGATCGCCGCGGCCGTGGTCGCGCTCGGCGGCCTGGGGTTCCTCGACGATCGACGAGGTGCGAGCCCCGCGCTGAAGGCGGTGGTGCAACTCATGGTGGCGGGGCTCGTCGTCTATCGCCTGGGCGCCGTCACGGAAGTGGCCCTGCCGTGGATCGGACCGGTGTCACTCGGTCTGGCGGCCGCTCCGCTCACCGTCTTCTGGCTCGTGGGATTCAGCAACGCGTTCAATTTCATGGACGGCATCGACGGCATCGCCGGCCTGCACGCGGTGCTGGCCGCCTTCTTCATGGCGGTGGCGGGGTGGTGGATGGGAGAGAGCGGTCTCGTGCTGCTGGCCCTCCCCCTCTCGGCCGCGTGCCTGGCTTTTCTCTCGGTGAACTGGCCGCCGGCGAAGGTCTTCATGGGAGATGTGGGCAGTCTGCCGGTGGGATTCATGCTGGCGCTGCTGGCGATGCTCGGGGCCGCGTGGCGGGTGCCTTTCGTCGCGAGTTTCCTGTTTCTGGGGCCGTTTCTCTACGACACCACGGTAACGATCGGCCGGCGGATCCTGCGCCGGGAGAATCTGGCCAGGGCGCACCGGTCGCACCTGTACCAGCGCCTGGTGATTGTGGGTTTCTCGCACACCCGGGTGACGCTCCTCTACGGAGGTTGGACGCTTCTCACGGGAATCCTGGGATTGATGTATCTTTCCGGGGGGGTAGTAACCCGGAGTGTCGCCCTGGGCGTGGCGCTCCTATCGGGATTGGCGATGACGATCGCCGTGGGCCGTCTTGAAGCGAAGGCTGCCGGGGATGGAAGAAACAACTGACTTCCGCGCGTGGATTCTCAAGCATCGCGGGATTCCCGTCGCCCTCGTGAACGTTCTTCTCTCCGGGTTGGCGTTCTATGCCGCGTTCGCCCTTCGCCTGGACACCTTCGCCCCCTGGGACCGCCTCTACGGTCGGTTCTTCTTCACGGCCCTGTTCGTGGCCATCGGCGTCCGCTTCCTGACTTTCCTGGCCTTCGACCTCTTCAAGGGGATGTGGCGCTACGTCTCGATCCCCGACCTCATGAACATTCTGCAGGCCGTCAGCCTGGGCTCCGTGCTCATCGCGCCGGTGGTGATCTTCGCTCTGGCGGGAGGGAAGGACTACTCGGGCTCGATCTTCGTCCTCGACTGGGCGTTCTGCATTCTCTTGACCGGCGGCGTGCGCTTCGCCATCCGGGCCTTTCGGGAGACGTTCAGCCCGGAGCGCGAGGGCGGCCGGAAGGTGCTCATCGTCGGGGCCGGGGATGGCGGGGAGATGTTGCTCAGGGAGATGCGGACCCACCAGCACCTGGCCTATCGACCGGTGGGTTTCGTGGACGACGATCAAACGAAGCTCGGCCGGGAGATCCACGGGGTCAAAGTACTCGGCCCGGTCGCGGCCGTCCCACGCCTGGTGGAGAGGGAGGGTGTGGACGAGATCGTGGTGGCCATCCCCTCCGCGTCCGGTCGGCAGATGCAGAAGATCCTCGATAGCTGCCAGGGGACCCGGGCCCGGTTGCGCCGCCTGCCGTCGGAGCAGGACATCATCCGGCTGACGAAGATCCGGGACGTGGACGTGGTGGACCTCTTGTCCCGGGATCCGGTGCAACTCGACGAGGCCCGGCTTCGGAGCGAACTCTCCGGCAGCCGGATTCTCATCACCGGCGCGGGGGGGAGCATCGGGTCGGAGATCGTCCGCCAGGTGGCCGGCTATCATCCAGAGCACATCCACCTGCTCGACTGGAGCGAGAACTCCCTCTTCTTCCTCGAGCGCGAGCTGCTGGACGGCTTCCCGGATCTCGACTTCACGCTCTGCATCGCCGACATCAAGGACGCGGAGCGGATCGAAGGGATCTTCAGTGAGGGAGGGTTCCGGTACGTCTTCCACGCGGCGGCGTTCAAACACGTTCCGCTGATGGAGGCCAACCCGCTCGAGGCGGTGAAGAACAACATCCTCGGCACCTCGGTCCTGGCCCGCAGCGCGAGGCGCCACGGGGTCCAGAAGTTCGTGCTGATCAGCTCCGACAAGGCGGTCCGACCCACCAGCGTGATGGGGGCCACGAAGCGGGGCGCGGAGATTCTTCTGTCCGCCACCCCCAAGGATGGCACGCAGTTCCTCTCCGTCCGATTCGGCAACGTGCTCGGCAGCCGCGGCAGCGTCATTCCCCTGTTCAAGAAGCAGATCAAGGACGGCGGCCCGATCACGGTGACGCACCCGGACGTCGTCCGGTACTTCATGACCATTCCGGAGGCGGTGCAACTCGTCCTGCAGGCCGGCGCGATGGGGAAGGGCGGCGAGATCTTCCTGCTCGACATGGGCGAGCAGGTCAAGATCGTGGACCTGGCGCGAAACCTGATCACGCTCTCCGGCTTCCGGCCGGACGAGGACATCGCCATCCGTTTCATCGGTCTCCGCCCGGGCGAGAAGCTCTACGAGGAGCTGCTGGTGGAAGCCGACGGTGTCACCAAGTCGGAGCACGAGAAGATCTGGGTGCTGAACGGCGACGCCCCGGAGCCCGACCTGACCATGAGGCGCATCACCGCGCTTCTCGATTCCGCCGGCCGGGCCGACCTCGACTCGATGATCCGGGACTTGAAGGAGCTGGTCCCGGAGTACGAACCGAACAATCCCCGCTTCACGGAGATCCTCGGCGGAGCATGCGTCGAGGAGGGCGAATGATCCGGGCGCTTTTCGTCTCGCTCCGCCCCTCACAGTGGCTGAAGAACATCTTCGTGCTGGCCGCGCCGATCTTCGGAAAGCGGATCTTCGTGGCCGCCGACGCGATCCGGGTGGGGAAGGCGTTCGGCCTCTTCTGCGCGGTGAGCTCCGGCGTCTATCTCCTGAACGACGTCTTCGACCGGGAGCGAGACCGGAAGCACCCGGAGAAGAAGAACCGGCCGATCGCCGCGGGCGAGTTGCCCGTCCCGGTGGCGATCGCCGTGTCGCTGATCCTCCTCCTCGGCGGGGTCCTCGGAGGATATCTTCTGGAGCCGGCGTTCGGCGGTCTCCTGCTGCTCTACGTCGTGGTGCAGGTCCTCTACAGCTATCGACTGAAGCACGTCATCCTGGTGGACGTGTTCTGCATCGCCTCGGGGTTCGTGCTCCGGGTGATGTCGGGGGCGGTGGTGCTCACCGCTCTTCCGCTCTCCTCCTGGATCATCCTCACGACGATCTTCCTCTCGCTCTTCCTCGCGCTCTGCAAACGCCGGGCGGAGGTGGTGCTGCTCTCGGAGCAGGGCGAAAGCCACCGCAAGACCCTCCGGGAGTACCAGCCCGAGTTCCTGGACCAGATCATCGCCGTCACCACGGCCTCCGTGGTGCTCTGCTACAGCCTCTACACGTTGAGCGAACGCACCGTGGAGGAGTTCGGCACGCGAAACCTGGTCTTCACGGTCCCCTTCGTGATCTTCGGCATCTTCCGCTACCTCTTCCTGGTCCACCTGAGGGAGGGCGGCGCGTCCCCGGTGAAGACGCTGATGACCGATGTGCCGCTCCTGGTGAACGGGATGCTGTGGGTGGGGGTGGCGGTGGGGATCATCTATCTTTGATGGTCCGACCCGAGTCTGGTTTCAGGGGAGCCTCCCTGATAGTTTCATTCGCATGAGGGCATGCCGATGACCGACCCGATTCCGTTCAACAAACCATTCATCGCCGGGCGTGAGCTCTACTACATCGCCCAGGCGGTGACCCTCGGGAACATCGCCGGGGACGGTGAATTCACGAAGCGCTGCTCCCGGCTGATGGAAGAGCGTTTTGCGATCGGTAGGATTCTCCTGACCCCGTCGTGCACCGCGGCCCTGGAAATGGCGGCGATGCTTTGCGAGGTCGGGCCCGGGGACGAGGTCATCCTGCCGTCCTACACCTTTGTCTCCACGGCCAACGCCTTCGTCCGACTTGGAGCGAAGCCGGTGTTCGTCGACATCCGACCCGATACGCTGAACATCGACGTCGCCCGGATCGAGGAGGCCGTCACCGAGCGGACGAAGGTCATCGTCCCCGTGCACTACGCCGGCGTCGGTTGCGAGATGGACCCGATCATCAAACTGGCGAAGCGCCACGGCATCCGCGTCGTGGAGGACGCCGCCCAGGGTGTGAACGCGTACTACCGGGATCGGGCCCTCGGGTCGATCGGAGATCTCGGCACGTACAGCTTCCACGAGACCAAGAACTACATCTCGGGGGAGGGCGGCGCGCTCTGCATCAACGACCCGGAGCTCGTGGATCGCGCGGAGATCATCCGGGACAAGGGCACCAACCGCAGCCGGTTCCTGAAGGGCCTGGTGGACAAGTACACCTGGGTGGAGGTCGGCAGTTCCTACGTCCCGAGCGAGATTTGCAGCGCGTTTCTCTGCGCGCAACTCGAGCTGATGGACGAGATCTCCGAGCGCCGCCGGCAGATCTTCGCGACGTACCGGGAACACCTCGAGCCGCTCGCGGCCGAAGGGCTGATCCGGATACCCGTGATCCCCGAGGAATGCCGGACGAACTTTCACTTGTTCTTCGTCATTCTCGATGATTCGACCGCGCGTGACGGATTGCTCGCCCACCTCAGGGAGCGAAACATCCACGGAGTGTTCCACTACGTCCCCCTGCACACTTCATCCATGGGACGCACGTTCGGCTACGAGGACGGCTCCCTCCCGGTGACCGAGGACCTGAGTGCGCGTCTGGTGCGGCTGCCCTTCTTTCACGGGATCACGGACGAGGAGCAGATGCGGGTGATTGAGGGCGTTTCCGAGTTCGTGCGCGGGTCGGTGCGCGGATGACCGGCGCTCCGGCGTCGGGCGTCCCGGACTTCTCCATCGTCATCCCGGTCTACAATTCCGCCGCCACGCTGGTGGAGCTCAGCGAGCGTCTGGATACGGTCTTCGAGGGTCTCGGGCGGAGCTTCGAGATCATCTTCGTGGATGATGGCAGCAAGGACGAATCGTGGGCCCGGCTCAAGGAAGTCCGCGAGCGCCGGCCGGAGCGCGTGACGGCCATTCAACTCATGCGGAACTTCGGCCAGCACAATGCCCTGATGTGCGGTTTTCGCCATACCCGGGGCGAGTTCGTCATCACCATGGACGACGACCTGCAGAACCCGCCGGAGGAGATCCCGAAGCTCATCCGGGCGATCGAGGAGGAGGGGCTGGACCTCGTCTACGGGGGATACGGGGAGAAGAAGCACAAGCCCTGGCGCAACCTGGGATCGGCGGTGGTCAGGGGATTCTACCGAATCGTTTTCCAGAGTTCCGTCAACCTGACCTCCTTCCGCATCATCCGCCGCCAACTCCTCGAGAGTATCTTCACGTACGCCCTGAACTTCACGTTCGTGGACGGCCTTCTGGCCTGGAACAGCCAACGGATCAGCGAGGTCAGGGTGGAGCACAAGGAGCGTGAGCAGGGCCGCTCCGGCTACTCGATCCCGCGACTCCTGCGCCTGGCCTTCAACCTCTTCACGAACTTCTCCCTCATCCCGCTGCAGTTCGTCTCGGGGGTGGGCAGCCTGGTGGCCTTCTCCGGCATCCTGGCGGGGTTCTACTACCTGTACAAGTACTTCACCTCGCAGATCGCCGTCAGCGGCTATGCCTCCATCATCGTGGCCGTGTTGATCCTGGGAGGCGTCCAACTGATCGCCCTCGGAATCATCGGGGAGTACCTGGGACGCCTGCACATGAACGTTAACCGCAAGCCGCAGTATGTGGAACGGCACATTCTCGCCGGCCCATCGGGACCTCACGCATGAGTGGATCAGCTCGCCTCGACCTCCTCGATTGGGACACCCGGTTTTTCGAGTGCCGCATCGGTCGGATTTCAGGCGATGCGCTGGATACCCAGGACGTGCTCGACGGAGTCGGATGGGCGCGGGAGAATCAGTTGCAGTGCGTGTACCTCCTCTGTGATCTCGCGGATCTTCCCGCGCTGCAGGCCGCGGAAGAGGCCGGATTCAGACTGACGGATGTTCGGGCGGACCTCTCCCTTGATCTTGGGGCAGCCGCCAGTTCCTTGCCGCGGGAAACGACGGTCGTGGTTCGGCAGGCCATGCCGGAAGATGTGCCGGCGCTGCGTCGGATCGCCGGCGAGAGCCATCGCAACACCCGGTTCTTCGCGGACGCCCGCTTCCCGCGGGAGAAGTGCACGGAACTGTACGAGGTCTGGATCGACAAGAGCGTGAACGGGTGGGCGGACCACGTTTTCGTCACCGAGCATGAGGGCCGGCCGGTCGGGTACATCACCCTGAGCGTGGGGGCGGAGGCCCGGGGTAGCATCGGGCTGATTGCGGTCGATGGTTCGGCGCGGGGCCTCGGTTGCGGGTCGCTCCTGGTCCGCGAGGCTCTGGAATGGTTTCAGGCGCGAGGGTGCACCACAGTCAACGTGGCCACCCAGGGTTCGAACCGGGCCGCGCTCAGGCTCTACGCGCGCCACGGGTTCATACCGTCGAAGCTCTCCGCCTGGCTGCACCTCTGGCTGTAGTCAGCCCAGCGTCTGCAACCCGAACAGCACGGTGCGGATGATCCCACACCCCACCGCCACCCCGCCCCGGGCCCCGCGGGATCTCAGCAGAAACAGCGCGGTGAACCCGAAGAACCCCGCCTGGGCGAAGTAGATGTAGTTCGCCGTCGGGATCGTCACCGCCGCCGCCGCCGCCAGCGCTGCGAGGAACATCAGGAGGGGGAAGGCGCCGGGAGCTTCTCCTCCCGCAGATCCGGTTGGTTGACGCGGACGATCTACTCTTTCCGGGGATGGCTCAAGTAGACATGCAACTGGATGCCCTGGCTGATTTCAAATGCAGTGAACTTGCCGAAGATTCGTTCAGCCGCGGGAGAACGCGAGAGAACGGAAGGGCGATCACTGCGCTCCGCGAGAACGAGCGGGTAGCCCTCCTCAATGAGCTGCTCGAGGAGACGATCGTGCTTCTCCATTCCATTGGGAGCTCGCGTGTAGTTGTAGAGACTGACGGCGGGAGTGCAGTCGCTGTAGAGGCGGAGAAGAAACGAGTGCCCGGAAACGCAAACCCTGCCTGCGGCCAATCTAGATATCGAGATGAGAGCGTCGCGTTGCTTGAATTCCGCATTCGGGAAGACGTATCGCGAGAGAAGGGGAATGCTGGGGATCGGAAGCATCAGGAGAAGGCAGAGCAGGGCGATCCGTACCGGAGATCGCTTCCTGAGGGCGATGCAGAGGAGGACAAGCAGCAGGAGGAGAGCTCCGGCGTAAAGACTCCAGGCGTTGAGGGTCGCCCAGAGGCTTGTCTCCCTGCCGGGAAGGGCCGCCAGTATCTGATCGGAATCCCGTCTCAGGAAGTTCATTGCCTTGAACGCCGAGAAGGCAATCAGCGCCGCGCCGGCTGCGCAGGCCGCGATCTTCCCTGTTGCCTTTGGAAGAACGGGTAGTTGGCGCGCCATCTCCTTCAGGCCGATGGCCATCGTCAACACCACCAGGGGGAAGAGAACCACCAGCCGCTTCCGGGTGAAGGAGTCCTCGGCGAAAGTCTGGAGGAGTGCCGCGATCAGCAGATACGACACGACCACGTCCACCGGGCGGGAGTACCTGACGGCGCGGAACAGCGTGAGTGGGAGAGCTGCCAGGAAGATCAGCAGGGCGATGTTGTTCAGTCGGAAGATGTCGGTGGAGAGGAAATCCTGGACCGTGTAGAAGCAGTTTCTGGCAGCGGAGGAGAGGGACGGGGTTTCCGTACCCGCCATCGTGAGTCGAGTGCTGTATTCCTGCATGAGGCCGAAGGCATCCGTGAGACTGCTGCCGTATGCCAGCCTGCAGTACAGGTCGAAGGTCAGGAGAGCGCCCAGCGCACCGGACGCGAAGCAGGCGAGGGTGATCATCCTGCGTCCTGTGGGATAAGATGATGCCAGGAGCAGATGGAGGAGAGCCAGGCCGACTCCGAGGATGAGGAACAGGTTGTAGATGGAGACCAGGGCCATGGAGAGCGTGGAGACGGCGCCGAGCAGGGCGGCAATGGTGTAGGGGCGGCGTTTCAGTCCCGGGGCCCAGGCCGCAAACACGCATGTGATTGCCGCGCAGGCCAGCGTCTGGGTCAGCTGGGGAGCTGCCACTCGCGAAGCGATGAGCAGTGAGAAGTCGAGACATGCGTACAGCAGGAGGAGGGCGAAGAGGAGGACTGCGAGCCCGTCCGACCAGAGCGTGTCCGTGGGGTTCCGCTCCGGTGAACGGGGATCGCGCTTCTCGAAGAGGACGAGCCGGAGCGCGACGGCCAGAAGGATGAGCAGGCCCGAACTCAGGACGACTCCCGCCAATCGGAGGCCGTAGTACGTGTTTCCGAAGAGGGACAGGGTTCCACAGGTGGCGAGGTTCAGGAGCAGCGGCTGCAACGGGCCACTCCGTTGATTCGGCTCGCCTACGAGTTGGTAGTCCCAGGTACCGTGCTCGAGGAGGTTGAAGGCGGGGATGGTGTAGTACAGCTCATCCGCGGACGAGAAATCAGCGAAGATGCGGTGGGGGAGGTCGGCGTCCAGGTTGACCGCGCGAAGGAGCAGGAAGAACGCCAGAAGCACGCAGACCAGGGCCACGAGGTGGGCCCTTCGGACTCGGTACGTGGCGGGTGGGTGCGTCATGCGTTCCGTGCTTTCCCGGCCTTCAGGCGACCATGCGAGCCGGATGACGCCTCGCTTCCCGCCGACGCACCCGGAGTCGGTCGGCATGATGCGGGCCTTGAATCCTGCGAACTGGGATCGCCGGCACATTCGGGGGGGCAATGGTCAAATCGCGAAGCCTGGGTCATATCGCGTGCCACCTCGAGGGTTCTGTGGACCGAAGAGTATGCAGCGAGCGAGGCCACGGGTCCAAGCTGTTCCGGCGGTGAGTACGGCCTCACTCTCGCCACGCGCTCTCGGCGGAAACACCGGATCGGCTGCGACCAGCCCGGCCCGGGCGGGCCTCGGAGGAGGTCCCCCGGCCGAACGCAAACGTCCACTTGACGTCTGCTCCCTCACCCCTCCGGGGTTCGGAGGCCGGCGAAGGAAGAGATTGGAAGCGCGGTCCGGCGAAAACCGCGCACCCTGGTGAGAATTGCAGGTCAGAGCGTCTGCAGCCCGAACAGCACGGTGCGGATGACCCCATACCCCACCGCCACCCCGCCCACCATCACTCCCTCCCGCGGTCCGCGGGACTTCAGCAGGTAAAGCGCCGTGAACCCGAACAACCCCGCCTGGGCGAAGTAGATGTAGTTCGTCTTCGGGATCGTCACCGCCGCCGCCGCCAGGGCCGCGAGGAACATCAGGAGGGGGAAGGCGCCCGCGAGTTTGACCTTTTTCAAGCAAAACGGCAGCCACAGGATCCCGGCGATCGCGGCCAGGAAGGCCGGTGGGCCCCACTCCGCCGGCAGGAAGGCCAGGAAGTCCGAGATCTGTCCCCGGGCGGTGCTGCTGGAGGCGCCGAGGCGGCTGGGGTCGGTGGCCTTGGCCACGAACTTCACCAGGTACTTGTCGTACTGGAGGGCGCCCGACGGCGTGCCGGAGAGCACGAGAATCCAGGCCGCGGCCAGGGGCAGGAAGCCGGCAAAGATCCACAGGGAGCCGACGATCCCGCGCCACAGTCCGAAGCGCACCATCGCCGCCAGACCCGCGAACCCGAGGCCGAGGATCGCCGTGTACTTGGTGAAGAAGGCGATGCCGAAGATGAGCCCGATCAGGAGAAATCGTCCCGGCGTGACCGCTCGCGCGTTCGTCACCAGGGCCAGACCGGCGAGGATCGGGATGGCCACGGCGAGGTCGTTGCTGGTCATCATCCCGATGAAGAAGAGGTTCGAGGGGGTGCCCCAGAAGACGAGCACCCCGAGGGCCGCGGCGGCGGTGCCGGTGAGCGGCCGGAGAGCCAGGAACGCGAGCACCATGACCAGGGCGTAGAGGAGAAGCGAGAAACCGCGCGCGAGGAGCGGATGGATGGTCAGCGGCGCGAGGAGCAGGTGATAGCCCAGCGGGTGATTCTTGAGTGCCCACCGGCAGAGACTTCGCTCGACCGTCGTGAGCTCCGCAGCCTGATCCAGCTCGAAGTAGCGCGAGACACCGAGCCTGCGAACAGACCGGGAGATGACGTAGTTGCGGGTGTAATCCTCGAACTGCGGCCTGTAGTCCACCCGAAATTCGCGGTTGCTCTGATACCGCACCTCCAGCGTCGGATCCTCCGTGTCCGGCAACCGGAGTTCGTTGTAGCGAAACGGCGCGAACAGCAGGATGTGGAGCAGGAGCAGGGCTCCCGCGGCGCGGAAGGCGAAGCGGCCGGGGTGCTCTCGGGCGTTGCGGGTGGCCCGGATGAACCAGAACGTCAGGCTGCGGCGGAACCGGAAGAGGAGAAGCGTGGCACCGAGCAGGGCGATGGCCGCAGCCAGGGGGAACGGTTCGATCGAGAGCGCGAATGTAGGGTGGCGATTGAGCTTGGAACCGCCCACGTCCTTCAGGAGCCCCAGGCCCTTGATGAGGAAGAACCCCACCCCGGAGGCGGCCGTGAGCGCAAAGAGCGGGTAGCGGAGCACCGCCCTCATTTGACCACCTCGCGCGTCAGGAACCACAGCACGCCGGGGATGAGCTCGACGAGTTCGTACCCCTCTGGATGTTGCATGCGCCGGTCCGTGAGCGGGTAGGCGGTGACGCAGATCATCTGCGCCGGGTGGCGCCTGAGGATGGCCTCAATCCGGTTCGAAGCGGCATTGGAGTAGATCTTCACATCCGGCCGGAGCCCGCGAATGCGCTGGGCGTAAAGCAGGACCTGTCCATCCCCCCAGCCGGAGAGAACGATGCCGTTTTCGGGAACCGCGGCGAGCACCTCTTCGGCGAAGCGCGACGCTGAACGGTCCCGGGCGTGACCGGGCCAGATGAACTCTTCGCGGTGCACGCGGGATGCGCCGCGAAAGAGATGGAGCCGATCGGGCAGGTCGGTGGTCGCGAGGATCCCGTAGAAGATCGGCGGACAGAGGAGTGCGAGCACCGGCAGCGCCCACTGAACCGGCGTCCGGACGCGGCGGGTCGCGACGGCCACGCCGGCGAGAGCGGCGCCGGCAGAGATTGCCGGGAGCATCAGCACGTAGCGGTCGCCGACGTGGGGGAAGAAGATCACCGCCGGCAGGTTGCCGATCAGGATGGCGAAGAGCGGCGCGCGGTGACCGGGCCAGGGCACGGCCCTCTGCTTGAGGGCCAACAGGAGGCCGAGTCCCTGGGGTCCGGGGAGATTGAACGCCAGAAATCGGAGTTCGTAGAGGAGGAGCCCGAGCAGGCCGGTTCCCGCGCCGAGGCCCTCCGGGAGATGAGCGACGAGGCCCCCGCCGAGGAAGACCTGGACCCGGGCCGCGAAGGTGGCCGGAGTGGGTCCGGCGAGCAGCAGGCACGCGGTGGGGATTGTCCCGAGAACCGTACCCAGAAGGCCGAAGAGGAGCCCGCGCCGAAGGCTCTGACGGTTGAACCAGAGGACCGGCAGCACGAAGAGCAGCGAGACCGCCACGAGTTGCAGCATACGGTGGTGGAGCAGACCGAGTCCGGTGATCAGGCCGAGCAGAAACGCCCCGCGTCGTGTCGAGCCAAGAGAATCCTCCGCGGCCATCAGCATGAGAAACACGAAGCACGCGGCCAGCGAATAGACCTCGGCCACGGTGGAGGAGGACCACAAGAGGTGGGAGACCGCCAGCGTGGCCGCCGTGAAGAACCCGGCGCGGCGGGAGCCGAATGCTCCTGAGACGTAGAGGAAGGAGAGTGCCACGGCGAGGGCGCCGAAGATCGCCGACAGTACGTTGGCGCCCACGGCCGGGTCCAGCGGAAAGACCCGGACGAGAACCGCGGAGAGCGAGACCCAGAGCGGATAGGACCGGATGCCGACCCCGAAGGTGGGGGCCGCGGTGGCGAGTTGGAGTTCCGCGTGGTCTCCCCAGTGAACGCCCTCGGAGAGGGTGAAGAGGTAGAGGACGAGGGCCGCGACGAAGCAGAACACCGCCGAAGGGAGGCGTCGAAGAAGAGGTTCGCTCATCGAACGCCCTTCATGACTCGTCGACCTGGGACTCGGGCGGGCGGTACAGCGAGCACTCCTCGAACGTCCCGCTCAGACAATGGCTCTCCTGCCAGGCGACCTCGACGAGGGGTGGCAGCTCCCGGCGGAAGAAGAGGAACCCCGTCGTTTCCGGCTTCCGGCGCGAGCAGCAGTTTCCGGTCGAGGGGTAGTGGTAGTAGCCGTCGCCTTCGAGGTTCAGCCCGTAGAGATAGGGGCATCGGACGATCTGGTCAGGCATGTCGGGAACTCCCGGCTCCGATCCGCCGGAGGAAGAGTCGGAGCAGGCACGTCAGGGATCTGAGGGCCGCACCGTAGCGATCCACGCGGGTATCCGGGTCATCCTCCCATCGGACGGGGACCTCCGCAAGGCGCAGCCCGAGTCGTCTTACGAGGAAGAGGAGTTCGGTGTCGTAGCTCCAGTCGTAGATCGTCAGTTTCGGGAAGACCGCTTCACTGGCCGCCGCGGTGAAGCTCTTGAACCCACAGGTGAAGTCCGAGACGCCGGAGACGACGAGGATGTTGGAGAGGAGCGTGAACACCTTCCCCATGGATTCCCGCAGCAGGGGCTGGCGCACCGACACCCTCGCCCCGTGGCGCTTCCGCGATCCGATGACCACGTCGTTGCCGCGCCGGTGCGAGGCCAGAAATCCCGGGATCTCCTCGAGCGGCGTGGAGAGGTCGGCGTCGGAGAAGAGCCGGATCGCGCCCCGGGCCGCCAGCATGCCGACTTTCACGGCGTGGCCCTTGCCGCGGTTCTGCGGGTAGGAGACGACCCGCCCCGGGAAGTCCGCGAGGTAGCCGCGGGCGATTTGGGCGGTGTCGTCGGTCGAGCCGTCGTCGACGATGACGAGTTCGGGGTCGCGGAGTTCGGGACAGGCTTCGAGGTACTCGAGGATCTGCGGCAGGGTCAGGCTCAGCCGGCGGGATTCGTTGTACGCCGGGACCACCAGGGAGAAGTCGTGGCGGGTTTCGGCCGACACGCTATCCCCCGAGCCGCTCGCCGTACCAGGCTTCCGTGAAGCGGCGATACTCCCCGGACCGGACCTCGTCGCACCACTCCCGGTGTTCCTGGTACCAGGCGATCGTGGACTTGAGGTCGGTCTCGAAGTCGTGGCGCGGGGTGAAGCCGAGCTCGGCCTCGAGGAAGGCGGGATCGATGGCGTAGCGGAGGTCGTGCGCCGGGCGATCCGTGACGAACTGGATCAGGCTCTCGGGCTTGTCGAGGGTCGTGAGGATCGTCTTCACCACGTCGATGTTCGTGCGTTCCGACTTGCCCCCGATGTTGTACACCTGACCGGCGGCGCCCCGCTCGGCCACGGTGAGGACGGCGCGGCAGTGGTCCTCGACGTGGATCCAGTCGCGGATGTTCTTCCCGTCGCCGTACACCGGCAGGGGCTTGTCCTCGAGGGCGTTCAGGATCATGAGGGGGATCAGCTTCTCGGGGAACTGGTACGGCCCGTAGTTGTTCGAGCACCGCGTGAGAACCACATCCTGCCCGTGCGTCTTTCCGGCGGCCATGACCAGCAGGTCGGCGCAGGCCTTGCTCGCGGCGTAGGGGCTGGTGGGCTTGATGGGGGAGTGCTCGGAGAAGAGCCCCTCCGGCCCGAGCGATCCGTAGACCTCGTCCGTGGAGACCTGCAGAAACCGTCCCCAGCCGCGCTCCCGGGTCAGGTCGAGCAGGGTCTGAGCGCCGAGAACGTTGGTGCGGACGAACTCTGAGGCGTCGGCGATGGAGCGGTCCACGTGCGATTCCGCGGCGAAGTTCAGCACCAGGTCGAAGTGCCCCGTGAGCCCGGCGCGAAGCGCATCGGCGTCCGCGATGTCGAGGCGCACGAAGCTGTGCCGGGGTTCATCGAGAAGATCCTCGAGACTCTTCAGGTTGCCGGCGTAGGTCAGGAGGTCGAGATTGACGACCTCCCAGTCGGCGTGCTCCAAGAGCACATGTCGAACGAAGTTGCCGCCGATGAATCCAGCGCCGCCGGTGACCAGGATCCTCATTTGCCCATGCCCTCCGCGGCCATGTGGGCCGCCAGTGCTTCCTTCCAGTGGGGGAGAGTGTCCCCGATCGTCATCTGAAGGTGAAGATTCCTGAGAACGGAGTAGGCGGGGCGGGGGGCGGGACGGGCCAGTTCGGCGGAATCCATGGGGGAGAGCGGGTGTTCGGGGCACCCGAGCAGCTCGAGGATGGCCCCGGCGAAGTCGAACCAGGAGCAGTCGCCCTTCGATGAGGCGTGCCAGGTCCCGGCGCCGCCTTCGAGGAGGATTCTCCGGATCGCCGCCGCAAGGTCCTTCGCCCGGGTGGGGCAGACGACCTGGTCGTTCACCACGCTGAGCGGGAGGCCCTTTCCGACCCGCTCGGCGATGGCGCCGACAAAGGAGCGGCCGGTGGCGCCGTAGAGCGCCTGCGTCCGGACGATCGACCAGTCGCGCGCCATCTCCCGGACGAAGCACTCGCTCATCCACTTGGACCGGCCGTAGATCCCCAGCGGGGAGGCCGGGTCGCTCTCGACGTAGGCCTGGGTGCCGGATCCGTCGAAGACGTAGTCGGTGGAGACGGCGAGGAGGTGGGCCTGAACGGAGTTGGCCGCCCGGCAGAGGTGCTTGGTGCCGAGGCCGTTCGCCTTGAAGGCGCCGACCGGATCGGCCTCCGCGCCGTCGACATCGGACCAGGCGGCACAGTGGACGATGGCGTCGGGCGCGGCGTCGGCGATCGCCGCCAGCACGGCGCTCTCATCGGTGAGGTCGAAGTCGTCGAGATCCACCCCGATCACCTGGTTTCCGGTGGCGAGAACCGGGACCAGTTCCTGTCCGAGCAGGCCTTTGGCGCCGGTGACGAGGATCTTCATCGCTCGGATGACTCCCGAACGAGCTTGCCGGCCCGATGAAGGGATTCGAAGGTCCCGGCATCCGTCCACCAGCCGTCGAGGGTCTCGTAGTGCATGTTGCCGCGTTCGATATAGGCGTTGTTGACGTCGGTGATCTCGAGCTCGCCGCGGCCGGACGGCACCTGGCGGTCGATGATGTCGAAGACCGCCTGGTCGTACATGTAGATGCCGACCACGGCGTAGGAGGACGGCGGATCCGCCGGCTTCTCGAGGATGCCCGTGATCCGGTCGCCGTCGATGACGGGCACGCCGAAGCGCTGGGGGTCCGAGACCTCCTTCAGGAAGATCCTCCCGCCGCCGCCCTGCTCCGAGAAGCGCGTCACCGCGGGGCCGATGTCGTCGGCGAAGATGTTGTCCCCCAGGATCACCACCAGGTCGTCGCCGTCGGCAAAGTGCCGCGCCAGCCCGAGCGCCTCGGCGATGCCGCCGTGACCCTTCTGGTAGGTGTAGTCGAGGTGCTTCAGCCCGAACTCGCTGCCGTTGCCGAGGAGCTTCAGGAAGTCGCCGGCGAACTCCCCGCCGGTGACCACCAGGATCTGCTCGATCCCGGCCTTGACCAGCGTCTGCAGCGGGTAGTAGATCATCGGCCGGTCGAAGATCGGCAGGAGGTGCTTGTTGGTGACCCGGGTCAGCGGATCGAGGCGGCTTCCGAGGCCGCCCGCGAGGATGACACCCTTCATTGAAGGCTCCTTGGCTCCTGGTCGTATCAGCGTCTGGTTCACTAGTATTGATCGGCAGGAGGCCGACCGGGTGTGAGCGAGGCCGTCCGGGTGGGCCTCAGCAGGCTGCCAGCATCTGCAACTCCGCCATCATCTCATCGAGGGCCCCGGGCGTGGCCATGATGCCCTGAACCCGCTCCTCGTCCGAGCGATCAAAGGCCAGGATCTCCTTCATGCTCGCGACGAAGCTCTCCAGGTCGGCCCGGGTGGGCTCCGGAGCGCAGCGGCTGTCGCCGCAGATGACCACGGTCCGGAGCACCCGGTTGTAGGCGATGATCACCTGCAGGAGGGCCCGCCGATGGGCCGCGAACCAGGGGATCTCGAAGAGGCGATCCACGGTGTCCTTGGCGGAGCTCCGACCGTACTGGGCGAGGGAGTGGGCCATCTCGAAGTAGAGCTTGAGCACCCAGCGGAAGTCCTGGTGGCGTCCCAGGCGATGGAGGGCAAGGAGAAGGTACAGCGTGCTCCTGAGATACCGGAGACCATCGAGGTTCTCCCGGACCCAGGGAATGCGCGCCGCCGCCCGCCACGTCGAGAATGAGAGCATAGGGGCTCCTGTCAACACCGTCCCACAGCTTCCCTATCGGCTTTCCGCCCCGGGCTGTTGAACCCCTTCCATAACTCCTCCCGCGCTCCCCTTGGGCTCGCGCGTTCGGGCGCCCCCCTCGACTCGAATCATGGAAAGGGGAAAGGGGAAAGGACCAAGGGCGGCGTCCGATCGCGCAAGGACGTGCAACGCGCAGGAACAGCTCAGGCCATCTACACCAGGGTCAACCACCCCACATCCGTCGGTCCCGTCGTGCCTTGCCCGGCAACGAGCAGCCCGATGAGGAATCCGATGAACACCAGGATGGCCGCCGTCACAAGCCGTCTCACCCAGCGCCCCTTTCGGTGGCGGTGAAGGAAGTGAAAGGCCGGGGGAAGCTTCTCGGGGGGGCGCTCGAGGCAGGTGTTCAGATAGGCGGCGGTGCGCACGACGGCCCGGAAGTTCTCGAAGCAGTCATCGCACTCGAGCAGATGGACCTCGAAGTCGGTCTCCGCGGGGGCCGGAAGCCGATGCAGGGCGTAGTCGAGCAATAGCTCTCCCAACTCTGGGGCGGTGCATTTGCCGCCGATCGGTTGCGCCTCGTCCATGGGTGGCAGTGCCGGTACGCGGATTGGCGTGCCGGACTCGCGTGATGCCTTTTCCTGTGAGCTCGAGGAAAGAGAGAAGCCTCAAGGTCATATTCGCAAAACGGGCAATAGCTTTGAGGTCTTGTTTGGAAAATTCGGGGAGGGGCGTGCAGCCCGCGGAAATGCGGGGATGCAGGCGCACGAAAGGTGTGAGAAAGCGAGTCTCGGGGTGAGGCGGCGCGGCGCCTAGATGTAGATGCCGATCCTTTGGAGGACGCGGCGGAGTTCCTGACGGAACTTCCGGAGCCTCGAGTCCATGGTGTTCGGGTTCAGGTTCAAGAGCTCGATCAGCTCCTGGCGGGAGATGTCCTCTTCCGCGAGGAGGCGAAAGATCTCCTGGGCCTCGGGGTGCAGAGCCGAGAGGGCGGTCAGGATCTGCTGCCCCTCTTCCCTCTGCACGACGGCGTGGAGCGCGCTCGGCTCGCTGCCGCAGAGGGCTCCGCCCAGGCGGGTCCCGGTGGGAGCCTCGGGCGGGCGGCTCGGGGTCTTCAGCTTCCGGCGCTCCCGCGAGGTCTTGTCGATGAGTTCCAGGCACTTGTTGTGGAAGACGCCGAGGAAGACGCGAAGCGGCTCCTTCTCGTCAGCGTAGCGGTCCGAGACTTCCATCCAGGCGAGGACGGCTTCCTGGAAGGCGTCCTGGGCGTCGGAGCGCTGCAGCCGGTAGCGGCCGCGGGCGATCATGATCAGCTTCTCTCGAAGCTCGAGGACAGTCTCTGGTTCGGTGAACCCGGTGATGGCTCCAACTCCCTTCCGTCTGCGAGCCACTCCGACTCGCGATGCGACGGCTACGGCTTGAGCAAGGGCCATGCCATGAAGGAACTCCATCGGGCCGCTGTCGTAAGTCGCGAGTGAAAAGCAGGATACAGGTGGAGTGGAATCCAGAGGCGGAGTTGGTGGGGTGGTCGTGGGTCGTTTGGTTTCACCGGAAGTTCAGTTTTCTGGACAGAAAGAACACCGGGAGTCTTTTTCCCACCTTCTGGAGGGCGTGGGAGAACAGCGAGGGGTTGCCGCAAGGCCGGGCGTGGCGTGAATACGGAAGAAAAGGACTCCCGGTGTTGTTTTCGGGAAGGGAGGGAAAGGCGGAGGCCGAGCCTCCCTCAGACGATGATCCCGCGAGCCTTCAACACCTCCCGAAACTCCATCCGCGCGGTGCGCAGGCGGGAGTCGAGGGTGTTCGCCTTGACGTTGTAGCGTTCGATCAAGCCGCGTCGCCCGACGCCTTCTTCGAGCAATAGTTCGAACATCTCGCGGGACTCGGGCTTCAGGCTTTCCAGGGCGTCAACGATGTGATCGCCGTCTTCCTTGCGAATAACCTGGTCCACAACGGGCCGTGTCGTGCCTCCGCGCTCAGGCTTGAAGGGTGATTCTTCAGTCGTGACACCCTCTTGTGCAATTCGCTTGAGTCGTCGACTTGTCTTACTTGAGTGGTCGATGAACTCCAGACACTTCTTCTGGAGGATTCCGACCAGAATACCCATCTGATTCGTCTCCTCAGCGTAGCGATCGCGGGACTCGCAATAGGCCGTAAGTGCATTCTGGACAATATCTTCCACATCCGAGGACCGGATGCGGTATTTGTAACCGGAAATGAAGATGAGACGACGGCGCACAGCCTCAAACTTCAGCGGATCACACAATTCCCGAAGCATCATGACCTTTCGGCCTACCCGTTGACCGCCGAAACGGCCAACCCCCCCTTGAGCATTCGCGAGCGTTTCCCCCGGGAAACTTCGCCTTCTGCCCTTTAGCAGGATCATGTCTATCGCGATCCACGCAAGTTGTCAACCTTCCGTTTGGAGGGCCGACCGCCGTGTCGGCCGCGGCCGCCAGGCCGCCATCCATGCGCCGCCTTGCCAACCTGTGCTTTCATCTGAACACTCCCGGCGCGAATCCGATTTCCCCCGTTCAGCGAATTGAACGCGCCCCGATGCTCTGCCGTTTTCGTCCGTCTTTCCGGGCACCTTTTGATCTCTTCCCCCGGACCCGCCCTGCGCCCCTCGCGGCGGCCTCCCTCTCCACCCTCGACTGTGCAATGCAAAGTCAGGGCATCCTCTTTCGGCAAAGGTATTTGCGGCCCTTTCTTGCGTGCGGTAACCTTCACGGCTGGTTTCAGACCGGCGGCTTCCTCCGTAAGGGGGGCGATATGTCCAGGGCGAAGGAGCGTCGGCGGAGAAGGTTGCTCGACAGGGGACCGTGCCCCGGGTGTTGCCGTGCCATCCGCGCCCAGGATCCGCGTATTGCGGCGGGCATGCGGGATGCACATAGGCTCGCCGCGCGGAAGTACGGATGCTCGACGAATTTTCAACTGGAGGACGACTGACAGGCATGGGTGGAGAGTCCAGAATTCTCGAGGGAGAACTGCTGCTGCCGGGGCGGACGTTCGATGACGAGCACCGGTGGCACGTGCTGCACACCCGGAGTCGCCAGGAGAAGGCCCTGGCCAAGATCCTCACGGGTCGCGGGGTCGCGCACTTCCTGCCTCTGCTCGATCGGCAGACCTATCACGGTCAGCGCAAGGTCACCGTCAACGCCCCGATCTTCCCCGGCTACATGTTTCTCTGGGGGAGCAACGACGAGGCGTACGACGCGGACCGGACCGGCAAGGTGGCGAATCTGATCCTGGTGACGGAACAGGAGCGGCTCGAGTGGGAGCTCGAGAACCTCTACCGGGCGCTCGCCGGCAAGGCCCCGCTGGACCCGACTCCGGCCTTGCGGAAGGGCGTGCGGGTCGTCGTCAAGGCGGGTCCGTTCAAGGGGCTCGAAGGCGTCGTGAGCAACCGGCTCGGCGACAACCGACTGGTGCTGCAGGTCGAGATGCTGGGCAGCGCGGTGAGCCTGGAAATCGAGGGCTCGCTGCTCGAGAGACTGGACTGAGGAGGAAAGAGGGGGACCTCAAGGCGCATGACCGCCACGAAGCACAGTTCGGGACTTCAGGGCTTGCCGAGGATCGACCTCCTCGGCGTGAAGTTCCACGCCGTGAGCGAGCGCGCCTGCGTCGAGGCCGTCCTGGCAGAGATCGCCGCCGGCCGCGGCGGCTGGGTCATGACTCCGAACCTCGACATCCTGCGTCGCCTTGGTCTCGACCGTCGCCTGCGCCGGCTTTCCGCGCGGGCCGATCTCATCGTGGCCGACGGCATGCCCCTGATCTGGGCCAGTCGCCTGAAGCGGACCCCGCTCCCGGAGCGCGTGGCCGGCTCGAACCTGATCCACTCTCTCAGCGCGGCGGCGGCCGAATCGGGGCGCTCGCTCTTTCTCCTCGGCGGCGACCCGGGCACGGCGGACGCGGCGGCGGCCGTGCTCACCGAGCGCCACCCGGGGCTCGAAATCCGCGGAACCCTCTGCCCCGCCCCCGGCTTCGAGAAGGACCCGAAGGCACTGCGGGCGATGGCCGACCACCTGGTCGAAGCTCGTCCGGACATCGTCTACGTCGCCCTCGGCTGTCCCAAGCAGGATCGCTTGATCGCCTGCCTGCGAGATCTCCTGCCCGCCACCTGGTGGCTCGGCGTGGGCATCAGCTTCAGCTTCGTGTGCGGGCGCGTGCAGCGCAGCCCGACCTGGATGCAGCGCTCCGGACTCGAATGGGCCCATCGTTTGCGTCAGGAGCCGGCGAGGTTGGCGCGCCGATACCTGCTGGAGGACTTGCCGTTCGCCGCGCACCTCTTCTTTCAGTCCGCCTTCAGGCGGTTGTTGCCCGCAAAACCCGAGGCCCTTTCGCAAGAGGGGGGGCGCTCATGAGCAGCACCGGAGAAGCGAGACGCATGAGAAGCCCTGAGGATACGGTCCGGAAGCTCTGCGATGTCCGGGCACTGATTCTTCTCGGGGGCTCACTTCGCACCACCCCGCTCATGGAGGCCATCGGCCGATCGGTGCTCGACCTGCCGCTCGAGAAGGGCCTGCGGATCCTCGACCACTGGTGCCGGGAGGCCTCGGGCCTGGCGGAGGCGCTCGGCGGGGCAGATCTCGACCTCCGCGTGGTGGTGGACGGCACCAGTGCGCTTCCGGAGGACCGGAACTCGATCGAAGGGATTACGGTTTCCGTCGAACGCGACCCCTTCGAGTACCGCGGCACGGCGGGCGCGCTGTCGGACCTCTGCGCGGACTACGACAAAGACGATGTCGTGGTCGTCGCGAATGCGGGGCAGCTGCCCCTCTATCCGCTTGTGGACCAGGTCGCCGAGATGAGCGCGGAGGAGGCGGAGGTCGCCCTGCTCTCGGCCATGGACGGCACCCCCTGCGGCATCTGGATGCTGCGCTGCGGCGTCCTCGAGAAGGTGGCCCGCGTCGGCTTCATCGACTTCAAGGAGCAGGCGCTGCCGGACATCGCCAAACAGCACCGGGTCCAGGTGGTCCATCGCGAGAAGCCGAGCGGCCCCTCGCTGCGGACCCTCGACGGGTATCTCCGAACGCTCCGCAGCCACCACATCGCGAAGGAGAGCGGCACGAAGGTGGCCTGGGACCCGTTCGCCGAGGATTGGCAGCCGGCGTTCTCGATCGTGGAGGACGGGGCCGAGGTGGATCCTTCGGCGGGGATCTTCGACTCCGTGGTCCTTTCCGGCGCGAAGGTCGCCGGCAAGGCGAGCGTCATCCGTTCCGTGATCGGCCCGCGGGGCGCGTTGCGCCGCGGCACGCAGGTCATCCGCGCCGCGCTCGGTGGGACCGGCGAGGACCGCCGCCACCACGAAGCGAAGGGAGACCGCTGATGGGGCTCCCGGCTCTTCCGCGATACCTGGCCCGAAACGGATGGACCACCGGCCAGCTCCTCCTCGGTGGGGCGGCCATGCTGCTGGCGGGCCTTGCCACCTCCGACGCCTGGTCGGACATCTACCGCATGGCCAGCAACGACGAGGAGTACAGCCACATCTACCTCGTGCCCATCGTGGCCGCCTGGCTGGTGTGGGTGAGGCGGATGCGGATTCGCCGCTGCCCGATGCGCGGGCAGTGGATCGGCCCCGTGGTCGTTGCCATCGGTTGGTTCCTCTACTCCTTCGGCGACCTTCGGCTCTACCAGGTGTTCTGGCACTTCGGCGCGCTGCTGGTTCTGATCGGCTGCTTCCTCTCCGTGGCCGGCATCGAGGTGCTGGCGCGCTTCTTCCCCGCGTTTCTGGTGCTGGGTTTCATGATCCCCGTCCCGGGGATCCTCCGCCAGCAGATCGCCATGCCGTTGCAGACGGCGAGCGCGGAGATCACCCAGGGGGTGCTCGAGGTGCTGAACGTGGAGGTGGAGCGAAACGGCAACGTCCTCATCATCAACGACCAGCAGGTGGCCATCGCGGAGGCGTGCAACGGGCTGCGGATGGTCTTCGCCCTGTTCCTCGTCTCCGCGGCGTTCGCCTTCGGGACCCCGCTGCGCACCTTCGTGCGGGTCATCCTGATTCTGGCCAGCCCGATCTCGGCGCTCTTCTGCAACGTGGTGCGGCTGGTGCCCACGGTGTGGCTCTACGGAAGCGACCCGGAGTTCGCGTCCACTTTTCACGACGTCAGTGGCTGGCTGATGCTGCCGCTGGCATTCCTGGTTCTGATGGGGATCATCCGCGCGCTTAGGTGGGCGCTTCTCCCCGTCTATCGATACACCCTGGCCTATGGCACCTGACGAACACAGATTCCGACATCGTCCGAAGCGCTTCGTGGCGCCCGTGATCTGCCTGCTCCTCCTTTCGGGGCTGGCCACGGACCGGATTCTGTTCCACCTGCCGGTGGGAGACGCGGCGCCCTACCACGACGCGGTACGGGAAGCGGTGCTCGCGATCCCCACGGAAATCGGCGACTGGGTCGGCGAAGACGTGCCGGTGCAGGCCGAGGCCACCAAGATGCTCCGCCCGAACGTGATCCTGAGCCGGCGCTTCGTCAACCGGAAGACCGGCGTCGCCACGACCCTCCTGATCGTCCACTGCAAGGACCCCCGCGACATGGGCAGCCACTTCCCGCCGGTCTGCTATCCGAGCAGCGGCTGGGAATTGCCCGACGGCTGCACCGTGGAGCGCGACTGGCAGGTCGAGGACCTCACGATCCCGGGCAAGGAGTACACCTTTGAAAGCGGACGTTTCGACCGAACCACCCGCTTGATCGTCTACAACTTCGTCCTTCGCCCCGACGGATTGATCGAGCGCGACGTCAGCGGCCTCCGCGAGGCCGGCTATGACGCCCGCAAGAAACCCTTCGGCGGAGGGCAGGTGCAGTTGGTGTTTGAAGGACAGACCACGGAGGAAGAGCGCGAGCAGGCTCTTCAGGGGATTTTGGCGGGTTGCCTCCCGGCCATCCGCAGAGTGATTGCAGGACAAACAAAATGACTGATAGAGATAGATCCCAGAGCTACCAGGTGATGCTCCCCCCGGGTGGGGAGGGTCAGGCAATCGAGGGGGGCGCCCCGGGCGAGAACCTGTTCGTCAAGCTCCACCGGTTGTTGGTGGGGCGGTACAAGTGGGCGGTGTTGCTGGCGGTGATTGGCGGGGTGGCCGGGGTAGCGCTGGGGTACAAGACGACGAAGCTGTTGTATGCCAGTACCGGGTTGCTTTATGTGGAGCCGACGGTTCGCTCGGCGGGTGACCCCGAGGGCAAGACCGTCCCGCCGATGCTGAGCGCGTTCATCGATTCTCAGATCGTCTACATGACCAGCGACCGCATTCTCACCCGGGCGTTGGGCAGCGAGAGCATGCGCAATGCGGGAGCGACGGTCGAAGATGAGGACCTGGCCGAGTTCCGCGACTCGACCCAGGTTGTTCGGCCCAAGGGCGGTCTGGACATATTCGTGACTTCCCGCCGGGATGATCCTCGGCTCGCCCAGGCCAGTGTTGCCGCACTGATCGAGGCGTATCAGGAGTTGTCCCGAAAAGAGAGTGCTCAGCAGGACCGGGATCGATTGAAGGCGGCCGAGGACAGCGAGAAGCTTCTCGAGAGTAGAATCGCGGACATCACCGGCAACATCCTCAATCTCGCAGTGGAGTATGGAGGACCGGAAACGATCGATGCGGAGAAGACCGTCTGGCTGCAATTGCTGACGGATGCCTCTGTGTCCGCACGGAGAATTGCGAGGGAGCTGGAGGCCTTGGGGGAGGATTCTACGTCTGCCGTCAGCGAGGACGAGGCTGACGGGCCGGAGGATGATCCAGCCTCAGAGGATAGGGAGATCTCCGACGAAGAAATCGCCGTCTCCAATCCCACCATGGCCAGCCTTCTGCTCCAGCGGGACATGATTCTGGGTGACATCGAGTACTTGACTCAAGTCGACGGACTGGGTGAGCAGCACAAGCAGGTCATTCGCGAGAGGCGTCGGCTGGAGGTGGTCGAGGCCGGCATCGCTCGAATCCGTCATGCGTTCCTGAGGACCGTTTCCGGGGGAAAGGTTCCGATGGATGAAGTCAAGCGGCAGAAGCTGATCAAGCGGATGCACGAGGAAACCATGGCGTTTGCCCGGGAGGAGGCGACCCGATTGGGGAAGCTGCAGGCACGCATCGAGCGGGAGAACAGTGACAAGGGGACCTATGTGCTGCAGTTGGAGCGCGAGCGGAGGCTGATCCAGGAGCTCAAGTTCCAGCTGAAAGACACGGGCCGGATCTACGTTCGCAGCCTGGGCCTGCTCCCCAGCGCGCCCACCCGCGACGATCGGATCCGGAATGCCGCCTTGATGGGCTTGGCGTTCGGGAGCCTCGGTGTCGGACTGGTTCTCATACGCTCCCTGCTCGACCGCCGTCTCAACACGTCCGTGGATGTCAGTGCCGGGCTTCGGACCATCCGCATGCTCGGCCTCATGCCGAACATCGAGAAAGACATGGTGGACCCAGAGGGCGCGGAACTTGCGCGGCACGCCGTGCACCACATCCGTACGTTGCTTCAGATCAGCCACCCCGGAGACGGCGGTCGGACTTTCTGCGTGACGGGCTCTGCACCGGAGATCGGGAAGACGACCCTGAGTCTTGCCCTCGGCCATTCCTTCAGTGCCACAGCTTCGAAGACCCTGCTGATCGACTGCGACTTCTATGGTCGCGGCCTGTCCCGCCACTTCAACTCGACCCTCTACCGCCGGATCCGGCGAGGCCTCGGCGTCGATGAACTCGCAGACGGCAACGGACATTCGAACGGGAACGGGCACGCCGCAGAGGCGGGAGGAATCCCCGAGTTGCTGGTGGCGTTCGAGGAGAAGGGCCGGGTGACGGAACAGGACATCCGCGAACTCCTCACCCTGGTGGCAGAGAAGATCGGCCCGAAGAAGGCCCACTCCGAAGGTGTGCTCCGGGACCTGATGATCCTGGCGCGCCAGTGCATCCCTGCCGACCAGCGGGCGGCCCGCGGTGGGGAGGTCTGGGACTGGCTGGCGGAGACGCTCGGCCCCTTCCCCGGCCACATTCGCGAGGGCCTGTTCGAGGAGCTTCGCCGACCTGCCGGCTTCCAGCAGGTAATGACGGGGGCGCCCGTCGCCGACTGCGTGGAAAAGAGCAACACGCCGAACCTCGATTTCCTGCCGCTGGGCTACGGAGCGGAGGCTCTCGCGGCGCAGCTCTCCATGACGCTTGTGCTCCGGCTTCTGTCCGAAGCCCAGGCCGATTACGACACCGTGATCTTCGATACCGGACCCGTTCCCGGAAGTCTCGGGGCGTCGATGGTGGCATCCCAGGCGGATGGCACGATCCTCCTCGTCTCGAGGGGACAGGATCGGACCGACGTGGAACGGGCGGTGCAGCACCTGCAGGCGGTCAATGCGAGGCTGGACGGCCTGGTCTTCAACCGTGCTGAAATCCGCGACGCTCTCCGGGTGAGCAGTTCGCACTCCCGGCTCTCGAGGAGCCGCAGTGAAGATGAGTATGAGCGTAACTGAAGGTCCGATCGCCACGGGAGTACCGGCGCAAGAGAGCACGATCTGGGGCTTGACCCCGGCCCAGGTGCACGACCGCTACTGGGCCGCGAGAGGCGTACAGGTGGTCCGGCAGGGCCAGCGGTCGGAGGTCGTCGAGGGCGCGGAGCTCTACCTCCTCCTCGATCCGCGTTCTCTCGTGACTTTCGGCTTGCGGGATCTCGTCGAGACGCTGAGCTGGCTTCAGCCGTCGGTGCTCATGCTCCGGCTCCGCGACTCTCGTACCCGTGGCTTCCGGGAAGAGGCTCTGGCCGGTGAGGCCGGTGGTTTCCTTCGGTTCCATAGGACGTACGACACATCTCACGGCAGGCTGGCTCGCGTGGGCCTGACGCCGGATCGGGATATCGCCCGACGTTGGCAGAGTTCGGAGAGCACGCGGACGGGCTGGAAGGAGATCCGGCGCTGGTATCCGCCTGACACCATCGCCGGCATGTCGGTGCCCGGGCGGGTTTTCGACACTCGGGACGGAGAAGAGCAGGTGGGCTTCGTTCGCCACCTCATCGCGCTGTGGAAGCGACCGGATTCAACGATTCATCGAATCCGCAAGATCCCCGGTGGCGGTTGGGCGGATCAGGGGGCGAAGGTCGCCGCCGATGCGAGCTTCGAGGGACCCGCCTGGGTCGGAGCGGCCCGGGAAATCAAGGCGGGCACCATCGTCATTGGGCCATCGGCCGTCTGGGATGACCCCACTGCGCGGCCGAAACTCGAGGACGTCGAGTGGGAGTCGCTCGAACCTCTGATCGCCACACAGATGCCCGCGGCGCCGCCCAAGCGGTCCGTTGTGCGGAGAGGGGCAAAGCGCCTCTTCGACATCGTCTTCTCGCTCTTCGCCCTCGTCCTGACCCTCCCTCTCTGGCCCTTCATCTGCCTGGCCATTGTCCTGGAGGACGGCAGGCCGATCTTCTTCGGTCACCGCCGGGAGTCCATGGGTGGGCGCGAGTTCTCGTGCCTGAAGTTCCGCTCGATGAGGAAGGGTTCCGAAAAACAGAAAGCGGACGTGCAGAACCAGAACCTCGCCGACGGGCCGCAGGTCTACGTCAAGGACGACCCCCGGGCGACCCGAATTGGGCGCATTCTGCGCAAGACGCACCTGGATGAGTTGCCCCAGTTCCTCAATGTCCTGATGGGACACATGTCGGTGGTCGGCCCTCGGCCGAGCCCGCGTGATGAGAACCAGTTCTGCCCCGCCTGGCGGGAAGCCCGACTCAGCGTGCGCCCCGGGATCACCGGATTGTGGCAGGTTAGGCGGACTCGCGAAGAGGGCAAGGACTTCCAGGAATGGATCAAGTATGACCTGAGTTACGTCGAGCGAAGCAGCTGGCGCCTCGATCTCTGGATCATGTGGCAGACAGCCGTGCTCCTCGTTCTAGGACGGAAGTAGGGACCATGAGCATTCGGAAGAAGACAGTTCGCCGCCTCCTGATTCTCCTTGCCGCCTTTGTGGTGCTAGTGGGTGCTGCCAGTGGTGCGTACTTCTACCGGCAGCATCGGAACGATGCCCGCGCTCGCGAGCATCGGGCCCAAGGTCTCAAGGCATTCGAGAGTGGGGATTTTGAGACGGCTCTGTTGGAACTGAGCCGCTACCTGAGGCGCTTTCCGGAGGACACCGGCGCGCTTTACAAGATGGCAGAGGCTCGGCTGGCCATGCCTGAGGCTGACGGCAAGCACTTGTTTGTGGCAATGCCCATGCTCGAGCGAGTGTGTGCCAGGGAGCCGGATCTGCGGGAGGCTCAGAAGGAGCTCCTGGATGTCTACCTGGCGTTGAGGAGAGGGCCTGAGGCCCAGGATGTCGTGGCCAGGCTGCTGCGTGCTGAGCCGGAGAATCCCGGGTTGCGGTGGAGCGAGATCCGCACGCTCGAGTTGGTTGGGGACGTGGAGCAGGCGTTGCCCAGAGCTCGCGAATACGCAAATCTCCACCCGAGGGAGCTTAAGGCACATCTGAAGGTGACTACGCTGATGCGCTCTCTGGACCACCCCAGGGCTGAGATCGAGGCCTACGCCAGGAGCCTGACGGAGTCCGACCCCGACAATCCGGAATTCCAGTTGTTGCTGGCCTCGGTCTACGTCGGAAACGCCGAAGTGGAGAGCGCCCAGAAGCTCCTTGGCCCTCTCACTGAGGCTGAGCAGTCGGATCCTCTGTTCCTCCGGCTCCTCATTACGACTCTGTTGGGTGCGGGAATGCCCGCAGAAGCGCGCTTGGTCATGGACAGGGCTGCGGATGAGGACCCCGAATCCTCGCTTCATCAGACGCTGGTGCAGTTGGAGTGGGACGAGGCGGCCTTTGAGGCAGTCGTCGATCGAGTGAACAGGTTGGAGGATGCGGGCCGGCAACTCGACCTCCAGATGGTGGTCCTCAAGCTACTCGCGTTGGACCGCCTGGGGCGGGGGGACGAAGCCCTTGCTGATCTCGCTACCAGGGACGAGTTGTTCAAGCAGTCTCCGGATAAGGCGTGGAAGCGCTTTCTGGAGGAGGTCGTCCTCGCCAAGGACCGTCCTGCCGCAGACCGCCTGGAGTCCTGCCGGCAGTTGATCGAGGAGCTTCCGACGAGTCCCTACTTCCACTTCGCCGCCGGTGAGATTCAGGAGGAGGTGCTCGAGTTTGTGCTCGCGATGCGGGCGTATTCCGAGGCCTACGCGCTGAATCCGCGCTGGTCCGAGCCCCTGATGCGCGCGGCGCGTTTGATGGCGCTCTCCGGCAACACCCCCCAGGCCATGGTTCTGGCCGAGCGTGCAAAGAGGCTGAGCCCCGGACACCCTGATACGGTCCGACTCGGCGTACTGATCCAGAGTTACTTGATGCCCAATCGTAACGATGAGGTTCTGGAGCGCATGTCGGACGAGTTGAGTACCGTCTCTTCGGATCAGGATATTGTGCTGCCCCTGCGAGTCGCCACAGAGGCAAAGCTGAAGCACCTCGAACTAGCGAAGAAACTCGTCGGGGAGGCCTTGGCCCCAGGGAAGCCGGTCTCGGCGGAGACGCTGCTTCGATTGGCTCGTGTCAGCTCGATCTCAGAGCTCGGGATGGAAAACGCCTGCTTCGACCGGTATCGGGAGGAGTATGGAGTCACCCCTGCTCTCGCGTACACCCTTGCCTCGAGGTCCCTGCGTGATGTGGGCATCGAAGAGGCTCTGTCCACCCTCGATGATCTGCGGGAGCGCTCCGAGGACCCTTCGGCGATCGAATGGGACTTCGCACGTGCAGCCCTGTTGGACTCGGTCGGTGATGAGCGATCTCAGGAGGCCTGGAAGCTTGTTGCCGACAACCCCAACGCGGGTTTGCGCGCCCTGGCGAGGCTTCTTAACTCTCGCGGAGCCTGGGCTGGAGACAATCTTGACCTGATCGATCAGACCATCGAGAGAGTGAAGCAGCTGACCGGTGAGGGGGGCCTCGCCTGGCGCATCGCGCGAACCAGGAGACTCTTCTTCGCCGGTGAGTTGAGCGACGAGGTGGCGTCCGAGATCGTTGATCACCTCACCTACGTGCTTGCTCAGGCCCCACACCTCTCTCAGCTCAGACCCATTCTGGCCATGGCTCACGAGAGGCTGGGCGACAAGCAGGGCGCGATGGATCAACTCCTGCAGGCAAGCAACCTCGGGCCCTACCAGGTGAAGATCGACCTCGAGTTGGCCCGCCTCTCCCTGGAACGCGGTGACTATCAGGCGGGAGTCGAGCGCCTGCAAGCCGCGGTCTCGAACCTGGATGCAACTGCGGATGAACTGATTACGGCGGCCGGCACTCTCCTCCGCCTGGGAGAGAATGACGCCGTGGAGGGCATCCTGACGCGTGAGACCGTGGACTGGGCGGTGAACGAGCGCAATAGGCTGGTCCTCCTCGCCCGGCTCCGAGCGGTCCAGAGGCGCCATGACGAGGCGAAGGCCATTTTGGACGAGTTGCTCGTGGAGCCGGACCTGACGGCTCTGAAGCTCGCTTCTGACCTTCATGTCGTCATGGGGGAGAGCGAGGAGGCTGAAGCCTGTATTCGGCGCATCGGTGAACTCGAGGATGTTTCTCCCTATCTGGTGGACTATCTCCTTGCGGAGCAGTTCCGACTGCAGGGGCGCATCGAGGAGTCTCTTCCCTTCTACTTGGCTGCGGTGGAATCGGAGTCGGGGCGGCAGCGACGCAGTCTGTGGCTGCGCTATGTATCTGCGCTCATCCTCCTGGGGAGGGCCGAGGAAGTACTGAGCACACTCGACGCAGCCTCAGGTGCCCTTCCGGATGATCCATTCCTGAAACTTCTTTCAGCAGCGCGTTCGGGTCTTGGAAGGTGTCTGGAGGATGTGGAATTGCGGCGCTTGGCCGCAGAGGCGTTGGAGAATCCCTATCTCTGGGAGACCGTGCAGCAAGCCCTGATCGCCTACCCGGAAGGTGCGGAGTCTCCTGACGAGTTCGCCCAGCGGGCGACGGACCTTGGCGCCCTCGCGGAACGTCATCCCCGGTTCCTCCAGCTACAGATTCTGGCGATGCGGCTCTCTGGGCAGGCGGGGCAGATCGACGAGGTCTCGAAGCTCGCCCAGAAGGCGCGCTTGAACTTCCCGACGCAGCCCATGCCTTCGCGAATCGCCGCGCAGGCATTTGCCACCAAGGGGCAGTTTGGGCAGGCGATCGACGCGGCTCGTGAATGGGTGGAGAGGTCCGAGGCGGATCAGCCGGGGGCGCGCGTTCTGATCGCAGAGTGTCTGCTTCGGGATGGAAAGGCCGCTCTTGCGGTTGAGGAGTTGGCGGAGGACATCCCTGCGGCGATGGAGGCTCCGGTCGAAAACCAAGCCGTGTTGGTCGTCTATGCGAACGCCCTCCTCATGAGCGGAAAGGCAGAGGAGGTTGAGGCGCTACTGCTGGACCGGATCGGCTCAGACGAATTCTGCCGGCAGCTCTGGCTCGGTCTGGCAATCGCTCCCAAAGAGGACCCGCGTGTGACTTCACGCTGGCTGGCGGAGGCCGAGGCCCGCATTCCGGATCCGACCATTCCGGAGCGGATGCAACTCGCCCTGGGCTGGTCCAGGCTGGCTGAGCAGGCCAAGGCGGCCTCGAATCCCGCAGCGCGAGACGCCTGCATTCAGAAGTTGAAGGGTATTCTTGCGGATCTCGAGAAGACCCCCGATCTGACCGCGGTGCAGTGGTTCCAGATCGGAGCGTGGAGGGAGTTTCTCGCAGAGATCTACGCAGCTGCGCGGGCATATCGGAAGGCCCTGGAGATTGATCCGGAGCTCTCCCTGGCGCAGAACAACCTGGCCATGATGCTGGCGCGTGACCGGAAGTACGAAGAGGCCTTGGCTCTGGCTCGTGAGATCGTCGATCGGGCGATCAAGGATCAGGCCCCGCCGGCACAGACGGCGGAGTTCCGGGACACCCTTGCGCAGGTCTATCGCATGCAGGGGGACTACACGGAAGCCATCGCCGAGATCGAAGCGTGTCGCCAGTTGCAGGCCGGAAATCCCCGTTGGCCCATCACCCTGCTTGAGATCTTCGCGCAGGCGGGTGTGTTCGTGCAGGCGGGTGTGGAGGGGGAGCGGGTGAAGGAACTCTTGCGGGAATTGGAACTCCATCCCAACCGACCTTTCTCGGCAGACCTTGAGCGACGGTTGGAGGCGGCACGCAAGGCTCTGGGCGAACGCTGAGCTCTGAGCTGCGGATGGCTCGTCCCAAGGGCGTTTTGCCCCCGAAACGAAGCGGCCTTCCTTGGCATCACAGGACTGCTCTGCGGGTGGGGGCCTGGCTGGGCAGCTTGGGGCGTCCGCCATCTTGAGTGTCGAGCGGGTCGACAAGAGGCCTGTTTTCTTGCCCTTGCTGAGATTGGCCCTACCCATTAGGGGTGCAGCCACTGGTGATGCAACATGTTGAGCAATAATGAGAT